>Ga0209191_1000058_pt1 | contig 90493 bp, 113 predicted proteins | sample S_130626_EF_Meta_FD_187320 | JGI IMG/M metagenome (GOLD analysis project Ga0209191, IMG submission 187320) | Freshwater microbial communities from Lake Simoncouche, Canada to study carbon cycling - S_130626_EF_MetaG (SPAdes) (version 2) | ecosystem: Environmental > Aquatic > Freshwater > Lake ...
AATCAGTCACGGAAGCATTTGACCAACCCTATAAAATACTTCGATGGGAAAAGGGTGACTTCGGTGATGTAGACGCAATAGCACGATTAGATGACAACACCTTTCTAAGTATTATGTTCAACAAGGGATTTAGTCAAGGTACAAAAGAAGAAGCATGGAGTGTTGAGTTTTATAGAAACAACAGCCAAGAAGTCACAGGAGAAGGTGATGCACAACGTGTGTTCGCCACTGTGATAAGTGCTATACAAACATTTATTGAAAAGTACAAACCTAATAAAATAACCTTTTCAGCGAGTAAAGAAGTTGAAGATGGACAAAACTCACAAAGCAGAGCAAGATTATATGACAGTTTAGTTCAGCGTTACGCAAGGTCCTGGGGCTTTAGAGCATTTCGTGCTGACACTGGTAACAAAGTTATCTACGAATTAAGTAGATTAAAGCCTATTGTTGACAAACCTGTGGCGGAAGGCTCTTGGAAAAAGCCCAAGTTTAATACTGACACCGTGGTATATGACGGTGCAAAAGCAAACGGTATATCTATTTTTTCAGCAGGATATCACCCTGATATTGAAACAGCATGGATTGAAGCAATAAAATCTGTTAAGCCAGGTGCGGGTGCCACTATGGTTAAATCATTTGAGCAGTGGGCAAAGTCTCAAGGTGCAAAGACTATTAGAGCCGAAGCACTTCAGCCCAGTTTGAATTTTTGGAAAAAAATGGGGTTTGATGTTGTTGGTAATCCGTCTAGTAAGAACAGGGTGCCGATCGAAAAACATATTGGCCAGCAAGATGTGGCAGAAAATATCAACACTATGAATTTTGAAGAAGGTGATTGTCCTATTTTCGCTATTGCTTTACATCGTTTATCCAAATTGCCATTAATGGCATTAATTGAGTATAATGAACAAGTGGGAAGTACAGTATTAATTCACGCCTATGTAAAACTTAATAATCAATGGCGTATTGATGCTAGTGGAGAAACTGATGTTAATTGGATGTTACAAAAATATCCTAACAATGGTAACGCAGAAGAAATAGAAATAAGCGAAAACAATTTAATTAAATTAGGGTATGGTAAAAATAAATGCCCTATGCTACAACAAGTTCTTCCACATGCTAAAGAAGTTTTACAAGATATAGAACTAAATGAAAACTTTGCAGATGGTAAAGTAAAAGGTAAAAGCCGTCCCGGGCGTGTAAAACGCAGTGGTGCAAGCTGTGACGGAAGTGTCTCAGATCTAAGATCAAAAGCAAAAGATGCCAGTGGCGAACGTGCCAAAATGTATCACTGGTGTGCTAACATGAAAAGCGGCCGTGCTAAAAACGAATCTGAAATGTTAGAAGATTTAAACGTTATATGGAAAGATGTATTGGAAGCTGGCGTGTATAAAGGTTATCCCTGTACTAAAGACTGTAGCGGACATGCCGCAGGCGATCGTTGGGCAGATGCTAGAAATATAACTGACCCTAATCAATGTCCTTACAGTAATAACAGTTTCTGGGAAGGTTGTCTAGCGCATACCGATGAACAAGAATAACATATAAATATACTATTATGCGATTATTAGACCTTAAACAACTTACCGAAGCGGCATTAGACGTTGATGAACTTAAAAAGTACGAAGATGAAGTATCGTCTCCTACTCCATATCTACGTGCTAATAAATTTTTAAGTAAGATTGAACGCAATGAAGAATTTGAATTAGTAGGCGGAGAAAAGGTTATAATTAAACCAGAAGAATATAATAGATTATTACAAATATTTAAAGCAGACACAGTAAAAGGCCAAACAGTAAGTATTCAATTGGCCAACGGACAAACCAAACGTTTAACACAATTTCAAAAAACAACAGACTTAGGTGGCAAAGGCGGCGGCGGTGCAGGACTGGCCAATCGAGGCGAAGCCGCAGAAGGCATATTGGGTGCTAGTTTATTTGCTAAATTAATTGCTAGAACACGTGGCAAAATAGATACAATCAATCCTACAAATATCTGGAACATCATTGATACGTTGAAGCAAACACAGGAAGATCATTATTCTATACAAATTAAAGATGCTACTAAAAACGTTGCCAGAGACAGTATTCAATTTACATTAAAATTAAAACCAGGACCATACAAAGACATAATGGATCCTAAGAAACGAAGTTTACTTACCAGCGAAATTAATAGTGCTGTTGCGTATGCTAACAGCGCAGACGCACAAGAATACTGTGAGTATTTTTATCTCAACGGCAAGCCCGATGTTATCCATGTTATTACGGACGGCATCAGTGGCAGTACAACAAAGAAATCAGACGTTGAAGTTATTACAACAGATCCAACAACCGGCAAATCAGTGCGCCAACAACTTAATATTAGCCTTAAAGCAGGTAGTGATCAAATGGGTCAAGTTGGACAGGGAGAAAAAGGCGAAGAGTTTGACGCACAAAAGAAACTATGGAATTCCTTTGGCATTGACATCGAATCAAGTAGAAACGAATTTGATACTCTAGTCTCTGAACAAGGATTACCAGTAGGCATTGAAAGAATATATAGAGATGCTACCGTATTCTTACAAGACTTACTAGCAGGTAGTTTTGATGATGCTGAATACTTGTTCTTAAAAGATTTAGTCAAAGGCATTGATTATTTTGCTACATTAAACGATCCAACCGTATTGCTTGTTAGCTTTGAAGGCGGCAATTACGAAGTATTGAGTTTTGCTAATTTAGAAAAAAAACTAAAAAACATTGATTTAGACGCTAGATACAACGATAAAGCCGCCAATCCTCAAATTGAAATATATGATATAAACAGCGGTATGCAACTATTTAGGATCAGAAGCAAAAAAGAAAAAGTCAAAGGCGACAAGTGGTACATTCGCAATTACATTGAAAAAGGTCCATTGCTTTCAGAGTTAACCAGCATCAAGAAGTAATACGATATATTGACATAAAATGGATAAATAATCATATGAAAATAAAAGAACTTATCATTGAAGACGGCGGCATAAGTGCTGGTAGTTTTGCCAACGCACCTGCCGGCAATTTGTTTGCTGTACCAATGAAACGTAATATGCCACGTAAGCGTCCAAAGAAGGAAGCTGAAGAATTCAAAACTAAAAAAGATAAGTCTAATGTTTTAGAAACTGGAACTAAAAATGGATAAACAAAGAGCACGTCAACTTTATGAACTAGCAGATCGTTTAAGTAAATTAGACGTTAATACTCTATCCGAAGAACAACTATCACATCGTAATACTATGATTGCTAAATTGCAAGAAGAAGTTACAACAATTAAAGAGATGGCCAGCAAGATTATATCTGTAGATGATAAGCACGGATTCATTACAGTTATTGTACAAGCACCAGATGGCAGTAAAAGAGCAATGGCCAATGACAATCCAAATTACATCCAAAAATGGTTACAAAAATATGGATTAACTCTTCCACAGAGTATTACAAGTCAGTTCGTAGGCGTACACGAAGAATTCAACGGTGAATACGATGACGAAGCAGGTATGGTTCAAAGCAATCTACGCACAATGGCTCGTGCTGTAAACGGTTTACTAGATACCATAGAAGACAATGACAACTTGCCAGAGTGGGCACAGGAAAAAATTGCCAAAGCAGAAATGATGACAACCAGTGTTTGGGATTATTTACTAAGTCAAAAAGAACAAGGCATGGATCCTAAAGTAACAGAGGCCAAGCTGCCAGAAGTTGATTCACTTGTTACTGATACAGAAGCTGTAATGAAAGAATTTCAAATTGATGCTGAACAAGCATTAAAAACTGTGCTAGGAAACAGAGAGTATAATAGCCGCCGTGGCTATTACAGTTTCTATATTAGACAAATTATTGCTAGATTGAATCAACAAGGTGTAACTGAAACTAAAAAGCCAAGTCCTCGTCTTACGCCAGTTGACATGAAAAAATCTGAGCCGGTCAGTGAAGAAATAAATACAGAAGCATACGAAAGACTACAAAAGGTTTTCGCATTTAAGAATTACGAAAGTTAATTATGAAACTATTTGAACTATATCAACAAAATACCCTACAAGGTACAAATAACTTAAAACAGATATCTGAAGCTGTTACCAATAAGACTGGTGCAGTTATTACTGTAGGCAATACTCAAGTTAAACTTGGCATTAATAGTGCTAGATATGTTTTTAGCTTATATGAAACCGCAGTGGCCAATGGCACCAGCGAACAATTCTTAGAAGGCCTTGCTAATCTAAATCCAACAATGGTCATGGAAAATGATAACACAATGCGTCACATTGTCGGCAAGTTCAAGCACGAAGTTAAAAACTTCTTAGCTGGTCAAGAACTAAGCGATGACTTATATCACGCATTGTTTGACTACTACAGTGACCACGGTGAAATGCCTTATGGTACTATGAAAGGTCGTGATGGCGATCCTTATGAATGGGTTCATATGCGTTTTGATCAAGACGTACTTGATTACACTGGCGGTGATAATCAAGATGTTCCGGCATTACCAGCGGCAACAATGCCAATGATGCCACGTCAAGAAAGCATGTACGAATCTAAGAAAACAAAAATGAAAGAAGGTTGGGCAGAAATGCAGGCCGACGTTCTTGCTCGTGCAGAACGTGAAAAGCAAGAAAGAGGCACTGGTAAGTTTGATAAAAAACAAACTAGTACTGGTACTGTTTACAGCCGCAAATATAATGCAGATACAGGCCAATCAATTGAGCCAACTAAAGATGCAGAAGGTAAATCACCAGTTAAGCGCAGTCGCGGGCGCCCAAGTGCTGCCGCTAGTTCTACCGAAGGTGGTACAAGTTTTGCAGATTACAACAGTTGGTATCACAAGTCTAAGCGTACACATAGTGAACGCAAGATTGTTGGTAGCAGAGCAGGTGCTGTAGCAGTTGTTCCAAAAGGTAAAAAATATCTAGTAGTAGGTAATTGGGAAAACGATTCTGGTATGTTGTTTGATGCACCAAGTGAAATACTGTCATTGGAAGATTTAAAAGCATTTAAGAGTGCTAAAGGACGTCCAAAGAAAATCCGTGAATGGATTGAAACATTACGTTTTGTATCCGAAGGTGAAACAACTAAAACATCAACCGGTCTTAAGCATAGTGCTAAAGGCAAATATGGTGCAGACGAAAACGAACCAGAAGATGAAGAACAACTAGACAAAGCTGGCACTAACCGTAGAGAAAAAGCTATGGGCGTTAAGTGGGATCGCGAAAAGAAATGGGGCGGCGGCATTAAAGTTGAAAGCAAGAAGTAATGCGTATCTCTGAAATTCTTGCCGAGAGTTGGAGTCAAAAGTATAAAAGCAGTATCAATTGTTCTCATCCTAAAGGCTTTAGTCAAAAGGCTCATTGTGCTGGCAAAAAGAAACACAACGAGTCAATTGAAACAGAAATGGTCTGCGAAGACTGCGGTATGTGCCAAACACACGGCGACAACCTAGTAGAAGTCAAACAACGGTTAGATGCCAAATGTTGGACAGGTAAGCACAAAGAAGGCACTAAGATCAAAGGCGGTGTTCGTGTAAACAACTGTGTACCTAATGAAAGCCTAGATGCTAATCAAAAACGTGTAGGACAAGTTGGTGGTGAAGAAAAAGCAAAAAAGATAGGACAAGTTCTTGCTAAACCTCCTAAGCAACATCCTTTCAAAGGTCGATTGGTCGGCGAATAACTAAACAATGACGCATTGGCAAGAATACATTCGCAGTAGTTATGAATTGATTCTTGATGCAGAAGGCAAGACTGCTACTTACTTAAACGAACCTTTAGAATACTATCTAGTCAGCTTGATGGCTAGATGGTTTGACAAGCCTAATATTCCCCCTGATACTCCTGTGGCAATACTAATGCTTACTGCCATGCAAAATCCTAGAAAAGAAAACTTGTCAGAAGTAGCAGACATTTGTTTGTTCTACGACAGCTTTAAAATAAAACAACGTAAATGGCCATCGCCCAAGTATTATAAAGACATGGGCGCCACAGCATATGGCATGGCTTATGTTGCTAGTAATGACAATATATACAATCAACTAGAAATTAGTTTTGATACGTGTAGTAGAATTTTATCTAATACTATTAAATAACTTATTAAAGATAAATATATTCAATAGGAAAACAAATCATGGATGAATTAGTACAAGCAATGAAAAAGGCACTGGCAGATACATTTGCCTTTTATTTAAAAGCACAGGGCTTTCACTGGAACGTTGAAGGTCCTAATTTCCCACAATATCACGCATTGTTTGATACTATATACAACGAAGTCTATGGAAGCATAGATCGTTTTGCAGAAGAAATTCGTGCCATGGATGCGTATGCTCCTGCTAGTTTTGCTCGCTTCAGTGAACTAACTAGTCTAGAAGATGAGATACAAATTTTAAATGCACAAGGCATGCTGGCAAAATTATTAGCAGACAATGATGTTGTATTGGCTAGTCTTGAGCAAGCATATGAATTAGCAGAAGTTGCACACAATCATGGACTAAGCAACTTCTTAGCTGAACGTCAAGATGCACATAAAAAACATGCTTGGCAATTAAAAGCAACTCTAAAACAAAGATAAATGAATCCTTTAATTAAAGAGTTAGTTCGGACAGAACTAACTAAAAACCAAATACTTGCTCTTGACTCTTTTATCGCAGACAGAGGTGAGGAAATATTCAAAAACAGCAATCTACTCAAAGTAATCAACAAAGGCGATTTAAATTCCGTTCCTGTTGAACTTGCAAAATGGGTCGTAGATTCTGGAAGACTTCGTCCAGAACTCGCAGAACTTCGCCAAAAAGAAATCTCCTTGTTTACCAAATAACACTTGACCTTTGTTGTCTACTATAGTATAATAGTGAACACACATTTTACTAAGGAGTGTTTATGGAACCGCGTATGTTTTCCGGCGATGAAAAAGCCAAAATTAAAAAACTATTTGCCGAAGGCATTCAAGTTATGGGCGAAGTTGCTGCCTTGTCAGAGGGCTTGAATGAAACGATTAAAGCCATTGCAGAAGAACTAGACATGAAACCCGGCGTACTAAAGAAAGCATTACGTATTGCTTATAAGAATGAGTTTGCCAAAGAACAAGATGCATTTACTGAAGTAGAAGAAGTTCTTGAAGTTGCAGGTCATCGTTGAATCAGTCATACCTAAGTCGGTTACAATATAATAAATTCTGGAGTGGCAGATCTAATTGCCCTTCAAAGAATGTAGCTGACTTATGGGCGGAACAGATTATTGTTCCTGCTATTTTTTACATTTATGATGATATGATTGATGATATAAAAGAGTTTGTCAATAAACAAACTTGGCAATTTTATTTTGAATGGCTATGTACTGCCGTTCTAATCGTCGGAGTTGCTTTAACCAGTTATAATGTTTATCCTCTAAACATTTGGGTCAGCGGTCTAGGCAATCTAGGCTGGTTTGTTCTTGGAATACTATGGCGTAAGTGGAGTTTGATTATTGTTCAACTTATAGTTACAATAATCTATGTTGCAGGAATATATAATATACTATGAGTTATGTTGACGCAGTTTATGTAAAAGATAAAGACCTTATCAATGTTGTAGAACGAGTTGATGGCGTAAGGAAGTTTAAAAGTTTCCCGGCACATTATTTGTTTTACTATCAAGACAACAAAGGTCAATACACAGGCATTGATGGTAAAAAATTAACTAAAGTTGCTGTAGCCAGTAACAAAGCGTTTGATAAAGAAAAACGTATCTATAGTCACAAACAACTTTATGAAAGCGATATTAAACCGCTTAATCGTTGTTTAGAACTAAACTATCTAAACAGTGATGCACCAAAAGTCAACAAGGCATTCTTTGACATCGAGGTTGCTTACAACAAAGTTAAAGGCTTTGCTGATCCCAGTGACCCTTTTAATCCTATCACTGCTATCTCTGTACATTGTAGCTGGTTAGATAAATTAATCACGTTAGCAATTAAACCTGATAAGATGGCTCAGGACCAAGCGGAAGCTATTGTTGCTAGATTTGACGATACTATTCTTTGTAGCACAGAAGAAGAAATGTTGGATATGTTCTTAAGTCTCATAGAAGATGCAGACATTATCAGTGGCTGGAACAGTGAAGGCTATGACGTACCTTATACTGTTAATAGAATTATTAAACTTATGGGTGCAGATCATACTCGTAGATTCTGTTTGTGGAATGCTAAACCTAAAAAGCGCGAATACGAAAAGTATGGTAAGATCAGTGCAACATATGACTTTGTGGGTCGCGTTCACTTAGACTATCTAAACTTATATCGTAAGTATACCTATCACGAACTTCATACATATCGTTTGGACTATGTAGGCGAGATTGAGATTGGCGAAACTAAAGTCCACTATGAAGGCACATTGGATCAATTGTATAACAATGACTTTGAAAAGTTTATTGCTTATAACAGACAAGATACTATGTTGCTGTTCAAGATGGATGCCAAACTACAATACATTGACTTAGTTAATGTATTGGCACACGCAAATACAGTTACATTAAGCACAACAATGGGTGCAGTGGCAATGACTGACCAAGCGATTATTAATGAAGCACATGGCAGGGGTGTTATGGTTATGGATCGTAAGCGTGGTGATGGTATTGAAACACAAGCGGCAGGTGCTTATGTTGCGTATCCAGAAAAAGGTGTACATGACTGGATCGGAAGCATGGACTTGAACAGTCTATATCCTTCCTTAATCCGTGCTCTTAATATGAGCCCAGAAACTATTGTTGGTCAAGTACGTCAACAGCAAACTAAACCAGAAATTAAAGATTGGTTAGACAGCGGCAAAGGCTTTGCTGACTATTGGGATGGTAAGTTTGCTGTTCATGAGTATAATGAAATTGTCGCCAAGAATAAAGGCTACGACATAGTTATTGACTGGGAGAATGGTACTAGCACCGAATTTAGCGCGGCAGAAGCATATGATTTAATTTACTTGCAAGGTAAGCCGTGGATGTTAACTGCTAATGGTACAATCTTTACCTATGAGAATCAAGGTGTTATTCCTGGCTTGTTGACTCGTTGGTATGCCGAACGTAAAGAACTGCAAGCAAAAGCAAAAGAAGCATACGGCAGTGATATGTTTGAATATTGGGACAAGCGACAGTTAGTTAAAAAGATTAATTTGAACTCACTGTATGGCGCTTTGCTTAACGCAGGTAGTAGGTTCTTTGATATCCGTCTCGGACAAAGTACAACGTTATTGGGTCGTTGTGTTGCTCGTCATATGGCAAGCCAAGTTAATAATGTGTTTACTGGTGAGTATGATCACAAAGGTAAAACTATTATCTATGGTGATACAGACTCGTGTTACTTTAGTGCATATCCAGTTTACAAAGGTCAGATTGACAGAGGTGAAGTAGATTGGACTCGTGACAAAATTATTGAGCTATATGACATGGTTGCCGATGAAGTTAATGCAACTTTTCCATTGTTTATGAATACTGCGTTTAATTGTCCAACTAACTTAGGTGAGATCATTAAAGCAGGACGAGAAGTTGTTGCGTCAAAAGGATTGTTCATTACTAAAAAGCGTTATGCTGTTCTTATCTATGATAAAGAAGGTAAACGCAAAGACAAAGATGGAGAGCTTGGCGAGATTAAAGCCATGGGCCTTGACTTGAAGCGAGCAGATACTCCTGAGTTTATGCAACGGTTCTTGGAAAAGATTTTGCTAATGGTGCTCAATGGACAGGACAAGCAAGACGTTATTGATGCTATCAATGAATTTAGAACAGCATTTAAAGACCGTCCGGGTTGGGAGAAAGGTACACCCAAGCGTGTCAACAACTTGACCAAACACACAGAAGTCTTTGAAAAGACTGGTAAGTGCGGAGTTGGACATGCTATGGCGGCTATCAATTGGAATAGATTTAAAAAAGCACACGGTGACCAAGCAAGTTTGGATGTCACAGATGGTATGAAAGTTATTGTCTGTAAACTAAAATCCAATCCCATGGGCATCACAAGTATTGCACATCCAATTGACGAAATGAGATTGCCAGAATGGTTCAAGGACATGCCTTTTGACCATGGCGCAATGGAAGAAACAATCATCAACAATAAAGTGGAAAACTTAATTGGTGTTCTTGATTGGGATATTCGAGCAAGTGATCAAACAAACACCTTCGAAAGTTTGTTTGCGTAACTAAATAGAATACACGACATGCTTGGCGCACGTCGTATCAAAGATCAGCTTAACTATGTTTTGGTAATATAGGTAGTTATAACAGTTGACACACTAACCTAAATACAGTATACTACTGTATAGGAGAAAATAATGAAAGACGCAATTTTTGATATCGTGCGACACACAGCCAGCCTCGGCTTCTTTGACTTAGCAAAGATTACAGGCACTGATGCTAGCACAGAAATATGGACCTGTGACGAAAAACGTAACGTGGTCCTCGAAGCTGAATTAAAGAACCCAGTGGCATCGTTAATCGGTGAAGTTGGATTGGGAAATTTAAGTTTCTTAAATGGTCTCACTGGACTTTACAACAAAGATGGCGTTGAAGTCGAAGTATCTACAGTTAATAAAAATGGAAATGATATTCCAGAGTATTTTATCTTTAAAGATGCAGAAGGCAACAACGACAAGTATCGTTTGATGAGCAAAGAGATTATCGACACACAACTACAGCAAAGCAAGTTTAAAGGTGTTAAATGGGATATTAGTTTTGAACCCAAGAAAACTAAAGTCAGTGAAATGGCACAAAAGGCAGGTATCTACTCTGCGCTAGAGCCAACATTTACTGTAAAGACAGAGAACAACGACCTTGTTCTCATATTTGGTAGTGATACAGGCGGCAGCCACTTTGGACGTATGACCTTTGCAACTAATGTAACAGGTACTATGAAAGAAGGTTATTCTTGGCCCATTGACAAGTTTTTGAGTATTCTTAAACTTGGCATGAGCGGCGAATGCAAAGTACAATTCTGTCAAGTAGCTTGTATGATTACCATTGACAGCGGCACAGGTGTATATAATTACATCTTGCCAGGCCATACACGATAAGGATTGTTATGGCAACTAAACTAACTCCTATTAAACAAGAAGAAGTTTCGCTAGCATCTACACAAGATGCAATTCTTTTAGAGCTAAAAAAACATACAGAATATCTACACAGAGTCGATTGGAAACTGTGGATGATTATGAATATGTTTAGAACTGTAGGTGAAGAAAATGGCTACACTTTTAGTGTAGTACATAGAGACGGTGACGATACCGACAAGGAAATTTAAAAATGACAGATAATCAAGCGGCACAAATAGTAGAAACACTTGAGAAGATTGAAAAACATCTTCAAGCAATTGATTGGAAATTCTGGGATATATATCAGAAATTTTCTAAAGATGACTCTAATCCTTCTAACAATGAAACACCAGTTACAGATGTTAAGGCAGATAATGAATTAGATACTCTTGCTGAAATTATAAATGAATCTAATAAACCAGTAGTTAAACATACATTAAAATATCCTAGCATTGAGATTTTAAAAAATGAATAAAATGATTTGGGTAACCTTCCAAAAAGAAGGAATACATAAGTATCCAGCGGCTCTAACTGATCCCAACTTGGCTACCGGCGATGAATATGATGTCAGCTTTCTTGGCTATCCTCACAGACACATATTTCATTTTAAAGTATCCATTGAAGTGTTTCATGACGATCGTGACATTGAATTTATTCAATTTAAACGCTGGTTGGAAAATCTCTATAAAGATGCTATACTAGCATTAGACTTTAAAAGTTGCGAGATGATCGCAGAGGATTTATATTCTCAAATTGCTACCCGCTATCCTGGCAGGGCAGTATGGATTGACGTGAGTGAGGATGAAGAAAATGGATGCCACATTCAATTTAACAAGAAGTAAAGTGAGAACTATGCATAATAATAATTCTTATGTAAGTCGTGCTATGATTAATATCAACGATATCAAATATGATTTGTTGAAAATTAGTGAGATGTACGACGGAGTGTTACAAGATGGTCTTGGACACATTGCCGCAGACATGTTCTGCCAGTATCTACAAGATATGTGTGACCAGAGATGGATGCACAGTTTTGAGATCACAGAAATTGTGTTGAAAGAACACAGTTATACATACGACATTAATATCCAAATTACTAATGATCGTACTCCAAAGAAATTAAAGATTCACGTGGGTCTTTATAAGAGTGCTTGGCCTAGCTTTGCTAGTACAATGAAGAATACTGAGACTGGTTATGTCGCTCAGTAAAAAAAGCACAGTTGATCTATGGGCAAAGAATGCAGACTATTCTGTGTTCCTCCCTAGTATCAGCACATTCTACAACGACTTTATCAGCAAACAACATCATAGTGAGTTTGTTCCTAAAGATCGTATTCCTGCAGAATGTGAAAATGGTATAGAAGGCTTTAACTTTTTAAACAAAGAACAGGCCTACTATTATTATCCTTGGGCATTGTATTCAGCAGGTCACGCTCAACTTGATATTGCTAAAAGCAAAGTACAAGAATCTATGGTCCATCGTAGAGATAAAAAAGAAACTTTTATTCTCGGCGACTCAGGTGGATTTCAAATTGGTAAAGGTGTTATTAAGTTTGACTGGGATCGCTTCTTTGAAAAGAAGGGTGATGCTGATTATAAAGGATCAGCAGATGGAGTTCGTGATGCTATTCTAAATTGGTTAGAAGAGACTGCTGACTATTCAATGATCCTTGATATTCCAACATGGGCTGCCGATCCAGTTAATAAGAGTCGTACCAAGCTCAACGGCTTTAATGATGCACTTAAAGGAACTTTGTTTAACAACGATTACTTCTTAAAGAATCGTAAAGGTAAAACTAAATTCCTAAACGTACTACAGGGTGGTAATGGTGTTGATGCTGATATTTGGTATGACGCAGTAAAGCATTATCCGTTCGAAGGTTGGGCCATGGGTGGACAGAATATGCGTGATGCATATCTAATGTTACGCAGACTTATTACTTTACGAGATGATAAACTTCTTGATCCAGGACATGATGTTATTCACTTCTTAGGTACAAGTAAATTAGAGTGGGCCTGTTTGCTAACAGCAGTACAACGTAATATCAGAAAAACTATTAATCCAGGTATGAATGTTACATTTGACTGTGCCAGTCCTTTCATTGCCACTGCTAAAGGTCAAATCTATACACAGCATAGACATGAAAATGACAGCTTTCGTTATGTAATGACTAAGGCATTAGATAGTAAGAAGTTTGCTGGTAGTGAAATTCCTTGGCCTTGGTCTAGTCCTATTGGCGATAGAATGACCATGGGCGATGTCTGTTACTATTCTCCTGGTATGCTAAACAAGATTGGCAAAGAAGGTAAAACTTCGTGGGATAGTTTTAGTTACTTCTTACAAATGGGTCATAACGTATATCAACACATTGAATCAGTTCAACGTGCTAACATGCTTGCAGATGCGGCAGCTTTGATGCATCAACCTGATCCTGGACATTGGACTAAAGTCAAGAATGGTGTTGATGAGCCTAGCTCATGGGTACCTAGAAATACTTTGTATATGATTGAACTTGTTAACAGAGTCTTTAACAGCGAAACACCTATGACAGAACTCAATCGTGCTGAACATTTGTTGGCTGAGTTTAATGTCAAGAAAACTCTAAAGAACACAGCAGAAACATTTGATAGCTTATTTGACGTTGTTGAGCAAGACCAAGATGAAGATTCTTGGGAAGGTCTAGATGCTGACGAATTGTTGAAAGACATACTATGAAAAGAGATTATGCTCAAGGGGAGAAGGATGATGTTCAATTCTTTACTGGCGTAGAGATTGAACACACACCTGCCTATGGAATGAATACTTTGTTTGTAACTAATCTTCAAACTATAGATGCTATTGAATTATTATTGGCAGCTAACAATACTATCAAACATATCTTTTTTGGAGCCAATCATAGTTTTAATCCACAGACTCCAGAAGAGTGGGATAGCTGGCAAGATATGATTCAGTTCTTTCTAGACAAAAATTATCTATGCTCATTAGATATTCCGCTAAGTGCTGTTGAAGAATTCAATGACGGTGGTCTAAACGAGAACGATAATTTTATTCCTCAGATCCGTGTTCCGATTCCTTATATTAAATTGTGGAATTATAACACTATGATTAAAATTGATGACAAGGATTTTAAGGCAACTAATCCCGGTGTGTGGAGTCATAGTTTACATTCATTAACTAATAGAGAAAACTTTACTCCTTGGTTTAAATATGAAGATGATAAAATTGTATAAGTAAAAATTAGTTTAGTCTAAACTAGACACCGCATTTAAATTCTTATGGTGCCACTCGAGTAAATCTTTACTGAACTCATCATTGGTTATTTGGAATATTTCTTCCAAATAACCTTTTTCGAATAGTTTGCTGTAGTAAATTCTATTTGTGTTAACTGTAGTGTCGTGAAAAAACTGTATGTTATTCTCATATGGACCATCTAAGTAATTTATATACTTACAATATAGCTCAGTAGTTGTGCTCGATATTAACTCTTTAAAATTTTTAAAATCTGGGAATATATAATTAGACATCATACATGCAATATATATTTCTTCTATTTCAGTAATACCAACACTTTTTGACCATGTAGAAAATTCATCTAGTATAGTTAGCTTGCTTCCTAATTTCCAGAAATTCATTTTGTACGTATCGATAATTGAATCTACAGAAGATTTATTATTGAATACTTTTAAAAATCGTAATTTGTTTATATAAGTGTAGCTTTCTTTATTATCTATGAATATAGACCATGTGTTGGTTTTATTGAAATATGAATTAGTTGTCAGGTGTAGTTTACATAGATTAGGTTTATCAGTTACTAACATAGGTCGAGTGCCGTTTATTATTTTTATTGCTTCATTTAAATCTCCAGCAGACACTCTGAGTAATTCTTTAAATATTAAATTTTTTATATCTTCAATATTCCCATTATCGAGTCGAGAAAATCCAATTGCCGATAAAAATGGAGTTACGTGTAATATTGTTCTATTATTTTCATCTAACCTAAGTGCATCTGCATCAGTTTTGTATATATTAGAATATTGTCTTAATTTAGTTATTAGGAATTCACCACCAGAGCCGCCATTATATGCAAGATAATGTAATTGGTATTGAGCAAATATATCATTAATTTGTTGTTTAAGTTGTTGTTCTGTAATCATAAAATAAATTTATCTGTGTCGAAGCCATAAGATTTTATCAACGAAATATTAGTTGTATGCCATTGTAATAACTCTTGATGGAATACTGGGTTAGAAATATTAAACATATTTTCTAAATATCCCTCATTAAAGATTTTAGTATACTCTATTATATTAACGTTGTCAGTTAGCATCGTAGTAGAGTCTTGTATAAATTTAGTATGATATACCGGACAAGAAGGTAACTGCACTTTCTTAATTTTGTTTAAGAAAAAATTGTAAATGTCTACTAATGACATTGCAAAAATATCTTTATAACTGCCGATCTCATCTAAATATTCTATACAATATCGATGTCCAAAATAAATTTCTGTTTGATTATTATCTTGCATCCATTTAAGTGCATCATCATACTTTCTTCTATCTCTGCCGCTTTTGCTTGTATACTCATCAAAATACATTGATGCAAGATTATAATCCAGTTTATAACTACACGCTTTTATAACACGCATTAAAGACGAATATTCTAACCACAGTTCGTTATCTGGAATTATTGCAAATGAGTTTTGTTTATTGAAATATTCGTTAACCGAATAGTGTACCCTAAGTAGATATTTTTTATCTTTAATAAATTTTTCGGCTATGTCTAATTCTTTGTCCAAATCCAATCTTAGTATTTTGGCATCGTGTATTATTCCCGCATACAAATCGTCTAAATTACCTGTTATTGCCGGCACACTGGCCATTAATTTAAAAAACTTAGGTAGTTCAATTACTGTTCTATTCTCACGATTAACTGTTGTAAGATGTGTTAAGTTTTCATAAATAGGAGAATACTTACTAATATGTAATGCAAAAAACTCACCGCCCGAACCTCCGGGAAATTGTAACCAAGCCTGTGTTTTGGCAAGTTCTAACAGTCGTTCTATTTTGTTTAGTTCACTCATAATGGCGAAGTATTTATTGACAAACACCTTAATAGATTGTAAAATATAAAGATGAAAATATATATTATTGACTTAGAAGCAGTAAGCACCCGCTATACTGGTCAGTGGAAAGATCACGTTCCACAATTACTTAGAAAAGCAGGTTACGATGTTCAAGTTATTTCTGGTCCTGAGGATATTCCTAGTGCCACTACTCCTGGCGCCTTTCTTAATTTCGGCGGCACTAATATCTATAAGTCTAGTCAAGTTGAGCAGATGGGCCGTTTATTTTGCTCCGGAGCAGTTAAGCCTGGCGATCATTTTTTGTTTACTGACGCTTGGCATCCTGGTATCATAAACTTAAAGTACATGAGTGAACTACTAGATATTCCAGTAGTTACACATGGGTTATGGCATGCCGGTAGTTACGATCCTCAAGATTTCCTTGGACGTCTTGTTGGTAATAAACCTTGGGTTAGGCATGCTGAGAAGAGTTTCTTCTACGCATTTGATCACAATTATTTTGCCACAGACTTTCATATCAAAATGTTCTATACAAATTTACTAAATGATTATCCTACAGAGAATCCTTGGTTTAGTGAACACCTTGACGAAATATTAAAAGGTGAGGATCCTAGATTTGTTCGCACCGGTTGGCCTATGGAGTATATGAATGATACTTTAAGTTTATACAAAGGTATGCCTAAACGTGACCTTATTGTATTTCCCCATCGCATCGCTCCTGAGAAACAAGTTGAAATCTTCCGTGATTTAAAAACTCATTTACCACAATATGAATTTGTAGTATGTCAGGATCGGCAACTTACTAAGAATGAATATCACACATTATTAGGAGAAGCTAAAATTGTGTTTAGTTGTAGTCTACAAGAAACACTGGGCATTGGCTGTTATGAAGGTGCAATAGTTGATGCTATTCCTATGGTGCCAGATAGACTAAGCTACAGTGAAATGTATTTAGATGTATTCAAATATGATAGTAAATGGAGTGAATCATGGGAGGCTTATAATGTTTACCGTCCAGACTTGTGCCGCGCTATTATGACACACATGGATTATTATGACACTCGTTTATCATTGCTCAAACAACAAACGGCTAGTTTAACAACTAATTTCTTTAGCGCAGGAGATATGTTAAGGAATATAAAATGATTAAAATACAAAGTTATGGTCCGGTACCTAGTTGGTATCAAGTTGATAACAATTATAACCTACCTGGTATTACTGGCGCTGTTCAATGGAATGGTCACGGTAAATGTTTTGAAGTTAGTATTGGTACTGGCTGGCAACGTATTGACAATACTGTTCAAATACAGCATAATGCAGATTTACAAAAAATTATTGCATGGGCAAATATAAAAATGTCCGAAGAAGAAAAAATGCAGGACTTGCGTAGTAAATACCCAGCACTAGATGAGGCATACAATCATTTAGAATTAATTAAAGCATTGGTTACATCTGGATCAGAAGAAAACAGCGTACAAACAAGCCCATGATATTCAACAAAGTTAAAGACTTAAAGGCCAAAGGCCTTAAGATAGGAATTACATTTAGCACGTTTGATTTACTTCATGCCGGACATATTGCTATGCTAGCAGAAGCAAAGAATCATTGTGATTACTTAATCTGCGGTATTCAAACTGACCCTACTATTGATAGGCCAGAGAGTAAAAATCCTCCGGTCCAAAGTATAGTAGAAAGACAAATACAATTATCAGCAGTACGCTACGTTGACGAAACAGTGGTATATCAAACTGAAAAAGACTTAGAAGATATTTTACTTACATTGCCAATTGATGTTCGTATCCTAGGAATAGAATATGCAGAAAAAGATTTTACTGGCAAAAATATATGTTTTGACCGAGGCATTGAATTAGTATTCAATCAAAGGGATCATAGCTTTAGCTCTAGTAACTTGAGAAAGCGTGTGGCCCACGCAGAAATGATTAAGGAAATAAAATGAGAATTGGTATTATTGGTTATGGATTTGTGGGATCAGCAGTTGCGGCTGCTCACGATAGAAATGTGTTGATGATTAACGATCCTGGTAAGTTTGAAGAATGGCAACAATATACCGTAGAGCAAATTAAAGAAAACTGTGGATGGATTTATGTATGTTTGCCTACAGCACAAAATGAAGATGGAAGTTGTGATACCAGTATTTTAGATGCTATGTTAGAACAACTCAAAGACTACGAAGGTTTTGTTATTAGCAAAAGTACAGCACCTCCTAAATGGTACAAAGACATTTTTGATAACTGTGGAATGAACAAAAAGTATAAGTTTAAATTTGTTCACATGCCAGAATTCTTGACTGCTAAAAATGCCATACAAGACTACATGCATCCAAAAATTATTGTTATTGGTGGCAACCCTATACATACCAGTGTTATAACCACGCACGTTATTAACAGTGACTTAACTTACAAAAGTAAAGCTAGAATAGTTAGAACAGATATTGGTAGTGCGGCCGCTATGAAATATTATGCCAACAGTTGGTTGGCTACCAAAGTTATCTATAATAATCAATTTGCTAAGTGGTGTGAATCACAAGGCGTTGTGTGGAATGATGTTACTGAAATCCTTGCACAAGATAATAGATTGGGCAACACACATTATAATGTGCCGGGAGAAAATGGTGATGTTGGCTATGCTGGATATTGTTTTCCAAAAGATATTGCTGCCATACTTAAAATTGCAGATGACAATGGCGTAGATATGAGTCTATTGAAATCTCAAGTTGAAATCAATGATGCTATGCGTGAAGCGCAACGAATACAACGAGAAGAAGAAGCTGCCAGGATCAAAGCATTCCCGCAACGTCGTAGAAGAGATGAACTTCCTCCATATAATCCAAACGCTAACAACCGTAGAAGACGTTGACAAGACCTAAATAATCATGTATAATACTAATATGGAGACTTTATATGCAACCTGTATTTAAAAAAGATGAGCTCATTCACGGGACCATTTTAAAATTTAAACAAGACAAAATTGAAGAAGTAATAGATATGACTGATAAAAACGAACCGGTGACATTACAAAACATAGACGACAAGGGCTACGAAGAAGCGTATTTTGCAGATGTTATCCGCACTAAGATGAAACGTGACAACAAACGCTTTTGGGCAGGTGACAATATCAGTGACTACTTACACGAAGGTGATGTAGAAAAACTAATCGACGAAGCAACAGAAGCATTTGAACTAGTGCTAGATCGTTTGCTCATTGATAGAGAGAATGATCCTAATAGTAAAGGTACAGCAAGACGTCTTGCTAAAATGTATTTTAATGAAATTATGGCAGGTAGATATGAACAAGCACCAGACGCAACAGCATTTCCAAACGATTCTGCAGACCGCTACGAAGGTATGCTCGTGGTACGTAGTGAGTTACGTTCCATGTGTTCTCATCATCACCAGCCTGTTAGTGGGGTTGCCTACATCGGTATCCTTGCCGCTAATAAACTTATTGGTTTATCTAAGTATACTAGAATAGCACAATGGTGTGCTAGACGAGGTACGCTTCAAGAAGAACTAGCCAATGATATTGCTAAAGAGATTACGAAAGCTACAGACTCTGAAAGCGTGGGCGTGTATTTAAGGATGACTCATGGGTGTTGCGAAAATAGGGGTATCATGGCTCACGATAGTTCAACAACTACTACAGTACTTAAAGGTGCATTTAGTCAAGATGTTGGTACAAAGAAAGAGTTTTTTGATACCTTGAGTTTACAAGAATCTAATAAGAGATAATACATATGATAGTAACTAGTCTTCCACGAAGCGGATCAACCAAATTCTGCACTGACTTATCAGTGAATTTAAAATTGCCACTGCATGACGAGATATTTGAATATGAGGTGGCAATAGACCATAAAGAAAAATTACATCAAATTTCAGATGCACCTGCTTCCTCTAAGGATATTATATTTTTAAAATCTCTAAACTTTAAAGAATGTGTGATTAATAATCATGAAATTTCATTCTTTACTTTAGAAAATACAGATATATTTGTATCTAGAAAAAATATACAAAATTCTATTTGGTCCTGGATCGAATATATTGATCGATATATTGATATCTACTTATCGGAAAAAACAAAATTAGATCGATTATCAATAGAATTTAATAATAGAAAACATGCTATAATACATGGACAGTTAGAAAGATTGCTAAAACGTACACGATACTTTTATGAATACTGTATTGTTACTAATAAAGAGATAATTGTGCCTGACCTAATTTACAGGAGTAATGAAGATGTTAGAGAAAAATTTAAAATGTTCTCGAGTCAAATAATTGAATTTAAAAATCAACTAGTACTGCCTAGTGGATTTATATACGAATAATAAAGAATTTAAGATGAAAGATCCAGCAATAGAATTAAAAGTCGCAGACTTAAAAGTATTAGTTGACCAAGTAAATCAAATTATGAGTGACCTTCAAGACTTGAACGTAGAAGTTAGAATTGCTTATGTTGATAAAAATGAACCAGGTCATACCACTGAATTTGGACCAGCTAGACAAAGTATTAAACTGTGGAAAGTAGAAGAGCGGAATGGCTACATCTAATATACATCCAGGTTATGGCGCTGTTCCTCCAAGCCATAATCTTCCACCGTACGTAGGTTCTGCAGGACAAGTTCTAACTGCTAATGGTATGAATGGTACTAGTTGGTCCAAGCCCATGCAACATACTAATGCTGTTCAAATTGGTAATCCTGATCCTGTTATTACATTTAAATTGGATGGTGACATAGTAACCAAGGCAGGAACTATTACAGCAGATGATTGGATAACTACTATCAAAGTTATGAAACAGTTAGTCATGGATATGAGTCAAGATGAGGAATTAGTATCTAAATATCCGTATATACGTGATGTGGCACATTCCTGGATGATGGAAAAACTTAAAGGAGAATGATATGGCAAAAGTAAAAACAAATAAAATCAGCGATAAATTAGCCAAGGTAAACGATAGCTTTACTATTAATATGTATGACAATGGCTTTATGTTAGAAATTGCAGGCAATGATCATAAAGAAGATTGGGCTAGTGCTAAAATTGTATGTACAAGTATGGCAGATCTTGTTGAGCTTATTCAAGAAGCAACAGAACTAGAAAGAAGTTAATCATGGCATTTTGGACTATTAGGACTCATTATAAAAAATCTTGCGAACAGCACGAACATTTTTACAATCGTAAAATTGATGGTGCAAAAATTATTGTCAAAGACGGTTACCGTAGTGCAGAATTTACCATCGAAACTACAGACGATAAATTTCCTGCTATTGAGTTTTCAGAAGTGCCAGGTGGCGACGGCAAGAAAGACAGCGTAGACTTATTCAGTCTTGTGGGAGAAAACATTGACTCAACTGACCTTATTGAAATGTACGACGGCGGCTGCTGGGGCGATATTGAAATTGAAGGTATCGACGACGAAGATGAAATAGAACGTCTAACAGATCTTATCAACGAAGATGGTTCATATGCTTTAGAAGATGATGAAGATGGTGACTGGTATCTTAGCGACACTGAATGTTGGGTATGGGGTCCAATAAAAATTGAAGATGAGGCGGGCAATGTACGTATTATCATTGCAGATGAAGATGGCAATGTCATTGACTTTGAAGGAGACGAATAATGGCAACAAAAAAGAAAACTAAAGTAGAAGAAGTCAAAGTAAAAAAACCTTCTAAGAAAAAAACAAAGGACAGTATCACTCTAGATATGCCTGGAACTATTGGTGGTGCTAAACTAGTATTTCCGGAAACTAAAGTTGTAAAAGGTAGTCACTTAACTATCACATACACTAACGGTTATCCTGAGAAATTAGAATGGGATGATGAAGCATTGATACGTGATGTTCGTCAGGCATTACTAAAAGCAGAAAGTAACGTTCCTGCTACAGCAGAAACTAAACCAAAGAAGAGCAAAGCAAAATGAAAACAACAGTAACTATATCAGACAATGAAGAATATGTAATGGAAGATTTTCCGTGGCGTGACCCAATTAAAGAAAATGAACAAATGGTAGTGTTTATAGACAACTATCCTGTCAGTGAAGCTGGACATTTTCTTTTTGTACCTAAGACGAATGATATTAAAGACATTGCAGATTGCTTAACTGCCGCTACCAAACAAGGTGCTGCCTTTATGGAAGAGGGCAGATGTGATGGCTTTAATGTAGGATTGAACTACGGAGAAAGTGCAGGCCAAACTGTTGATTGGCCGCATGTTCATTTAATTCTTCGAGTACTAGGAGACTGTGCCAATCCAAAAGGCGGGGTAAGAAACGTAATTCCAGGTAAAGGCGATTACACAGCAGATGAAGAACCAACAACTGATTTCTCTTAATTTTTGGGAATCTAAACAATTAGAATATTGGCTAGAAGACAATTTTCCAGATTGTCGAATTCGTAGCCTTTATGATACCTGGACGGCTCCAGAAGACTCAGAATTGTATGCCATAGAAGGTAACATTACACTTGACTTAGAGTGCCTTCTGAAGTTAAAATACAGTGACAGATTAAAAAATTCTAACGCAGGGATAAGACATGGACAAAATTAAAGTAAGTGAAATCTTTTATAGCGCACAAGGTGAAGGTCGATTTATCGGCGTACCTAGTGTATTCTTCCGTACATTCGGTTGTAACTTTAAATGTGGCGGCTTTGGCTTGCCAGCAGGTGAAAAGACCTCAGAGCCAGATGACATTGGTGCTAAGGTACATCTATATAAAACGTTTATGGACTTACCCTTAGCACAAACAGGTTGTGACAGTTATGCTAGTTGGCATCCTGCATTTAAACATCTAAGTCCTTACTATAGTATCGATGAAGCTATTGCAGAAATGTTAAAGCTAACTCCTAATCATGCTTGGAAACAAGACAACGGCAATGATGTACATCTTGTTATTACAGGTGGCGAGCCATTGCTGGGCTGGCAACAACTATATCCTGACTTGCTCAGTGAAAACAAAATGCGTGATCTCGAAAACTTAACCTTCGAGACAAACGGCACTCAGCACTTGCATGAAGACTTTAAACGTTTCTTAACCAATGATTATCATTTGCGTAAAGATCAAATTACATTTAGTGTTAGTCCTAAACTAAGTGCCAGTGGTGAATCTTGGAAGGATGCTGTCTGTCCCGAAGTGGTTGCAGAGTATCAAACTCGTGGTTTTACATATTTAAAGTTTGTTGTTGATAAACTAGAAGACTTTAAAGAAGTAGATGCCGCCACAGCAGAATATAGGGAAGCCGGCTTTAAAGGTCCTGCGTTTGTTATGCCGGTAGGTGGTACTGATGCGGCCTACTTTGCCAACAGTAAACACATTGCAGACATTGCATTAGAACGAGGTTATCGTTATAGTCCTAGACTACACGTAGACATTTGGAGTAATGGGTGGGGAAAATGACAGAAACTAAAAAAAGAACAGTAGTCAGAATGATTACATATCGCTTAACAGCATGGCTATTCACTATATTCTGGACCTATTTGTTTACTGGCGATATCGGAAGCGCCACGGGTTTTGCTACAGTTTTACATCTACTATTAAGCGTAGATTATTATATTCATGAACGCATTTGGTTAACAATCAAATGGGGTAAAGAATGAAAGCACAACCGCCTGCACAAGGCATAATGTTCGATGGTGACTATGGAAACTGTCAAGCATACACCATTGCCTGCGACTGTCACAGTGGAGATCATCAAGTTCATATGTGGATTGAACTTACAGGGGACGATGACCTCAAAGATATAGAAATGACATTCTATGTAAATACCACTACACCATTCTGGAGAGAAGGATTTAGCCGTATTAAAAGTGCATGGGATATTTTAATTAACGGGTATAGAGAAGATCAACATACATTGATTTTAAACAAACAGGCAGCATTGAATGTTGCTAGTACTATTAATCGAGTGGTAAAAGAATTAGAGGAAAAGAAAAATGGAAGTTCAACCTAAAGATACAAGTAAGGGACATTTCTATGTTAGCCTTGTTAAAAGTGCATTACGTATCATTGCAGGTCTAGCATTAATTCAAGGTATGATATGTGAGGCGGGTGCATTTCTTGTTGCCGCAGAAATATTAGGCGTTGTTGAGGAATTAGTATGAAAGAGTTTCTAAAAGGCTTATTTAATAAAAAAGAAGAACCTACAGGCAAAGAAGGTAAAGAACCTTGGGTCAATGTTGTTAATACAAACTTTGATGGAGAAAATCCTAACCAAGGCTTTATGGAATTGGAATGGAATAAAGCCTTTATCGAGTTTCTACGTAAGCATGGTTATGAAGGTGCCACAGATGAGGAAGTAGTCGACAAGTGGTTTACTGACCTCTGTAAGAATATTGGTGGCCAAATGGATGAAGAATCCAAATTTGTTGCTGACGCTGACAAGTTACCAAAAAAGCGTAAGAAGACTTGACTTTAATTGATAATCGTGTATAATAGCGTATGTCAACAAAATTAAATTGGAACTTTGAAGTTAAATGGGTAGGTGATACTCATATATTATTAATCCTAACAAGGACCGATGATGACAACATTAAAAATGAAATGCTAATGACAGTTAAAGAGTATGCCGAATTTATGAGCTTGCTACAAGAGTTCAACATGCACTTTAAAGATAAAATTGATCAACAACTTATACAAGATTATTTAAATGGGTAAACAATACATCCTAGTAGATGCCGCTAACATGTTCTTCCGTGCTAGACACGTTGTTCGCGGAGAAGATGCAGAAACTAAGGTAGGTATGGCTTACCACATTATGTTTAACAGCATTAATAAGGTATGGCGCGACTTTAAAGGTAGTCACGTTGTAGTCTGCCTTGAAGGTCGAAGCTGGCGTAAAGATGTTGATACAAAATACAAGGCCAATCGTACTGCGGCACGTATGGCATTAAGTCCTAAAGAAGCAGAAGAAGATCGAATCTTTTGGCAGGCCTTTGACGAATTCAAAGACTATCTTACATCCAAATCCAACTGCACCGTTCTACAACATGAACGCTGTGAAGCAGATGATTTCATTGCTCGCTGGATTCAAAATCATCCAGAAGATGAACACGTTATTGTCAGCAGTGACAGCGATTTTTATCAACTACTCAAACCAAATGTTCGTCAGTTTAATGGCATCAGTAAACAACTAATTACAGTTGATGGTATCTTTGACGAAAAAGGTAAGCGCATTAAAGATAAGAAAACTAAAGAAGAACTTGCACCACCAGATCCAGAATGGTTGCTGTTTGAGAAATGTATACGTGGCGATAGCTCAGACAATGTCTTTAGTGCTTTCCCCGGTGTACGTGAAAAAGGTACTAAGAATAAAGTTGGTTTGAGAGAAGCATTTGCTGACCGAAAAGACAAGGGCCTCAATTGGAATATGATGATGCTTCAGCGTTGGGTTGACCACGAAGGAAATGAACATAGAGTTCGTGATAGATATTTGCACAATAAGATGCTGATTGACTTGACAGAACAGCCAGAAGATATTAAAATAGCATTAGATACAACTATTAGCGATTCCGTTAATAAACAAAGAGTACAGTCAGTGGGCTTACACTTTGTCAAGTTTTGTAGTAAATGGAACCTTGTCACTATCGCAGATAAGATGACTGACCATGGAGAGTACCTCGGAGCAACATATAAATGATTTTAGCAAAAAGTGTAATTAAAGATAAGTTTTGGATCTTAGAAGAAAATGCCAAACGTGTTGGTATGATGAACTTCAAAGACAACAATTATACTATTAATCTTAAACGTAAAGATTTAATAGCGCAAAACGAAAACGAACTTAAAAATATGGGTATCGAGTTTGTTATTCGTGATTTAACACATGGCGGACATCTTGAGGTTATGGGATATCCTACAGACCAAGAAGAAGTGTTTAATGTAAAAGAGATTGATGGATTTCCTACATTTACTAAAAAAGCCCTAAGTAAAAGCACTCACGTAGCAGGTTGGTATGGTTTAAGATTTAAGAATGGATGGAGTATTAGTCTTTGCCCTAGACTTACCACTGTTAAAACTAATCAATATGTAGGACCATTTAAAACTAAAATGGATCTTAAAGTTGTCCTAGGACAGAAAAAAGATGCTATTTTAGACGATGATCTTTAATTAAATAAGTATATAATGCTGTTTTTGATAAATAATAGTAGGAGAACAGCAAATGGCAAGACCAAAACCTACTATATTATTAACGCACGTTGACCCCAGTACTTATAAAAGCGAAGAAGTATTAGAAGCCGAAGCCATCTATGCAGTATTCTTTCAAGGTAAGCCGTTTAACCTTCGTACTTTCTTAAATAGTTTACAAGATTATCCTGGACCAAAGTACAAGAAGGTCAGCTTTAGTAATCCAGGACATGCATTTAACTTAATGGAAAAAATGAACAAGTTGTTCAAGTGTTCAGACTTTACTGTAGTAGAATTAAAAGAAGGGTCACTAGTCAATGAGTCAGACCTTGTCAAAAAAACAGATAAGTGAATCAATATTTAAACAGTTAAAAGTCTCAGTAGGGCAAGACTTAGAGTTTTTTCAAATATTTAAAAACATCAAAGGTACTAGATTTACCAGCACTGGGTTTGAGTTGGCTAAGAAACTTTGGAAAATATATCCAATAAAATTCAAACAAGAATACAGAGTACTGAACAAAACGTTGTTACTACTAGATGAGCGTATGGATTGGCCATATTATCTAAGTAAACGTCAATTGGTATTATTCAGTGAAATGGATGCGTTCGAGTTTACATTATATTCAGGTGATATAAATCTATGGTCCAACAAATTTTAAACACAATCAAAGAACAAGGTTATTGCATTGTTCAAAACGCCATTAATGTTGAGGACATAGACGGTCTTAATTATTTACAAAGATATTTAGAACCACAACGAGGTCACGATTATACTGCAAAATATTTTCCAAGAAAAACTTTACACGAAGCCGGTAAACTTGCTATATGGTGGAGTCAACAAGTTGTCGGTTGGGAATGTGTTAAATCTATTAATCAGAGTTTATTAGGAATTACCAAAGGCTGGTTTGATAATAACATTATCTATGTTAGTGATGTTATTACTAATGAGCCTGGTAATCAATTTGTAAAACCACACATTGATAGTCCATACCGTTTTGATCAATGGCATGAAACTTTTGAATTACTAGGCGTTCAATGTATCGTGCCATTATGCAATTTTAACAAGGAAAATGGCGGTACTGGAATATATCCTGGCAGCCATTTAAAAAATTGGATTGTCAAGGACTGCTATCGAGGAGTTTATACTGAAGAATTTTTAAAACATGTTGTCCAACCAGAAATGAATCCAGGAGATGTGTTGATTTACAATCCAAGAGTGCTACATAGTACCATGCCAAATAACACAAATATAACACGAAGAGCTTTGCTAACTCACATAACTACCAAAGAATTAGCAGAAGAAATGAAATTGGTTGACAATTTGTATTTAGAATGATTTAATCTTTAAAGAAACGTAGACTACAAAAATAAGCAAATTCATCGGACTCATTAGATACTTGATGCCATTGTAAAATTTGTACCTGAATTGGTTGCGTATAATATGCAGAATCTATTAATTCTACTTGATTAATATTAAGAGTAGGTGCAGGAGGCTCGACATTATAATTCATAGTAATTTGATCAACAATCGATTTATACCAACTCATCTTAACATTATTACAATTGACTAATGGTAAATTTGTTGCTATTGGGTTCCAAGGAACAGTTGTAGTTGGTGCATCCAAATGTATTGCACTTTTATCATTAGGAGGCATTATAAAAAAAACTACACTCTGTAAGTTTTTAATGCCTAACAATGTTGCTATTTCTTTTATTTGTATTTCGGACGCTCGAAATACTCTAGTTTTTTTATCCAAAAGATCTTTATCTTTATATAAAATATCAAATAAAGCAGTAGGATTATATTCAAATTCTGTTAATTTATAATTTGGTAAAGTGTTCATACAAATATTTAGTTCTTGTGTCAACGAAATACTGAGCTGCCGCGTTATATATATGTAGGGACAAAAATGTCACTACAGTTCATTAACCAAAAGGAAACGTAAAATGAAAAATCTTATCGCCACACTAATCGTTGCAGTTGCCGCAACATCCGCTCTTGCCGCTGAACCAGCTAAGGTTGAAGCAGTTAAGAAACCAGAAGCTACTGCCACCGCAGTTCCTGCTACACCAAAGGAAATGCCTAAGGTTGAAAAGCCAAAGACAAAAGCTGAAAAAGATGCCGCTAAAAAGGATGCTAAACCAGCAGACACTAAAAGTGCCGCTCCAGCCGCAACTCCAGCACCTGCTGCCAAAGCAGACGAAAAGGCTGTTGCTAAGCCTGCCACAGCACCAACTAAGTAATTTAGAATTAAACGATGAAGACTATGATGGTGGTTCAGACGACATAGATCTTCATCGTGGCTACAATAGACCTAAACTTATTACTGTTGACTTAGACAATGATGATATTAGTGACTATGTAGCACTTAGATTACAACTAGCTAGAGCAAAGGCCTTAGAGGCTTATCGAGAAAAATGGGCATAATGCCCATTTTTCTTTATGTCCTAACAGGTAATATTTCATGTACCTTTGGGGGTGGTAATAGTTTTTCAGTGTCTGGCGGTAGGGCATCTATTATTTCAACTAACCAAGGAAATGTTACTTTCCAGTCAGTGCCTCGTTTTTTATCAAGTCTGCCTAAAAATAATGACAAATCTAATATGTGCCCGGGTTGCGTCGTAGATCCTTCTATTTCATTAAAAATGGCGGCAACATATTCTTTATAATTGGAACCTTTAGTAAAAATTTTCTCGTTTAATTCTAATAGTTCTTTAAAGTATTTTGTATAAGTACCTTTAGGCATAATATGCGGATCAAACATTATAGGGTTTATGCATTTATTATAGTTAACTTCAATGTGTTTTATTTTTTGCCATTCTACAACTTTTCTAATTAGTTTTGCAGTATACGGAATACTCAATGTACTCACTGTTAAATTAAATTGCATTTTAATGTTATCTTCTTGGCACTCGTTTAGTATGTATAATAAATTTTCTTCAAATGTTTCCATGTCATGGCCAAAGCGAATATATTCGCTTTCAGATCCCCAACAATCAATACTAGCAGTTATTTCTACACAACGAACTGTTTTAGAAAGATCTTTAATTTTTCTAATGCCACGTTTAAATAGTTCTGGTTTGATTTGTAAGTTACTATAAATCTCAGCGTCTACTTCTAAATTAGGATGTGCAATCATCCAATCAATACAATCATATGTCTCTTGCTGGATAAAAGGTTCGCCGCCAAGAATGTCAAATGCTCGTAGACTAGAATAATTTTCTTCCATCCAAGTATAAAATTTTGCAAGACGTACTTTATAATTTGCATCTAGATCCCACGGATCCATGCCATTTACTCTGCCTTCGCCTATTGATTGTTTTTCTAATAACCATGCACTACTTTGATTTGGTCCGCAGTAAACACATTTCATATTGCATTTATTATTAAAATGCACAGATAGCATTGTCGGTTTAACTCTTACTGCTGATGGATTAGTTAATAACTCCGATGGTACATATCTAGCATTTTCATCATTTTTTAAAAATTGTATTCGATCACTTAAACCACTGTGAAGTTCTTGATCTCTACAATGTTCACAACCGCGGCCGTCGCTGGGCCATTCACCGCGTAACATTTTTTCTCTGTGTTCAACTACTGGTCCAGAATTATGAAAATCATAATCATCTGCTATAAATGAATTTTTGTTCCTGTGACAGCCACTGCTCATGTTTTCCCATAGGTACAAACTAACTTGACTCCATTTTAATAGACAGGCTTTGTCGCTGGGAGGCGGAAACCATTTTGCTAATGACATATTTTATCCTTTTTAACTACTCGTATTTATTACATTCATTTTAGCCCACCACTCTTGTAAAAATGGATAGTCTTTTATAACATCTGTTATGTATGATTTTCTTATGGTATCTGTTTTGTTTGCCCATGTAACGCCTCGGCAAAGTCTTTCTAATTGGTGAGTATTAAGTTTATCTAAATTTACATTTGTTCTATGTTCTATAATATTTGCTATTGATTCTAACTGTTGATAAGAATAAGGAAGCAATGTATCTTTATAATCTTTTATTATTGTTCTAAATTCTTCCAACCAAGGTTTTTTGTATTCACCCAAAAACTCAAATCCTAAATGCCAATTATTTTGATTAGGCTTAATCAAAGTAGCACTGGCAATATCTGCTTGTTCTTCTACTAAAAATTCAATAAACTCTCGCAGGCCAGATAGACTCAAATTTGTTAATGTGATGCCTGCTCGTATAGTATGCTCATAGTCTTCTCTTGTTTCTTTATATCTAAAACTGTTATGAATTATTCTAAAATTTGTTTTCCATTTTTCCCAGTTTAATCCAGTTCTGATATATTCAGCGGCTTTCCCGCCACTCTCTATACTTGCATGAACATACACCATGTTAAACTTGTTAATCATTTCTACAAAGTCATAACCTTTAAATTTTAATATACTAAGATTTGTTATGTAAGACATGTAAATATCTTCGTAGTCACAGTTCTGTATTAAATGATTCATAAAGTCCCAATGAACTTCGTGAAACAGCGGTTCTCCGCCCACCCATTGAATATAGTCGAGAACTCCGGCATCGGCTGCCGCTTGCATTTCTTTTAATAAATGTTCTTGTCTTAAATCTTTATCAAAGTTAGTTATATTAGGACGAGTATCAGAATCTTCGTATCCTACATGCTCGATTCCATGTGCATCTTCCTCATGTTCAATTGCTGAGCTAGCAAACCAATCACAATGTCTACATTTATAATTGCAGATATTATTAAATCTATAATCAAAACTTCGCATTGGCATTGTTGTAGTACCATCTGGTGCTGTTTTTTCTAATGATTCTAGGTAAAACTTTTTATATCTTTTATTAAAACTATCTTTATAAGAATTAACCCTAGTAACCTTGTTACCCTGTACATTGCAGTTATAACAATCTTTTGGCAATATTCCATTCATCATTTGATGTCTAATAGATTTAAGATGCGGGGAATTTTGATAATCGTCTAAACTATGAGGATTTAATAGCTCGCCCTTTTCATCAAATGCGCTAGGAGACATACTACAGACTTTTCTAAGATAATCCGAATTGTGATGTGCATGAAGCCATGGTGCCAGACAAAAATTCTCAGGTATTACAATATTCATGCTGTTATTTATAGAACTGATTCTTGACAAATTGACACAAATTGATTCCGAGTGTATAATTACGTTATGAACAAAGAAAAAGTAAACGAAATTGTACAGTGGACTGGTGCGTTTTTTATTACAGCCGGCCACGTCCTAAATACACTTGGTAGCGCATACCACCAAGATTTTTGGAATATTGCGGCATTTGCAGTTGGAACAACCCTGTTTTTAACATGGACAATCCGTGTTGCAAATAAGCCACAGATGGCTGTTAACATAGCCGCATTGGCTACAATGGCAGTCGGACTATACAAAGCCTTTAATTGACACAAATTGGTTTTGGCTATATAATACTTGTATGACACTAGCAAACGAACTTCCAAAAGGTCTTCAAACTGAAGACGAAATTTTAGCCGCAGGCTTTGCATTAATGAAGGAACAACTGGGCTTAAAATCAGCCCGTTATTACTTCTATTACAATGAAGACTATCCTAGTGACTTAGTTAACGAGTATCTTTGGTTACAAGAACCCGTTAATTGACACAAATTGGTTTTGGTAGTATAATATACACATAGACAGCAAAAAAGGAACTTATATGTCATACGTAATTGTCGCAAAAGGTACAGGACTTATCGTAACAGATGGCCCTAATCACAGTAAAGCCTACAAGACTTATGCCGCCGCTCGTGCTACTCGCACTCGTCTTTGCAATAAAGCAGGTTGGAATGCTGGTGATTTGAGCATTGTTGCTCGCGAAACTTATCGTGCGCCAGGTAGGATCACTGTTAAGAACTTGATGACTGGCAAAGATGTAGAAATCGATGCTGATACACCTTGGGCTTGTCGTGTAGACAGCGAAGCGTTTTGGTGTAATTAATTGACACAAATTAGGTTTTATTGTATAATACATTATCGCAACAAGGAGTTAACATGAAAGCACTTCAAACATTTATAGACCAGAAGAACCGTTGGAACGCTATCTTCAATGGCGAACAATACGAGATCAAAACTGCCGCAGGCCGCCAAAAGGTAGCAGATATGATTGACTCTGCATTGAGTCCTGAGAACTTGACCTGCGATGGGGAATTGCCCAGAGCAGAGGTCAATCGGAGATTCAAAGAGTTGAACTCTGCCGCTAAACAACTTCGTCAGTTGGATCCCGGTGTTAAGTTTTACGAATACGATTATTAAGGAAAAATATGAGTGCAATGTCAGATATGTCAATTGAAATTCAAGGTATGCTTGAAGATGGTTACTTGCCAGTAACTATTGCTCGTCAACTTGAAATTCCCATCACTTGGATCTTCGAGGAAATCGAACAAGAAGAACTAAGCCCGTTTGAAACAATCAATTCTTAAAATCATGAACGCATTTGACCGAGAAAACCTAGACTTCATCATGACTGCCAGTCCTGATGTTCTTAAAGAATTTTACAGCGACATTGACACAGAAAATCTATTGTATCTTTTAAAATTGGTACAAGGTGAAATGAGTCGTTTGCGTTTGGAAGAAGTTGAGTTGCTTGACTTGGTCGAGCACACAGATGACGCAGACCGTGCCATCCTAGAGATGCTAGAGAAATTTGACACAAAATAATTTTGGTGTTATAATAACACTTTAATGGAGAGAATTATGAAGCGAGAAATCATTACTGCTAAAGTTCCTAAACAGAAACGCCGTGCTGAGTTCTTGTTTCATAACGGTGCTTATCGCCCGCAGGTCGTTGCTAGCCAAAAAGTTTACAATCGTAAAAAATTGGTAAAAGTAGTAATTGACACAAAAGGTGATTGAGCATACAATAGTGATACGGTGAATGGTTCATCGTACACATTTTTTACACACAGAGAAAGAAAAATCTAAAATGGCTACATCTAAACTTTTCAAAGTAGTTGGCGTTTCAACCCTTAATGGCAAAACTAAAGTTCGTTTTGCCAATGACACCGCCCGTGTCAAAATCCTTGTCAAGAACGGTCATACCGCAATTGACTTGCACGAGTTGCCTGAGGCAATGACAAAAGAAGCCGCACTGGCTCACGTTAAGGCTAATAACCTTTTTGCTATCCCTGCAGACACAGATATTTCTGCAGAAGACTTAGTAGCAGTAGCAGGCAAGTAATTAGGATGGGCACAGAAGTGTGCCCAATCCTTTCTTTTTAGGAAATCATAATGAGCAGATTACAGTTGCACGGACGCCAGTTCATGGTGTTTGATGCTAACAATAAAGATCATCGCAAGTGGTTTGCTGACTTTAATGCAACAAGACGTTGGGGTAAATGCCCTGTGCGTTTTGTAGTTAATGATGATCATGGCGACCTGATCACTCAAATCCAACGAGAACTAATCCAGTTCTATGTTGACAAAGAATTTAAAACCGTAGTAAAGAAATAAAATGACACAACCTGTAACAACACCTAAAGTCGGTGACAAAGTCCGTAGCTCAACTGGCGGAGTTATCACATACACTAAGACAGGTCTAATCCACACTATGTCAAAGAATCGTTAATTGACATTAAATAGTTTTGACGTTACAATAGACACATAGCAAAACATTTATAGGAGTATGCTAAATGGCAAAAGTAAATAAAGGCGGAGTCGGCGAACCCCGTACAGTAAAGATAACAGAAGCAAAGCGTCTCGTTCGCCATGCTATGAAGAAAAAACGTCCAGTGTTCCTTTGGGGTCCTCCAGGCGTGGGTAAATCCGACCTTGCCGCTCAGTTGGCAGATGAAATGGGCGGAGCACTAATTGACGTTCGTTTGAACTTGTGGGAACCTACAGACATTAAAGGTATCCCTTACTATAACGCAAAAGAAAATGTAATGAGCTGGGCTCCTCCAGCAGAACTGCCCACTAAAGAGTTTGCCGCAAAGCATCCTGTGGTAGTGCTATTCCTAGACGAGCTTGCAGGTGCGGCTCCTGCTGTACAGGCCGCGGCTTACCAACTTATCCTTAACCGCAAGGTAGGTACATACGAACTGCCAGACAATGTTGTTATTATGGCGGCAGGTAACCGTATGACAGACAAGGGTGTAACTTATCGTATGCCTACTCCGCTAGCTAACCGCTTTGTTCACTTTGAACTTCGTGTAGACTTTGCAGACTGGAATGTTTGGGCATTACAAAACCGTATCCACCCGGACGTGGTAGGTTACCTTAACTACCAAAAAGCAGACCTGTACAACTTTGATCCTACAGTACACGACCGCAGTTTTGCCACTCCACGTAGTTGGATGTTCGTCAGCGACTTGCTTGATGACGACATGACAGACAACGAGCAGACAGATACTGTAGCAGGTTGTGTTGGTGAAGGTCTTGCTATTAAGTTTATGGCACACCGTAAGATTGCCGCAGACTTGCCTACTCCTACAGACGTGCTGTCTGGTAAAGTTAAAGAACTAAAGACTAAAGAAATTAGTGCTATGTATTCTTTGACAACTGGTATGTGCTACGAGCTCAAAGACAACTACGAGACTGCTAAAAAGGCAGGTAAGCTAGACACATGGCATACTAACTGTGAAAACTTTATCCAGTTTATGATGGATAATTTTGAGGCAGAGATGGTTATTATGGGTGCCCATACAGCACTTAAGAATTACAACTTGCCCTTTGACCACAAGAAGCTTAAGAACTTTCCAGACTTCTTTAAACGCTACGCTCACTTGGTAGTGGATGTCAGTAACTAAGACAAACAAAGAAGGGGACTTGATCCCTTTCTTGCCTAATACAGTTGACTTGGTATATGGTGGCATGGACTATGCTAGAAGTGTGTTTGGTACAGCAAAAATCTCCAGAACACTGATAGTAAACTATTTTGACAATGCCAGACGTACATGGCCCAATGCAGATATACCTCATGGCTTCAGTAGGTATTCTGTGACAAGTTGGTGTAAGGAACGTGGCATCAAACCTTTGCACTACTATACACCAATGTCAGAGAGAACAGTTTGGTTTAGGGAAGAGTCAGACTTATTTGCATTTAAACTAAGGTTTGGAATCTAATTGACATTAAATAAGTTTATGTGTATAATAGATACATACAGGAGCACAATATGAAATTCACAACAAAAGATAGACTTACTAAAGCCCGTGTTAAGATGTTGCTTAAACATCCTTTCTGGGGTAACTTGGCAACTCGTCTTAAAATGGTAGAGAACAGCGAGTGGTTGACAACTGCCGCTACAGATGGTCGCCACTTTTACTATTGTGAAAAGTTTATTGAAAGTCTAGACGACGAGGAACTAGTGTTCTTGTTTGGACACGAAGTTGGTCACATTGTCTATGACCACATGGGACGCCGTGGAGACCGAGATCCGCAATTATGGAACATGGCCGGAGACTATCTTATCAACGACATGCTTATCCAAAACAATGTAGGCAAAAAGATTACCAAGGTGCCAATCCTTTGGGATCCTAAATTCCGTGACATGACAGCAGAAGAAGTCTATGACGACTTGTTTAAGAACGCTGTTAAGATCCAAGTTACTTTGGACATGCACATGGACGGCAGTGGCGAAGAAGGTGAAGACGGTAAAGGCAGTGACGGCAAGTCTAAGTCAAGTGGTATTAAGATTGACGAAGAGACTGCCAAGAAGATGCGTGACGAGATGAAAGAAGCTATCCTGCAAAGTGCTCAGGCCGCAGGTGCAGGTAACGTTCCGGCAGGCATTAAACGTCTTATTAATAACTTTACTGCTCCTAAGATGCGCTGGCAAGACCTGTTGCGTATCCAATTGGAATCTAGTCTTAAAAGTAATTATAGTTTTATGCGTCCCAGCCGTAAGGGTTGGCATACAGGTGCAGTACTGCCGGGTATGTTGCCAGCAGAAGAATTGGATGTAGTAATTGGTATTGACATGTCTGGCAGTATTAGCCAAGAGATGGCACAAGACTTCTTATCAGAAGTTAAAGGCATGATGGATTTGTATCCTACTTACAAAATCCATGTATTCTGTTTTGATACAGAAGTGTACAATCCTGTGACGTTCAGCGATGACTATGGAGATGACATTAGTACATACGAAACAATGGGTGGCGGCGGAACTGACTTTGACGCTTGCTTCCGTTACATGAAGGAAGAAGACATTAATCCAAAACAATTTATTATGTTTACAGACGGCTACCCATACGACAGTTGGGGTGACGAAAACTACTGCGACACGTTATTTGTTGTACATGGCAATGAACAGATAGAAGCACCATTTGGTGTAACAGCACATTATACTTTTGACAACGAAACTGTATAAGTTTAAATAGGACCTCAGCGTTCTATTTTTTTGAGTATTTCTTTTATCTTAGCAGTATGCACTAGGTTAATATTATCTCGCAAGTGTGCATAAGAAATGCCGGGATTTAAATCAAATACACTACAGATATATGTTATATCCTTCTTTACTTTTTCTAACATGATATTTTGAGAATAACTTAATTCAAAATTAGGATATGCAAGTTGTATCTGTTCGATATTTTTATTAAAAATTAAATCATACATATCTATGTTACGGTATCCCGGCATATCTTTTACCAGTCGACGCCCAAAGGATTTTATCCTGTTGTTCCATTCATTTTTATAAAATTTTTGGGTAGCAATAGGATCATTGTGTAACTGTTGTTCTATTGGTATTTCTGGCTTGTCTATTGTGTAATAAAATTTTTTGTAATACATTAAAATATCAACTAACCACATTTTATCAAAAGAAAATTGGCAATAAATTTTTTGTTTCCAATTTAAATTATTGATAAGAGGATTTGTATTTTCATAATGGCATTTTAAATGTGTAAACTTTAAATCGTTGACGTCAAATAATGGCTCTATCTCTGCTAGTTCAAGTAATTGTTCAGGTGAATATTTCATCGAAGTAGGATGAATTTGTTCATAGTGTCCATGTTCTCTAACTAGAGGTTCAGTTAACTGGTATATTACATAAATTAACGCCTTATCATATTCATCTCCATGATATTTTTCTTTTAATAATGAAGTGTGATCATTTATATATTTTTTATAATAATTATGGTTGCTGCCATTTTCTAAATATTCCAATGTTCTATCCCAATTAAACCATTCTAAATTAGGCCATTGATTTTTATCGCGTATAAAATTAGCGTCTTCAATGAACCGCATAAAGAACGCCCCCATTGCACCGCCTACCCACATTACCGGAGTTAAATTATTAATTAATAGTTCATGATTTTTGTTCATGCTTTTATTTATATTTGACAAAGTGCAAATCTTAATGTATAATAAGAACATATGCTATAAATAAAATAGGTATATAATATATCAACCTTAAGGAGAATTTAAATGAACTTGACAGATCTATCTACACTACTAGCCGCAATTGATATCGCAGTTAAACGTGGTGCTTTCAGCGTACTAGAGATTGGTGCAGTTGGAGAAACAGCTACTAAGCTAAACAACTTCTTGCTAGAAGCTAAAAAGCAACAAGAAGAAGCCGCTGCCGCCCAAGCCGCAGAAGCACCTGCTGATGCCGCGCCAGAAGCACCTGCTGATGCCGCGCCAGAAGCACCTGCTGAAGTTGTTGCAGAAGCTCCGGTAGAACAAGCCTAATTAGGAATTAACTATGCCTAAGTTTACTAAACACGTAGGGCAAGTTGTTAGCACAGGTAAGAAGTGTGTTGTTGTATTTAGAACAATACCTAATGACACAACTTCTTGCCTTGTTATACAAACTGAAGATATTCCCAATCTTTATCACGACGACCTAATTAATGCGGTCGAAAGTGATACAGCTCAAGAGAATATGGACTTCTTTAAATATGCTCAACGTACACAATTCCATGATGGAAGAACTATCCTAGAAGGTAGTCATCAAAGTGGTTGGATGAAAAAGTTTCTAACTACTGAGATTATGATGCTACCAACTTTAGAACATAAAATTCTACTCAGCGATCTTAATCAACAATTAGATCAAGCAGGTAGAACAACTAGTGGTGATATCAGTCAACCCGCACCAGAAGGCAAGCCTGCCGGTATACTAGATGAAAAAGATATCGCTAATCAAATGCGTGGGCAAGCTGCCTTCTTCCGTAAGGAAGCAGAACGTTTACTCAAAGAAGCAAATGATTTAGATCCAACTGCGGCAACTGCCCAGCAGGTTGCTGAGGCTCCTGCGCCTAAGCGAGCATACAACAAAAAAAAGTAAGTAAGGAACCCGAGTCATGGCTATTAGGAAAAAGGATAGAAGTTTTGAAGAAATCCTTAAAGATGTTGTCATGGAAGAAGTTCCTATAGAATACATAACACACATTCAACTTAAACTTATAACCGGAGATGTTCTTGAATTTAATCAAGAAGAATTAGCAGGCTTAAAAGATGCCGGTGAAATTCTTAAAGCACAGGGCTTAGAGCACTTGCGTGATAATATTCAAGACATCGAGGTTTTTATTGACAGCAGTAAAATCAAGAATCGCGTCATAAAGTATGTACGTGGTATACTAACCAGCCAATTCGGCGAAGAGAATGACACTAAGAACAGAAATTAATTTTGAAACAGATAAAAACTATCTTCCAGTATTGGATCATGGTTTTGTAGGTCTTGTTGACCATATGGGCAGTGATAACGCCATCGTTCAAGCCGCTCGTGTTAGTTATGGTGCTGGCACAAAACAAGTTCAAGATGACCGCAACTTAATCCGGTATCTAATGCGTCATGAACATACAACACCATTTGAAATGTGCGAAGTAAAGTTCCACATTAAACTTCCTATCTTTGTTATGCGACAACTTGTACGGCATCGTACAGCCAGCATGAATGAATATAGTGCTCGCTATAGTGTGCTTACAGATGAGTTCTACATTCCAGAGTTTGAACAAATACAAAAGCAAAGCACAACTAACAAGCAAGGCAGAGAAGAAAGTGCCTGGGGCTTTGATGAGAAGCGTAGCGTACAACATGCTTTCCAACGTAGCTTTCATAATGCATACAAAGAATATGCAAGTTTGCTGGGCAAGGAAGATTCTGGACTGGCACGTGAGCTTGCTAGGAGTGTGCTTCCAGTAGGCGGATATACAGAATTGTATTGGAAAGCCAACTTAAAGAACTTTCTGCACATGGCTCGCTTACGCATGGATCCACACGCTCAATGGGAGATCCGAGAGTTTGCAGGCGCTATGTATGACTTAGTTAAGCCATTATTTCCAGAGGCATGTACTGCATTTGAAGACTACGCTGTTAACTCAGTGAAGCTAAGTGCTGGAGAGTACGAGCTAGTTAAGAATTTAATTAGTCATGCTAAATGGGCTTCGTTAGTCGAGCAATACGGCAATGACGAAAAAGCACTGGGCGCAGACGCAGGACTTGGTGTTCGTGAACTTAAAGAGTTTAAAGATAAATTAGGTCTGTAAAGGATCTACACTAAGTTCATTAATGTGAACTCCTGCAGGCTGCGAGATTATCCATTTGATATAATCAGCAGCCTGTTTTGTTGGCATTGTTTTCCTGTCAGGATGCTTGGTTTGATTATTAGATAAAGTACCAAAGCTAATCAATGTAACTTTGGGATTAGTTGCCCACACACCAGTCATACCCAAACTGTTAGCATAATCACGTAATGCTTTCTTTTCAGCATTATATAACCAATCTGTTGCTTTCATAACCCTATCAGTTGTACTACCAACACAAATTATTAAAGTTTGTTTGTTTTCTGTTTTAAGTTTTTTGTATACTGCTTCAAGTAACAATGTTTGATTGAACTTCCACAATGCACTATTAATAATGACTATATCGTAATCAATACTCATATCAGCAAATACTTGTTGGTGTTCTGCTTTAGTTAGATCTAACTTATGAGTTGTTCTACTTACAAAAGTAAGGTCATGTCCTGTTAGCTCTGTGTTAAGAGCTTCTGCTAATCCATACGCTGGATTACCTGATATTAATATTTTCATAATTTATTTATTTCTTCCATATCGTAATATACGTTAACGTCTGTTTTTGGACAATGATCAAAAACAGAAATATCAATTTCAATGTTGTTACCTTGCATTATTTTTTTAATCAAATCAAATAATACAAAATTATTTTCGTCTGATAAATGATTTTGTAATCTATCTTCTCGTTCAAAATGCATACCTTTGTGCGGAATATTGTAAAATTCTCTTTCTAACTCGTTTACCATGCCTAAATTAAATTCGTCAGCACAATTAATATACGGATTAGAATTTCTAGTTCTACTCTCAACCATACACGGTAGCATAATTAATTTAATATTATGTTCTGCACATACGTTTATAATTTTTTCAATTATAGCATCGTGAACAAATATATCAAACTCGTCAGTTTGAAGGTACTTATAATATTGTTCTGCTGCCTTAATATGTTTATAATACATCTTTGTTTCGATGTTTGGCATGCTTAATTGATGTTCAACTACAAACAAATTGCAAATGCACATATCTACAGGAACATCGGTATAAAGTCTTCCAGGCGCAGTAATTGTAAAAATAACAGTATCGTAATCTTGATAGTTTTTTATAAAATGTTGATATGCGTGGAACAAACTTGTGCCTGGTTCTGAGTGATTAATGGCATTTCCAAATTCGTTGTGCAATAATGTTGTCCAACTAGTTGGACCATTGCTTCCTGAAAAACTATCTCCAAAAATCCCTATTTTCATTTAAATAACCTTGTGTATTCTGGTGCAATATTTAATATGCTATGTCCACGTGCTTGATCCAAATACTTTGTAAACTTGACGAACTCGGGAAGTTTATCACTGTAGTCAGCACCTAACATGTATTTTGTAATACTGTTTAGTATGTTTTCTGCGTTCTTTGCAATGTCTTCTGGATACTCTGCTTTAAACTCAGCAATACATTTAGCATAGTAGTCGACAATTTCTTGTTTCATGTCTGCAGGTAAAACACGAACGTTAACACGTTTTGGTCCGTGTGCTACATGATGTGTAATAATAGGACGCTTCTTTGTGCTATTGATCTTAGTAAAGCCACTGCTGTCTAGCTTCCATTTCATAAAACGAGGAACGTGCCAAATATTGTATGCTGTTACTGTACAGGCCATCCAGGCCATAATGTTTGGATTCTTTTCTGCATATTCGTCTAATTTCTGCAAGTTCTTGTATGCCTGTGTCCACTTTAAAGGCCAACGCTGATATTCAACTGTTTCGCCCATGCCGTCCATACTGGCACCAACACGCACTTGTTTAAACTGTGTCCACATATCTAATACACGCTGTGGCAGGTTACTCATGTTAGTGTTATACTCAATGATCATCTTCTTACTTTGACCAGCATCAATGCATTTTTGCAAAAACTCATAATGACGTTCAATCATCATTGGTTCTCCGCCGGCCATATAAACATGCTTGATGTTTGGAATGTTAGCTTCTATCTGTGTCCAAAATGATTCACTGTTGTGCCAGTCATAGTCAGTAGTAGATAGTCTGCCACTATCATTGCGCTCTAATTTAACTGTACCGTGCGTATCTTTGTATTCATCACTGCCATGATATTCAGTCCATTGTTCATACCAAGTGTGACTATCAGTAGGGCCGCACATACGGCAAGCAAGATTACATAAATTACCAAAACGCAAGTCGTAGTATTCTAAGTTTCTATTTTTAACCGAGCCATCTTCTTCTGTTATATAGCGAGCATCATCTATACTAAACTTCCAGTTTTCTAATTCGTATTGTCTGCGACTGTTAAGTCCACTGGCCTCTTCTTGTTGGCATCGGCCACATTCTTGACTCCATTCTCCCACTAGCATATTCTTGCGAACTTCTTTCATTAGTGTAGCATTACGAGCAGTTTCCATATTGTCTCTGCCAGCATTATATGGAGTGCCATCTTCGTGTCTAACTACACCTTGATTCTCAGTTACATTGGCTTGACAGCATATACGAATGTCGCCATTATTTCGAACAGCTTGGAAGTTCCATGGTATAGGACAAAATGTATTAGTCATTTATTCTTCCCTTGTATTCTATTGTATCTACTATTCGTTTCCATAAATCAGGCAAGTTTCTTCTTAAGTCTTGTCCTCTTATTTTATCCAAGTCTGCTGTATATTCAACAAAAAGTTTTAATTGTTCCTTATCGACTTCTTCTTTGGCATGTAATGCATTTACTACGTTAGTATAAATCCTATACAATCCTAGTTCGGCTAGCCATTTTTTGTCATGGTCAACATCACTGTTATTCATTTGTTCCAATAAAGTATCTCTGTGCGTTACTAACTTATGCACTAGTAACTTTTTTGCAGGATATAGTGTTGGGCTTAGATATTTTGGATCATATAAAATATTAATAATCATAGTAGTAAAATCTGAGCCGTAATATCTAACTAGTACATCCCACCATTCTTTATTAGATATTTCTTTTTGTAAAGCAAACCACCACTCTAACATTTTATGAAATGTCCATACATTAAAAATACTTAATACAGGAGCCCATTTAATGTATATACGTTCTGGATCATCTTTTTCTGTTATTAACCATTCTCTTACTGATGCTTCTACAATGTTCCATTCACTAGGAAATCGGATATAATCATTGACTGGGCCCACGCCATCGACGCTTAGATTAACAATAACTTTTTTAAATTGTTTAAGACGGCTTAATACTTTTTCTTTTGGTACCCAGCTTGCATTAGAAAAGATGTCTAGTATGATTTGATCCTGTCGTCCTGTAGATATAATCATATCGATTGCTTCAATAAAATTAGGATGCAACATTGGTTCGCCTCCTGTAAATTTAATTTCTTCAACATCCCTAAAGTCTTCGATGTCCCAGTTATTATCAACGTTAATAACTGTTTTATGAAATTTTCTATCCGAATAATACGACGCAAGTTTATTGTCGTCATCGTACCATGTAGTACTTAAACTACCATTACAAGTCCTGCATTTTAAATTACAGTGATTACCAAACGCTAGTTCAATATATCTAATTTTATTTTTTTGATTAGGATCAGCAAGTTGCTCTTGGTTGTTTTCATTCCACATCAAATTTGCTTTTTCTCGCATACTTTTATTTTTTCGACGAGCATTTTTAACTTCTGGTAGTGTACTAGTTTCTTCTTGATAACATTTTCTACAGCCTGGAACTGGTTTGCCAGCAATAATAGTTTGTCTAATTTCTTCCCACTCGGGCGAGTTTAATGCCCCAGTAAAAGAAATATTATCAACATTGAACTTGTCAAATTTAAATTCGTTACCTTTAACTTTATAGTCAGGATGTTTAATATCAAAACGGCAGCAAGGTTTTATTTCTCCTGCTGGTTTAGTTTGAAGATGTATCCATGGGAGAATACAAAAAACATTACTCATAACTCTTATCTCCTGGAAACAAAGGTAACTTAGTGCCAGGAGCACGTTTTGGAATCTTACTATCTGCACTACTTACACAACTTGTCCCGCCACAAGGCATTGGCTTGTCATATAACTTAAATCCAGTTTCAATATGTCCTAAAGGAACTTCGCTACAACTATAACTACGTTTTACTGTGCCGTCTGGTTCGCGAATAATAATACTGCGAAATCCACTACTACACTCCCATTTATTAAAGTTATTAAAGTTAAAAGCATTAAAACGTTCTGCTTGATCCATAAACCAAGGCTTGCCTTCTTTATCAACAAACTCAATTTGATAGTGTGGATCAACATCGACTTGTTTCTTACGCTGAGTATCTGCCTTGTCAATCATGAACGTAGGTTTCGGACGTTTCACTAATCCAGACTTTAATGCTTTTTCTTCTGTGTAAGCACGTTGTGGCATACCATTGTGTAACTTAGCCAACATCTCAGGTGTATAACCATCTACCACACGGCTTGCAGTAGGATCGCTTTGTGGCTTGAGTGTTACGTTGATACCTCTATTGTGAAAGTATAAACTTAGATCATAAATCTCATTAAACTGTTCTGGCACCATAACCATATTAATAGTTATTTGTGTGTCATATTCTTGGCATAAGACTAGTTTGTCAGCAAACTCTTCTACTTTCTTATCTGTGTCAACATGTTCACGATGGCAACTTGCTGTAATACTAGCACGATGAAAATTTTTAACTGCTGGCACATATTGTTCTTCAAACCATTTCATAGGACGACTCATGTTACTGGTCATATGCACACTGGTATAGTTTGTGTTAGCCGCATCATTATTTAAATGATTAAGGATGTCAATGTAAGCTGGATGGAATGTGGGTTCTCCTCCACTTAGACTAAAGTGGAAACTATTAAATCCATTTTCTCTAGCTTGACGTTTTATCTCATCTACAGTATGTAACATTAAAGGTGTAGGGCGATGGTCCTTTGTGTCACTGCGAGCATACGGCCAGCAATAACTACAACGATAGTTGCAGTATCGTCCTAATAGCCACGATACGGTAAACATATCGCGGTATAGCATTGTTCTTTGACCAACTCTAACTAAGTCGTTAAATGGAATCTTAGTAAAGTCATATTCACTGGTTTTTAAATCACTCATTTTTTTCGTAGATAAATTTTACTTCTTTGCCTGGTCCTGCTTCGCTGGGCAGGCCGCCATACTCTTTAATATACCAAGTAATAGCAGCCTTGTACCATCCTGTGCTATCATGCCTACTTTCTTTATTAAACTTATATATGTTATCATTGGTTGCTTCCATGCTACTAATAATTCTAGCGGCTTCTAATTGTAACACTCTTAAGGGCATTGTGTCAAGGTCTATCATAGGTCCAAATTATTCATTAGTTTAATTAATTTATCTGTTTTCTTAACAGCTTGTTTGCGCTCTAAAAATTCCTGTGCCAGTTGTTTATAGTTATCATTGTATGCTGTACCAATTCTAAATATCATATTATCAAGAAACGTGATAAAGTTTTCGGGGTCTACATGATTAGAATTGGCAATATTATCCAACACAACTTTTTTAGCCTGTTCCATGTATTTAAGATAATATATCGGAAGATTTGCAATATCCAATTCAGTGGGTACACTTATAAAATTTCCGTACCACGTAAATTTTTTATTTGGTGCGTGAGTTTTGAATTGTTCATATATCCAAGAAATATATTGTGAAAAACTTTTTAAGTTAAAAATATTAACAGTAGGACTTAGTACTATTAATTCTGTCTTAGGATGTGTTATGTATCTAACAAAGTTTTCTTGAAAACAAGTCCAATCTAAACCGTGTCTTATAAGTTCAGCATCCTCTCCAAAACTTTCATTGCTAATGCCAATTCCCCATGACAAATTACTTGTGTCCATTTTAGCAACAATTTTATCCATCAAGAATCGTTTACTATTGGCATTAGTACATATTTCTAATCTAATATTTTTACTGCTATTCTTTGAGCACTCATCAATAAAATCTACTAACTCATAAAAACGATTACTGGCAGTAGGCTCTCCACCTAAAAATATAAAAATTATCTTATTAGCATACAGTTCTTTATCGATATGATTTTTAATCCACTGCTTAAAAACTGTATAATCATCCTCATTAGTATTATCTACTATTTCAATGCCTTCTTCTTGCGCTATCTTACTGCTACTACCAGACCAACAATATATGCAAGACATATCACATATTCTATCAGGTCTAATTTCTATATAACTAATATAGCTATCACCCTCTAAGCTATTTCTTTTATCTTCAATAAAGTTATTATCCCATTTATTGGCCCATTCTTTAAAGGCGCTATTACCTTTATTATAATCATTCCAACAGTTATTACAATCAATATGTTTAACATTTTTTAAACTTGCAATTCTTCTATCTGTTATGTACTCATTTTTACTAATAAAATCTTCAGTTAGTTTGTCGGGAAACTGATGTGAAGCAGCCTTGCAACAATGGCTTACTGATCTTAATTCAAAATTAATATTAATATCTGTCCAACTTTTAGAACAGTAAGTTTCGTTGCTCATATACTAACTATCATAGTTTCTTGCTTTTGATTGATAGTAAAACTTTCTTCGCGTCCGCCACGTTTAAAATGCGTTTCCCCGTCTAAATATTCTTCTTTTACTGATACATTTTTACCTGCATATATATCAACAATTTTTTTATCTTTTGGTCCAATACATATAGCTACTACCGCTTCAACTGGTTGTTGAGAAAAATCATCTCCAAATTCTTTTGCAAGTAACCGAACAAATTGTTTATTGGATAATACATCTTCCATACCGCAGGCAACAAATGCCGTGCCATAACCAAGATCCTCAGCAGTTAACTGTGCGTATGTGGCGCTAATCATTGCGTCACGTACAGCACCTTTGACCATAACATATTTAGATACAGGACTTTTAACTTCGCTGTATACTCTGTCATATACTTCTGTTCCTTTACTTTCTACAAGATCAACCATTTGATGCTCTGGAGCAGGGTTTGTTATATAAAGTAATACCAACGGGGCTTTAGTTTGTAGCAGATATATTTCTTTACCAAGTTCGTCATTACACGATGTAATATTATCACATAGTTCTGACTTTAATCTTTTACCGGCTGCAGAGTCTGTCAACGCAAACACTTTGTATCCATATATTTTGTTTTTACTTGGTGCACGACGGGCACTATCCAAAATAGTTTGAACATCGTCTTCGTTGATTTCGTCGGTCATTAACCTAGTAGTAAATCTAGATTTAATTAATTCATTCACTGTTGACATTTTCTCTCCTTAAATTATTATATACGCAGATAAATATTTATAGATAATAACCGGAGAATAGCATGGCAGACGATTTAGTAAACGAATATGGTGTAAGTAACGAGGACCCAAAATCATTTGCTAATAGGAACAACCATCCTGCTAACATAAAATATCCACAGAATTTAACAAATGGTAGAGAAGTTAATATGTCTAGTGACATTCCATTTTTACCAATAGACGATTGGAAGGATACTGCTGATTGGAATCAAATGTTGTTTGAAGCAAAACGCTTACAAAAGCATTATGTACAGCATAGAAGTCACGAGTTACATGCAGGCTGGAGTAGTTTATGTATACACGGTCTTAGTAGTGTTCATACAGAAAGCAGTCACACATATGGATTTACAGATGCAGATGCTCCTTGGCGCTGGACCGATGTAGCTGATTGGTGTCCCACGATTAGAGCATTCTTTAAGGATCAATTTGATTATAAAAAATACTTTAGAATACGCATTATGAAATTGGCTCCTGGCGGATGGATCGTACCGCATAAAGATAGCATGACTCAAGACGAAAATCATATAGGACCAGTTAATATTGCCATCAATCATCCTGCAGATTGTCACTTCTATATGGATAACATTGGTTATTTGCCGTGGGAGGCAGGGCGAGCAATTAAACTGAACTTATATAATGTACACCAAGTGTATAATCATAGCAACGAGGATAGATATCATATCATTGCACACGGCCATGCAGGAGATAGTTGGTCCAATCGATTATATCATAATTACAATAATTGGAAGAAAATATATGAATAATACACGCATTTCAAATGCGCTTATATACGACAAAAAAGACATAGGCTTAGATGAAGATATTAGACAAAGTTTAAAAATATTTCATAAACGAAATATATCTATAGATATTGTTAAATTGCCGTCACTGGGAAATATATCAGATAATGAAGACATTGCAATTCAAGAAACTGCCGATAATCCAAATAACTACGACTATGTAATTTTAACATGGGAAGGTACGATCCCAAATATATATTACTATCACGAGCCGTGTATTAAACATGTAATAGACTTAAACGAAAAGACCAACGGAGAATGGTTAGTCAGCGGACAAATAATGGATCAATACGAAAACCGAAAAATGTTCGAAGATGCTGATGCAGATAAATGGAAAGGAAGTTTTTATCTATTTCCTATAACAGCTATTGTTAATTTAAAGAAGTGGAGAGAACTTGGACGGCCTGCTTGGGGACAATCTAGCTTAGTCGCCGTACAACATATAATTCCAAAAAGAAGCGACGATAATATACACGATAACTATACTCCATTGATGCTTACTACAGGGACGGAGGTTACAGAAACGCCAGTCAAAAAAGGCTGGAATATTATCGACGTTTCAATAAAAAATAATTTACCTATTTACAATCTGAGTACAGACATAAGACAAAATCAAACTTATTTGTATCCAGAGAATAATCCAACAATGTTTAATAATTTTTGGCGTAGCTTATATACTATGCCAAAGTTAACTGATCAATACGTAAAAGTATTACAAACTGTATTACCAAGTAAAAATCCTATTCGTATCAATGGCAATAAATGGGGTTGTTTTATTCGCAATACAGAAGAACATATTGTAGAACGATTTGTAGATATATTCGAAAAGCATATGTACGGTGTAGATACAATGATAGTCCCTTGCAGTGGATTTAAAGATCTAGTTATTGCATCTAAAAAACCAAAAGGTGTAAATATTAAACAAGTAATACATTTTGATATTCTTAAAGGATGCGTAGATATCAGACAACATATTGTGAAAGGATGGGATGGCACCAGAGATCATTTTACTATATTATTAACCAATATAAAAGAATACTATCAAAAAAAATATAATCATCCAAATTGCTTTCAAATGGGATCAATGGATACATTTGATGATGCTTATTTGGATATTTTAAAGAATTTTGACAATGAAGAGCATTTAAAAGATAACTGGTTAGAATTCAAACAGTTAAATCATAAATTCATACACAGCGATATTCTTTCAGAACCTTGGCTAGTCACCAAACATGTTAAAAATAGTAATGTGTATTTGTGGTTAAGCGACATTGCTGGCTGGAGAGAAAATATCATTGGTTATGGATACAAGACATTGCGAAATCAATTATCATCTGTTGCTGAACATTTAAAGCGCAATAACTGTATTGGCATAGTTGACTATAAGGATCCTGCTACTGATTTGCAATTACTTCAAGAATTTGATGAATTTATAACATTTTTAAAACAAGATATTCAATGAAACCCTTTTCAATTATAAAAGAACACGAAGCTACTTACGGCAAAGGTATTTTAAATAATACGTTTACTAGATTTGTGGGGCCTGCTGACAGCATTTTTAATATGCTAGTACGTAGTATTGGGCAACGCAAAGAAAAAAGAGCAAACGAACAATTACATTTTGTTATATACGACAAGAATCCTGCACACCTAGAAATGTTCAAATATTTGTTAGCATGGGATGGCAAGGTAGAAACTAACAAAGAATACGATTACTCTGACTTATTAAATTATATTGAACAAGGAAAAATAAAGTTTGGACTACAACTTGCTCCTTTTGTTTTACGTTATATGAAAAGTTCTCCATTAGATAAAACTATAAGATATGATTATGATAACTTTACCGAATCGTGGAACATCTTTAAAAAGCATAAGTTTACATTCTTACATATAGACTTGATTGAAGAGAATGAAAAGTTTATTGATTATATAGACAAACTTCCATTGCTCAGGAAAAAACTAAGTCAATTTGTTAAAATTGATATTAATCCATCTGACTATGATGCAAAAAAATATCAAGATTCAATAGACAACATTCTTCATAATTTATGGATTAAGAATATTAAAAATTATCCCAGCGTTGTGCAAATTGCAACCAATAATTCAAATGAAGAAGATTATGCAGGTAAACTATATGCCAAACGCAATCCTAGTTTTTGTGTATTACCTTGGATGCACATACAATACAAGCCTACTGGCCAAAGTAAACTATGTTGCAGATATGATACTGTTCACGAACACAAACAAAATGATGTAAATAGAACATTGGGTAATTTATCCGAACTTGTTCCAGAACGTTTAGACTTAGTAATACAAAAAAGTACTATGGAAGAAAGTTTCTTCAGTAATTATTGGGATACTGCAAGAAAGTATACTGATAATAATCAAGCTATTTCTGGTTGTCACAAATGCTATAAAGAAGAAAGCGGTGCGGGAGAAGTTGCTACATCAATGCGACTGGGTACTGCTATTTTGTACAACGAAGGGTATTTACATAAAAGGCCTGCACACGAAAAGCCAGAAATAAAATTCTTAGAAGTGGGCTTTGGTAATTACTGCAACCTTGCTTGTTTATCTTGTAATAGTACACTTAGCACAACCTGGAACAATGACGAATTAGAATTAAATAAAATTGTTGGTTCAAGACTTAAACGAGACGTGTTTCCTAAATTGGATAACTTAAAATTTATTCCCAATGAAGAAACACTTAACAGTTTACGCATTATTAAATTCACTGGTGGTGAGCCAATGATTAATCCTGAATTTATTAAATTTATAGACTTAATTTGTGAAAATGGAAATCCTGCACAAATCAGTTTAGAAATATATACTAATTGTAGTTACATTCCAAGTCCAAAGTTATTAGAAAATTTAACTAAATTTGAAGCAGTACAATTAAATTTAAGTATAGACGCATATGGACAAGCCAATGACTATATTCGGTATGGTAGCGTATGGGAAGGTACTTCAAAGCAAACAGTTAGCAATGCCATAGATCATTGGTTGGATTTTGGTAAACAATACGATAACATCAGTATCATAATGTCTTCTACACTAAGTGCTCTTAATATATTAGAAGTACCAAAATTAATGACATGGTGGATGGACAAGTATAAAGATTCTGGCAATAAAATTGTTGTTCATCGAAGTAAATTATTGGCCACAGAATACGACGGCTTCTTCAAATTACAGCCTGCTCATGATCCTAGTTATATTAATTTAAATATTTTACCAAAAGAATATTATGCCGATGTATCTAAATGGATAGAAAAATATCGTGAAGAGTTTGTTGTAAAATATGCAGACTTGGGGGGTATTCCAGAATGTATTGGTGCTAGTTTATTAAAGCTAGAACAACTTATCAACAAAGCAAAAGGCAATAAAGATTCTGCACAAGACTTTATTAACTACATCGAATCTATGGATAAGGTACGAAAGAATTCCGGGGATGCTATTATACCAGAGTTGATTAACAAAGTTAAAGAATACTTGCTAACTCAGGATATACCTCAGCAAAACTAGTATCGTTTTGTTTGTCCATAAAGTTAATATACTCGGCGGTTTCGCCGAGTGCTGATGAATAGTCTTCGGCATTCATATAGTTAATTGCATGATCACCATAACGAACAATACGTTTCTTTTGTTGTTGTTTACGTTTTTCATTGCTCCATTGTGCGTGTGTCCACAATGCAGGATCATCTAATGTTAGTTTAAAATTATTCCAGTCTTCTGTGACCTTTGCTTTGATGGCAGCTGGCAATACTTTAGGATTAATAGGCTTAGGATATTGAACCATACTTGTATGAAACAATCCGCCTGCGGCATTGACAAATTTAACAATGTCAACTAATCTAGTAATATTATAAATGCTAACAGTAGTAGTCAAACTCATTTCTATGTTAGTAAGTGCATGTAATTTTTGTACATTATCTACAATCTTATATATGTCGCCGTTAGTTCTAAAATAACTAAATGTAGTATCATCTCCGTCAATACTTACACGAAGTATAATCTTTTTAAACTTGGGCCAGTGATCCAAGACATTATAGTACCCTAGACCTAATGCTACCAAGTTACTGTTATAACTTAATGTTATGTTCTGTGCATGATCTGCCATGGCATCAATCATTTCCCAATGACGCTTTTGTTGTAATGGTTCTCCACCGGCAATCAATACTTCACGCAAATAAGGAATAGCATTTTTAAACTCTTCAAAACTCCGCTCGGGTAAACTAATGTGTTTCTTTTCTAGTCTGCCTGCGCCGTGCTTGGTAAAGAATGTTTTAACTTCAGGATCTTTAAATGCTAGTACTTCCCATTGACTACTATAAGTAGGGCTACAATGTCTACAACGCAGATTACAAGTATTATCAAAGCGAATCTCTATACTTCTTGGCTGATAAGGCATTGAATAGTCTTCTGCAACATTAGACAGTATTTCATCAAAGTCCATATTGTAACTATCTTTGTATGTTTCATTACATGTTTGTCGTGTACTAGCAACTCCGCTATCCTCAAAGTCCCAACAACTGCGACAGCCAGTAGGACGCTCTTCATTTAATACAGCTCTACGAAGTTCTTTTGTTTCTTTACTATTCCATATTTCACTTAATGTTTGACTGCGGTAATCTCCAATACGATCCGGATAACGCCAGCAAGCACCTACTTTACCTTCGTGCTTAATGTTCTGATGTATAAAAGGCATTATACAGAATGTTTTGCTGTCTTTGTTCATTGCTTTAATATGTTTTCTTTATTCAGCTTATCGTTAACATAAAGAGTTGTGTTCTCTTGACTTCCGCATGTGTGTAAACATGTAATTAAATTGCCGTTTTCTATTGTGTCATTCCATTTTGAACTTATATTATACTGCATTTTTAGCACGTCGTCAACCGAATGTAAATTCAAATCAAAGTCTTTTAAATTGTAATTCTCATTAAGATTCCAACTGCCAGGACTATCGTGTGTATGTGTGCCCAAATAACAACAAGGCATTAATAGCCCGTTTGACGACAAATATATATCTTTACGTTCTAAGCTCTTACAAGTAATTTTATTTCCATTTAATTTAGAATAATTTTTAATATCAAATTTGAACAGCGTGATTGGTATATGTTCTTCCTTGCCTACATTAGTATGTCTAAATTGTTCTTGATTGGGAGGCTCTAAGGTAAAAACTTGTTTGCCTTCTATCATAACTTTAAAGTCTTTTTTGCCACGAAACTTTTGAGTTACTTTTAATCTAAACTTAATGCCCAGTTCTTCTGCTAATTGCTTTGCTTCATTAACTTGATGTTCATTATGTTTAAATGCTATGAAATTCCATTGTGCTTGGCCGCCAGCGGCAACATAGGCTTTTAAGTTGACATATACTTTATCATATTTGACACCAATTCTATATTTCCCTAGTGCTTCGTTGTCAGTTCCATCTAAGGCAAAGTTAATCATTACATTAGGACGAGCAAGACTAGCCCACCATTCTTCGCCACGATAGCCGCCATTAGTATCAACACTAACACTTTTACATCCGTTGTCTATTAAGTAGTTGACAAACTCCGGCAATGATTTATTTAAGCAAGGGTCACCGTATACTCCACTAAAGTATACATGGTCGAGTTGTCTGGTAAATTCTTTAGTAAACAACTTATAAAAAACTTCAGGAGTTAAGTCTCCTTCTTCCAAATCTGGTTGCACAAATCCATCACCAGTGTATCTACTACACATAGGACATTGGCTGTTACAACGACTGCTTGCTTCAACGTGTATTAATCTAATATCTTCTTTAGCTATCATTTTGCAATAGTGGTCATCATACTTAAACCACATTTCATAGTCACACCATTCCTTGGAAAGTTTGTTCCGCTGTGTGCTTGGCATCTATCAAAAACAACTATGCCGCCACGCTTCCAGTTATACACCCCTTCTAATTCAAATCCATCTAACCATTCGCGCTTGAAATGACTAAAGTAGTTTTTATAATCTTCATCGCTGATTGTGCGCTTATTCCAATCTACATCCCATACTGTGCCGTCTCGATGATAACAAGGCATTCCTCGATAATCACTGATAGTATAAAATACATTTGTTTCATACTGTGGACTATTTTTAGCAAAGTTTGTTCCGTACATCATAAATCTATTCTTAAAGATAGCAGTCCCTGCCATAGGATTTTCTTCTTCTTTATTAGTATGACAAACCCATAGCGGGATAATAAACTGTTTGCCCGGAACGCTGTTACTGTCCTTTAATGTATTTGGATTTCCTGTGTCAATATGCAAATTATAAGGTGTTGCTGTGATTAAGAAGTTGCCTTCCCATATTGTTTCATTGGTCAATTCTGGAATTACTTCTTTTAGTTTGCCAAAGAATTTATCCTGTATACGTTTATTATCTACGTTAAAGTGCAACGTTCCGTTATGCTTAACTCTGCGTGTTCGATGTTCACGATGCATTAAATCTTCTAACCAAACTAATTCTTCTTCGTCAAATACATTATCTACAGCATAGCTACTATCACTCCAAGTACTCATCCATTTTGGATGTTCTATTGGATCTACAGGAATAAATTCTTTTACTATATTATCTCCTGGTACGTATTCTAAATTAACCATGATAATGTTCCTTTATATATTTTAATATGTAATCTGCCAAAAACTCATTGCCGTCGTGATCCCAATGTCGACAGCTAGCTGGAGATATACCAGATTCCACTAGAAAATTATTTGCATTAATGTCATAATTTAAATCATCTTTAAATTTTATCATTGGAATAGTATGGCCTAATTGTATTGGCTCTATTGTTTCAGGTTCGGCTAACATTTCAAAGAAATAATGTTCTATATTTAATGATTCTAATAATGTATGCATCATTACTACTTTTCGATTAATTTCCTCGACGTCATTGGTTCTATGATGAAATGTCGAATAATATATTTCAAAAAAATGTCGTTCTCTTTTATTAAATTGATCTGCATTTTTTTTACGATCTATTGTTGTAAATTCATCTTCGGCAATTAAATTATCAAGAGTGTTAATATTGATCATCCAGCTTCCTAGTGAAATATATTTTACATAATCATCATAACAATATATCAATTCTTTACGTGACAATTCAGTTAATGAGATTATAACTACTAAATCCGCAGTATTATTATTTTTTAAATGTTCAAAAAGTACCCTTTCTGATCTATCATTGCTGCCGCCAGGAGCTCCTAAATTGATACTATCTCTAAAGTTACCCAATCTTTCTAATTTTTTAACCCAACTTCGTTCGTGACATGTTATTGGGTCATTATCTTCTCCAAGAGTTCCAAATACATGACTACAACCTACAGCAACCAATGTCTTTCCTTCAAACATTTTTCATTTCCTTTATGCGATTATAAAATAATTCTGCTAAGAATTGATGTGCATCATGATCGAAATGTCCAGTATAATCTGGAACATACCCTTGTTCCATAATATAACGGATTGCATTAGTTGCATCACCGTATTTGTTTTTAAAATTTAGTAATGGTAATTTAATTCCAAATGGATTATCGACAATGCTACCACCATGGCAATGTAATTCTATAAAATAATGTTCTATATTAAATTTGTTTAAAAATGTATTTAAGAATAATAGTGTTCTATTAATCATAACTGTTTCGTATTGTGTACTATGAAATTTTCCATATAAAATTTCCATAAAGGTTATTTCTTTAGGATCACTTGTAAATTCTTTATTAACACTCCAGGGACCAAACGGTTTCATTGTATAGAAATGAGTGAATGTTTGATCTGGTAATGGAATTTCAAATCTAGATAAATCGGTTAAGCCGAATGCAATAACTAAATTTGAAACTTCGTGTGTTTCTAAGTATTCCATCAATACACGTTCAGAGCGTTGATTGCTTGCTCCTTCTAATGATAGATTGATACTGTTTTTAAAATTTCCTATATTCTCTAATTTTTTGACCCAACTGCGTTCATGACAACTTAATGGATTAATATCCTCACCTAGCGGAGCAAATGTATGACTACACCCAACTCCTAGTAGTGTCTTACCTTCAAACATCTTTAAAAATATCTTTCATCTCTGGGAAGGTAGTATAAAAATTAGTACCTCGCTGTTTATCTAATAGCTCTAAGTATTCTTTCATTTCTGGCAAACGCACACTCCAGTCTTCACTCTTAGCAAATTTAACCATACCGCGAAGACGATCTATACCGTAATCTGCATTTAACCATTGTTCTTCAGTTACTTTACCTTGATGCCATGCTGGCACGCCTTTTTGCCAATTAGCTTTCCACCACGGAATAAACTCTTCGTACTTGCGTTCAATCTCATCTTTAAACCATGCTGGCAATATCTTAACATTTAAATGTGGTGGATGATAAACAAAGTGATAGTTAATGCCGCCAGCACCAAATGGCCACATGTTAATCTTCTTAAAGCCATGTTCTAGCTTCCACTTTAAAAACTCTGGGATATAATAAATGTTCAGTGCTTGCACGGCACAGGCAATTGATATCTCTACATTTTTTCCTGTCTCGTTATCTAACTGTCTAAATGCTTCTAAGTTTCTTTCCCACTTACTTGGATAACGAATATAATCATTACGTTCTTCTATAGCATCAACACTATAGTGATAACGAACTAGTTTAAAATGACTCCATAATTCAAATAAATCTTCACGCCACTCGACACCATTGCTGTTATAACGTATTTCCATGTCCTTGGCATAGCCACGCTTAATACATTCTTCTAGAATAGCATAATGCTCTTCAATGATTAAAGGCTCGCCTCCAGCAAAGTAAAGCTGTTTCATATTAGGAATCTGTTCCCATAACTGTTCCCAGAATTGAGGATTGCTCTTATGCCAATTATAACTGGCACCGTTCTCTTGTCCTTTGTTACCCCATTGCATACTATCTTTAAGTACAGGATTAGTAACGTTAGGATACATCTTTTGCCATTCAGGAACCCATAAACTACTATCATGCGGACTACACATCACACATGCCAGGTTACATTTAGTACCAAACCTCATGTCAATATAAGCAATATGCGGGGGGACGCTACCGTCTTCTTGGGTGTCTTCTAATAGTTTGTCTAGATCGACACGTTGGCTCCAGTATTTTGTTTCCCATTCACGTTTAGATTTATGTCCTTCACGTTCTTCCTTGTAACACTTAGTACAGCTATCTGGTTCTTCACCTGCTAGCATTTTAAGTCTTGTATTCTTCATGTAGTCATTATTCCAACTACTTAGAAAGTCTGTGTGATTTAAATTTGCGGGTTTACCATCGGCATTTTTGAGAATACCGACTTCGCCGCCATGAATTTTGTCGTTTGTTGGGCCTACTGAACTTGCATTGGCGGTACAGCAGACTCGCATATGTCCGTTGGGTCGTGTGCTTAAATGTACCCACGGAAGGATACAAAATGTTTTACTTGGAGTTGTCATACTAGTATTTAATCAACAAAGCCGGATAGACCTGTTGATTAAGAAATTATTAATCTTTTCCTTGTTGCTGTACTTTACGGACAAAAGGATGTTTCGGAGAGTCGGTGCCACAGGTATCTAGACAAGTCGAAAATGGTTCGTCTGTATCAAAAGAGTCTTTTAATTTATCGTATGCTTTGATAATATCTTCTTTAGCATTAGTAATAAAAATTCTTTTATAGTCCTCCCCTAAAAACTTTTCTAAGGCATTGTGGCGTCTCTTTGTACTTACTAACCAGCAACAAGGTGCAACTAAGCCAGTAAACTCAATAAAAACACCCGGATGTTTAACGCAAAACGGATTTACTTTTTTGTTGGTTGAATTCATTTTCTATTTCCTCAAATGGGCGACTAGGTGCTAACCAATCATTTCCTCCCGGTACAACAACTAATGCATGTTGTAATTCAAAACCTATTCCTAATTCAATACTTTTTTCATAAGCATCCATGATCGTATTTTCATTAAATGAAAATACGATATGTTTCCATTTAATTCTAGCTTTTTTAACTTTTGTATTATTGACTTTGACACATGATTTAATAGCGGTTTCAACATCTTCCCATTCTGAATTAACTCGATATTGCATATAGTTTTCCGGACTGCCGTCTATACTAAAGAACAACAAATCATGTTCATTAAATTCAGCCATTAACCTTTCCCACCACTCTGCAGATTTGCCTGAGCCGTTGGTATGTGTTATAATTTGACAAGTAGGATGTGCTTGTTTAACTGAGCGCACTAGTCCAATAAAATCTTTACTGTATATTGGATCTCCCCAATTACCGCAAAACGTAATAACTTCTGGATTGCAGCCAAGCAAGAATTCTTTGAAATATTCAATATCCATATCAAACATATTGTGAATATACTTGTTATGCGGTGTTGTTCTTGTACATTCTAAACAAAGCAATCTACATCGGTTTGTTAATCCAACATGTAAGCATGTAAAATCAATCATATAATTTCCTTATATTAAAGTATAGTTACCTATCGGTAATACTTCTAGTTTTTTCACATTGCATACTTCAGTGCAACGATGAATACGATCAATTTTATTTATACCGTGTTCTTTTGATTGCCAACTACTAACTAAGTTGTCTGTGTAAAATTCGTGTGCTAGTATTTCTTCAACAGAATATTTAGTCAGGTCGTTCCAGTCATTACTGCCATACGATTCAAATAATCGTTGTTGTAAAATTTCTGCTCGGCCACGATCCATGTTCATAAACCCATTGTGTAAAAAACAGCAGGGCCATAGCTTACTATCAAAACCAATGAAATACATTTTCTTTGTTTGATTATTACATTGTATTTCATTATCTACTGAATCTTTAAATGCTTCATTAACTGAGTCGATGGTACTTTTATAATCTTTGCGCTTTATATTATCTACTTTAATTTTTTGAATTAATTGTAAACCTAGACTAGTTGCCACGCTTCTATCATGTCTGCTCATAAACTCTTTAAACTGCATCTTAACACTTAATGCTTTTGCATCCATAATCTGATGCTCATTCCAAGGGAATATTAAATATTGCCAGCCTGCATTGCCTCCTGCGCCAATAAAAGCATTTGCATTTTCTATAATCTTAGACCATGTAGTATTTTGTCTGTATATATGATTAGTATCTTCCATGCCATCAATACTAAATTTAACCATATGTCTGTCATGCTTCTTTAGCACTTGAGCTAATTTAGTCCAGTATTTTACACTACGTAAGCTGGCATTTGTATGAATTATAATATTGTATTTGCCCACAGTACTTGCAAAATCTAAGAAATCTAAAAATTCAGGATGCATTAAAGGATCGTCGATTGTTCCACAAAACTCTAACTCGATGACTGATTTAAATTCTGGTGCTAGTAAAATCTTTTTGAATGTTTCAAATTTAATATATTCTTTATCAGGAATAACATATTTCTTTTCATTGAACGAATTACCGTCTGTTCTAACACAGCCCAGACATAGTGCATTGCACATGCTACTAAGTTCGAATTGTAGCTTGGTGGCCGCGGATAGATATGTATTATTCATAATTAAGTTCTTTTGGTATTAACACATCAGCAGTACACATGCACCAATCTTCTTTACATTTTACTGACTGTGTTAGCAGGCCACTAAAATTAAAAATACTAGTAAATGGTTTTAATTGTGCTGTTCTGCATGTTGCCATATATATAGAACCAGTATCATCTACATATATATGATCCATGCCCATATTACAGTCCCATCCTTTAAATTTATTTGTTCTATTGTTAACGGCTTCTACTTCGTCAAATCTAGAAACAACATCAAATTCGTCTTTAATAAAAGTATTACCATAATAGTTATGAATAGGTGCAGGTTTAATTGCTCCACGAATGTTCAATCCTGTATTTGCAGATAACCAACTTAATTGTTCGGTATTATATTCATAACTAATAGATAGTCCACTTTGATTGTTGTTTCTTTGAAATACCCTACTAGGTTCTAACGTTATGTTAGGCATATCTTTAAGTCTTTCAAATGCATCTACACTTTTTTCCCAGTAAGGAGAAACTGGATACATTAAAGTAACTATGCCGATATTAGTTTGTGTGCCAATGAATCTAATTTTTTCAAATATTTCTTCATCTGCACTTTCTGGGTGATAGCTAATTGTAACTTTATAAATTTTAGGGGCATATTCCCTCCACCATTCTATGCTTCTACTTCCGTTTGTATTAACATATACACACCAACCAGCTTCATTACAAAAATCAATAATTGTTTCTAAACTGGGACTAATAGTAGGTTCACCACCATTTACAAATACATGTACGCTTCTTCCGATAACTTCTTTTTGTATGTTGGTAAGAAATTTTTTAATTATTACAGGATCTTCTTGTTTACTTTTAAAAACATTTGTACCTGTGTGGAGGGATGGCGGACAATAGCTACAATGATACGTGCAAAGAGTATTCAATGTCCAATCAATAATAAATCGATTTGTCTCATTGTAAATTTTAATAGTTTTCATTTAAATTGTTCTTTAAAGGCATCGTATTTAGTACCACATGTCTTGGCACAAACTGCTAACTTACCTTCTGCACAACTGGGCTTAGTCCACGATCCTGGAACAACTTCTTGGATGAATTTGCCGTTGATAACATCATTTAAATCGTGTACACGCAGATCTAAACTGTCAAGGCCTGCACTATCAATAGCATCCCAAATTTGGCCGCCGCGTTCTTTCCAATACCAAACATACATCTGCCCAGCTGTCCAACAACATGGCTGTAGATATCCTTCTGCTGTAATGTAAATGCTTTTTTCTTCAGCAACTTTACATTTAACTTCAACAGAGTCCCAGTACTTTTCCATGTCTTTTTTCTTATCAAGATCTAAATTAAATTTCTGGCTACCTATTTTACCTTCAAGTTCTGCTACAGTTGAAATAAAATCAATTTTAACTTCACCTTTGTCTTTACTTAAACTTTCTAATTGCTTTAATGCGGCATTTTGATATTCGGGATTCTTAGGCATACTTAACAACGTAGTTTCGTTGCCTTTACGATTTCCTGCTTGATGTTCTGCTTTAACTGCACCTCTAGTATTGCTAAAGAACCTATTGGACTTTTTGACATTAAACTTTTCAAAGCCCATGCTAGTTGCTAATGCTCTAGCTTCTTCAACTTGATGTTCGTTATGTCCAAATACAATATAGTCCCAACGAGCTCTACCGCCGGCGGCTATAAAGGCTTCTGCATTACGCATAATGTTTTTCCATACCGTGCCTTGTCGATACAAGTGATTAGTATCTTCTAAGCCGTCTACACTGAATACAACATAATGACTTTTACCCATAGCGGCAGGCAACTTACTCCACCATTCAGGAGTTTTAGCACTGGCATTTGTGTGAAAGCTCAATTGCATTTTAGCATTGTGGCTGCGAATATATTCAAATATCTCTAATGTATCTCTGGCACTAATTGGGTCACCATAGTTGCCGCACATATACAATCGTTTTAATTGTTTGATGAATTTAGGTTTTAGTATTGTTTTAACATCATCTAAGCTAAGTTCAGCGTCATGTAATTGTGGATTAACTTCGCCGCCATTGATGTTTCTAGCACATTGAGGACAACTAGCATTACAGCGTTCTGTAACTTCTAAGTGAACTGTGGCGATTTCATTAGCTTTATACATTATTTGATACCATAGATCATAAATCTTTTATATTTGGGAAAAGCTGTTTCTCCCCTAAAATGAACTATATTTAATGGGTATTTTTTTAAAAAAACTCCAAAATTTTCACAATAGTTTATATGGTCGTATTCGGGACTACTATTTGATTGTATTAAAACTGTAGTACCTGGTTTTAACTTTTCAAACCAAACATTACTCATATGCTCTGCACTTGTGTTAATAATTAAATCAGGATTTAAAATACTATTATTAAAAATAATATTGTTATTTGCATCAAACGCTTCTTCCATAGTTCTGTTATCAACTTGTGCATTTGAATTTATAATTTTAACTAATGGATTAATACTACTGTCTGGATCTATACTGTATAGATTGGAATATGTAATATCTTTTAAAAATAAACTATGATGTGTAAGCCAGCCGCCAATTAACAATACATTATCAAAATTTAATTTAAATTTATTTAATGTTTCTGCCATCCAAAGTTTACTTAGGATTTGACTTTTACTAAAGACCGTTGCAATTATATCATTATTTAACAATGTAATATTGTGCAATTTTTTCAACACTACATCATTGGGCCATATAGAAGTCATAATATAGATTAATTCACTGGTAACTAGTTTATCTTCAGCGCATATGTTAGTATAAAAATTTAAACGTTCGTTTCTGTTTAAGTTTGAATACAATTCATAATCGCTAGCAATCAAATCTTTTAACGGCCATGTTTTTAATTTAGGCTCAGAATATTTCATATTAATAATATGACGTATAAAGTTTTTCTTTTCTGGTTCATTAATAAAGTTAAAAAACTTTTCAATTCCAAAAAGCCAAGAGAGTTGATCATCCATTTAAACCCGTCCATTCTGTAAATTTACCACGTAGCCATTTAAAATTATTTACTAAAGTAAAATCTGCATTTTCTTCTTTAGTGTATGCAACACCTTGTCTTGCACCTTGTATAGCAAAGTATCCATACTGCGTTTCTATACCTGCTTCGCACCACATAGTTAACCGTTCTTGACTTTCTTGATCATTATTATTTTTATTAATACCAGCACTAAGTTTAACTGCTTCACGAAATGCTGTTCTCCACGTACTGTATGGATTATAATTAAACCTATGCTCTGTGGCTAGTATGTTTAACTTAATATAACTATCAGCAAGTGTAGTAGTCATATCAGGTCGGTCTAAGCGTTCTGCACTAAAACAATCCTTACTAAATAATTTAATACCACCGTGTCCATATATTAAACCATTAATGGGATTTTTACTGCGAAATACCGCGACACTCTTTGGCGTTAGTTCTATTTGTTTATCAAATGTAAAACTATCTACTATCCACGAGTCAGCATCTACTACATAGAATCTATCGCCTTCACAGAGACCGGCTATGTGTTTATGACTTTCAAATATATTCCCTACTGCGGCAACTGCTTGAGCATTGTCAGTTTTAGATTGCAGTCGTTCCCAATTATCATTGAGATTGCTTTCATCAGAATATAAAAAATAAACAGGTAACATTTTAATATTTAGGTAACTCGAAACCAAATAATGGTAATGCGCTTTGATTTAATAATGCAGGCCATCCTAGTCCCTTGCCAGGACTAATATGTACATGTTTGAACCATATGCTTTGATTTGAATCAAGTTCTACTAATGGTAATCCTAATTGTGCTTTTAAATCCGTCATTAATTTATGACTGCGTTCATTAATATACTCACCTTGTTTTAATTGTAATATTTGATTATCCCATAACTTATTAAACCAGTCATAGTCTGAAATTACAGTATGATCAAAGTAGTCCAGATATAGCATGTGGGCCGCTAACCGAGCACCATATATAACCCAATCTCCGTTTTCTACATCGCGTCCCACTGTCATCCAAATTAACCAACGTGCAAAGTTAGCTGGGTACATTTTATGTTTAAAATCCTTAGGAGATACTTTATGTCCTTGATCGAGGCCCATTTTAACACCTTCACGAAAGCCCGCTCTAAATGCTTGTTTAGGAGTTGCATTATTATAAACAACGCCATAAGTATTGTTCATTTGTTTGTACTGATCTGCATCCCAGCAAAAATCAACATTATGAGTACTATCGCCTTTTGCTGCCGCTTCGTGGCTTTTCATATTTTTAACATGTTCAGAATACCATAATTTAATTCCGCCATTACCATAGACTAAGCCATTGACGATATTACGACTACTCCAACTTAGTGTAGCAAATTTGATATCAGAAGTAATCTCGATACTTTTTTTCCATATTTCACTATCTACAAAACAATCAGCATCTACTGTAAAAAATCTATCAGTGCCTGCGGTTTCTGCAGCCGCTTTGTGTGCCGCATCAAAGCCTTTGACTCCGTGTACCCTGTACACTAATTCCGGATTAGGATGATTGTTTTTTAAATGATTATAATTATCATCTGCATTAGGCTCATCAAAACTTAAAAACACAACAGGTGGTGTTTTTAATTGTATTATTTGATTTTTTTTATTTAATCCGCTATCAAAAGAATTTATTAAACTCATTCCTCATCCATTCATAATCGTTAATTAACTGTAAAGAAGACTTATCTTCTTTACAGTTTTCTCCATATTTTTTTCCTTGTATTGCACCTGCAATACAATATTTTCCAAATTTCTTATTTTTTCCAACTGTTGTCCAAATATTTAATCTATGCTCTGCTTCTTTTTTTAGCTTAGAAATTTCATCTTGATGCAATATATCAACAATTTCTTTATTTGTTATATTAGTTGCTAGTTTAGCACACTCCCTAAATGCACTTCTAAATGTGTTAAACTCATCATAATTAAATGCAGTTATGTTACTAACTTTGTCAATTACTTTAGTTGTTAATCCAAAGCCGGTTGTAAAATCAATAACATCTTTATCATCACATAATAGAGGTTGCTTAGGTAATATTTTAACACCTCCGTGGCCATAAATCAAGTCATTTATTGGATTTATGCTGTACCAAATATAAATGCTGTTGCTTTCAGGTTGGCCCCAGAGATCTAAATATTTAGATGGAGTAAAGTTAAAATTAAAATTGTCGACTATTATTGCGTCGCTGTCGACAACATAAAAATTATCAGTGAAGCTTCTACGAGCACATTCTTGATGAGCGGCGGCAAAACCTTTTACACCATTAACTCGTCTAGCATTTGGTACTAGCTCTTTGAGTCTGGCATAATTTTCATCTGCATACGGCTCATTGTAACTAAGGAAAAAAACATCTAGCATTATACTAGTATTTAATATTTTTACTCACGTTACTACCGGTACGTTGTACTTTAAGTAGAAGTCTCGAGCATCTTGAATATTATTAACCATTGGATGTCCTTTGATGTTCAAGCTAGTATTAAGTAACATTGGACAGCCAGTAAGGCTATGCCAATCTTCGAGTAGTTTTCTAAAGCCAGGACTATCATTCTTACTAACAGTTTGTACACGACTAGTGCCATCTTTGTGTATAATAGCAGGAAACTCTTCTGGACGAGTACACTTAGCAACAAATTGCATAAACGGGCTCGCTGTTATGTTTGTAGGCATATCAAAATAATTGTGGACATACTCTTCTAAGATTGCCGGTGCGAATGGTCTGAATTGTTGTCTGCGTTTGATTGCGTTAACGGTGTCTTTGATTTCTGATCCACGGGGGTCTGCCAGTAGACTGCGGTGGCCAAGTGCTCTAGGACCAAACTCTGCACGTCCGGAGGCAACGCCCACAATTTTATCTTTTGTAAGTACGCTAATAGTTTCATCAACTGGATATTCCTTTCCCATGTTTGTGCCAAGATACGCACCCGGCCAATTAACTTGCTCGCCAAAGAAAGCGGCAACTGCACCAACACTACTTCCGGCATCTCCTGGATTTGGCATGATCCATACCTTGTCCCAGTCCCCTGTAATCTCACTGTTGGCCACACAATTAAGAGCACAGCCGCCCATTAATACAATGTTCTTGCTAGGTAAGTTTGCTCTTGCCCAACGACTAATACCTTGTAATATTTCAGTATACACTTGTTGAGTTGCGGCAGCAATATCAAATGTATCTTGTTCTTTTAATAAATCCAAACGCCAATCAGGACAGCCACGATGTAAGTTACGTTTGAATTTAACTTCTGGACCGTTGACTACTGCGAAGAAATCTTCATATATAGCTGCCTTGTGTTTGTTGGGATCACCATAAGCAGCCATACCCATGAGAATATATTCTTCTTCGTTGGGCTTTAATCCTATGCGCTGTGTCATAGCACTGAACCAAAGTCCGAGACTATCTGGATACCCTTGTGTATACACTTTCTTTAGTTCATTGCCTGCGCCTTGCCATACAGTAAGAGTTTCAAATTCGCCTATGCTGTCAATAACAACAACTGTGGCATCATTTAGTCCACTTGTATAATAACCAGCGGCAGCATGGCTTTTATGATGTTCACCTATAACTAAAGGTTGATTCAAATTGTATTTTGCTAGATAAGATTTAACATCATTCTCTTTAGTTCTATCACCCTGGCCAGCAGTATATTGTCTAGCTGTTTTTAAGTCAGGATTTTCATACCAAACAATTAAGTCCGGCCGACCATATTGTTCAGCATCTTCGATAATGCCGGCGCAAAGATCTCCGTCATTTTTAATTCCAGAGTATCGTTCGCTATGTGCCGCAAATTGTAATTGTTTATCGTGCCAAACTGATACGGCTGCATCGTGACTATTAGCACTAATTCCCCAAATGTTCATCGGTATATAAACGGATCTCTTTTGCGTAGTTCTTCTAAGCGTTTTTTAAGTTTAATTTGAAATTGAACTTCAGGATGTTCGTAATCGAATGTTTTATAATGATCTAATAAATCAGTAATTTTTTTTGTCAAGGCCAATTTAAACTTATCATAATCGATGCTTGAAATAATAGCTCTATATTCATTGCTATTAAAACCATAATGTCCACTAACACTTACTGCAATATTCTTGTCAGTAATGCCTTCAGGGACCCATCGTTGCCAAAAATTTAAACTATAAATAAAATCTTCAAATCTTAGCCATAAATCTGTAGGAGCAAACTCTTTTAATAAATCTGTTTGTACTTTGCCTAACTGTGGAGCAATATTTAAACTATCTATACCTGCTGTTATTCTATTTTGTATGTCTTCTTCTGTAAAATAGTCCGCATTATGTTCTTTAAATAAAAACCCTGCCGCACGTATTTGTTCTCCAATTTCTTGATTACGGTTGATATCAAATGTACCTGCTTGATTATCCTTAGTTAAACTGCCTGTTTGCGTAACAAAGAATTTAATATTTTTCTTATATGGATTTAAAAATCCTAGCTGTACATCTATTCTAGCAAGACTACTGTTAATATCTATACCTGTGTTGTCTTCACTGCCAAACTCTAACATGATGTCTGGATTCAAACTTAGCGCATATTCAATTAATCTCTTTGCGTAGTATAGTTGGTTATCGTCAATACGACTAACGTCAATATGAATTAAATCAAAACCATTAGCAATGTCGGCGGCTATAGTTTTCATACAACGATCTATGGCATCCTCTAATGGTAGTCCTCGATCTAAATCACTGAAGTATGGTCCGCAATGATCTCTGCATAATAGTAAATTTAGATTTTTATATTGTTTTATCTGTTTAACTAATTCAGTAGTAGTACAAACATAACCAGTAACATAGTCTACTTGGTTTCTACTTGCAATAATCATTAATGGATAGTTGTTTTCTTTTGTGTATGTTGCAAGAATTTCAATAATCTCTTTACTCATTGGGCCAAAGCCCAATTTAAACTGTTTCATATTGTTTGCTTTCAATTTCGTTGTATACTTGTTCGTTGGACTTAATTCCTGTGTAGATTTCAAATTGCTTTAAAAACTGAGCCTTATAAAACTCACGTCCAGATACATATTTAACTCTAGCAATCTTACATTGTTCTTGCAATTCGTTGTCTTTAATTGCCAAGTCAATAACTATCCTAGCATCTGGAGGTATTTGTCCAAGCCTATAAGGACTGTCAAAAGTGCTAGTGCCTAGTGCAGTACAATTAATCACTACATCACTGTAAGAATAACGATTATTCCATGTTCCGGCATTTTTGGTACAGACATTTAAGTTACCGTAATGTTGTTCTTCTAAATATTTAACAAACATACTACCAATGGCTCCGCCACCTAAAATAGTGATTTTGTCATTTTGTCGAATTTCTTTACAAACATATTCAACACCTGCAAGATCAGCATTGTATCCGTGTGTTATACCTTTGTCTATTCTTATAGTGTTACAACTGTTATACATATCAACATACGGATGCTGATTATTTAACAATGGCATTACTACTCGTTTGAATGGCATGCTTATGCTAATACCGCTAACGCCGGCTTCGATTGCATCTTTAATACTTTGTTCAACATTATCACAGGCTAATGCAGTATAGGTTGCATTTATGTTATAGTGCTTGAAGAATTCTGTATAAAAGTATTCACCAGTCTTTCCTGGATACTGACTTAGGCTTATAAATTTTTTCATCGTTTGTATGCTCTTATCTGTTTTATTTTATTATCTTGATCAAACTCTATAACGTCAACTACCTGTGCTACTATTGAATTATTAATTATAACTTTTATTTCTGCTATAACTGTGTCTAATCCTACAGCAATTTTATCGACATCAATTCTTATTGCTTCAACCGAGTTAAAGAAGTTTTGATTAAATTTTAAAATATTATCTTTACCTACTATTTGCACTTCCCAGTCTGTTAATACGATGCTATCACTGAACAATACTTCTAATGATGCGGCATCTTTTTTACAGAAGCTTTGAAAGTACATTAATGCTATTTGGCTCTGTGTTGGATTACTCATTATCTAGCTCCGCAAATAGTTTAATGCCTAAGTACCATAAGAATATATCAAATGGCGCAGTATGCAATGGACTCATGTTCCAAAAAATAATTGGTATCAGTTGTTGTACTTTTTTGTAGTCTAAATTGTTAGTCAAAATATACTTCTTTAAACGTTCCTGATATACTGTAATATGTTCTACACTAGGGATACTCAGCGTTACACTATCATTATCAATTTCAATGTTAAAGTTATGATTCTTAATGTTAGCGTAGTTAATAATTAACCCACCTGCCATCTTGGCCAAGTCATAGTATATATCACCATATTCAACTATGCCTGCAAACTCGTGTCGCCAATCTATAATTTTAAACTCTCCGCTGTCACTGATTACGATATTATCAAACTGCAAATCACCGTGTAAGAATCCCGGGCGTGTAACAGTAGATAGATATTCCCAATCTATTTTATTGAGATAATAACTATAATCTTTGACTGTAACACCATCAATGTTAGTAACATTTTTTATGTTAGGATACTTTTCCAAAAACTTACTAATACGGGCTAGACTTTTTGTTTTATAAAACTCAATACTTGCGGCATGTATGTCAGCATCGCAGTCTTTCCATACATTTGTTTCTAGCCAATTTAATAATTCACCGAATGCCACCGGGTTATTAAACTCGTAGAGCGTCTTACCAGGAAAGAAATCATAGGCCATGTAGTTACCGCTGTGCGTACAGTTACCGGGGAATACGTAAGGATTAGCCAGTACTTTATCATATTTCTTTTTTGCTATGCTATTATCTAGCCACCATTTGACAACTCTATTGTTACATATATAAGTTACTTCGTCTTTTTTTGTAAAGTCGAACTTTTGACTTTTACTTAATTCAGTTTGATAAATTGTAGGACTACCAAAGTCTAACCACGAGTTAAGACTGGCTGTGTCACTGCCTAATTTAATAATACCAATAAATTCATTGCTGTTACTTGATTCTAGTTTAGCAAAGAAATCTGTGTAATCATTAATATACATTAAACCTGTAAATGCTGTCCAGAATTTAGGAGCACGTTGTTTAAATCTAATATCTGTAATACGGAAACTATTACCAGTATTAAACATTGTATATAGATGTGTGTCTTGTTCAGGAACTTGCTTGACAAAATAACAATCATTATTACTGACTTTGCTTACCACTTGTTCGTCAAAGTATGTATCGCAAGGTACATACCAAAAAGGTGTATTGATTAAATCTCGACATTGCAATAACGTATATCCAGTACCAGACTTTGCACTAGTCCAATCATCAATGTCTATGAATTCAATGTTTCTGTCGCTGTATGCTACACTACAAAAGTCTATAATTTGTTCTTTGAAATAACCTACAGGTATAATAAATTTTGTATCTTTGGGAAAACTATCAATAATATGTGCCAACACCGGCTTATCTTTATAAGGTAATAATGCTTTATTAAGATTTTTGGTATAATTGCCCATTCTACTACCCGTGCCAGCAGTAGGTATAATAACAGTATTACTCATGTTCGTAACTAACTCTTCCATGTGTCCTACCACCGTCATCTTGTAAACGAATTACATCATCCAGTTCGGTGGTACTGGTTTCCATAAACTCTAAATCTGTCGTGGCCATAACACGATGAACATAACCTGGAGTTACATTAAATACAACACCTTCTTTAAGATCGATAACTTCAAATGTAGATTCGTATTCTTCAACTTGTTTACTAGTCATGCCATGTTCTAAAAACTTTGCAATATCTAATGGTTCCTTACTACGATGTAATACACCCGTGCCGCTTAAAACATAGTTAGTTTCTATTTTGTATTCGTGTACTTGTAAACTAGTCCTATTACCTGCTTTAAATAAGATTCGTTTGCTGGCGTAAGGAGTAGCAGAGCCATCAGCAATCCACAATTCATAACCCCAGTGTTTAGTTACTTTTTTTATGCTCATTTGTATTTCCTATTATAAAATTATACATTCTATTTGCTACTTCGATATGGCCTTGTTCATTAAAATGCCAATCTCCCTGCGGTGAATTAAACAATGGATCTAACCAATATTCTTTATGTAAGTCTAACCAATTTTTCCAATTGATATAATCTCCGGGTGCCGTAATTAAATTATTAACTTTTGTATACTGTGTTTCATCAATGAGCCAAGTATACACATTTTTATATCCAAGGTGCTGTAATGTTTGAATTTTTTTATGCCATCGACTTTCGTTGTGTATAACAATAATTTCACATCCTTTTAGTAATAAACCCAGGTCGCCTTGGCTATCTCGTTTTACTAATTCTTCAAATGTAACTCTACTAAAAAAACTAGGATTAATTATAACATAGTCTTCTTTATCCCAGGTCATTATATCTTCGTCTATCCTGTCGTTAATGTAATTCCAACCAGCGCCGGCACAGCTTTTAGTTATGCATTTAAGATTTAATTTATTAGCAAGGTGCGTTCCCCAATAATCTGTTCCATGAAAGTATCTAGATTTATCTGCATTGAAAATAGTAGGTAACTCATTAGGAACAAGTCCAAAAGGTTCACTAAAACTACAACCATAAATCCAAAGTTTATTCATTTCCATTCATTTTCTTTTAACTTTGCTAATACTATATTGTATGCTTCTTCATGTCCTTCTGGGCCAGTGTGCCATGTTTTAATCTCGTCAGGATATTTGACACTCAATTCACCCCACGATAGTCTAACTAAATTTTCTTCATCCATATACTTAGCATACCCTTCGGGCTCTTGAGTTAACATTAAATGTTTAATATTATTTTTCTTTAACAATCGATGTGCCATTGTCATCACTCCAATACTATGTAGTCGATTTATCCTAGGATCATGTACAGTCGTAGCAAAGTCATACAATGTTTTAATACGTTCTTTTGGTTCATTTTGAAATCTAGCGTAATAGCCAGAATATTTGTCATCTTTTCTAAATGTTTCCCAATAGTCGATTACGCCCATATAGTTTTCAGTGAACATGCCTCCTTTATAGTTAGGATCATCTTGCATAGGATGTTTGTCTAATACTTGATGATATGTTTCTACTCTATAAGGAGGGTATTGATGATAATTAACATCAACATTGGTTATTTCATGTCCAAACTCATAGTCCAGTGGAAACCAATCAACTCTGTCGTAACTTGTATGACTTACTAATACGATGTCATCTTTAGTGGCAATATTTTTTACTGCATATTCTGCCTGTAAGTATATACTAAGATTTGTACTCGATCCTTTAGCAAGATTAACTAATTCTCGTTTAAGTTTTTTTGATAGTAATACTCCATAAGGTTCGGTATGTAAATCTATACACCCAATACCAATATTAAAACTGTCACCGCATATTATTAATTTTTTAGACATTGCCGACTCTTTCTTCCCACCATTCATACTGTTTAGATCTTAGATCTTTAACGCTATATTCGATATTTAACATTCCATTAGTAAACATTTCTGTTGTATTATCTCTTAAAATTACAGTCTCTAAATAACGCTGTAGCAAATCATCAATGGTTATTCCTCGTTCGATTAAATATCTTGCTAATAGACTATGTACATCGTACTTGTGTATAATAGTATCATTGTAAAATTGTACATAATAATCAAAAAATCCGGCTAATAGTTTAAACATTTCCCAATCAACCATTAAACAGATATCTGTTGTTGACAAGTAACCACTATTAATATCTGTATTTAATGGGCCTACACCATGTACATGTTTAGGTATCGGTAGTTGACTATCAAAAGTTCTTATAGGTATTCGGTGAGTAAGATAAAGATCTGGGCGTATTAATAATATCTTATTATATTGTTTTGTTGACTGAACAATTTCTAATAACTGATAAGCATATTTCCATTTAAATGCCATTCCTATAGTAGGATGATATACTAGTTCAGGATGTGATTTTAAAGTCTGTTCAGAAAACATCATTTTGGTATTTAACAAAATGTTAACAGATGAAAATACCACACTAATTTTATCAATGACACTTGATATAACATCGATTGTTGTATTTTCTTGCAATGTAGTAGATTGCGGATTATAAATTTTATCCTCTGTAATTAAATAATAGTCAGCGTCAATTAACCAACTACTAGATGCATTGACTAGATGCCGCATAACACCAGAAACTATTACTGCTGTATTTGTCATTAATATAATTTGTATTGTTTAATATAATTAGCCAATTCTTTTGCCCAAGCTTCGTGTGCTTCGGGGCTAGGATGCCAGCCAACTAAAGGAGGAACAACTGTATTCATAGGATTTTCAATATAGCTCTTAAACGTATTAGCAGGTTGATTTTTTTTATAGAATCTAATTGGATTTATACTATCCCATAAAGCAGAATAATCATTAATATGTATAATACGTTTTAAAGGATTTGTAGTCTGTTGATATTCGTGGCCACCTATTCTTCCTTTAATTTTTTCTATCTCATCTTTAATATTTAAATCTTGCCATTGGCCCGGAGATGCATTTGGTGTTTGATAAAAGCTATTAAAACACATCCACTTAATATTATGTGCTTCGCAAAAATTTTGTAATTGTAAAACATTTAATACATAACGCGGAATATATTCTTCGGCGTTCCATAAATATGCTACATATAATTCCCAAAATTTTTCTTGTTCTTTACTTTGGAAATGCGGTACTTGTGGCCATAGTCTAAAAGGATGACTTAGCTGTATACTATCATCTATGTACCAAAAACTATTTCGTTCAGGACTACTCCATCCAATTATAACAAATAAATTATCAGTAGGAATATTATTTGCTAGATACTTTTGAGAGATGTAATTTATTGTTCTGCGTAAAATAGTACCGTTATCATCAGCCGGCCAACTAAGATTTGTCACTGGAACATTTAATAATTTTGCAAGATGTGTTGGAAATATTTTTGGAATTCGATATGCGTCATTTTCTTTTAAAAAATCATATGCACCGGGATGTGTCGTAGAATCATATTGCTTTGATATTTCTGGATCTGTAATTTCACAACCAAAAACCCAACTATCACCGTCGCAGATTATTTCCGGAGGCGTATTACCATCAAACAAATCAATTAAACTTTTAGATATACCACTCAAACCATTTACTCCTAATTTCGTTGTAATTATATACAGAATCTAATTTTGCTTCTACTGCGGTGCTTCTCATTACTGCATACTCAAAAGGACGACCGCCTTCTGGATGAATACTGAGTTTTGTCATGTACTTGTATAATAAACATCCCGGACCGTACCATAAGGTTGGATCCAAATTTAACCCATCTTGATTCTTTATTTGATATGTCATGGGTTTTTCTACATTATGAGTATCATATAAATCGCCAATTAAATCCATTGTCGGGCTATCTCCATAAAATAAAACATCGTCAAAATTGTTATAATTAAATTCACTTGCAAATTTACTAATAGGAGTCGAAGTATAACACACGCCTGGCCACACTCTTTGTAAGGGAAATTTGTTTGCTGGATTATATATAACATCTAGTCTTGCTTTAATTACTAAGTCATATTGAAAACTGTGCTGTAGTTCATACTCTCGTTTTAATAATAAACTTCTTGCAAAACTATAAAACATCGGGTCCCACGCTCTATCAAATCTTTCTTTTACATATTTTTCTACAATAATATCTTTTGGATTGTATGCGTTTTTTATATCATCATCATCATCATGTACTACATCAGTATACACAGTAATATCAGTTTTTGGTAATCTCCAAGAATTGGTGTCCCAGGTGTGAATAAAATAATCAGTTTCAACATCTAATCCAATTTCAGGATGAGGATATTCATGTTCAAAGAATCTTTTTATGTTGGCTAATGACTCTCTCCAATAGCGAGCTTGCCCGCTGAAACATACTGCTATTCTAAATTTCTTTTTAGGTGGCGGATCCGGTGGAGGTGGGATATCAATCTTAGGTGCTACTACGTTTAGTTTGCCATTAGTCGAATCTATTTCAATATTAAATAAGCTCATGTCCACCCAATTCTCCTTCTAAGCCGGATTTTATTTTTCGATTTAAATAGTCCTGACCCCTATAAATTTTAGGATCAACTGTTAACGGACTTATTTCAATGTTAAACATCTTTGCATAAAAATATAACGCATGTTCGGTGCCGATTAAATTCTTATTAAACGTTCGTTGGCCTATGACCGGCAGCCATCTATAAAACTCACATATCCTATTAAATGTAACGCTATCAGCAAACCAAAATACATCACCCAATCTATGAAAGGGAAACTGTACATCATCCTTAGCAGTATGGCAGCTATAAAATGTATTACTATTTGGATAAACTAAGTCTTTGGAAACAAAATGTTTAATTTGATAATCTTCAAAAAACATATCAGTTCTCATCCTAATACATACATCATATCTAAAATTGTTGTCATATTCATATTTCTTTTTTAGATGGCTGGCATGCATTATACTATAAAATTGGCCTGCGCACCATTCCAGCTTAGTAATACCATGTTCATTTATATGTGGGAAATTTCTATCACGTGTTTCTTGAATTTTATTTTTATTTGATGTTTCGTCTTCAAATAAAAATGAAATAGGATTCAACGAAGAAACTATACTACGCTTTTCATCTTCCGATATTGTTTCGCCTGGGACCGTCATATAATCCCATCCTTCGTGCATTAATAATCTATGCGGCGGCGTATTATAATCCCACATGTGGAAAAATATATCAACTGAATCAACTTTATAATTAGCTTTTATTGTTTCAATAAATTTGTGCCAAGTTAAATGACATTTTTCCCATGTTCGTGGCTGGCCGCTTAAACAAATAGCAACTCTCATTTAGAATTTTTCCATTTAGTGTAGTATGGCTCAAATTCTGGAAACGTTTCTAAAAAGTTAGTGCCGCGACGTTTATCATGTTCATCAACGAATGCAACTAAATCTTTTTGATATACTGTTACTTCCTCGGGATCTTTTTGATTCATAGTTAATTCATATATGCGTTTAAATTTTTCTGCCTCCCATTTAAAGAATCCTTGATTAGCACTTCCGTACCATTCACCATTTTCTAAATTACGATACATCATTGTTACTTGATCAAAAATATACTCTTTAGCCCATGACGATGGCATAACATGAAAGATACTTTGATGTGCCGGGTGTCTTAGAAACGGTGCATCTAAAATTAACGGGGCATGAACTGCATCGTGTCCTCCAAATTCGTTTTTAATAGCTAATACATCTTGTAAGAACAACGAATAAGTGGGAATACTAAGCACATTGTACGTACTCATGATAGTAATAGTACACTCGGGTATTTCTTTTAACACTCTGCGAATATTACTTAACCATAAATCATAATTTAAGCCGTCACGTATATATTCTGCTGCCTTACCATGAGCATCACAGCTTGTAAAGATTTTAAACTTTTTAACTTTCTTTTCTTCACAGATAATTTTAACCTTTTCAAGGAACTTGTCAAATAACTGTGATGGTACACACAAGTTACTATTAATACTCAAATGTATATCTGGGTTAGGATTCTCGATCACATAATCAAGAACTTTAAAGGTATCCTTACTTAGTAACGGCTCGCCGCCGGTTACACGAAAATGCTGTAACTCTTTATAAACTGTGGGCCACCATTTCCAAAATGCGTCCACGTAAGGGTTATATTGATTATGCGGGATTGGCATTTGGTCAATTTGTTTTAGTCCTGCAATATCATTAAAGTTGCCATGAGTAGGATAAGGACCGTGTTGTTTAATTTCTTCCATCCATAGGCTACTCACTTGTGGACTACAATAGCTACATTTAAAATTACAGACGTTACTAAAACTAACTTCTAAATAACTTGGAGCAACATCTTGATCCCAGGGCATCTTACTTACTTCTTCAAAATGAGGCTTTGCCCATACGTCATAACTTTTGTAAATTCTATCGCTAAGAGCATCGGGGGCGCTGTCTTCTACTTTCCAACAATAGTCGCATTCTTTTGGACGTACACCTTCTAACATTAATTTACGTTGTTCTTTTTTGAACTTAGTATTATGTAACGCACTAGGATTGGCAGCTAATTCATCTAAAGGAATTTTGTGTGTAGTAGGATGATGACAACTATGGTTGTGTCCTGTCTGTAAATGCAATGTTACTTGCTTCCATTTAGCAATACAAAAACTTGGACTAACATCGTTAATCTTTTTTTGAAATGCAATGATATCTTTATTATGTTCCATATTAATTTATTGAATTATTGACTTGGTTTTCTTTAACCTGGGCGCCAAGCCTGGGTGGATTAATCCAACTTTCTTTAAACATTTTGCTACCGTTGAAGTCTAATTCTGCTACCTCTAATCCTAGATTAGTGCGTAGAGATTCGCCTAACTTAAAAATTTCATCTTGTAGTTTTTTCTTATCATATGTCCAACCAGAAGTTAGACATTTTTCGTTGCCGCCCTCGAACTGTGGCTGTACACTATCTTTCCAAAATGCATCATGCCATTCAAAGTCTCGGACTAATGTAAAATCAAAATCTTGTCTAGCTAAATTTGACATGTAACATCCTAGTCTAGTTCCATACATTGCCCATAGTCCGTTGTCAATATCCGAACCAACACTGGCCCATACTAATAAACGTTTATAGTTTCTATCATGTACACGTTCTTTAAGTCTCCGCGGATCAACAAGTCCACCTCCTTCTAAGGCAAGTTTAACACCTTCTCTGAATCCTGCACGATATGCTTGATAAGCACTAGCATTGTTATGTACATCACTATAGATATTATTCATTTGATGATAGTAAATATCCCAACAAAAATCTACCTGTGCCTTGGGATCATCTGCGGCTTCGTGTGTTTTCATTTGTTCTACAACATGCTTAGGCCAAAGTTTAATTCCGCCATTACCATAAACTAATCCGTTGACAACATTTTTGCCAGCCCATGATATAACATCGTGTCTGTTAATCCTTGTCATGTCTAATTCAATAGTTAGAAACTCGTCACGAACAATGTTGTCAGCATCAACTGTAATAAATCTATCTGTTTCGGCTGAGGCTGCGGCAGCTTTATGTGCCGCATCAAAGCCTTTGACTCCGTGTACCCGTTTGGCCCATGGTGCTTTATTGCAAAGATCAGCAAAATTTTTATCTGCGTTTGGTTCATCGTAGCTTAAAAATACGATATCAAAACTAGTAATAGGTACAAGCATTTTCTTCCTCGGTATGTAAGTGAAGGTAGTTACAAAGTAATCTAACTTCTTTATCTGTACTTAATATTATTTCAAACTGATTATAATTATTAAGTTGTTCACTGTTTAATTTAATCGAACCCAGCATCTTTGCTGGATCATATTTCTGATAAAAATATAAAATAAGATCATCGCTCAATCTAAACGACTGTATATCATTTATTGTACTTTGCAATTTTAACACATTTCCATGCTGTTTGTAAAGTAAATTGGGTTTGTATTCAAAATTATTCGAAGTAGGTTGTTCAAAAAACTCTGTGCCCACTGATATAATTTGATTATCATTGTAATATAAAAAGCCAATATTTTTTAACTGTTCGGCATTATCTGGCAACCATGGACATTTGTAAGTTATTTCATGTGCTTCAAATAGTTCTTTTGTAGAGATTGTAAATTTACCCAGTAAACGTGAAGGTTCATTTTTTTCCGTGCAATATATTTCTATATACAAAGGTAATTCTTCCAAATCTTTTTCTGTGAGTTTTTCTATTGAGAAATTGAACTTAAAAATATCGTCATCAAAACGTATATGTATATTTTTAGATACAATATCGCAGATTAAATGAATATATGAATGTTCTGCGGTAGTAGCAAAAATAAAATCAAATTCACTTTTATGTCGTTGTCTATGCTGTATTAATTCTAACAGGCCATTATCATGATTTTTTTTAATTTTTAATTTAGACAGCGATAATTTATTATTAAATACCTTGGTTGTTAAGTTAGATGGATTTACTTTAATGATGACATTTCGACGCGATGATGCTAGTATCTCTATGGGAGAAATGCTTGCTATACTGTAAGTCAATCGATCATATTCTACATAAACCTGCTGTTCTTTTTTTACATTTCTTTTTTTAAGAACACGAGGTTGTATATCAAACTCGTCGTCCTCGCTGGTATCTTCTAACAAATTACTCATTTATTTTTTTAAATTTAGTAAAGTTTCTTCAGTTAACCAGCCAATTGTTTCATATTTAACTAACCCTAATTGTACAAAATTTTCAATTTTAAGAGTACTAGAGTCATTGACCCAATAAGTTAAAAATTCACTCCATCGTCTAGTCCAATTATTATTAACAAAATTATTTTCTTGTTTTGATAAATCTATACAATGCATAAAATCATATGTAGAAATTTTGCCACTGGTTATTACTTGTAATAATGATAGTACCCAGCCGACCCATATAAACTTAGGGAACGATGGCATCTCATGTTCTTTATCTGCAAAAAAATTAATATAATTGTCTTGATCATAATTGGCACATAATATAGTAGCCAGGCCAAAAATGTTATCACAACCCTTATCTTTATTAAAAAATATAGCATTAGGAATACTACAAAGTCCAAAATTTTTTAATTCTGTACTTGGATTATTGTACAATACCGGATCTATGATTTGACTATTAAACGAATATCGATTCCTGGGTAGTATGATAGAATCTAAACCTCTAAGATTTTCCCATACTGTAGTGTCAAATGCTGTTAATAATTGATCAGGCAATAACGCAATAGTCTTAGTATACGGAGTTGCTAACAACGCTTGAAAATAGCATAATGTAGGATTTTTGTCTTTTAAATAGATAACTTTATCTGCTTTTATGAATTTGATATCCTTATTGTTGACAATGACGCTAACAGGACGAGTAGGATCTATTTTTTTAATACTATGAATTAATAAATCTATTTCGACTTGATTGTCTACATCTCCGTTTACTATTAGATAACCTTCACTCATAGATAAGTTCCTTAAGTTTAGGGTAGTGTCTTAAAATTGCCATTTTATTCATTAAGTGTATGTTTTCGTTTATTACTCTGCTACAGATATTTTTCCATAATTCTTTAGGATCAGGGCACAATAAAACGTAATCGCTGAGTGATTTAAATTCCACAATGTCATCAATTTGTTCACTGAACCTCATTGCTTTTCCTGGAAGCTCTGATACAATATTTCCCGAATCGTGTCCGTTTAATACATGTGTTGCAATACTGGCAGCATAGTCGGTTCTGAACAATGCGCCCGGAAACTTGTACAGCCATTTATAATATTGATAATTCTCTTTGACATGTTCCCATATTCCAAAGAATAATTTAGCCACTTCACTATCGCTTCTCCAATAAACAACAGTACTCCACCACATGTCTATACCATCTGGATGTAGTTTTTGTTCCCAGATACGTGGCTTATAATTACGAACACTGATAGCATCTTTATACATTGCTAGTTCATAATTAGTATCAAATATTGTATCTAAACTATTATTGCCCACAATGTAATCAACGTCGATCATTAAAGTTTGTTTGTAAGGACTTTTTTGAAAGATGCTGTGTTTATTCTTATTATTGAATTGTGTACTAAATTCTGTCCAAGGACTATCTCTATGCATCCTTGTATTACGTTCGTGTTGAATATCTTCTACAATAATATGGTCAAAAGTATCAGCAAGTTGCTCCATGGTTAATTCTGCTTGTAACACGTTGTATGTTTTTAAATCCGTAAGCAAGGTTACATGATTGTTTTTCATGTGACGTTTTACGTTTGATGCTGCCACAATGGCTAATTTTTCATAATCAATTTTGCCGTTGTTATATGCAATCAGCAAAACACCTTTATCAAATTTAGGCATTTAATCCAACCAATCCTTTAGTGTCTCGCTGTTTTCTTATTTTTTCATAGCTATTGTAGTATTCGTTGAGAGCTTCTGTGTATGCACTAAACAATCTAGTATGAAAATCTTCCAACGCTGTTATTAAAATTGGATTATTGTTGTCGTCGATGACAACAAACTGTTCTACTTTTTTATCTATTAAGTGTTGAACAAAATTGATTAGTTCTAAAGTTGCAGTAAACATAGAATTAGAATACCCGATAGTTAACATCGTATTCATTCGTTGTTTTAAATTAAGTTTTTGATTGTTTAAAGTTAAGCGGTAGTTACTGAACTCTAACGCTTCTTTTAATTTGTCGTCCATTTTGACTCCATTATATACTAGTATAATGTATTTATATTAGCAAAATGAAATATTTTAAGGAGTTGTTACTGATCCAGAATAAAGTGGTTGAGTAATAGAGAACGTTGCACTACCACTAGATTTTGTAGTGGCCTTATTACTTTCAATGTGCAAAGTATGAACACCATTTACCGCAGAGGTATCGGCACTATGTAATACGACCCGAAGTATTAAGCTAACTGGACCATTAATATAATTGCCATTTGTTGCAACAATTGATCCATATACTTTTATATTTTTAGTACTACAACCGTAACCGTAACCGTAACCATATCCGTAACCATATCCGTAACTGTTATCATTGCAATGTCCATATCCGTAACCATATCCGTAACCGTAACCATATCCGTAACCATATCCGTAACCTCCACCGCCTTTACTGTTACAAGTTAACAATAATTGTTCAGTGGAGTTTAGATCCCTAAAACCTTTATTTTCACTGATAATGTTAGCAGTAGTTGATATTGTATTAGTTAATTTTAAACTAACAACTCCAAATCTAGCATACAGAGATTGCCATAACGCAGATGCTCCAGAACCGGTGCCAGTTAAACTCAAATTGATACTACTATCACTGTTAAAGAAATAACGAGCTTTGTCGTAAGTATCAAACTGTAATGTTACTGTATAAGTTAAATTAGAATTCCAAACGGTGCTTCTAACTACAGAACCCAATGTAGATAATGCTCGTTGTCCATTTGCTGAAGTATTATGCCTGTTATCAATATCAGTTGCTACAGTTTCTATATCATTCCAAATACTTGCTGTAATTTTTTGGCCAATGATAACTCTATCTAATTCATAGACGCTTCCTGTGTGCTCTGCACCTAAATTAATTCTATCAATTAGTTCATTAACTAATGCCGCTGTGATTTTTGTTCCAGTGTTAGAAAAGTTGGCAGATAGATTCCCCCATCCATAGCCTTGTCTTATTTTATCATTTAAAACTGTTCTAGGAATACTACCAGTATAAATGTCAGCAAAAACTTTATTGGTGCTGTTAACCAACACATTATAGTCTTGCGACGTAATTAACTGACCTTTAGTTGCCAATTTATCTTACTCCGACTGCAACTTCGACAGATCCGACACCGTCACTAGTTTTGTCATTTAATGCTCTTCCAATAATGTTTATAGGATTATATTCGTCAGTGGCCATGCCCACGCCTTCGACTTCACTAGAAACAATGCGTTGGCCTTTACGTACTAGGCCTTTTACTAGACAAGGAACACGACCTTTAAGTGCCACAGGATAAGCATTTTCTTGCATTTTCATTTTGCTGTTTAGCAAGAAGCCAGGAGCTGTTGATATAATACCAAATACTTCTTCATCGTAGGCTTTAATTGTTTTAGTAATTTCCATTTCGCCACCGAGACGTACAATGTTACCAGGAACAAGTTCTACGTCACTTCTATATATTTCTGCCATGTCAGCAAATTCTGCTTCCATAGCACGGCCACGAATTTTAAAATTACCATAATCAGCGCCGGTGCCATCAACACCGTCATTCATATTAATACCGCAACCAATTGTTGGGAATCTACTCTGTAGGCCAGTGTCTGCATGTGGTGTATAACTAGCGGCTTCACTGCTAATAATAGCAACAATAGTTCCTATAGTAGCGTTTAGTGTAGCACCTACATGTATTTTAATAGCATGATGGAATTGACCTGCAATATCTTTAATTAATGCTGTGCTAAAACCATCAACTGGACCTCCAATTAAATCTGTTCCACCAATTGGATTCCATTTATTGCCATCATAGATGCTGACAACTCGTTTATTGCTATTCCACCAAAATTGTCCTACTATTGGATTTGTAGGCTCTACTGGATTGCTAAAATTTTCTAGCATTTGAACTAGGTTTTCTGCCATTATTTCGCCGTAAGCGGAATAATTTTTACCTAGCAACTTGATAGGAGTAGTTGTATCTACTGTCCTGTCTGCAACGATAGTTAATCGTGTGCCGTCTGTTTTTGTAACATCATATGCCATTCTTCAAAATTCCTTTATTGTTATATTTACCTATTTTAATTTACTCTGATTCGTAAAGTATAGATAATTTGTATTACCCTGTTTGCTGATTTTTGCACTGGATCAAATACAATATGACTTAACAAATAACCAGTATTTTTACCGTTTCGCCCTTTACTTTTTAAACCCAATTCGTTGAAAATATAGTCACCATTTAACGCTTCGGGGTTACTAACTAAATTATTCTCACTAGATGAATTGGGTTCATTTTCTTCTAAGGTTAATGTTATAACTAAATCAGTATAGTTCAACCCAGAGGTATGTGTTACAATAACATTATTATTTGTAGGATCTGTATTATTACCACTGTCTACTTGATCAACTACTTTATAATATGTAGCATTATATAATCCTGCTTCAATTCCGGTTGATAAGTTATCAGTTACATCATTATACGTTATGTTACCAGTTTCGTCAATAATAAGGCCGCCATTGCCTAAATGCATCTCATAAATATGACTGTCGTTATTACCTTGTAACATAGTTGCAATTATTAATGTCATAGTTTCTGGATTAATTGCATTGTGTTTGCTGACAAAGATTTCTTGGGTTTGTGGATCCCAAATTCTTACATGTCCGTCAATATTAATATTTGTCGAATCTATCATTTTATTTCCTGTATACTGTATTTAACTAAATTTTTAACTACTCAGTTAAAAACTATAGTATCTCCTGCTTGTTCTCCACCAAAACCTATTAAAATTTCTTCGTCGTCGATGTATAAAGTCTCATCAAAACCCAAACTTGTATTTTCAATTAATTGTTTTGTAACTGTAGAACTACGTATTTTATCTCTGTAACTCTTAACACTAGAATAGAAACCAGTTAGTACCGATACATTATCTCGTTGTAATGTATTTGTTCCGCTTAATGTTTGTCCGATTAAATTAATCGGTTCGATAGTGCTAGATTTTTGCAACCAGTCTACATTGATTTGCTCGCTTAATATGTATCTAAACATAGTACACGTTAATTTAGAATAGCTAGTTTCATAGGAATCAACAAAAACATTGTTACGGAATGCTTCCATTAAGGCATAAAATACATTACATAAATCAAAATCCCAAGGAACATTAATTTGTTCCCATTTTGATCCATCCCATGTCCCTTTTGAATCAAACAACTCGTCGCTTAGTTTAATTGCACCTTTATTATTATCAGGATCTGCTTGTCTGAACACTAATTTATAGCCACCGTTAACGTCTTTTTCAAATATTGTATTATCATTCTTGACTTTAATATATGAATTAGTTGTCACCGATAACGCATACATATCTGCTAATGATTGTACAGTTGCTGATATTTTTTTAGTAGAATCATAATCTTCACTTTGAAAATCTGTAAATGTCCAATAATTTTTAACATTAACAAGATCTCCAAACAATGGATATGCAGTTTGATTCAATATTTCATCCCAGTTTGTCAGTGAACTAATATCTATATTCAATAACAATTGATTTGCTCGTTTAACAAATGTACGTCTAGCTTCGTAGATATTCTTAAACCAACTTTGTGGATTTGGTCGAATAGAATTTCCAAGTTGCGAATATCGGTGAAGTTTAATCATATCTGGAACATTTTTAGTAATATCAAATCTAAATGTAGTAGCATCAATCTCTTCTAAACAAACTACAGTCTGCCATTTTGAAGGTCTGAATTGGCCAATTGTCGTGTTTCTACAAACATAAAAATCTCCGTTATATTTTACAAAATCACTTTGACTATATAAGCGACTCGATGAATACGTTGTATAGTTTGCAGTAACCTTATAATGAATACCGCCAGCAATACTGTCGCGGAAGCGTGTGTGTATCCACTGCGGCATTGTTTCAGTTGTGTTTGCTTCTGATACAAATAACCATTGTTGGTGCTTTTCTTCGCCTTTAAGTTTTTTCTTAATCTGTACGACCGTGCTACTATTGTTTAATAAATGTCCAACGCCTTTTAACATAATACTATTTGAATTAATAGGAGCATACCACGATAAGCCGGCAGCACTTGGATTTAATAATATTTTACTTAATTGGCTAGTAGCATACACTCTAACGTTTTTGCTTTCTGCGCTAATAGTATTTTTATTCTTAACCCAGAAATAATAAACAGTATAAAGTTTACCGCTAACATAGTCTTGTTCTTCAACCCAGTGGCAATTATCTTTACCAGAACTAGAATCTAAATATGCTTCACCGCTGGCAACTTGTCCAAATGCTATTCCGTTAGTTTCTACTAATTTATTCCATTGTGTTGGATGTACTGGGCTTTTTGTCCATTCATATATATCAGGTAGTGTGCCATCTACAGTTGTACCCCAATAGCGCGATCTAGATGTAACGTCGCCGCTTTCATAATCATTGAATTGACAAGTACTAGTGTTCCACCAACGGCGGCCGAGATACTCTTCATACCAACCCTGACTTGCGTAAACGCTTTTAAATGCATCTGTTGTTCTAGTATATTTTGCAGGATCTACTCTGCCGATAACATCAATATCGTCTTTGAATACTTTTGGAAGATAGAGTTTACGGGGATCAAATAAATCTAACTTAGCCAATACTTTGTTGGCATTATAATCATATATCATTACATGTTCGATATCGCTGTGATCTAAAGGTAAAGAATCTGTTTTGATAATTGTTTTTGTAATAACGTTAGACTGCATCATTTTATAAACATTATAATTACCAAAGTCAAAACTAGTGTCGCCTGTGTTAGTTCCCAGGCTGTCGTCGATTATAGCAATAGGATACGAAGCATCGTATCCGCTAGTTGTAATAGGTAACGTAATTTCAGTTGTTCCTAACGCATTACTCAAAGGATTAAATTTCTTTTTCCAAGAATATCCTTTGGCGTCTGTTGCTAAATTTAGTTCACTGATATTTTTAAATCTTACAGGTTTGAATACAAACAGTTTACCCGTTTTTATAGTTTCAGTAATTCTAGTATCTATATAAAATTTAAAGTTATCTTCGATAGATTCTATTTTCCATATACCATTAGCGTCAGCATTAGTGCCATTTGCATTAATAACTAATACATAATCTCCAACTTCGGCACGGTGTGCAATATTACAAGATATTCTAGCTTGACTAACATCAGTGAGCCCGGTACATACTTCGTTGATTGAAATATTTCTGTCAATGGTTTGTAATACTTGCCAAGTACTAGGAGTAAACATACTATTACCCGACTTGCTTAGATTAGGATTTGTTTTATCATAATTTGAAACAAATATATTGGGCAAAAATGGTTCATCGACTGCTGAAAACTTGTCACTATTATTGATCCATGCATTGGGACTAACTGTAGTTAATGCATAATATAAGTATCCGTTGTATCTAACTAAATCGTATTTTTTATATGACGACGTTATCGAATACGTGTTAATATTATATAACTCGGCAAAGTTTCCATATAAATTTGGCAAGTCGTCGAGGGTCGAGATACTATAATTTGTATCGCCAGTAATTATAGGTCCGCTGGTTTTTAAATCGGTATAAGATCTGTCTAATTTTGTAAAACTAATATTCTTATTCTGTGGTTTATAAATCCATTTCTGTGACTTATGTGTAATATAATGAATGTTTGGATTTACCTTTTCATCATTTTTATTAATGAAACTAATGACCTGAGGATTTTTAGTAACATCATCAGATGTTAATTCAAATTCATAGAATTCAATATTTTTAGTATTTCCAAATTCTCCAAGGCGTACCATATACTCTTCTAAAGGAGCAGTAGTATTACCATCACTATGAGTCAATGGTTCTAATCCTGTAAATACTTGACTAGTGCCTTTCATATACGTAATAGAGTTTTTAAATAATACTTCAGAGTCGTCTTGTAAGAAAAGTTGTCGTAATTCAGGATTTCTGTTTAGTCCGAACTGTGCCCGACTTGCATCAAGCAATGTATTATCTTCGATTACATTTTCTATATCTAATAAATTTCTGCCGACTTCAGAGTATGTATCGTAGTTAGGAATAATAGAATTATCACTTACGACATAACCAGGAACAAAATATTTTCCATCCCATTCTTGACTCTTTTTGCCGCCAAGGACAAAACTGCGCTTAGTAGTACACTGATCCGGTAAGAAATAAATATCACCAAATACACTGGTCGAATCTAAATGTACCACTGATTCATACGTAGCAAATGTTAATTTAATTCCATATACTGGATTATTTGTATTTTTAGATTTAATAATAATACCGCCGCCGCGTTCAACTAATAAATCTTTACTAAACAATGGCTTATTTTTTCTATCAACACATTGTCCAACATTCTCATTTGTACCTTCTAAGTTTTCTAACTGGCCGTAGGCAGTAGATAAAACAATACCCGACGCCGCTGGATTTAAATCAATATAGTTGCCGGGTGCAATATTATCATTACTCCAGAATATAAACTGGCTGGCACTCATTTGCCAATTACGCAAATCATATGTTTCTACTTCTTCAAATTTAAATCCTTGTGCTTCTAAATATTTGCCGTAGCCAACAATAATATCATAAATTTGTTGCCGGCTCGTAAATTCTTGTCCGTATGTTACAGCAATTATATTAGATGTATAAACATTTTTTTCTTTAATTACTACTGAGCCTATAGTTTTTGGTGTAGTGGCGCTATTTGCCACTGGCTCAAAATAATTAAGATAACCACGCTCATTAGCAAAACCATGAATAGAATATGCACTACCGTTCCATATAACTCTTAGAGCTGAATAAAAAATTTCTTTACTGGAATAATGTTTAATTAGTCTAACCTGATAATTTTCTTCTGGTATAAACAATGTTTTACGTTGACTAGAAATACTAGTGCTTTCTATTCTAATATTATTTTTGTTACTAAATCCATTTAACAAAAATTCTTTATTAACTGCTAAATTATTAAATTTGTCTATTACTGTTGATTTAAAATCTTTATTATTCAATGCACAGAATTCTGCAAATAAACTTTCGATACCGGCTGTATATTCTACATTGCCGTCGACAACTTGTCTATGATAATAATGCTCTATACTACCTTGAAGCCAAAACTCGCTTGTTTTGTCTAAATTAATTCCCCATGCATTTTTAATTGTTTGCCCAGGAACCCAATTTAAATTTACATATTTTGCAGGACTTGCTAAGAATTTTAATTTTGCTTCGGCTGCTAATCCACGTTGCGTATTTAAGAATACTGTTTCAAAAGGACCCTGATCACTTACAACCCAATCGCGATCTTTTTCTAATACACTAGCACCGAGCCATAATAAATTTAAAGGTGCAATTAATTTCCCATCAATATCTACTGGAAAGTCTTCATGATCATTTACATTACTAATTCTTGCAAAGAATGGATTAATTCTAGGTGCATCAGGTGTATTTCTATTACCCGTTCGTAACGATTTTTCTAATGCTGTTCGTTTAACAGGATCAGTCCAGCTATAATGTGTATCCCACCACAATGGTTTTAATGTATATCCTAACATCTCCCATGGATGTGTGTGCGGACGGTCAGTATCATACAAATACTTGTAAATAGCTCTCCACGATCCTGTAGTAGAGTTTGCATCGTCACCCGAACCAATTTGATATATTAAAGTAAACGGATCTGATTCTTCATAATCAGAGTTAGCCATAATGAAAATATTATTTTCTGCCATCCATGTTAATACTTCACTGTTAACAACTGTACGTATTTCAGACCATGCATATCTGCCATTTCTAAAATATCCAGGCTGTTCTTCTAATAACTCGGCATTACTATTATTCTCTACATCATATGCAATGTTGCCCCAAATAGCTTTTTCGTATTCAAACAACAACTGATCTATTATATTGATAGGATAGGTATCTACATCAACACCTTCGTTCAAATAATAACGTGTTCCGTCGTGTCTACATAAAAAATATTTTGTGCTTGCATAGCTAGTGTCGGCATATATCTCAGGACGGTAAACAGGGCTTAATCCGATTTTTGCTAAACTTGCAGGTATTTTAGAATTAAATTCTTCTACCCATTGTCTAATAGTTACTGTTGTTCCTGTAAATGATGGATCTAATACTATGGAAGTATAATAACCATCTGATGAAGATAGTGTATAATCTATATTTCGCATTAGTAATCTATTATTAGCAACTATGTGCAATAGTGTTTCTTTGCCTGCTCGATGATTAATTAAATTCAATCCGTCATTGAGTGGGATTTCAAATACCGTAGATATTGTTATTGTTTTTTCAAAGTAATCTGTAGTATTTCCCCAACCTAACATATTACTATGATACCAGAAATTTTCATTGTTAGTCTGATTTAAAAATATACGTTTGGTTGCCAAGTTTAAAATGTCTAGACTAGATATTATTGAAGTGTCGGTTGTATTAATAATTTGTTCTAGTTCGTAAATTAATTTACTTAAGAACATGTCATAGTGCTTGCCTTGCTTAATAATAATTTCACTAAAATCATAGGGCAAATTAGTTGTTATAATTGCTGCCTTGACTAATGGATAATTATGCTTTAATAGGGTGCCGCCGCCCATACTAGAATTAATTAAACTAGAATCATTTTGAGTTGTTTCTTTAGAATTAGATGCATTTGATTTTAAATTAATTACATGTTGATATAATGCATAATAATTAATAGTATCTAATTTAGAATTTAATGGATTTGTAGTTAAACTCAGTGGAGCAGTCCTACTAGTAGGAGCAGATAATACTGTATCTAAACAAATTTTATCTCCGTATAAAGATTTTTGATTTAATATCGGAGACGATACAAGTTGTTGATAATAATTTAATGAGCCGTCACTATTTGTAATATCATTTATAGTGTAATCATACGACTCGTATATTGGATTTGTTTTATCTCGAAGATATGCAAATTGAATAAATCTCCATTTATTTAAAGGACGAATAATTGCAGATTTTGTTACATTGTTTGCAACCCAAAATAATCTTGTTGTATCTATATTTAATTTATTATCTATATATCCAGATCCTATGTCTATACTAGAAGATAAATCTAATTCAATTACTCCGTTGTTTATACCATTATTATAACAATATGGCTCTTCTATCAACACCGGAGTTGATATATTGTTAATAATTTCTGTAGTATAAAAAGTTATTGGAAAAGGTAAATCGTGACAAATAATTTTAAAGATGTCTCCTGAAACTAGAGGTATAATTTGTTCTAATATATGAAAACCTCGTTTGCTAGAAAATCTAACTAAGCCGTGGCCTTCTATATTGTAATAGAATTTTAATTTTTCCTTATCATCGTAGAATATATGTATAGTGTCAAATCCCATTGCCGTTGGAATCAATTTTCCCGACCATTGTACATCAGTATTATCATCATAAAATAAATCCTGTGTTTGTCTAGTAATATCTAAACCTCGACGAGGTTGATAAAAAGATATAGGAGTTACAGAATTGAAATTATACCCGTAAGGTCCTTTTATAGCAACTTCTTCGCCTGTAGTTATATGATTATAATAAAATGTTTTATCAATATCTGTAGTAAACTTAATTTGATTTGGACTAACATTTAAGGAATTATTTTCATCTATCAAATCAAAATCAATATTACTGACTGTAATGTAACGTTCTAACGTATAATCAAATACGCTTCCTGGAGCAAAGTCTAATATCGTAGCTCCTTTGTAGTCACTTTCGTTAAAAGTTTCTAAATTAATATTGTCGCTAGTATAAAATTCAAATTTTGGTGATTGATTTTTTGTTGTTTTATTTTGTGCAAATTGCCAAATATCATTTTTAAATAAAACTTTATTATATCTAATATTCGAGTTCGCAACTACCAATGCTCCGTCACCCGAGACAACTGGGATACTAAGTGCAAAAG
>Ga0209191_1000059_pt1 | contig 90475 bp, 89 predicted proteins | sample S_130626_EF_Meta_FD_187320 | JGI IMG/M metagenome (GOLD analysis project Ga0209191, IMG submission 187320) | Freshwater microbial communities from Lake Simoncouche, Canada to study carbon cycling - S_130626_EF_MetaG (SPAdes) (version 2) | ecosystem: Environmental > Aquatic > Freshwater > Lake ...
GTCTTGGCTGGTTGGGGCAAGTTCTCACTGGAGTCTGTCGAAGCCACCTGGAACCTCGGGCTTGGTCAAGCACTGGTGGTAGACGCTGCTCACGCTGACGAAGTTGCAGCACACCTGTCGGCAGCTGGGATTCACACCTGGACACTTGGTGAAATCGAAAGCGCTCCGAACGATCTCTCAGGCTACGTTCACGGTGCCAAGGGTGTTGACGGCGGCGCGGTTCGTCTAGTCGGTAGTTATCTGAACTAGTCGGCGCTGCTTGCGCCGCCATCTGAACCGGATGAGGCTGAAGATTCGCCTTCGGTGCCGGCAGTTGGCTCGGCAGCAGGGGTTTCGCCGCCCTCGGAGTCATCCTCGTAAAGGTCTGCCCACTTGTCTTCGTATTGCTCTTCGTTGGTGGTCGTGCCAATTTCGCGCTCTAGAGCGTTCAAGTCGGTGTTTGGGCTGAAATACTTCAGCTCGCGAGCCACTTTGGTGTTCTTAGCTTTTTGACGGCCACGCCCCATGGCGAGCCCCCTAACGAAATTCTGGCCGAGACGAGAAGACTCGGGAACTAATAGGAAACGAAATCTGGGGTTAGTTTAGCAGGGCTCAGGCGAAGGCCAAAGGAGCGAGAGCGGCTGTGAATGGCAGCACCAGGTTGGCAACCAGGTTGGCCGTGCCGCGCAGGGGCAAGCCAGCGCGATAAAAGTCGACGGTTTGAGCGGTGAAAGTGCTGAACGTCGAAAGCCCGCCGCAAATCCCCGCGATGATCAACGGGCTTGCCACGTTGGCACCGACTATCTCGATTCCAGCCAAGAACGAGGCGGCGGTGTTGGCAAACAGAATGCCCCAGGGCAACCAGCCGGTCCAGCGAGCTAGACCTAAGCGAATGATCGAAGCCAATCCGCCGAGAACTGCAACCGAAAGTGCAAGTGCAAAGGTATTCACGCCGAACCCATCCGTGCGCCAACTTTTTGACCAAGCCAATATGCGAACAAACCGAAAGCAACCATGCATGCAACCGTGGGCGCGAGTTGAGTCATTGCAGATGTTTCAGTTAGCGGCAAGATTGCCACTGCGCTCATGGTTGTGAAACCACCGGCGAAACCAGTAGACCAAAAGTTTCTTCGCGACTCTGACCTGAACCACGAGTGACCGGCGAAGAAACCGACTAAAAGAGCGCCGACGATGTTCACTATAAAGAGAGCGACTAAAGAAGTGCTTGTCTCAGAAATCGCAAAGCGCAACAGTGAACCTAGCGCGCCACCCAAAAAGGTAAGCGTAATTGCACTTCTCGAAAGCTTCTGTGTTGCCACCGAGTTACTTCTTTGAAGACTCTTTGCGACGGGCACCCAGGTTGAAAGTCGAAAGCAACCCGAGAGCCAAGAAGCCGCCGGCAACCCATCCCGTTGTTTTTACACCCTCGGTGAAACCATTCTCGGCAGCCATCTTGAAGTCGGTTGCAAGATTTTCTGGCATACCCTGCGACATATAAATGTCACTCAAGACCGGAATGATTGCGCCGGCAGATTCGACGACGCTATCTGCAATCTTTTGGCTAGCAGCTTCAACCTGTGCAGCCGGAACTCCCTGAAAGGCAGATAACTCAGAGACGTTGGTGTAGGTGGCCAACTGGGTGCTCGTGAACAAGGTAGTTCCGAGAACGGCAATGCCAAGGGCAGAACCGATCTGGCGAACGGTGCTCTGCGAACCAGATGCCTGGCCAATCTTGTCCATCGGCACTTCAACCATGATTACGCCGGTCAGTTGCGCGGTAGCCATGCCGACACCCAAACCATAGATAAAGAGGTAACCGGCAATTCCCTGCCATCCATCCATAGCCGATGCAGCCATGGCGATACCGGCAACACCAACTAACTCAAGCGCTACACCGATGCGAACAGCGGTCACCGCTGAGATTTTGCCGCTCATCGCGCCACCGACCGCAGAGGCCAAGAAGGCTCCACCGGCGAGCCACAGCAAGACGAGTCCGCTCGAAAGGGCATTTAGCCCGTCGACACTCTGCAACCAAAGGGGAATTGCAAATAGCAAACCAAATTCACCCATCGAAATAATCAGCGCTGCAATCGAACCGTTTCTAAACGAAGCAATGTGGAAGAGACGCAAATCGAGCAGAACGTTTTTATTCGCTTTCTCGCGAGAGCGTTCCCACATCACAAATAGCGTGAAGAAGATCACAGAAATAATCAGTGAAACTGGAATTACAGAAATTGTGTTTTCAGGCCAGACAAAGTTGCCAACCGAGAAAGTCTTATCGGTTTGCTCCCACCATCCGTAGACGCGACCTTCAATTAGCGCAAACACCAAAGTTCCGAACATGACCACCGAGAGAACAGCACCAACCAGGTCAATGCCACCCGCGCGCTGCTCTTGCTTCGATTCGTTGACGAAATACAACAAACCTGCAATTACCAGGATGCCAAGCGGCAGGTTAATTGCGAATGCCCAGCGCCAGGTTTCAACAACCACTGAACCGAGATCAATCGACCAGTCGACAGTGGTTAACCAACCGCCAAGAACCGGACCAACCGCAACCATTCCACCGATGGTGGCGCCCCAAACCGCGAATGCGATTCCGCGCTCTTTGCCCTGAAAGTTTGCGTTCACCAAAGACAGCGTGGTTGGCAAAACCATTGCACCGCCGAGACCCTGAACCACGCGAGCGATGATCATGGTTTCAGCGCTGTCGGTGAGCCCGGCCCAAACTGAAGCGAGTATGAAAATCGCAAGACCGATAACCAGCATGCGTCTGCGCCCGAAGCGATCTGCGATAGAACCCCAGACCAAGAGCATCGAGGCGAAAACGAGCACGTAGCTCTCTTGCACCCACTGAACCTCGGTGCTGGTGAGCATCAGGTCTTTGATGATGGCGGGGAAGATTGTGTTGACGATGGTTCCGTCGATGATTACCAAAGAAATGGCCATCGAGATGAATACGAGGCCTAGCCAGCGATTGCGTGTTTTTGTCATTCGCCTAGGCTACGGCAAGAATTGCCGAACCCGAGAGAGCCAAAAGCACACCGACCATTTGAATTTTGCCGATTCGCTCTTTCAAAATCAGCCGCGCCAGCAGGATCGTGCCCAACGGATAGAGGGCGGTGAGCACGCTGACCACAGAGAGCGATCCAGAGCGCAGAGCCAGTGTGAAGAAGATGTTCGCGCTCGAATCGAATAAACCGGCGGCGACAACGGCCCACCAGAGTTTCGCCGGAATGGCGGTCTTGGATTTCGAAAGCTTGCTTCGACGAAGGCGCAGCCAATTGGCAATCAGAACTATGTTCAAGAGAGCAGTGCTCACCAGACGCATGACCAAGATTGATGCCAGGCCACTATCCGTGGGTGAGTACTTTAAAACAATCAGAATGGTTCCGATTCCGGCACCGGCGATGAAAGCAAACAGCAAGCCCTTGGCAGAGGGCAGCCGAACGTCGACACCAGGAACGAAACCGACGAGCACGACAGCGACGAGAATCAAGGCGAGTGCCGCCCAGCCGAACGGGCCGAAACGGTCGCCAATCAAGAAACCAAATGTCATCGGCACGAGTGCGCCGAGCACCGCACCGAAAGGCGAGACAATGCTGATCGGGCCGATAGCTAACGAGGCGTAGAGCGCGCTGATTCCGATTGCTGATGCAAACCCGGCGGCTATTCCGGTGAGGATTGCCAGCTCAGAAAAGGCTGCTCCGAAAAACGGAACCATGGATAGCAAGAAAATGAAACCGACGATTCCGCTCACTGCGGTAACCATCAGAGATGAAATTTTGCGCGACGCTACCGCACCAAAGAAGTCGGCGAAGCCATAGACCACCGCAGTGGTGAACCCGAGAATAACTGTCAGCACAGAACCAACTTATCTGCCGCTTAAAGTAAAAGCACCCTGGGCGTGAAATCCCAGAGTGCTTTCGTGGCTCCGCCCGGCATCGATCCGGGGACCTAACGATTTTCAGTCGTTCGCTCTACCGACTGAGCTACAGAGCCCAGCACAACTTTCGTTGCGCCTTAGCCAAAGACCCTTCTTTCGAAGGGCCGCCGACTTGGCGATCCTGACGGGACTTGAACCCGCGACCTCCGCCGTGACAGGGCGGCGCGCTAACCAACTGCGCTACAGGACCTAATGACGCTACTCACATCGCTTCGTGGTGACCCCAACGGGATTCGAACCCGTGCTGCTGCCGTGAAAGGGCAGTGTCCTAGGCCACTAAACGATGGGGCCTACAAAGAGAAACTTCATAGAGCCAAGAGCCAAGATTACCCGTCAAAGCGCCTAAACCGCAACCTGAAGCGATTCGCAGAATTCACTCAGCCAAGAATTAGGGCTGGCAACGTAAATTTGAACCATGACTACACGGATTTCGCGCGCCTTCTTGGCGTTCGCCGTTATCCTTGGGCTCTTTGCCACTCTGGCGGTTGCGCCGAGTGCTCTAGCCGTACCTTCTTATCCGACGGCAGCCGAGGTTGCCGCAGCCAAGAAAAAGGTTTCAACCAAGAAGGCGATGATCAAGCGCATCGAAGCGATCATCATCGAACTCGGTACCAAAGCCGATGCCGCTGAGCGAGTAGCGCAGATAAAGGGCGAGGCATACAGCATTGCGAAAGATGCCTACGATCAGAAAGCCGCTCAGGTAGCCGCTTTGCAAGCGCAGGCAGATGCGGCCATGGCGCAGGCAAACCAGGCGATGCAACAGCTCGGGCAAATTGCCGGGCAAATGTATCGCAGCGGAACCGCCGGCACATCATTGAATTTGTTTTTGAACTCAAGCAAGGCCAGCGACTTGCTTTACCAACTCGGAGCGCAAGACAAAATCGCGCAGAGCAGTAACACAATTTACTTGCGCTCGATCGCAAAACAAAAGTATGCGCAGTCACTTGCCAATGAGTTGTCTGCAGCCAAGATCGAACTAGCCGCAAAAAAGCAGGTTGCGCAAACCGCATATGACAGCGCACAGACCGCTGCAAACACCGCGCAGTCGCTCGTCGATGAAAACGTTTCGCTCAACAAAACTTTCTATGCGCAGCTTGCAAGCTTGCAAAACACCTCAGCCGAACTCGAGCGTCAGCGCGCAGAGGGGCTAGCGGCCGAAAGACGCCAGGCTGCCGGTAGCGCAAAGATGGATGCTCCCGAGTTGTATACGGTCGGTGCACCGAACGCTGCAAAGGTCAGCACGGCTCTCGAATTTATGCGTCAGCAAATCGGCGAGAGATATGTGCTCGGTGGCATCGGCCCTAACGTTTGGGACTGCTCCGGTTTGATGAAGGCCGGATACGCTGCCGCCGGCATTTATATTGGCACCCACTCTGCGACCAACCAGTTCAGAACCATGGCGCAGGCCCGCAAGCTGGTGCCGCTCAACCAGATGCAGGTTGGCGATCTGCTCTGGTATTCGGAGGAGTCAGCCTTTGATGGTGACAAGTATCACGTTGTGGTTTTTGTCGGCGGCGGTCTGATGATGGAAGCGCCTAACCCTGCCCGAACCGTGCGAATTGTGCCAATTCGCTGGGGTGAAATGTTCCCTTACGCGGGAAGGCCGAGCGCTCCATAGGAGAGCGGCGATGGCTAAATCGCCACCGCACTGAACAGGTGTCCCTCGGCCGAAGTACCTGAAATAGCAATTCCGGCAACTACTTCGCTCTCGTCGTAATCTCTTGACTCACCCGTGAATTCATCTGTGATTCTGAGCGCGCCTTTGAGAACTGGATGCCAACGAAACTCTGGATTTTCGAGTTGCTGAGTCACGACACAAGCCATTAGCTCACTGCCAGTGTCGTGCACGAACGAAATCGCCAAAACCTCTTGATCTGCCCTCCATCGAGAATCTGCCTGCCAGCCGGAAAGCTGTGCCCAACGAACCGAACCGTTTGGAAACTTCGACCTCCACGAGCGATAAACACCCATGACTCGCTTTGCGAGACTCAATTTTTCAGCTGACCAGTTTGGAATGTCACCCATCAGAATCCATGGCCCGCCAACGGCATAGATTGCTAACTGCGATCTCAGGGTCAGTGAGTTTTGATCTGACATATAACTCGAGCACCAGTGTGCCGGCAGGTATTTTCCGAGGCCTACTTTGGCAACCGCATTGTGTCGAACATCACAGAAGTCGTCTCCAATAGTGGTGTCGTGGTGTGCAACCATTTGAAGATCTAGCGGGCGACCACCGTTCCAACAGTTCTCAATCCACACGTCAGAAAAGCGCTCTCGAAATTCAGCCAATAGGCGATACCAGCCGCGCACCGCCCAGTCTTCACCGAGACCCTGCGGATGATCGTGAATATCGCTATCGCAACGACTTATGGTTTCGAAGTCGTGCAGCAACCAGGTGAGTCCGTTGTTTGCGAGATTGGCGAGTTGCCCTGCCAGGTAGTCAATTACTGGGCCGTGGCCCATGCAAAGCGAGCTGGTTTTGTGTGAGACAACCTGGGGCTTACCGCGCCAAGTCGCTATCCAATCGGGGTGTTCGATCGCAACAGTCGACAACGGGTCGGCGTTGCCGAGCGAGGCCCAAAGCCCAAGCCGCGTGCCACTGCGCCCGGTAATCTGTGCGAGTCCCGGCATTCCGTCTTCAAAGTGAGATCCGGGTCTCCACTCTCCGACAATGTTTTCCCAACCTTTGTCGATAGTTAGAACCTCGAGTTCTAGTTCTTTCGCAGTGTTGGCCACCGAAGACACCAGTGCTTGATTGACGTTTGTGCCAAAGCCCCAGGTGTCAACAATCAGTGGCGCAGAGTAATTTCTCGCCCGAGTTGGAATAGCTTGCAAAATCATTTCTCGCAGCACTGCATGCGCAGACTCGATGTCACCAAGGCCAGTACGAATTTGCATCTGCGGCAGATCGATTAATTCTCTGCATGCCGCGATTGGATAAATCTGTTTCGGCAAAATCAGTGAAATGTTCAACTGCTGATCTTCAATACTCATGTGCACAAGTTGTGTGTTGCTCTTCTCTAGAGCCAAAGAAACAAAACGATCTTTACCGTCTAATCCCTTACCCGATAGCACAATCCATGCGGCGGCATCTTGATACCTGTCATTCGCAGTTGCCGGTTGACCGTGAACCAAATAGAGCACGCCGTCGTAGTCTTCGCGCTCAGGAAAACCAACATCCATTTCTGCATCTACATTGAAAGCCGCTGCGTCTGCGGTTGCGTATGGGCCGCAGACCGCGATCAAATCAGAACCCGCTTCGAGTTCGAAGTCGACCAATTCAAAGGCTCGTTCTTTGGCATCCCAGCTGAATGTTCTGAGCAGCCGCACGGTGCAACTGGCCCAGCCGGGCTCACTGAACGACTGAGCATTGACGCCCAATTCTTTGCCGTCAACTTTGGCAACTTGAAGCTGTCCAGATGGAACTCTTTGCATCGACACCGACTCCAAACTTCTCATCAGATTTTCATTAGTCATACCTTATGCAGTAATTTGAACAGCAGGGCAAACACGGCGAGGTGGCTGAATGACGATTCCCAAGGCCGATCTGCTGGCCGGCGACGAGGTACTCTCGGCCGAAGAAATCTTGAGCCTAGATGACCGAATTTTTGACCCCGGCACCAGGCCAAGCATCGAAACCGCTTTGGCCCTTTCGAGCGGAATGGTCGCAGGGTTGCATGTGCCGTTTGCCTCGGGCACCTTTGATCACCATGAAGACGTTGCCGAGCAGAAGCTCTTTCACTGCCTGTTTGGGCGCGATTCGCTCATAATCTCGTCACTTCTAAGGCAACAGAACGCCAACTTGCAAATCAACACCGTATGTGCCCTGGCGGCATTTCAGGGTCAAGGGTTCAACCCGGTTAGCGAAGAGGAGCCCGGTCGAATTGCTCACGAAGTTCGAGACCTAGATGACCCCCAGGCCGCGCGAATTGCCGCCGAGAGTGGCTGGCAGTTTCCCTACTACGGTTCTGTCGACGCAACACTTCTTTGGCTAATTGCACTAGATGAGATCACTCAAAATGATGCTTCAATTCTCGACCGACAAATCGGTGGCCAATCGCTTTCTGAGCGCGCCGAGCTAGCGGCAACCTGGGCAATGAGCAGATTAGAAAATGACAATGAATATGTGCGCAGCAAGCGCGCAAACCCAAAGGGCATTCTCAATCAAGTTTGGAAAGACTCTGGCGACTCATATCTAACTCATGACGGAAGAGTCGCAACAAGCCCGGGAACTGTTTCAGCAGAGACCATCGCACAAACCTTTGACGCACTGCTGGCAGCATCACGGCTGGCAAAAATTTCGAGCCACCGCTGGAAAATCACGCCTAGTGAGTTTGCAACCATGGCACAGCAGGTGCGGCAAAATCTGCTTGACTCGTGGTGGCTCGGCGACAGGTTTGCGATGGGTCTCGGCTTGATTGACGAAAAAGAAGTGATGCTAGATGCAATTGCGAGCAACCAGTGGCGTTTGCTCGACTCCGAAATTCTTGCCGTTCCCGAGGCTAAGGCTTTTGTGACACAACTTGCCGACTCTGTAACCGATGCAGAAATTCTTGGCCCGAACGGAATTCGAACACTAGGAAAATCGAATCCGAGATATCGTCCGGGCGGATATCACACCGGAAGCAGTTGGCCAATGGATACGGCACTGATTGTTCGGGGACTGCTCAAACACGATGCAAAGACCGAAGCTGCCGAGGTTGCGGGCAAAACGATTCGAGCAATCGAAAGCGTTGGCGCTTACCCCGAACTGTTTCGCTCAGACGAAAGTGAGAAACTCGGAGTTAGCCGGTTTGTTATTGATGTGCGTGATGCCCAATTAGGCACCTCGAATCGAATCTGCCAACCACCGCAACTGCTTCAGGGATGGACTATCGCCGCTTACAGCTGGTTCAAGCAGCAGCAATTTGGCGGCAAGTAAGCCGCAGGGCCTAGTTGGCCCGGTAGGCAACCGCCCGCTGAGCCTGGCGGCCAAGCCCTTCTATTGCGAGTTCCATTAGATCGCCATCTTGCAAGAACACCGGCGGCTTTAGACCGAGGCCAACACCGGGAGGTGTTCCGGTGTTGATGAGGTCACCGGGTTCTAGAACCATGAACTGGCTCAGGTAGTAGACCAAAAAGTCTGGTTTGAAAACCATTTGGGCCGTTGTGCTGTTCTGTCTCACTTGCCCGTTCACGTTAAGCGACATCTTCAAATCTGAAACGTCACTCAATTCGTCGCGAGTTACCAACCAGGGCCCGGCTGGGTTGAAAGTTTCGCAGCTCTTGCCCTTCGACCACTGGCCTTGGCGTTCAAGTTGAAATTCTCTTTCGCTAACGTCATTGCATAAAACGTATCCGGCGATGTGTGCCTCGGCTTCTGCTGGGCTCGCCAAATACTTTGCCTGTTTGCCAATCACAATTCCAAGTTCGACTTCCCAGTCGCACTTGACTGAGCCCTTTGGAATAATCACGTCGTCGTCGGGACCAATTAATGTGTTTGGAGCTTTCGTAAAAATGATTGGCTCTGGCGGAACCTCGGCACCCGATTCCTTTGCGTGGTCCGCGTAATTCAAACCAATGCAAATTATTTGATGTGGTCGCGCAAACGGAGCGCCGATTCTCTTGCCAGCAACTTGACTAAAATTCTTGGCTGCAACGCGATTGGCAACCTCGGTTTTTATGTCTAGCCACTTTTCATTCTGAAAGAAGTCGGTGTCAAAATCGCTAACCAGGTCAGAGATGTCGATGTAGTTCTCGTCATCAACAGCAACAGCTGGGCGCTCTTTGCCTGGTTGCCCAATTCGCATAAGTTTCATGGCTCACCTTTCTATTCAGCAAGAACAATTGCCAGTGTCAAAAGCCTAGTGCTGACACAATTTCGGTTTCAAAGGCGGTCGGCGAAGCTAGAAAGTTAGTGGTTGGTTGCTTTGGCCCGAACAGTTATTCTTGGCATAACTTTGCGAAGGATTCTCTGTGACAAGTAGACCCGAAGAACCCGGTGTAGTTCTTAGCCAACTCACCGATGCCCTCGGTTCGGCCGTGCTCACAGACCCAAAGAGTCTTGCCGAGGCAAGATCAGATCGTTCGGGAAAAACCAGTGAGTTCGCCCCAATCTGCGTTGTCGAGGCCAAAACCACTCAAGACGTCGTGGCAGTCATGAGAATTGCCAACCAGACCAACACCCCAGTTGTGGTGCGTGGTGGCGGAAGCGGGCTAGCCGGCGGAGCAATTGGTAGCGCTGGCGAGATTGTTCTTTCGCTGGCCAAAATGAACCAGATACTCGAAATCTCGGTCGAGAATCGGTGGGCACAGGTTCAAGCCGGCGTTATCAACCAGGACCTAAACCTCGCCGCGCAAGAACTCGGTCTCTGGTTTACACCAGATCCTGCGAGTCGAGTCTGGTCAACCGTGGGCGGGAACATCGCGACTAACGCCGGCGGCCTGCTTTGCGCAAAATATGGTGTCACCCGAGAGGCAGTTAGACAACTAACCGTGGTCATGGCCGACGGTGAAGTGATGAGTCTCGGGCACGAAACGGTAAAGGGTGTGACCGGATTCGATCTGGTTGGACTTCTTGTTGGTAGCGAGGGAACACTCGGGGTAATCACCGAGGCGAAGGTATCGCTAAAGCCAGTCGACCCGCATCCGGTAACAACTCTCAGCGCTAAAGCGAAAGATATCGTGCTTGCCGCCAAAGCGGTTCAAGAAACAATTCGTCAGGGATTGCAGCCGAGCATCTTTGAGTTAATCGATGAACCCTGCTCGCGCTACATTTCTGAACACCTGAATATGACTTCGGTTGAATCTGGATTCAACATGTTGATTGCACAAACTGACGGGGCCGGCTCAGCGATTCTCGCAGAGCAAATTACTGATGTTTGGCGAGGTCTCGGTCTTGAGGTGCAGGTTGAAGAGCGCGGTGAAGAGCTGCTGAGTTTTAGACGCGCAATGCTGCCTTCGCTTGAAGTGAAGGGCAAGGTGCTTATCGAAGATGTTGCCGTGCCGATTTCTAAACTCGGCGAGATGCTGCAGGCAATCCGGAGCATTGAGTCGCAGTTCGGTATCGAAATTCCAACCGTGGCACACGCCGGCGATGGAAACCTGCACCCCAATTTCATTTATCAAGGCGAAGAGGTTCCGCAGCACATTTGGAGTGCTGCCGATGCAATTTTTCGCAAGGCCATTGCCTTGGGTGGCACTCTCACCGGCGAGCACGGCGTTGGCTTGCTGAAGCGTCAGTGGCTGGTTGATGAGTTGGGTCAGGCACAGTGGAAGCTGCAGTGGGAAATCAAGAAACTCTTTGACCCAAAAAACATTTTGAACCCTGGCAAAGTATTTGACCCAGAGAACTTCAAGTGAGCCATGCCGATGACCGGCTCGCAACTCGTTTGCTAAGGTTTTTCTAAATCAACGCCGAACCCGGAGGTCACAAGTGAGCCAACCAATAACGCTGTTCACAGGCCAGTGGGCCGATCTGAGCCTGAGTGAAGTCGCCGGCTTGGCCTCGAGTTGGGGTTATGACGGTTTAGAGATTGCCTGCAGCGCAGAGCACCTAGATGTCTGGCGCGCAGCCGAAGAGCCAAAATACCTGGCTGAGCGACAAGAAATTCTGAAGAGAAACGGTCTGCAGACCTGGGCCATCTCTAACCACCTAACCGGTCAAGCGGTTTGCGACAATCCAATTGATTTTCGCCATCGCGGCATCGTAAGACCGGCGGTTTGGGGAGACGGCGAACAAGAGGGAGTGCGCCAGCGCGCTGCCGAGGAGATGAAACTAACCGCTATCGCAGCTAGAAAGCTCGGAGTCGACACTGTTGTCGGATTCACCGGTTCATCAATATGGCAGTACGTTGCAATGTTTCCACCGGTTTCGCAATCGGTGATTGATCAAGGTTATGAAGACTTTGCGAAACGCTGGAATCCAATCATGGATGTCTTCGACAGCGAAGGCGTGCGCTTTGCTCTCGAGGTACACCCATCTGAGATTGCCTACGACTACCACACCACTCGCATCGCTCTCGATGCAATCGACAACAGAAAAGCATTCGGTCTCAACTGGGATCCGAGTCACATGATTTGGCAAGACATTGATCCGGTGAATTTCATTCTCGACTTTGCGGATCGCATTTATCACGTCGACTGCAAAGACACTCGCGTGTTTAGAAATGATGGACGCCGCGGACGCATGGGTTCACACCTTGGCTGGGCAGATCCGAGAAGAGGCTGGTCTTTCGTTTCAACCGGCCGCGGTGATGTCGACTGGGAGTCGAGCTTTAGGGCGCTTAGAACAATTGGATACAACGGGCCAATCTCAGTTGAGTGGGAAGACGCCGGTATGGATCGACTTCACGGCGCGGCCGAGGCAGTTGGTTTCATCAAGAGTCTGATGTGGAAAAGCCCAGAGCGCTCGTTCGACGAAGCCTTCTCGGTAGATTCAGCGTCTAGCGAAGACTAGCGATGGTAATCGACCCGGTGTCGTTGACCTTTGCATAATCTTCATCGAGACACGCGCTGCTAAACGCAATCGTCGAATTGCTAGCGCGCACCGCACAGTCAAAGATTCCCTTTGGCCCTCCGGCTTGGTTTTCTTGCGTCTCCAGTTTCACGAGTTCTTGTGATTCGCCGGTCGAATTGAACTTCTGAATTTCACCCTTGAACGCCATTGCGACAAAGAGGCTGCCATCTGTACCAAAAGACAAACCATCGGGCCCAGAACCCGGCGAACAAGCAAAAGACTTCACGACCTGGGCTTCATCATCGATAAAACTGACTCTGTCTGCAAACGTCTCGGCAACCGCCAGCAAGCCGCTTTGCCTCTCGCAACCGTTTGGAAACACAAAACTCTTCGGCGTAAGGCTCACTTCGCCGGTAGGCGATACTCGATAGAGAGCCGAAGTAACAGGGCTTTCGGTCTCGGTATCGAAACCGTAGCCGCCAACCCAAGCCGATCCATCTGCATCGACATGCATGTCGTTGAGCGGATAGTCAGTTAGACCTGACAGATCGGCGAAGACCGAAAGCGCATTGTCGCGATCAAGTTTGAGCACTAGACGTTTCAAGCAGTCGACAACCAGCAGTTCGCCTTCGGGTGTCCAACCAAGGCCACCCGGCATCTCAGGACCACCATCGGCCTGAGAGAGCTTCACGGTCGAAACCCCTTCTGGATTCCAAGCAATCACAGCGCCACGGAACATATCACTGAACCAAAGTTCTTCGCCTCGCCATCTAAGCGACTCGGCGAAGCCCAGGCCATCGAGCGTCTTTAGAATCTCAGGGTTAGGCATGGTTAGAAAGTTGCCGTAAGGCCGCCATCGATGGTGATGGTTTGACCAGTTATGTAGGTGTTCGATCTACCGCTGAGAAATGAAACCGCTTCGGCAATTTCTTCGGGCTGAGATGCTCGCCTCAACGGAAGCCTGCCCGATTCAACGTATTGGGAGCGAAACTCTTCTGTGTCTGCTTCATCGACTCCGTTTTCAAGAAGGCTCATCTGGGTTCGAACAAAACCCGGTGCCAGCGAGTTAGAAAGAATGCCATATTCAGCGCCTGCCAAAGCAAAAGATCGCGTGGCCGCTTCAAGCCCAGCTTTGCCAACATCGTAGGCAAGAGCATCTTGTCGAGAGAATTTGGCGTGAACGCTCGTAATGTTGACAACCCGACCGAAGCCCTGGGCCTTCATCGAGTCGAAGACCTTAGACATTAGATCAATTGGCGCTTCTAGATTGATTGCCCAAACAGCTCTCCAGTCTTCAAGGGTTGACTCGCCGAAAGCAGTCGGACGATAGATTCCGGCGACGTTAATCAGCACATCGATGGCACCCAGATCTTTTAGAGCCGCCTGCACAACTCTTTCTCTTTCAGAAGTCACTGATAGGTCTGCCGTAAGCCAACCATCACCGACCTGATAGTCAACTCCAAAAACTGTGTCGCCACGATCGCGCAGGGCGGTTGCTACGCTGCGCCCAATGCCACTGGCAACGCCGGTGACTAAAGTTCTAAGCTGCTGGCTCAAGGGAATCATCTACCTTTCTAAAGAACTGCAATGAAGTGCTCCAAGAGATAGTTTCTCCCGGTGACAAAAACGGTCCATCTATTTCGTTGGCACCTAGCCCGTGGGCAACATTGGTCGGCTCAATGCCGAGAGCGAAGACCTGGCTATTCCAGGGTGATTCCTTCGATGTTCCAAACTCTTGCCACACCAGTGCGTGTGCTAATCCCTGCCACTCAACGCTGGCCACCCAGTCACCAACTTCAATCGAAATGACTTTGCTCTCTACATTCGCCAGCGCAAAGACCTTCGCGGGTTGTTGCGCGGTAAGTCGGGTGAAGTCAGAGGCGACCGGCGACCCCTGCCCTGCCGATTTTGTTGGTGCGCCCGAATAGTCGAGGTCGACGATTGTCGCGGCCGGGCAGAAATTCAGTTTGACCTCGGATCCGCTCTGCAGCGGCTTCAGAAAATCTGATCCCAAAATTAGATGCTCTGCAAAGCCAACGGCTCTCAGGTCACTCGAGTGGTTTGTTGCAGAAGTTTCGGCAGTGACTTTTGCTGTGTTTGAAATGCTCCAACGTCGAGTTAGCTCAATCGCACCGGCTTCGTCTACCCAGTTCAAACTCAAACTGTTTGGGGTTTGCTCGGTGATGCTCCAATTTGCTTGCGAGGCAGCGCCGTGAAAAGCGGCGTCACCTGTTGAGGCCGCAGCCGATCCAGTATTTGGTGCACACAACTGCCAACCACCGCGCCAGTTCTTAACCCAACTCGGCTCGTCGGCCGCGGGTTTGATTGATGGCGAAACGGAATGTGCCCATGGGGTTTCAGCTAAAAACTTATTTTGTCCAGTTTGAATTTGGGCGAGCACGCCACCTTCTTGCGGAATGATCTCAAACTGCGAATCTGCAACAGCAAGGGTCACCGAAGTCGTCATCACTCACCTCGACGGGTTAGGTCGTTTGAACTAGCTCCAGACTTAAGTGCCTCAATAAGCGAATTCTTTCCCTCTAAAACAACGGTCAACATAGTGTCGGCCGCCAACTGCCCGTCGCCGCGATTTATTGCTTCATAAACCTCGTTGTGCAACTGAACGTCAAGTTCTAGCGCCTCGCGACCTCGAACTGCTTGTTGCTGAATCATGAATACTCGTCGCAGAAAGTCGCCGACCACAGAGCCGAATTGGAGCAGGAATGAATTTTGACTTGCCGCATAAACCGCAAGGTGAAAATCAAGGTCCGCTCTGGCAAAGCCCTCGGGGTTATCAAGTTGCTCTTGCATTGTCTGAATCGCAGCCTTCAGGCTTCTGTGCTGATCCATGTTTGCTCGATTGGCTGCAAGCTTTGCGGCGGCCGGTTCTAGAATCTGACGAAGCTCAATCAGATCGAGCATCACGGCATCGCCGCGGCCTTCTTCGTGGTGCCACCTGAGAATATCTGAATCGAAAATGTTCCAGTGTTCAACTTCCTGAACTCTGGTTCCGACTTTCTGTCGAATCTCGACCAAACCCTTGGCTGAAAGGACTCGCATCGCTTCTCTGACCGAGGTGCGGCTCACATCGTATGCCGAGCCAATCTCTGGCTCGGTTGGCAAAAAATCTCCAGGCAAAATTCTGCCGCCGATAATTGTTCTGCCGATGCCCTCAATGACTGTCTTTTGAAGTCCACGGATTGAAGACCGAGAACCACTCAGTGGTTCAAAGGAGTTTTCCATCTTCACCTCGGATTGTTGGGCGCTAAAGTCCAACCCTAGTCGGTGTATCAAGCGGCGTGCTTTCATAGGCAAGTTCGCCGTCAATAGAAATTTGAACGTTCCTCAGGTAGGGCTGAAGGGCCTTTTCATCAATTTGAATACCCAGCCCGGGCGCATCCGGGGCCATGATCTCTCCATCTGAGTTGACCGCGATGTGTTCAACCGAGAGATCCCAGGCAACCGATTTTGGCTCAACCGGATACTCACAAATTTTGTGATTCTCGAGGCCGACGAACGCCTGCATCGATGCCGATAGCGCCAGGTGCGAGGTAAAGGTGTGATTCACGAAAGTGACGTTGTTGCGCACAGCGTGCTCGGCGACAATCTTTGATGGACCGATGCCGCCAATTCGTGCAGAGTCGACCTGAATGAATTTCACCGAACCGAAGTCGATGAGGTTCATCGCCATGTGTTCGGTGTGTGCACCTTCACCACCGGCTAAACCGACGTCACCCGACACTTTGGCGAGATCTGAATAGGCCTTGAATGCGTGGGCAAAGAATGGTTCTTCGAGCCAGGTTGCACCGGCTTTCTGAAGTGCCGGAATTCTCTCGATAGCCAGGGCGACGTTGTCTCCCCAGATCTGACCTGCATCGATCAGCAAGTCTGCGTCACGGCCAAGACCTTCGCGAGCTGCGGCAACGTGGTCGGCGTCATCTTTTACGTCAGCAGTTCCGTAGTTTCCCCAGCCGAACTTCACGGCGCGATAGCCTTTCGCCCTGGCGTCGCGTGCGCGCTCCAGAGTTGATTGGGGAGTATCGCCCATCAACATGGAGGCGTAGGGCAGCTTGGCAAAGTTTTTCTTGTAGCCGAGAAGTCTCCAGACTGGCTGTTCTAACTTTCGCCCGAGCAGATCCCAGAGGGCTATCTCAATTCCAGACCAGGTGTGAGCCGCCTGAAGAAGATCCATGCTGTTCCTGGCCACGAGTTGACTCAGACGCAAGATGTCGCTCGGGTCGCTGACACTCTGACCAATGACGCTTGCTGCCACTGGCTGGCAAACACCGTGCGATCTCGGGGTTACGAATGAGGCGATAGAGGTTAGCGGTGACGCCTCGCATTCACCCCAGCCAAAGCTGCCATCGTCACCGATGACTCTGACCAAGAGCGCGTCTTGGCTGCCGTCGGCCTCAAGGGTGACCTCGGGCATAGCTGCATAGAAAAACTCGACCGAGTCGATTCGCAATATATGCCTCCTTTTCATGGCCCGAGTAACAAACTCGCTAAAGACTATTGTCCGAGAATACAGCATTTCATCATACCTTTACACCAAATCGTTATAGTTTCTTGATTGTTTTGCCCTTTTAGCTCAAGAATTTGGCCTGTTCGTATGATGTAATAACCATGTAGTCAAGGAAGCAAAAAGTGTGGCGGGTAATTTTTGGGATTGTTGCCTTCCTCACGAGAGCACGCATGAGCTCTTTCGGCATCGCGTGTGATTTCTAACCTCCATGAAAGGGAAGCAAATGAAATTAAGTAAATGGGCTGGGGTGCTGGCAGCACTGGCGCTGACCACCGGCAGCCTAGTAGCTTGTGCGCCCGCAGCACCTACAGGTGACCTGCTTATCTGGGACACAGGAATTCTAGGCAAAGACGCATCGGATGATCCATACGCAGACAAGGCATTCCTAAACCAGATGGGTGTGGAATTCGAAAAAGCAAATCCGGGTGTCACCGTAACAATTGAGCAGCAGGGCGGAGATATCTCTGCTAACGCTGCCGCGTTCCAGGCTGCAGCAATTGCTGGAACTGGACCTGACATCCGCGTTCAGTACGCAGGTGGACCAACCACTTCATTCGCAGACTTCTTCGAAGACCTTGATCCTCTACTTCCAAAAGATATGCTCGACTCGATGGCTGGCCAATATGTGAACCGCGAAGGCTTTGCTTCTGACGGAAGACTTCTTGGAATGACATACGGTGCTGGAAACCTATTTGTTGTTTTCCAGAACGCAGATGTACTTAAGGAAGCGGGCATTGATCCATCGGTTAAACCTGCAACTTGGGAAGCACTGATGGCAAACGCAAAGCAAGTTTCTGACAAGACTGACAAGAACGGTTTCTACACCGGAAACTTGGAAGGCTACCCTGGCGCATGGTTCATCTCGAACATGGTTGGTGGCGAGCTAGGTCAGACTGCATTCACCGACATGTACAGCGGAAAAGTTCCAGTTGACGACCCAGCAATGCTGAAGGCCTACCAGGCATATGCAGACTGGGGAGCAAGTTCTGTTAACAACCCAGATGCCGCTCAGGTGACTGCGGGTGGTCAGGGCTTCGTTGCAGGAAAAGCTGCTTACTACCTCGTTGGTAGCTGGGAGAACAACGCCCAGGTCGAAGCTTTCGGTGAGAATGGTCCAGTAACATCATTCTTCATTCCGACGCTAGAGGGAGCGAAGTTCTCGAAGATTGGTTCAGGCGGTCCTGAGATCGCCCTATCAATCACTAAGGCAAGCAAGAACAAGGAGCTCGCAGCTGAGTTCTTGAAGTTCATCGCTCGCCCTGAGCACCAAGACCGCTTCGTAGAGATCTACCAGACTCAGGGTTCAAACCACAAAGACGGTGACCCGTCAAAGATTCTGAACCCACGTCTAAAGGAACAGTTCGAGCAGTTGGCACAGTCGACCGATGGCATCACCTTCGCTTTCGACAGTGTTATGCCGCAGGCCACAATTGACCTGTTCTATAGAGTCAATGCCGGCGTATTCAGCGGGGCTATAACGCCCGCCGATGCGGTGGCCCAGCTAAAGGCCTCCTACGAGCAAGAAATAGCGAAGTAGTAGGTTAGAACCAAAGTCTGAAGGCTGGGAGATTATGTCTCCCAGCCTTCAGACTCACTATTCACAAGGAAGTGGATTATGCGTCAATCAAAGTTGATTGGTACTTTGGCGGTACTTCCTAGTTTCATCATCGTCGCGGGCTTCATGGCTTTTCCGGTGATGTTTGCCCTCTACATCTCATTTACAAAAACCAACGGCCTCACATATGAGTGGCGTGGCTTAGACAATTACATTGCTCTACTAACTGATCCGATTGTTCACCAGGTCTTTCTTAACAACTTCAAGTTTCTGATCTCGGTGCCACTTGTGATATTCGCAGCGTTGGTGTGTTCCATTCTTCTGTTTGAGCAATTCAAGGGTTGGAAGTTCTTTCGAGTTATTTTCTTTCTTCCCAACGTTTTGTCGGTTGCAGTCATCGGACTTATTTTTAGAAACGCCTTCGGGTATGACGGTGCGGTCAATCAATTTCTGGCACTCTTTGGCGCTGAGCCCAAACAGTTCTTCATTGATTCGAACTACAGTATTTTCATCATCATTCTGGCCCTGGTCTGGTCGGGCTTTGGATACCAGTCACTCTTACTTCTTGCTGGGCTTACAGCGATTAATCCAGCCGTTTTTGAAGCTGCGGCTATAGACGGCGCGGGCTGGTGGCGCAGACTTTGGTCAATCACTCTGCCGAACATCAGAAAAGTAATAGGTTTTGTTTTCATCATCAACATTCTCTACACCTTCGCCTCGCTGTTTGGCTTCGTCTTTGTGATAACAGCCGGCGGCCCAGGTTATGAGACAACTACCATCGACTTCCTGGTTTATCTGCGAGCCTTCTCGAGCAACAACCTGGGTTCCGGTGCAGCTTTGGCCGTGGTTTTGTTCTTATTTATCGGCCTCATGACCCTTCTACAAAACAGAGTCTTCAAGTTACAGAAGGATGACTAGCATGTCTGATTCGATTAGCTCAAGACTTAACCCTCGCGCTAAATGGCCGATTTTCATCGGCATGTGCCTAGTGGCAGCAACAATCATTTATCCGCTCTTCTTCGTTGTCGCCACGTCGCTTCGCAGCAATGTCGATTACAAACGAGATCCCTTTGGTCTACCTTCCGAATGGACTATAGACAACTACCTAAAACTCTGGAACGAGTATGGAGTTGGACGTGCTTTCATGAACAGCCTCTTCGTATCTTTGACCTCGGTTACCTTGATTTTGGTCTTCGCAACTCTTGCGGGCTACGCCTTGGCTAAGCTTCCGGTTTTTGCTAGCAAGTACTTCACGGCAACGTTTGTATCGGTTATGTTGCTGCCTGGCCCAGTCTTGATTATTCCGATCTACCTCGTTTTGGCGCGGTTGGGAATTGTGGGTGACTATGCGGGTCTAATTCTGGTTTATGTAGCAACCGGTTTGCCGTTTGCTATTTTCTTTTTGACGCTGACGTTCAGGGCCATCCCCGATGAACTTCTAGAGGCTGCTCGAGTTGATGGTGCCGGCTTCTATAGAACTCTTTGGTCGATAGTACGCCCAATGGGAGGTTCGGGAATTGCCACCTTGGCAGTGCTGCAATTTCTTGGCACCTGGAACGAGCTCATATTTGCGCTGATTCTAATTCCAAACGCAAAGATGAAACTTCTTACCCCGACCCTGTCTTCTATCGGCAAGCGATTCTTGACAGATCAGCCCCTTACTTCGGCCGGCCTCTTCATAACGGCAATGGTTCCACTGCTACTTCTAGCTTTTGCCTCGAAGTACATCATGCGCGGTTTGCAAGTTGGCCTAAGCCGCTAGTTCTTATCGAACCAGCCGTCGGGGTGAAAGGTTGCGTCGATGGGTTCTGAGCGAACCACTGGCTTCGCCCAAACTGCTGCGTTTGCCAACACTTTTCCGATTTCTTTTTGGTGATAAACCGGATAGTCCTGGTCGCCGGGCGAGAAGTAAAAGACTTTACCAAGCCCGCGTCTCCAAGTAGCGCCTGATCTAAAGACTTCGCCACCGGTGAAGCTGGAGATGAAAATTAGCTCGTCTGGCGCTGGAATATCAAAGTATTCGCCGTACATCTCTTGCAGTGGAATCACTATTGGATCGGCCACTCCCTGAGTGATTGGGTGAGTGGGGTTCACGCTCCAAACAACCTCGCGGTCTTTTGAACTGCGCCATCTAAGCGAACAGGTCGTGCCCATTAGTTTCTTGAAGATTTTCGAGTAGTGTGCCGAGTGCAAAATAATGATGCCCATGCCACCGAGCACGGCATCGTAAACGCGTTGCACAACCTCGTCGCTAACCTTCGGGTGCGCTTCGTGACCCCACCACATCAAGACGTCAGTGTTATCAAGTACCGCCTGGGTTAGCCCGTGTTCGGGATCGCCTAGAGTTGCGGTTGCAACCTTAACGTCGCTGCCAAGCTCGCTAATCAGCAGATTCCTTATTGCTCCGTGCATGCCGTCAGGATAAATCTTGGCTGGAACCGAGTCTTTTTGCTGCTCGTGAATGTTCTCGTTCCAAATTGTCACTCGAAGTGTCATTAGAGAGTTACCTCTTTTCCGGCTTTGGCCGATCTGTATATTGCATCGATTATTGCGGTTCTGTGCAGTGCGTAGTCACCGGCATGCGCAGCGAAATCGCCAGACACCACGTGTTCGATGAATTCGTTTACCACCGCAAGGTGGCCTTCACCAGTAGATGAGACTTCGGGGCGACGCGTGTAATGCTCGCCATTTTCGTCACCGAATAGTGAGAGCGTGTTCTCAGTTGCGTATCTAGGAATAAAGATACGTAACCCAGAATCGACACCCAAGAGTTCGAACGAGATGTCTTCGTCGTCAACGGCGTGGGATGCCCAGGTAATTTCAAATGCCACAGATGAGCCGTCATCAAGTCTCAACAGTGCGCTGCAAAGGTCTTCGACCTCAAACTCACCCGTGTTGCCCTGCGTGTAGTTGGACTTATCCATGGCACCGTAGCCGGCTCGACCGAGTTCGCCGTAGGTAACCGCACTGACGGCAACCACTTTTGGCTCACCCAACATATAGAAGAGTGAGTCGATGATGTGTGGGCCTAGATCGATAGCGGCACCACCACCGGCCAAGTTCGCCGAGGTGAACCAAGACTTCAAACCAGGAATGCCGGCTCGCCTTTTCCAGCTGACTCTCGAGTGGTAAACGCGACCAAGCTTGCCCGAAGCAACCAATTCTCTGGCCATTCCTATGTCTTCTCGGCGACGGTAGTTGAACGCAACTTCGAGAATGCGATTATTGGCCTTTGCTGTTGACACCATGTCTTCGGCCTGCTCGGCGGTTATCGCCAAAGGCTTTTCGCAAAAGACGTGCTTGCCGGCTTTGAGTGCCGCAACAGCAATCGGGTGGTGCAGAGCGTTTGGCGTGGCAATGCTGATTATGTCGATGGTTGGGTCATCAACCAGGTCTTGCCAATCGGTTGCTGTCTTTTCAACGTTGAACTCTTTGGCAAGAACTGCCAACCGATCCGTTTCTTTTCCGGCTATCGCGGCAAGAACAGTTTGCGGGTGTTGATAGAAGGCCTTCATGTGTGCGGTTCCCATGCCGAGCCCAACCACTCCCGCCCGAAACTTGGGTGATTCCGCATTCAAAACTGGGTCTTGAGAGTTTGGCATTGTCATAACCTCAATGTTAGGGAGAACTTGATTATGCGTTTCATCATACCAATAGCACGATTTCGGATGACCTTTTCACTAGTTTTCTGTGCCCTTGCTACCTAATGTATGATGTTATGAACGAAAGGCCGTCTCTACGATGAAGTTTGGACTCCAACCCTCTGCCGCCGGTTCGCCTTTGCTCGACCTAGTTCTGGGCTCGTCCGCAGTTAGTTCAGCCATTCCCTTCAAAGCTGCAATTGCCGGGCTAGAAGTCGATTTAACATCTGCCGCACAACTAGCGTGTTCGAACGCGTCTGCAAGCATCACCGCGCAGACTCAAGGCTTGCAGTTTGATTGGCAGGCTGTTCAAATCTCTAGCGATGTCGTCTGGGAGTTCAAGCTGTCGGCTAAAAACACCGGCAGCGATCTGATTACGCTGTCGAGGCTAGATAGCGCTGCACTTGCACTGCAAGGCTCACGATGGCGCGTTGAATCTTTTGCATCAGCATGGGGAGATGAGTTTCGGCCGAAAACCGCATCAACTCAACATGACTCATTTTTTGGAGTTCGTTCAGGACGATCGTCACATGGCGAGAGCCCAATCGTCTATTTCATAAGAGAAGACGACGGTTACACGGTTATTGTTTCACCAGCCTGGAGTGGTAACTGGCACGTTGATGTTTTGGCCGGCGGTTGGGTGAGTGCCGGAATATCCACCTGGAACTTGAACCTGTCGCTAGCGCCCAACGAAACCCTTCACGCTCCAAGCGTGATTGTTGCGGCTGCCGAGAGCAAAGAAGTTGCACAGCGAAACCTTCAGTCCGCCATCCGTGAAAATTGGTTGCCGCGTACTGCTGCTACAGACGCGATACCGGTGGAATGGAATCACTGGTGGCCATACGAAGACGTCGAGGTAACTCAAGACGTGATTATCGAAAACGCAAAGCTGGCCGAGAACCTGGCAATCGATTCAATTGTTGTCGATGCCGGTTGGTTTGGTGAATCAAAGTTAGATACCAACTGGACAGATCTTCGCGGCGATTGGTCGAGCGTGAATCTTGCAAGGTTTCCTGACGGTCTGACAAAACTTGGTGATTCGATTATTGAAATGGGCATGGCCCCGGGCATCTGGATCGAACTCGAAGCGGTTGGTGCCAAATCTGAGCTGCGCCGAACCATGCCCGAAGCCATGGCACGAGACGACAGCGGGCTGAGACCCGATCCCTCCTATCGAATTACCACTGTTTCGCTCGACCCCAGCGACCCTGGATTCCTCGGTTACGTTTGCCTTGGTTCGCAAGCGGGTTGGGAACATACCTACAATTCGGTAAAAAGTGTTCTATCGCAGATGAAGGCCCGCTGGCTAAAGATGGACTTCAACATCGACCCGGGCTTTGGCTGCACTCGAACCGACCACGGTCACAACGCTGGCGATGGGCTGCTGCGACACTACGAGGGTCTATACAAACTGCTTGATCAAATTCGTCTCGAGTTTCCCGACTTAGTTCTCGAGGCCTGTTCTTCTGGAGGGCTGCGAGTCGATCTTGGTTTGGCAAAACACGTTCACTGTTTCTTCATGAGTGACCCCGACTACACAGAACACCATCTGCAGGTTCTTTGGGGTGCGGCTCACATGTTGCCACCACTCGCAATTCTGCACTGGCCCTGGTCTTGGTGGAGGGGCGATTACGAACCGTCAAAATTGGACTGGAACAACCTCGACGTCGAAACCTTTGACGTGATGATGCGCGCGGCAATGTTTCATCGACTCGGCGTGAGTTATCCGTTGCCGAAACTACCAAAGAGAATTCTGGATAGGTTGAGCCATCACCTAGAGGTGTTTAGAAATCACATCGCTCCGGTTCTAAAAACTGCAAATTTGATTTCACTAACCGATTCCCCATTGCGAGGCAACGGCGGAGAGAGAAACTCGGCCTGGCAGTTGACCTCAAATCTGAACAGCACGCATGAGGTGCATCTCGTGATGTCACTCAAGTTGGAAAGCGACGCAAAGCCTGCGATGTTTAAACCAGTTCAACTCGATGACAGCCAGCAATACGCGGTCGTAGATCTCGAGACGCAAAACTCGGTAACTGCACTTGGCAAAGAATTGAATGCAGAGTCGCTTTCTAAGCTCGCTGGCAACAAGAGTTCATGGATTGTGGAAATTCGGCCAACCCGAGCGGGGCTTTGATGCATCAGTCAACGAAAGCTGTCGAAGAGAGGCTCGACCGATTTGTCAGAGACAAACTTGAGCCCGCAATCTACCGCGACCACGTTGCGCTTTCAATAACCGCCTGGCAGGCACCTCGCGAACCGGTTGCCTTTGAATTTGCCACCAAGCAACAGTATGAAACCGTAGACCTCGGTTGGCGATTCGGCAGAGCTTGGTCGACCATTTGGTTGAAGGTCTCGGGCTCGATTCCAGAAAGCTGGGCAGCGAATCAAGAAGCCTCAATGGCTGCCGAAATCGTCATCGATTTTGGCTACAACACCTCTCGCTCGGGCTTTCAGGCAGAGGCTCTGGCCTACGACTTAGCCGGCAAGCCGATCAAGGCCATTGCCCCTAAGAACTCTTGGCTGCCCTGGTCATACGCCAACAAAAAGGTCGAGTTTTTCCTTGAAGTGGCAGCCAACCCAGATGTCGCGGGTGAGTACACCTTTGAGCCCACAACCCTCGGAGACTGGGACACCGCTTCGGAGCAGCCGCTCTATGAACTAAAGAAACTGCACATCGCCAGGCGCGATATTGAGGTCTGGCAGTTAGCCCAAGACATCTTTACTCTTCGTGGTCTCATTGTGAGCCTGCCCCAAGACAGCACCAGAAGGCACGTGCTCACCCGCGCGATTGAAGACATGCTCGATGCGATCGATCCAAGTGATGTTTCGGGCTCGGCGACTGCGGCAAGAGCAAAGTTGAAAGCTGCGTTGGCCGCACCGGCAAATGCATCGAGCCACCGAGTGATTGCAACCGGTCACGCGCATATCGATTCGGCGTGGTTGTGGCCAATCAGAGAAACGGTGCGCAAGTGCGCGCGAACCTTTAGCAACGTTCTCAGTCTCATGGATGAGCACGAAGACTTTATCTTTTCGGCTTCGTCCGCTCAGCACTACAAATGGATAAAAGATAGCTATCCGAGTGTTTTCGAAGGAATAAAGAAGCGCGTTGCCAGTGGGCAGTGGAAACCGGTCGGTGGCATGTGGGTCGAGTGTGACGGAAACATGCCTGGTTCTGAAGCGATGGTTAGGCAGTTTGTTTACGGGCAAAAGTTCTTTCAAGAAAACTTTGCTATGCAAGCTCGCGAAGCGTGGTTGCCAGACTCTTTTGGTTACTCTGGGTCACTTCCGCAAATCGTTACGCAGTCGGGCATCAGTTCGTTCTTAAGTCAGAAGATGTCCTGGAATCAGATCAATCGAATGCCGCATCACACCTTCTGGTGGGAGGGCATCGATGGCACCCGAGTCTTCTCGCACTTTCCTTCTGCAGACACTTACATCTCTGAACTCTCTGGTGAAGAGTTAGCTCACGCCGAAAGAAACTTCTCTGAAAAAGGCCGCTCTTCAATATCACTCATTCCATTCGGCTGGGGAGATGGCGGAGGCGGACCAACTCGCGAAATGATTGCCGCAGCTCACAGAACTGGCGACCTCGAGGGTTCGCCGAAGGTATCCATGGGAACGGCCGATGATTTCTTCGCCCAGGCTCGAAGCGAATATGCCAATGCTCCCGTTTGGCGCGGCGAGATGTATCTCGAATTGCACCGAGGAGTTCTAACCTCTCAGCACAGAACCAAGCAGGGCAACCGTCGAAACGAAGGGCTACTGCGAGAGGCCGAACTGTGGGCAAGCTATGCAACCCTCAAGACCGGGGCCGAATACCCGAGCGCCAAGCTAGAAGAGATCTGGCAGAGCCTGCTTCTAATGCAGTTTCACGACATCTTGCCCGGCACCGCGATTGCTTGGGTTTATAAAGAGGTTGAGAATCGGCATGCCGAGATTACTCGTGAGCTGCTCGAGATTATTGACTCGTCACTCTCCGTTCTGGCGAACGACCCGTCAACTGGTTCATCACCGCAAGCTTTGACGGCAAATGCTGCGCCTGCTGCAAGAAATGGCGTTGCCGCGCTTGGTGTCGGAGTTCGAGGCAAGTCTGCAAAAGCCACCTCAGCAGTTGAGCAGGGTGAATTTGTAATTCTTGAGAACGAAGAGCTGCGAGTAAAAATAGATCGCAGCGGACGAATTTTGTCTTTGCTTTCCTTGGCAAATAATCGCGATGCAATTGCTATTGGCTCTGCTGCTAACGAGTTACACCTGCACAACGACAACCCAACGCGCTGGGATGCCTGGGACATCGACGAGCACTACCGAAACACAAAACAGGTTTTAGAGAATGTTGATGAGTTCAAAGTCAATCAAGAAGCAGACGGCTCGGCAGTTGTTGAAACTAAACGCTTGCTGACTGCTGCATCAGGAAAAACCAGCACGATTGTGCAAACCATTCGACTCGCGCCTGGTTCAAACGCTTTGGACATCGGCTTAGAAATAGATTGGCACGAGTCGGAGAAGTTGCTCAAGCTGGCTTTTCCAATTGACATTCACGCCGAAGAGGTTGCAGCCGAAACCCAGTTTGGTTTTGTCAAGCGACCAACTCACGAGAACACCAGTTGGGACTTCGCGCGCTTCGAGTCTTGCCAACACAAGTACCTATTTTTGAATGAGAAAGACTGGGGCGTTGCATTTGCAAACGACTCAACCTATGGTTTCGATGTTCAGCGAACCACCGAAGCCAATGGTGCAACGGTTACGAGTGTGCGTTTCTCACTTCTGCGTTCCACCAAGTTTCCAGACCCAGAAGCCGACCAGGGTAAGCACTCGATGAAGTTCAAGATTCGGCCAGCGGCAACAATCCAAGATGCGGTGAACCTTGGTTACGAGCTCAACTACCCCGCTCGTGAGGTGCAGGGCAATCGAGTGATCGAACCGCTGGTGAGCAGCTCGGCCGCTCAGGTGATAATCGAAACCGTGAAACTCGCCGAAGACGGCAGCGGTGACCTGATTGTGAGGCTCTATGAGTCGACCGGTGGGCGCTGCGATAGTCGAATCGCCTTTGCGGGAGCCGCCGAAAAGATTTGGCTAACCGACTTCTTAGAAATGCCAACCTCGGCCGATCATTCTGCGGGCGGCTCTATAGACCTGCAATTTAGGCCTTTTCAGGTGATTACAGTGCGGGTTGCAGGACTCCAAATTGCCTAACCAGAGCGAAAACTCGATGATTCAACCCCTAGAAAGCAGAGATCCGGGCTGGAACACCCTGCCGCCAAGAGCTGCGCTCAAGACCGACGCCCCGACCACCAATCTCAACGGAATGTGGCGTTTTCGCTGGCTGCCTCGAGTGGTCGATGCCAGTGCGGTGCCGAAGTTTGACGACGCCCACGATGAGCACATTCCGGTGCCGGCGAGTTTTGTTATGCCACACCTCGACAACTTTCTGAAGCAGCCCCACGGTCTACCGAGTTACACCAACGTCAACTATCCCTTTGCGGTTGACCCGCCTCACCCGCCAGACGACAACGGCGTTGGTGAGTATCAACGCGATGTTAACTGGGATGCACCTCCGGCAAACGCAGTGCTGAGATTTGACGGCATCGAAGGTGCCGCCGACGTTTGGTGGAACGATGTCTATTTAGGCTCAGTTCGCGGCAGTCGACTACCGAGCGAATTTGATATCAGCAGTCACGCGAAGACTAAGAACACACTCACGCTTCGTGTTTACACATTCAGCGCCGCGTCTTATCTTGAAGATCAGGATGAGTGGTGGCTGCCAGGAATCATTCGTGATGTTTCTGTAATTGCTCGCCCAACAGTTTCAATCAAAGATGTCGCAATCGAAGCCGATTGGATTGACGGAGAAGCGAAACTTCGAGTGCGCGTGAAAACAAAACCCGAGGGCAGTGCGATTAGTTTGAAGTTGGTTGAAACCGACACTCCTCTGCAGCATGGTGAGACAACGACAATCGCAGGCGCAAAGTCTTGGACCGCCGAAACTCCAAACCTTTACACCCTGCGAGTTAGCACGGTGATTGATTCGCAAGACGGTGAAACCGTTGAGCTCAAAGTTGGTTTCAGAACTGTTGCAATTAAGGGAACAGTCTTTACCGTGAACGGTGTGCCAATTCAAATGCGCGGAGTAAACCGGCACGAACATCATCCACTGTTTGGTCGCGCGGTTGACGAAGACACCGTGCGCAAAGAATTGGCTCTCATGAAGCGCAGCAACATCAATGCAATTAGAACCTCGCACTATCCGCCATCGACGCTGCTGCTCGATTTGGCAGACGAGATGGGCTTCTGGGTTATCGACGAGTGCGATCTAGAAACCCACGGATTCGGCAACGTTGGCTGGGTCGACAACCCAACCGACGACCCAAACTGGCAAGCCGCGATCGTTGACCGAGCCATTCGCATGGTTGAGCGTGACAAGAATCACGCCTGCATTGTTATGTGGTCGCTTGGCAACGAGGCCGGAGTCGGGCGCAATCTGGGCGCCATGGCCAAGGCAATGAAGGTGATCGACGGCTCGAGACCGCTGCACTACGAGGGTGATCAGAACTGCGAGCACGTTGATGTGTGGAGCATGATGTATCCGCCAGTTTCTCACGTCGAGCAAGTTGGCCTCGGCACAGAAGAGCCACTCGAAGATGCAGCTCTCGATGCTCGTCGACGAAACATGCCTTTTGTGCTCTGCGAATACGCGCACGCAATGGGAACCGGTCCGGGCGGATTGACCGAGTACCAAGAACAGTTCGACAAGCACCCTCGGCTCATGGGTGGCTTCATTTGGGAGTGGCTAGAACACGGCATCACAACAATCGAAAACGGAATTACAAAAACTAATTACGGTGGCGACTTTGGTGAACCGCTTCACGACGGCAACTTTGTAATTGACGGGCTGGTTAGTTCGACTCGCGAACCGCGCGCAAGCTTGCTCGATCTGGCTGCGGTTTACACTCCGGTGTCACTCAGTTTGAACGACTCGGGTTCAGAACTCACCATGATTAGCCGACTCGACTTCAGCGACACTTCGCACCTGAGCCTGCACTGGAAAATCGAGAGCGAAAACAAAACAGTTGACTCTGGAACGATTGCCTACCAACCTCTCGCTGCACGCGAAACCAGAGTTCTGCTTTTGCCAAAAGAAGTTTCTGCACTACTGCAACAGAACACCGGCGTGCTAACTGTTTGGCTAGCAAATCAAACAGCAAGTTGGGCAATTCCTACTGGCTGGATGGTTGCAAGCGCGCAGTGTGTTTCTCAAAGGGGAGCGCTTCAAGAGGTTGTTTCTTCATCAGCCTCAGCAGTTTCAATTGCTGAGCTGCTAGAGATTTGTTCAGAGACCGGAAGACCTGTTCGAATTGGCAAAACCGCCGTTGCCGATTGGGCGCTCAGTCTTTGGCGAGCACCAACCGACAACGACCTGAGAACCGCGTGGAGAGAAGCAGAGTTTCCGGCGGCTGCCGAACGCTGGAAGCTACTTGGACTAGACCGACTCGTCTCACGCCTTGTTTCGATTGTGCAGGTTAGTGAAACACAAATAGAGGTAAAGACTCGCGTGGGGGCGGCGGCCACCAACGCCGACGTCAACTGCACCTATACCTGGATTCTCAAGCCCGAAGGGCTCGAACTCAAACTAGACGCGGTGGTGAACGGCCACTGGCCTAAAGCCTGGCCTTCGCACTGGGCCAGGGCAGGTGTCGAGTTCACAATATCTACCCCGTCAGACTCTCCTGTGCACTGGTTTGGCAAGGGGCCGTCACCCGCCTATCCAGACACCGGTCAAGCCGCCAGGCTGGGTTGGTTCTCGTCGACCATCGACGATTTGCAAGAGCGAACCGTGAAACCCCAGGAGTCGAGTCGCCGAGCAGCCGTGGCTTCGGTTCAGATCGCAGGCTCGATAAAGGCCAGGTTCTCGACGCCGGTTGGTTTGACTGTGCGACCCTGGTCAACACACAAAGTTGCTCAGACTTCTCACGATCACCTTCTCGGCCCAAGCTCGACCGCACACATTGTGTTCGACTTCGCCTGCTCTGGAGTTGGCACCGCTGCGTGCGGTCCAGGAGTGTTGCCTAAGTATCAATTGCCCGCGCAAGATTTCTCGGGTCATATTTTGTTTGAGTTTGACCGCTGATTGAAAGGAACAGGCAAGTGAGCGATTACAGAGAAATAGAAACCGGTGTTGAAGACATCGTGGTTCGCCTGCACTCAACAGAGCGTCAACTCTTCGGAAGTTTTATCGACTGCAACATGTCGACCGCCTGGATCGGCGACAAATTCAGAATCTTTCCTGGCAAGTATGGCGAAGACCCGGTGTGGGGCGACGGCAACGAACTGAAGTTTGGCGAAGGCTCGACCGTTAGCGAAACTTTCGCTCTTCCTCCCGAGGCCTTCGTTCGCCCAGATCTTCCAAAGGTTGTCAAGCCTGAAGAAGAAGGATTGCACGGTGCCGTATGGTTCGAGAGCATTTACCAATCACCTGGGGACTCATCGGGCAGAACTCTCTACTCGCTTTATCACAACGAGAACTATCCGAGCACGCTGGTTTATAAGCCCGAAACCGGCGAGGGAATGAGTGACGACAACTGGCCACCTGGACTAAAGGGTGACTCGTCGATTCAGGCCGCGCCAAGAATCGGAATCATGAAGTCTCTCGACGGCGGAGACAGTTGGAAAAATCTTGGAATCATTCTCGAAGATAGAAACGATCGAATGATTAGACTTCCGATTAACAAGAACTATTGTTTTCCGGGCGGAGTTGGTGACCCGAGCGCTGTCGCAAATGGCGACTACCTCTACGTTTTCTTCGGAGAGTATGCCTACCCGGGGCCGTTCTCGCCCGAGACCTGGTCGTCTGCCGAAGAGGCTTCTGGTCAGTGTGTGAGTGTGGGTCGCATTGCGATTGCAGATCTGGACAAGCCCGAGAAGTTGGCAAAACGCTGGGATGGCCAGGGTTTCAACGCCGATTGGAATGGCATCGGTCAGCCGATTAGGTCGCTTCAGATCTCCGCTGAAGATGGCGGCGGCGGGGTTTCTCAGGGAGACGAGCTCTACTACTGGGGCCCATCGGTGAGCTGGAACGATGAGATTCAGTGCTGGGTCATGATGCTGGGTCGAGTAGACGGTGCTTTCTGGGTTGGCGGAAAGCTTTTTATGAGCATCAACCCAAACAAGGATTTAGGCGAACGAGATAACTCTCAGCAGTGGTCTAAGCCGGTAGAAATTCTCGACCGACCTGGTCACACACTCTGGTACCCGTCTCTGCAACCAGACGATTCAGAAGAAGCGCTAGCGAAGAAGCGCACTTGCCTCAACCTTGGAAAGTACTCGAAGCTATGGTTTAAAGACATGGCCGGTGATCAACACTTATACCTGAGTGACTTCATCGTTGAGTTTGCAAGGAGAGACTAAATGTCAACATCGGTTTCGCGCACGGCTCTAATCACCGGTGGCATGAGTGGCCTCGGTGCTGCAGCTGCGACGCGCCTCAGAGCAGATGGTGTCAAAGTGTTTACGGTCGACATTGCTGCCGGAGCAGATTTTCAAATCGATGTTACAGATCACGAAGCAGTCGCAAACCTGCCTTCGCAATTGCCGCACATCGATATTCTGATTACCTCAGCGGGAATTGTAGGACCAAACATTCCGCTATTGCAAACGACCGAAGAGCAGTGGAAGTCTGTTTTTGAAATAAACGTTCTCGGAACCGCGTCGTTCATCAAGGCCTTTGCGCCAGCGATGGTTGAAAACGGTTGGGGAAGAATAGTTACCTTTGCAAGCATGGCCGCCAAGGATGGCAACCCGAACCTATCGATCTACTCGGCCACCAAGGCTGCCGTGGTTGCGCTCACGAAGTCTGTCGGAAAAGAACTTGCAACCACCGGCGTGCTAGTGAACACAATCGCACCGGCGGTAATCGAAACTCCGATGAACAAAGACACCTCTGACGAAGTGCTCGAGCGTTTGACCTCACTGATTCCGATGAAGCGAATTGGTAAGGCCGAAGAAGTGGCCGAACTTGTTGCCTGGCTGTGTTCAGATAAAGTCAGTTTCTCAACCGGTGCGGTCTATGACATCAGCGGTGGCCGCGCTACCTACTAGCGAACGTCAACCCAGGTGCCCTGCGCGGCAGAAAGCAAAACCGCTTCGGTGAGCACCGCGGCGCGAGCACCATCTTCGAATACCGGCATCCCGCTTGGTGGCTGACCGTTCACGGCCTGCTCAACATCGCGCATAAACGAAACAAAGGCGTCAAAGTAGCCCTCGGGATGACCGGCTGGCAAAGCGGTGAGTCTCTTGGCATCTGCGGACAGCAGACCTGGATCTCGCATGATTGTGCGGCTGCCATCCTGAAGGCCAATCCAGAGGCTTTCGGGGGTTTCTTGGTCGAAACGAAGAGACTCTGAGGTGCCGTGCAGTTCGACCGATAGGCCATTTTTGTGCCCGGCGGCAACCTGAGAGACCATGAGGCTAACCGAGCCACCACCGTCAAGCTTGGCCAAAACCATTGCCAAATCTTCGGTTGATACCTTTTGTGATGCTCGGGTTGCATGTGCGGTGTCGATGGTCGCAACCAGCTTCACGATTCGCTGGCCCGAGATGAACTCGATGAGGTCGCAAAGGTGAATTCCGATGTCGGCAAATGCTCTCGACGCTCCGCCCGATTGCTCGGCAACTCGCCAGTTTGTCTCATTCGCATTCAAGAGCCAATCTTGCAGGTACTCGCCTTTGATGCTCAGCACTCGACCAAGGCTTCCAGACTCAACCCGACTCTTGGCTTCTCTGACCATCGGATGGTAGCGATAGACGAAGGGAATCGCCCCAACCAGTCCGAGTTCTTGGGCCTGCTTTGCTAATTTGCTTGCATCGGCAGATGTTGTGGCCAGCGGCTTTTCGCAGACGACGTGTTTTCCGGCTGCTAGCGCACGCTCGGTTAGTTCAACGTGGCTGCTGTTTGGCGTGAGAATGTGAACAACATTTACAGATTCGTCAGCTAGCAACTCTTCGTAGCTTGAGTAGTAGTTTTCGATTGCAAGTTCATGCGCAGCTAGTTTGCTCTTTTCTTCGCTCGAAGACAAGATGCCGCTCATCTTGATTCCGGCGGCGCGCAATGCCCTCGAGTGAACGCGACCCATGAACCCCGCACCCACGAGTGCGGCCACAACCTGAGGTTTTTCTGTCTGGCTCACTAGCCCACACTAAGCCATGGATTGAAATCAGCATCTACCAACTCTGGAGATTTGGCCGTCGATTCGATTTTCACAAGTTCGCCAGAGGTCGCGGCCTCTTCGAGCGCTTGCATAACTTCAACCACGTGAGCGGCCAGCTCGATGTCGGCTCTCGGTCGTTTGCCCTTTGCGATTGCGTGAATCATCTCGACGACGCCAACCCCGCGCTGCATAACTTCGCCAACGCAGGCGATCTCTTCTGGCTCCCAACTGCCTGAGTCAATTCTGAAAAGTTGAAGCGCGCCCTCATGCATGTTCGGGTCTGGAATCACTATCGAACCTTCGGTTCCGTGAATCTCCAGAATTCCTGCTCGGGGTCGCGCGGTATCAAAACTGAAGCTGCTCTGTGCGGCTTCTCCGCCAACAAAGTCGATCAGCGCCAGCACGTTGGTTGGAACTTCAACCGGAATCTTCTCGCCCTGTCTTGGGCCAGACCCAATAACTCTGTAGTCGCGTGCCTGCGATGAACGAGCCACCACCTGAGACACCGGCCCCAGGGCGCAGACCAGCGCGGTCAGGTAATAAGGGCCCATGTCAAAAATTGGCCCGCCACCCTTGGCATATAGAAAGTCAGGGTTTGGGTGCCAACTCTCCGGTCCAGAGACTTCGAATGCAGTGGTCGCGCCAGTTACCTTGCCGATTCTGCCTTCTCTGATTAGTCGCAATCCGGTTTGAATGCCCGGGCCTAGAAAAGTGTCTGGCGCGCAACCAACCTCGCGACCGCTCTCCTTTGCCTGCTGCCTGATTCGCTGAGCAGCCATCTTGTCTAGCGCAAGCGGCTTCTCGCTCCACACATGCTTGCCGGCCTTCAGCGCTGCAACGGTTACCTGCTCGTGCGCCTTAGGGATCGTCAGGTTAACAACCAACTCGATGTCTTCGCGCGCCAGCAATTCCTCAGGCGTACCGAAACTTGTAATTCCATATTGCTGGGCTCGTTGTTCGCTTCGTGAAACATCTAAGTCGGCAATCATCTCAACCGAGACAGCCTTCGCTTTGGTTAGGTTCTCTAGATACTGTTCACTGATAACACCGGCACCGATAAAACCAATCTTCATTGGAGCCATTAGTTGAAGCCGTTCTCTTTGAGATAGTTCAGCGAACCGGCGACACCTTCGAACATGTCTCCGTTGTATTCATCGAATTCGACAACGAGACGCGCGCTTGGCGCTTGGTTCGCGCACGCCAAAACATCAACCGATCCTTTACCGAGAGACACCTGATCTTTAACGTGCCCGCCCATTGGTGCATCTTTTGCGTGCAGTGCAACAACGCGGCCATCTAGCGCTTGCAAAACATCTAGCGGATCAACGTTTGCAACCTGGCACCAGAAGAGGTCTATCTCAAAGACAACCTCTTTAGAAACCATTCGGGCAAGAGCAAAGAGTGCGGGTTCACCGTTTATCTCGTTGCGCAACTCGTGATCGTGATTGTGGTAGCCAATCGTGATTCCGTGCGCCGCGGCCTTTTGGGCTGCAGCCGAAAGCTGATCTGCGAGCCTGCTTACGCTTGACTCACTCTGAAAAATTTCTTCGGGCTGGTATGGGTCAATCAGAACTGTCGAGCCCAATTCGACGGCGGCCGCGATTGTGCGGTCAGTATCTATCAGCACGTCTCCGTGAGCGGTTGGGGCGGTCAGGCCAGTCCTAGCGAGTGCGGCACTGAGTTTCATGAGGTTAGCCGGCAGCGAAAAAGGCTCGACGGCGCGAAAACCCATTTCTGCGATTCTTGTTAGCGTGCCATCGAAGTCAATCTCTAGCTGGTCTCGAACTGTCCACAGTTGAATTGAGTTTTCTGGCCTGACCATGCGATTTACTCTCCGAATCTTGTGTGTTCCCAATTGTATGATGAAAGCAAAATCAGGTTAGAACTGACGGTCGCAACCTCCGCAGGTGCCGAAAAGCTAAGGCTTCGCGTCGCCGACTCGAGCCCAGGTCTTTGCGACAATCAGCCACTGGCCATCGATTTTTAGCAGGCTCAGGTAGTCCTGCATAACGCCGCCCATCATTTCTAGTTGCACGCGGGCAAGGGCAAGCGAATCGTTTAGTTGATCGACAAACAAGATCTCGTCGCGACGAGCCTCGCCCTTTTCGGCTGGCGACTGACGGTTTTGCATCGCCTCTTTATAGACCGCGAAAGATCGAATGTTTAGCGCTCCCTCTGGAACCCCAAACAGCGAGCAGCTCTCGTGAAAGACCTTGTCAAAAAGGGTCATGTCTTGAGCGTGCATCAACTCGAAGTAGTTATCGAGCAAAGTGACTATGCCGACATCGATAGAAGAGGTTTCTAGATTCATAATTAGGTCCTTGACTTGAACATGTTTCGAGCGATTTTGATTATTAACTGGCGTGGAACGAAGCGTCCTGACACAGCGAGCGCGTAGTTCGCTGCACCCGAGATGACGCTTGGTGGTGGGTTGAGTTTGTCGAGGGCGTCCATAGCAACTGTGATTACCTGCTCAACGGTTTGCATCCTGCCTAAGCCAGCTGGTGCTTTTCCATTGCTCGCTACCTCAAAGAACTCGGTCTTGGTTCCGCCGGGTGAAAGTGCCATCGCGGTTACTCCGGTGCCATCTAGCTCGCCCCAGAGTGCTTCTGTGAAAGAAAGCACAAACGCCTTGGTGGCCGCATAGACGGCCATATAAGGAATCGACTGGTATGCAGCGGTGCTCGCAACGTTCAGAATCACTCCACGTTTCTTCTTCAACATTCGTGGAAGAGCCAGCCTCGAGAGTTCAACCAGGGTCAAAACATTGAGTCGAATTTCTTCGCTGATCTTGTCGATGTCTTCGTTTTTGAATTGACCGAAAGTGCCGAATCCAGCGTTGTTGATCAACACATCGACCGAGAGTTTCTTGCGCTCGAGAGACTTAAAGAGTTTTTCTGCCGCACCTACTTCTGAAAGGTCTGCGACGATAACCGTGACTTCGACCTTGTGCTTGCGAGCAATTGCGTCGGCAACTTGCTTCAGTCGATCTTTGCGCCTGGCAACCAGAATCAGCTTCGCTCCGCGAGCTGCCAACTGGTTTGCGAATTCGACTCCGAGCCCAGAACTTGCTCCGGTGATTAGCGCGGTTCTGCCGCGGTAGTTGATGGCCATTAGTGCTTGTAGCGTTCGATAGCTTCGGCGATTAGCTTCTCGGCGACATCCTTGCCTGCCCACTCGCCAACCTTGACCCACTTGCCGGGCTCAAGGTCTTTGTAATGAGTAAAGAAGTGCAGCAGCTCGTTCTTGGTCTGCTCCGGCACGTCCTTGATGTCTTGGATGTGCGCCCAGCGAGGGTCTTTGGCCGGAACACAGATGACCTTCTCGTCGATGCCGCCGTCGTCTTCCATCGGAAGCACGCCAACCGGGCGAACCGAGACGACAACGCCAGGGTAAACCGGAAACTCGAGTAGCACCAAAGCGTCTAGCGGGTCGCCATCGCCACCGAGGGTCTTGTCGAAATATCCGTAGTCAACCGGGTAAACAAAAGGTGTGAAGAGCACGCGGTCGAGGTGCACGCGACCGGTTTCGTGGTCGACCTCATACTTGTTGCGGCTTCCGCGTGGAATCTCGATTACGGCTTCGTATGGCATGGTGCTCCTCAATAGGCTTATGGCAACAACTTTACCGAAACCGCGCAAATAGATAGGTGTTCATGCCCAAGCGCCCAAGATTGACCCCGGCGATTGCCGATGTGCGTCGTGCGGTGCGCGAGGCATGGATGCGCCATGGCGTGGTCTCGGGCGATCTGGTTCTGGTGGCTTGCTCGGGCGGGGTCGATTCACTCGCGCTCGCGGCAGCTGCAATCTTTGAGGGTGGTCGTGCCGGCGTTGGCGTCGGTGCCGTGATTGTTGAGCACGGGTTGCAAGCCGAAACCAAAGCGGTTGCTGAAGCAACCGCCAAAAAACTGACCGAGCTAGGAGTTTCTTCGGTGGTGGTTCGCGCGGTCAAAGTAAAAGGTGCGAAAAGCGGTGGCCCCGAGGCTGCTGCTCGCACGGCAAGGTATGCGGCGCTCGATGCGGCCGCCGTTGAGTTCGGCGCAAAGTTCGTGATGCTCGCACACACCCTGAACGATCAGGCAGAAACAGTCTTGCTCGGTTTGGCGCGCGGCTCTGGAAATCGCTCACTAAACGGTATGGCAGAAGTAAACGGACTTTACCTGCGACCATTACTCGGCATCGAGCGAGCAGCGACGGTTGCCTTCTGCGAAGACAGCGGCCTGACCGCATGGCAAGACCCGCAGAACAAAGACAGCAAGTTTGCGCGTGTGCGGGCACGCCACAACGTTTTGCCGGTGTTAGAAGCAGAACTGGGCCCCGGCATCGCGCAAGCGCTAGCTCGAACAGCGGAACAACTGCGTGAAGACGAGACCGCGCTCGCCGAGTTGGCCGATGCGTTCTTTGCCCAATTTGCCTCGACGAAATCGACGTCAATCGAAATCGCACTCGATGCTTTCAAGTCGTCACCTCTGGCAGTGCGACACCGCGTGGTTGCCAAGGCCCTACAAATTTTGCAGGCACCCGACTTTGCTCGAGTTCACATCCGTGCAATTGATGAGTTGGTCGACGACTGGCACGGGCAGAAACCGCTCACGCTGCCAGGGGTTAGAGTAGAACGCACGGCAAGACATATAGTTTTGAAAACAGCTAAGACACTCAAACCAGGAGCCTGCTAAGTGGACCTCGACAAAGTCGCAAACGACATCACCAAAGTTCTAGTTACTCCCGAGCAGATTCGTTCGAAGGTGACCGAACTCGCCGCAGATCTAGACAAGCACTATGCCGGCAAGGATGTCTTGCTCGTCGGCGTGCTAAAGGGTGCCGTGATGTTTATGGCAGATGTTTCGCGCGCTATGCAGATCGCGGTGCAGATGGACTGGATGGCCGTCTCGTCTTATGGTCACGGCACACAGTCATCGGGCGTAGTTCGAATTCTCAAAGACCTAGATGCCGACGTGCTCGGGCGACATGTTCTTATCGTCGAAGACATCATCGACTCGGGACTAACCCTCAGCTGGTTGGTTGCCAATCTCAAGGCGCGCGGTGCTGCTTCGGTTGAGATCGTTGCCCTGCTTCGCAAGCCAGATGCCGCCAAGGTGGAGGTCGATGTCACTTGGGTCGGTTTCGAGATTCCAAACGAATTCGTGGTCGGTTATGGCCTCGACTATGCCGAGAACTACCGCAGCCTGCCGGGCGTCGCGGTTCTCGACCCAAAAATCTATAGCTAACGGGCTCTTCGCGCTCGCGGGTTGCTCGCTGTCTAACGCCTACGGCGAACAACTTTGGTGCATGTCTCTCGCCACAGGTAGATTTATGCGGTGAATATCAAAAAGTTTCTGAGTGGCCCGTTCGTCTGGGTAATTGCAGCCGTAATCGTTCTAATCATCGGTTCGTCAATGCTGAACAGCACCAGCGTCAAGCAGGTCGACACCAGCGTGGGCATGCAACTTATCAAGGATGGCAAGGCCGTCAGCGTCAAGATTCTTGAGGCCGACCAGCGCGTAGACATCACTCTCGCAGAAGAAGATCCAAAGCTCGGAAAAGATATTCAGTTCTTTTATGTAGCCGCTCGTGGCGAGCAGGTCGTGAACCTCGTCAACGCCGCGAACCTCGGCAAGGGCTTCAACGACGAAGCACCAAACACTCCCTGGTACATCGCAATTCTCGGAAGCCTTCTGCCGTTCATAATCATCGGTCTGATCTTCTGGTTCATTCTCTCTAGCGCGGGTGGCGGTGGCGGTGGTCGCGGCGTAATGCAGTTCGGCAAGTCACGCGCCAAGTTGGTCAACAAAGAAACCTCAAACGTAACCTTTGCCGATGTTGCCGGTGCCGACGAGGCAATGGAAGAACTACAAGAAATCAAAGAGTTTTTGAAAGAGCCACAAAAGTTCCAGGCCGTCGGCGCAAAGATACCGCGCGGAGTTTTGCTTTACGGTCCACCCGGAACCGGAAAGACCCTGGTTGCAAAAGCAGTGGCCGGCGAAGCTGGCGTTCCGTTCTTCTCAATATCGGGTTCTGACTTTGTCGAAATGTTTGTCGGTGTCGGTGCATCTCGCGTGCGCGACTTGTTCGAGCAGGCGAAGCAGGCTGCTCCGGCAATTATCTTCGTCGATGAAATCGATGCTGTAGGTCGCCAGCGCGGCGCAGGTATCGGCGGCGGCAACGATGAACGCGAGCAGACTCTTAACCAGTTGCTAGTTGAGATGGATGGCTTCGATTCGAAGACCAACGTGATTCTCATTGCTGCCACTAACCGTCCAGACGTTCTCGACCCGGCTCTTTTGCGCCCAGGGCGTTTCGATCGACAGATTGGTGTGACCGCACCAGATTTAGCCGGCCGCGAAAAGGTTTTGGCAGTGCACGCCAAGGGCAAGCCGTTAGCCGAAGATGTCGACCTTTCCCTTATTGCTCGTCGCACGCCTGGCTTTACCGGTGCAGACCTAGCCAACGTGCTGAACGAGGCGGCGCTTTTGACCGCCCGCCAAGACGAGAAGAAAATCACCGCCTCGACAATCGACGAGGCTATCGACCGCGTAATTGGCGGGCCACAGAAGAAGTCGCGCCTGATGCAAGACCGCGAGCGTCTGAACACCGCCTATCACGAGGCCGGCCACGCGTTGGTTGCTGCCGCCATGAACGACAGCGATCCGGTTACCAAGGTCACCATTTTGCCTCGAGGTCGCGCACTCGGTTACACCATGGTGTTGCCGCTCGAAGACCGCTACTCGGTTTCTCGCAATCAGTTGCTCGACCAGATCGCCTACGCGATGGGTGGCCGCGTTGCCGAAGAGATCGTTTTCAAAGATCCAACCACCGGTGCATCGAATGACTTCGAAAAGGCAACTTCGATTGCTCGACAGATGGTTACTCAATATGGTTTCAGCAACGCAATCGGCGCGGTTAGCTACGGCAACGGCGGAGAAGTATTCATCGGCCGCGACATGGCACAGGCTCGCGACTACAGCGAGTCAACCGCGCAGGCAATCGATGCAGAAGTGCGCGCAATTGTTGAGGCCGGTCACAATGATGCTTACAAGGCGCTAATTCTGAACAGAAAAATTCTTGATGCTCTAGCCAAAGAGCTAATGGAACGCGAGACCCTAAACCAGGATGAAATTGCCGTGCTCTTCAAGAACGTGAAGAAGATTGCAAAACGTAAAGTCTGGTTGTCAAGCAGATTGCGCCCGGCATCAAAGCAGGGCCCGATTGCGATTCCTTCAAAGGGTTCGACTGCGGCGAAGCAGACTGCTGCCAAGAAGGCCGAGGCTGCCGTCAAGTCGGCAAAGCCGGCAGCAAAGCGCGCAACCAAACCGGTCAAAAAATCGCGCACCATCGCAAAGAAGAAGTAACAAATGGTAGACCAGCAGCGCATCGAAGCGGCTGTCGTCGAGTTGCTTTTGGCAATCGGCGAAGATCCGAACCGAAGCGACCTGCTGGCAACTCCCAAAAAGGTTGCAGAGGCATACGCCGTGTTCTTTAATGGCGTCGGAGTCGACGCCAAGCAAGCTCTCGGTGACACCATGGCGGCAGAACACAACGAAGTTGTGATTCTCAAAGACATTCAGTTTGTTTCGATGTGTGAGCACCACCTTCTGCCATTCACCGGTGTCGCGCACATCGCCTACCTTCCGGCAGGACGGGTAGTGGGGCTCGGCCGCCTGCCAAGAGTCGTTGAAATCGTGGCCGCCAGGCCACAGCTGCAAGAGAACCTCACCGCCCAGATCGCCGACGCGATCGAGTCAGGCACCGGCTCTCGAGGCGTCGTTGTGGTGGTCGAGGCAAGACATCACTGCGTGGTCTCTCGCGGCGCAAGGCAGCCAGAGGCAAACACCATCACCATGGCCGCGCGCGGCGAGTATGCCGAACCGGTTGCTCGCGCCGAAGTAATGTCACTGATCTCGAAGTAACCATGTCATTCAATCGTCCACTGGTCATGGGTGTGCTTAATGTCACACCGGATTCGTTTAGCGATGGCGGTCAGTTTTCGGCAGAAGAAGATGCGGTAAACCATGCGCGACTTTTAATTGCCGCCGGATCAAACATCATCGACATCGGCGGTGAATCTACTCGTCCCGGCGCAGAGCGAATTTCGATTGACGAAGAACAGCGTCGCGTAATTTCTGTTATTCAAAGAGTGGTAGCCGAACCTTCGTTTATTGCAAGCGGTGCTCGAATCAGCATCGACACCATGAATTCGCAGACTGCAAAAGCTGCGGTCGCAGCAGGAGCACAAATCATCAACGATGTTTCGGGTGGGCTCGCCGACAAAGAAATGTTTTCTGTTGCAGCCGAGACCGGCGTAATTCTTGTAATTTCACATTGGCGCGGATTCAGCGACCGCATGGACACCCTCAACGAATATCAAGATATCGCGCGCGATGTTGCGTCAGAACTTTCTACTCAGGTTGAGGCAGCGATTGCGGCCGGAGTAAAGCGAGAGAACATCGTGATTGATCCGGGTCTAGGTTTTGCAAAAGACATGCAACAGAATTGGAAGCTGGTCGCGCGACTCGACGAACTCGAAAAACTAGGCCTACCGATTTTGGTCGGAGCATCACGCAAGCGATTCATCGCCGGAATGCTCGAACCCGATGAAGCCGGCGAGGTTAGCAACTCTCGCCGCGACCTGGCGACGGCTGTTCTGACGGCTCTCTTGTTGCAGCGAAAGCTTTGGGGCATCCGCGTTCACAACGTGCTGGCCACAACCGATGCCATCGACGTGGTCGAAGCGCTCAGAAATGCGGAATCGCAGTAAATAGGGCAGAGTTAAGCCATGCAGCCCTCACCGCTCAAAATCAGCATCAAAGGCCTTAGAGTCTTTGCGCACCACGGTGTTTTTGAGTTTGAACGCGTCAACGGGCAAGACTTCTTTATAGATGTATCAGTCTGGATTGATGGCCAGGCAGCTGCCGCCCACGACGATCTGGCTAAAACAGTGAACTATGGCGAGTTGGCAAACGCCGTGGTTGCCGATGCCAAAGCGAATCCGGTCGATTTGCTCGAAACCCTGGCCACCCGCCTGCTCGACTTGGTCATGGGTTTTGGCGGTGGCGAGACGACCGGCATCGTCAAAAAGGCCAAAGTCACAGTTCACAAACCAAAGGCACCGATTGACCACGAGTTCGAAGATGTTTCGGTGACCGTGAAGGCCAAGCGCAAGTGAAGAAACACTACACGCCGGCAGTGCTTGCCCTAGGCGGAAACCTTGGCGATCGCGTGGCCAACATCCGTGCCTCTGTTGAAGCCCTCAGCGAAACCAAGGGAATCAAGGTGCGCGGTGTCTCACCGCTCGTCGAATCGTTTGCCGTCACCGAAGCCGGTGTTGACGAGAGCAAGCCGAAATACATAAATGCCGTTGTCAAAGTCGACACCAGACTGAAGCCAAAGAAACTACTTCGCGAGGTTCGTCGAATCGAATCTCAACTCGGTCGCGTGCGAATCGAACGTTGGGGTTCACGAACCATGGACATCGACATCGTGACCTACGGTGACGTAATCAAATCTAAGAAGAATCTTGAACTGCCACATCCTCGCGCGTTTCAGAGAGCGTTCGTTTTGGTGCCGTGGTTGTTGTTAGATGAGCAGGCCGTGCTTCCGGGTCACGGTTCAGTTCAGCAACTTTCTCAGCACATCAAAAATGACGTTTGGGTTGTCACAGAATGAAGCCGACAAAATTCCTAACACTGCTCATGCCGACTGTAATCGCTTGGTCGCTGGTTTACGTTCTGGTGAGACTCATGATTGCAAACGGGGCAAGTGTGCCGGTGGCAACCGCTACGGTTCTGGTCACGCTTCCATCAATCGCAATTCTTGAGCTCGTCTTTGCGTGGCCGGTTTTGCGTTACAGCCGACAGCTGAAGAAATTCACCGAGGGTGCCGAGCGACCAAAGCGTGTCGACCCGTTCTATGCCACCAAAGTTCTAGCACTGGCAAAGGCAACATCGATTGCAGGCGCATTGTTTTTGGGTGCCGCTCTCGGATTGGTTTTCATGCAACTCGGCGCACCGGTTGTTCCCGATTCGATTGCGTTGAACTTCGTTGCGCTGATCGAGTCGGTTGCGCTGATCGCTGTCGCTCTCTACATCGAACGTTCATGCAAAATCAAAGATGATGGCGACGCGAAGCTAACCAAGCCGGAGGCCAAGCCCGGCAAGATCGAATCGAATCCGGCATGACCCAGGGCAGACTTTCAGTTGCAATCATTGGTGCTGGCCCGGTTGGTGCCGTGCTGGGCCAGGCTCTTGCCTCTGCCGGCCACATGATTGCTGGAGTAGCGAGCACCAGCCCCAAGAACATAGAACGTGCCGAGACCATGCTGCCGGGTGCGCTCGTGAAGACCCTGCCACAGTTGCTCGAACTTGCCGACTTGGTGTTGTTCGCAATTCCGGCTGATCAACTCGAGTCGACAATCGGCGGAATCTCTGAGGCAAAACTCTGGCGAAGCGGCCAGCTGGTTGCTCACACCGCAGGTCAGTTCGGCTACTCGGTTTTTAACTCGGCGGCGCAGCAGGGTGTCATTCCACTGGCAATTCATCCGGCGATGAGTTTCACCGGAACCAGCATCGACCTGGCCCGCATTCGCGAGAGTTACTTCGCGGTGTCTGCACCGACTGTTGCTCTTCCTATTGCACAGGCGCTCGTGATTGAAATGGGTGCCGAACCGATTGTGGTCAGCGAGGATGACCGAGCGATTTACTTTGAAGCAATTTCAGTTGCTACTAACTTCTCGGCGATGATTGTTAATCAAGCGATCGGCCTGCTCGAATCGGTTGGAGTGTCTGACGCGCGCAGCGTTCTCGCTCCGGTGATTCGAAGTTCTATTGAGGTTGCGCTTGCCGCGGGCCACAAGCCAATCGATCCGAGCGAGCTGCTGGGCTAATGCAAATCATCACGAGCGCTGACGCTCTCGCTGTAACGGTGACGAACGCACGTCAACATGGCAAGAGTGTTTCTTTTGTGCCAACCATGGGTGCACTTCACGCCGGTCACATTTCCCTCGTAGACATCGCGCTTACGCAATCTGATTTCGTGGTGGTTTCGATTTTTGTGAATCCGCTGCAGTTTGGTGCCGGCGAAGACTTCGAGAAGTATCCGCGAACACTTCAAGAAGACGCCGAAAAACTATCGGCAGCTGGCGTAGATGTTTTGTTTGCGCCCGATGTTGAAGATGTGTATCCAAACGGAAACCAGATAACCCAGCACGCTGGCCCGGTTGGCGAAACATTCGAAGGTGCATCTCGCCGGGGTCACTTCGATGGCATGCTGACCGTTGTTGCACGCTTGTTCGATTTGGTGAAACCAGACCTTTCGGTGTTTGGCAACAAAGATGCCCAGCAACTCTTCTTGATTCGGCAAATGGTGGCTAATTCAAACCATCGCTGGAACGCAATGCAGGTTGTTGGCGCACCAATCATTCGTGAAGAAGACGGCTTGGCGATGGCGAGCAGAAACCGATTCTTGAGCTCAGATGAACGGGCATGGGCACTAAAAATTTCGCAAGCATTGTGGGCAGCCGAGGCAACCCAGGGTGACCCAGCGGCCCGCATCGCCGCGGCTGAACAGGCTATGGCAACTGTGCCTGCGGTTAGACTTGACTACGTTGCCCTGGTTAACCCAGCCACTTTCGAGCCAATCGAAGCCGGTTTTGTTGGTCAGGCGCTGCTAATAATGGCGGCGCAAGTGGGCGGCACCAGACTTATCGACAATCTCAGCATCAGCATTTAGGGGCCACGGATGAGCGACGAACTCAACCAGCACGACGACTTTGAGCAGGATCTGCCCGAGCAGATTGCCGTGCGCCTTGCCAAACGGGAGCGCCTAAACGAGCTGGGCGAGGCCTATCCGGTAAGCCTGCCAATCACCCACACCATCGAGCAGGTTCGCGCCGCCTATCCAGACCTCGAGATTGACGTCGCCACCGGCGACAAGGTCAGCATCGCCGGCCGCGTAATGTTTCAGCGCAACACCGGCAAGCTCTGCTTCGCAACACTTCAGGCCGGCGGCGGAGAGCGCATTCAGGCAATGTTGTCTCTCGACAAGGTTGGCGAAGAGCGCCTTGAGCAGTTCAAAGAGCTAATCGACCTCGGCGATCACCTGTTTGTTGTTGGCGAGGTAATCACATCGAAGCGCGGCGAACTTTCAATTTTGGTTGACGAGTGGCAGATTGCTGCGAAGACTATTCGCCCGCTGCCAAACCTGCACAACGAACTCGGTGAAGAATATCGCGTGCGTCATCGCTACATCGATTTGATTGTTCGCGATCGTGCGCGCGAGGTCGTGCAGATTCGCGCACAGGTAATGAAGTCTCTGCGCAAAACTTTTGACACCGAGCGGTTCATCGAAGTGGAAACACCGATGTTGCAAACCATGCACGGTGGCGCAAGTGCTCGCCCGTTCAAGACTCACTCGAACGCTTTCGACACCGAGTTGTTCTTGCGTATCGCGCCAGAGTTGTTTCTAAAGCGCGCGGTTGTCGGCGGCATCGACCGCGTTTATGAGATCAACCGCAACTTTAGAAACGAAGGCGCAGACCGCACCCACTCACCAGAGTTTGCAATGCTCGAGTCATACGAGGCTTACGGTGATTACAACACCATGGCTAACCTCACCCAGAAGCTAATTCAAAATGCAGCCATGGATGTCTTCGGCACACACGTAGTTGCACTCGACGACGGCACCGAGAACGACCTGTCCGGAGCCTGGGATCGCATCTCGATGTTCGAGTCACTTTCTGCTGCTGCCGGTGTTGAGATCACTCCAGAGACACCAATCGACGTCTTAAAGAAGTTGGCCAAGTCTGTTGAAATCGAAATCGAGCACCCGCAGCACGGCAAGTATGTCGAAGAATTGTGGGAGCACTTCGTAAAGAACGACCTGGTCAAGCCGACCTTCGTAATCGACTTTCCGGTTGACACTTCACCGCTTACTCGAAACCACCGCAGCAGGGCTGGCGTGGCTGAGAAGTGGGATCTCTATATCCGTGGCTACGAACAGGCAACCGGATACAGCGAGTTGGTTGACCCCGTAATTCAGCGCCAGCGTTTCGTTGAGCAGGTAACTCTGGCCGCGGCCGGCGACCCTGAGGCAATGAAGCTCGACGAGGACTTCTTGACCGCGCTCGAATATGGCATGCCACCCTCGGGCGGTATGGGCATGGGTATCGACCGCCTCCTGATGAGCCTTACCGGTCTCGGCATTCGCGAGACCATCATGTTTCCGCTAGTTAAGTAGGCAGAATGACCCCGGTCGAGTGGATTACCAGCGCTGCCTGGACATCGATTCCGGTGGTCGGCATGAGCATCTTTGTCTGGTGGCTGTTCCGCTCAATCATCAGGGCCGACGCGACCGAGCGCAAGATTTACTCGAAAATCGAGGCCGAAGAGCGTGCGAAATTGGCTAACGCTCACGGCGAACAGGCTAGTTCTAAGGGCAAGTAGCAACCTAACATCTTTGTATGTTCGAAAAATTCACTGACAAAGCCCGTCGCGTAGTAGTCCTCGCCCAAGAAGAGGCGAAGCTGCTCAACCACAACTACATCGGCACCGAGCACATCTTGCTCGGTCTGATTCACGAGGGTGAGGGCGTCGCTGCCAAGTCTCTAGAAGCACTCGGCATTAATCTCGAGTCAGTTCGCGAACAGGTTCAAGAGATTATCGGTCAGGGCCAGCAAGCGCCAACCGGTCACATTCCATTTACTCCTCGCGCAAAGAAAGTTCTTGAGCTTTCACTTCGCGAAGCTCTGCAACTAGGCCACTCATACATCGGCACCGAACACCTTCTTCTCGGATTGATTCGCGAGGGTGAGGGTGTTGCAGCACAGGTGCTCACCAAACTCGGTGCTGACACAAACAAGGTGCGTCAGCAGGTCATCCAATTGCTTTCAGGTTTTCAGGGAAAAGAAACCGTCAACGTTGGCGGAGAAAATCACGAGAAGCAAAAGGGTTCACAAATTCTCGACCAGTTTGGTCGCAACCTAACTCAGGCTGCCGCTGACGGAAAGCTCGACCCGGTTATCGGTCGCGAGCGTGAGATCGAACGTGTCATGCAAATTCTTTCACGCCGTTCAAAGAACAACCCGGTTCTAATCGGTGAACCCGGTGTTGGAAAGACGGCTGTTGTTGAAGGACTTGCTCAGGCAATTGTGAACGGCAACGTTCCAGAAACTTTGAAGGGCAAGCAGCTCTACACACTCGACATGGGTGCGTTGATTGCCGGCTCACGCTACCGCGGTGATTTCGAAGAGCGTCTCAAGAAAGTAACCAAAGAGATTCGCTCTCGCGGTGACATCATCACCTTCATCGATGAGATTCACACCCTGGTTGGTGCCGGTGCAGCCGAAGGTGCAATCGACGCGGCTTCGATCTTGAAGCCGATGCTTGCCCGTGGCGAGCTTCAGACCATTGGTGCAACCACTCTCGACGAATACCGCAAGCACTTCGAAAAAGACGCAGCTCTTGCTCGTCGTTTTCAGCAGGTTATGGTCAACGAGCCAACCCTGCCGCAGACCATCAACATCTTGAAGGGTCTGCGCGACCGCTACGAAGCGCACCACAAGGTGTCGATTAGCGATGGCGCCCTGGTCGCGGCCGCCAACCTGTCTGACCGCTACATCACCGATCGCTTCTTGCCAGACAAGGCAATCGACCTAATCGACGAGGCCGGGGCACGTCTGCGCCTTTCGTTCTTGTCTTCACCACCTGAGCTTCGTGAACTCGAAGAGAGAATCTCTGAGGTCAAGAAGTCGAAAGAGAAGGCCATCGAAGACCAAGACTTTGAGCTCGCTGCGTCAAAGCGCGACGAAGAGAAGCGCATGAACGCTGAGCGCGTGAAACTTGCCAAGCAGTTCAGAACCGGCAACGTTGAGATCGGCGGAGTCGTTGACGAGGGACTGATTGCGGAAGTTCTTGCTCAGGCAACTGGAATTCCAGTGTTCAAGCTCACCGAAGAAGAGAGCGCCAAGCTCATTTTCATGGAAGACGAATTGCACAAGCGTGTAATCGGTCAAGAAGACGCCATTCGCGCGATTTCAAAGTCGATTCGCCGTCAGCGTGCCGGGTTGAAAGACCCGAACCGCCCATCTGGTTCGTTTATCTTCGCCGGCCCGACTGGTGTTGGAAAGACCGAGCTTGCCAAAGCACTTGCAGAGTTCCTGTTCGACGACGAAGGTGCATTGATTGCGCTCGACATGTCTGAATACAGCGAGAAGCACACCGTTTCTCGTTTGTTCGGTGCGCCTCCGGGCTTTGTTGGATTCGAAGAGGGTGGCCAACTAACCGAAAAGGTTCGCCGCAAGCCGTTCAGCGTCGTCTTGTTCGACGAAATCGAGAAGGCTCACCCAGACATCTTCAACTCGCTATTGCAGATTCTCGAAGAGGGTCGTCTAACCGACGGCCAGGGTCGCGTTGTTGACTTCAAGAACACCATCATCATCATGACCACGAACCTCGGAACCCGCGACATCGCTCGCGGCGTGATGGGCTTCGCGCTCGAGGGTGATGGCGCTGGAGACTACGACCGCATGAAGGGCAAGGTCAACGAAGAACTCAAGAAGAGCTTCAGACCAGAATTCTTGAACCGCGTCGACGAGACCATCGTGTTTCCTCAGCTCAGCAAAGACGAGCTCGTTCAGATTGTCGATCTCTTCATAAAGAAGCTCGCGGTTCGCCTCGAAGATCGCAACATGACTTTGAGCCTGACTGCGGCAGCGAAAGATCGTCTGATTGAGATTGGCTTCGACCCTGCGCTCGGTGCTCGACCACTGCGTCGCGCCGTTCAGCGTGAAATCGAAGACAAGCTCAGCGAGAAGATTCTGCACGGCGAGTTGCTAAACACCGAGCACATGAGCGTTGACTACATTGGCAGCGAATTCATATTCACGAGCCGTGAGCGCGAGGCCGCTAGTAGCATTTAGGAATGCCCACCAGCACCTATCGCGTCAGACCAGCCCGCACCTCAGACGTGCGTGCTATCCAGGCGATTCGTGAACCTTTCTTGGGCAAAGTGCTGCAGCACCACGAACTAGTCGGCCTGTTCGAGAAGATTCAAGAGTTCTCGGTTGTGGTTGACGAAAACGACCGGGTTTTGGCTGCCGGTGCGTTGCATGTAATGTGGCACGACCTAGCCGAGGTTAGATCAATCGTTGTCGACGACTCCAAGCGTGGCCAAGGTATCGGGCACCTGCTGGTCGAGGCCCTCCTAGAGCAAGCGCGAGCAGTCGGTGTTAGTCGAGTCTTTTGTCTCACATTCGAAACCCAATTCTTTGCCAAGCATGGCTTTGAGCCAATCAGCGATGTTCCGGTAGATGCAGAAACTTTCGAAGAGATGGTTCGCTCGACCGATGTTGGTGTTGCCGAATTTCTCGACCTTGCGCGCGTGAAGGAAAACACTTTGGGCAACACACGCATGCTTAGGTTGCTATAGCCCCGTCTCTGGTTAGCCTTTAGAGATGGCAACCCGCATACCTCCGAGATCTAGACAATCTGTCAGCCCTCAGATTCTTCGCCGCCGCAGAATATTCTTTGGTGCCGCGCTAATAGTTGTAATTGCAATTCTCTGGGCGCTAATCAATTCGGTCATGAACTTCTTTGGCAGCTTTGCCCCGCAGGCAGAGGCGAACCCAGATGCTACTCAATCGGTGGTAGTCGCATGTGAACCAGGCATGGTGCAAATCATCGCCGGTATCGGCGACGATTCGTACAACTCAACTGCTGCGGTTGCGGCCGGCGTGAATCCGTTTCTTTGGTTCAACATGACAAACAACTCAAAGGTTGCCTGCACATTCGATGCTGGCTCTCTGGTTTCGTTTTATCAAATCAAGAGCGGTGACCAACTCATCTGGGATTCAAAGCAGTGTGACAGAAGTTCAGACGTTAGTGCGGTTGGCATTCTTCAACCCGGGCAATCGGTCAACTCACCAGCGTCAACATGGTTGCGAGTCTTCTCCTCAATTACCGGTTGCTCAACCGGGCAAGAGCCTGCTGTTGCGGGTGGCGCAACCTACCAACTGAAGGCGACTGTGAACGGCGTCGAATCGAACGTCGTTCAATTCACGCTAAATTAAGCCCGTTGAACTGGTTACCAGTTCAGGGCAAGGGCTAAGGCCTGCTTGAGGCCGCCAACGCTGCTCTCGACGCTTCGAACGAAGCCCAGACGCTCGGCTTCTTGCTTGCGCAGTTTGTTATTAGTGACCGGTCGAATCTCACCGGCCAAAGAAATCTCACCAAAAGCGGCGAGGTTGTGTGAAACCGGTTTGTCTTGAACCGCCGAAGCTATCGCTATGGCAATTGCAAGATCTGCTGCAGGTTCTGTAATGCGAACACCGCCTACCGTCGAAACGTAAACGTCTAGCTCGCCTAGTCGCATGCCAGCTCGTCTCTCGAGAACCGCTAGCAACATTGCCACGCGCGATGCGTCGACACCATTGGTGACTCGTCGCGGGTTAGGCGAAGAAGATTTGACCACAAGAGCCTGTACCTCGGCGATTAGCGGTCTCTTGCCTTCAACCGCAACCGTGACGCAGGTTCCTGAAACAGGTGTGTCGCCGCGAGACAAGAAGAGCCCGCTCGGGTCAGCGACCTCGCGAATGCCCTCGCCGGTCATTTCGAAACAGCCAACTTCGTCGGTTGGGCCAAATCGATTTTTCAAGCTGCGAACGAAGCGCAGCGAAGTTTGACGGTCACCCTCGAACTGGCAAACCACATCAACAAGGTGCTCAAGAGCTCTAGGGCCGGCAATGTTGCCGTCTTTGGTGACGTGACCAACCAAGATGATGGGAAGGTTTTGCGTCTTCGCAACTCGAATCAGATTTGTGGCAACTTCGCGAATCTGCGACGGCATTCCAGCTGCGCCATCGATTTCGGCGTGGGCGATGGTCTGAACCGAGTCGACTACTAGAAGTTCTGGCTGGGTGGCCTCGATCTGACCGAGAACGGATGCAAGGTCGGTCTCGCTGGCTAGATAGAGATTCTCGCTGAGTGCTCCGGTGCGTTCGGCTCGAAGGCGAATCTGCCCAACCGACTCTTCACCGCTGACGTAGAGCACGCGTGCCCCGCCCTGAGCGGTCTTGGCGGCGACTTCGAGCAGCAGGGTCGACTTGCCAACGCCAGGCTCACCAGAGAGCAAAACCACGGCACCGGGCACTAGCCCGCCACCGAGAACCCGATCGAACTCGGCAACCTGGGTGCTGCGGCTAGCCACAGACTCGGTGCTGATTTCGGTGATTGGCTTAGCGGCACTTGAGGCCACTATTACCGACGGCTTAACCGAGCGAACCGAGCCGAGACCCTTGCCTCCGCCCGATGAGCCTTCGCGCATGGTGTCCCACGCCTGGCATTCGCCGCATTGGCCGACCCATTTAACAGAGGCCCAACCGCACTCGGTGCACGAATAAGAAGTCTTAGAAGCCATGGCTTAAAACTACCAAGAGCCAGAGACAGCCAAGTTGCCTAAACTTTGAGGGTGAAGAACATTCGAATCGCAATTCTTGGCTCAGGGTCTATGGGCACAGCGATTCTTGACGGCCTGATTGCCAGTGGCATCGATGCCGCCAGCATCAAGGTGTCAACCAAGAGCGCAGCCAGTGCAGCAAAGTTGACTACTGGTCACGGGGTAAAGGCTTTCTCGGTTGAAGAATCTGGCGCTGAAAGTGCAAACGGAAACGCTGTAGAGAACGCCGACGTAGTTATCGTTGCCGTCAAGCCGGGCTATGTGATCGAGACGCTAGCGCAGCTGACCTCACCAAAACTAAATGCCGACGCACTCGTGATTAGCGTTGCCGCAGGAATTACAAATTCTGCGATGGAGTCTGCTCTGCCCTTAGGTAACGCTGCAATTCGCGCGATGCCAAACACGCCTGCGATTGTTGGTCGAGCAATGACCGGACTCGCGCTTGGCTCTCGAGCAACAGATGCTCACAAACAACTTGCCGAAAAACTCTTCGCTACCGTTGGCAAAACTCTTGTCGTTGCCGAAAATCAAATCGACGCGCTCAGCACGATTAGCGGCAGCGGGCCGGCATACGTGTTCTTGCTCGTCGAAGAGTTGATCAAGGCAGCTCAGCACCACGGCTTCAGCGCAGAAGACGCCACCCTGTTGGTGAACGAAACTTTCTTGGGAGCAACCGAGCTTCTAGTTGCCTCTGGCAAAGACCCCGCCGACTTGCGACGCCAGGTGACCAGCCCAAACGGAACCACAATGCAGGCGATTGCCCGCATGCAAAAAGCCAACCTCGATCAGATGTTTATCGAGGCAACAGATGCAGCACTAGCTCGAGCGCGTGAAATCGCAGCGGGCAACTGAGAGATAGGTAAACCATGTCAGACATTTTTCTAGCAATCGCAGACCCAAAGCGTCGCGAAATTCTCGAGGCCCTCGCCAAAGAAGAGCAGACGCTCGCGCAACTTGCCAAGACCATCAAAGAGACCCCGGCTGCAACAACCAAGCAGTTGACGATTCTCAAGGATGCCGGCCTCGTGAAAGCCAGCCGCGCTAAGACTGCCGTTTATTCAACCAACCCGAAGGCGCTCAAGCCGCTAGGTGTTTGGGTGGCAAAGTTTGCCGGTGCTGAAATCACCGCCGAGCTCGGTGAGCGGGCCGACGAATTAGCCGAACTAGCAACCGAATACATCAACAAGGGTTCGACTTGGCTCGGAAAGAAATTGAACCCGAAGTCAAAGGTCAAGAATGTCGATGACTTGGCAAAAGAACTTGGTCGCAAACTAGCGACCGTAAAAAAAGAGACCGAGACCGAAGTGACCGAAAAGGTTCAGTCGGCGGTCAAAGAGGTAAAGGCGCGCGTCAAGCGCAAGTAGAAACTAAAACTTAGCGTCGATCTCGGCAACGAGAGCTTCGACGTGCTTGCGCACTTCATCGCGGATAGGTCGAACGGCTTCAACGCCCTGACCTGCCGGGTCTTCTAACACCCAGTCGAGGTAGGTCTTGCCTGGAAAGAACGGGCAGGTGTCGCCGCAGCCCATAGTGATCACATAGTCGGAGTCTTTGACTGCCTCGTCGGTGAGTTTCTTCGGAAAGTTCTGGCTAATGTCGATGCCGAGCTCGGCCATCGCCTCAACAGCAGAAGGGTTTACCTTGTCGCCAGGAGCGGTGCCAGCTGAACGAACTTCAACTCGATCACCGGCGAGGTGCTTCAAGAAGCCAGCCGCCATCTGAGAGCGACCGGCGTTATGAACGCAAACGAAGAGAACCGAGGCCTTAGTTGTCATGAATTAAGTGTGGCACTCCGAGGTTAACTTTGGCTAAACCAAAAGGGGCGCACCCCGAGGTGCGCCCCTTTTCGTAATGACTACTTGACTGCTGGTTTCTTAGCGGCAGGCTTGCGAGTGACCTTTGCAAGATTAGCTGGCTTGTCTACTTCGAGGCTCTCAACCATCACTGGCTTGCGGTCCGCAAAGACCAGAACGAAAATCGCCGCGATTAGCATTCCACCGAGTTGGGCGAGAATGTATGCAGCGGTCTGAGCGGTTGCCTGACCGGCGAAAATAAGACCAATGCTCACGGCAGGGTTTGCCTGCGCGCCACTCGAGCTGAAGGCGATGCCTGCGAATATCCACAGACCCACGGTTACTGGAATGTACTGGCCTTTGCCAGTTGTCGCCAAGCGACCAACCAACCAGACCAAACCACCGGCCATGAAGACCTCGCTAATTAGAGCACCTGAGTTAGCAACGTTGTTGTTAGTTGAGAATTGAATCGGTTGCAAGAACATTTGAGTTGCAATGAAAACGCCGAAGATACCGCCGGCGATTTGCGCACCAACATAACTCAGTAATTCAACGACGGTGATCTCGCGACGTGAGAAGAAATAAACCGATACAACCGGGTTTAGGTGACCGCCACTGATTGGTGCGGTGACAAAAATCGCCAAACCAAGCACTGTACCGATCGCGGCTGCAGCCAATTGACTTTGTGTGAAAGCAGCCGCTCCGACGATGGCTGTCAAGAACAGGGTTACGCCGAGAAATTCGGCTAGCGCTTTTCTAACTAGTGGGGGTAGGTTCATTTCTTTCCTCTTTCTAAATCCTTGACACGGATGAGTGCTTCGTTCCGTCTCAAAAATGCTGGTTTGTATGGTGGATCGAATCTGGCCCAGTAAACCGAACCGATTGGTTCAAGGCCGACCGATTTCACCGCCGTCAACAATTCTTCACCCTTGAGCGCGAAACGCTGCTCATTCCAACCACCCGAAAATTTGATTGCAGCGGCAAGGTGGGCCTCGACCGGCACAATCTTCAGTCGCGAACTAACTGGCAGCGGCATACTCTCGAAGTCAAAGTCAGCCGGCATCACGAAGCTGACCAGGTGGTCTGCCTCACCAGACGGCTCTTGAATTACCGGTGCCGTCATTGCGATCTTCTGACCCGTGGCATTGTTTCCGCTGATGTAGCTGACCAGTGGTTGAAAGCCTCGATTACCGGCGAGCATAAAATCTCCTGGCTCGCGCACCTGAACTAGCACGTAGGCAGGGTAGTGGCGAAGCTCGATGCCATCTTTTGTTGAGAGCACTGTGTAGGGCTGCTGTTCAGTCATGTTTTGAGTGTAGGCCCGCCTAGCGGGTAGGATGGAACTCTATTTTGTTCGCTGGTTTGACTGGCGGTCAGTCAAATCAATTGTGAGGTCTTCATGGGTTCAGTAATCAAGAAGCGTCGCAAGCGTATGTCGAAGAAGAAGCACCGCAAGTTGCTTCGTAAGACTCGCCACCAGCGTCGCAATAAGAAGTAGAAACTTTGCAGCCCCGTCGGGAAACCGGCGGGTTTCGCATTTAAGGGCCTATTTGTTTGCGCGCAGCTCGCGTTTTTTGAAGTCGAGAATCTTCCAGCCGGCTGCCTTGGCGTGGGTCTTTAAAACCTTGTCTGGGTTCACAACAACCGGGTGACCAACGTGGGTGAGCATAGGTAGGTCGTTGGCAGAGTCGCTGTATGCGAAGCTGCGCTTGAGGCTGATGTTGCGATCTGCTGCGAGTTGCTTCATCGCCTTGTACTTCGCCTTGCCGTGTAGCGGTTTGCCAACGAGCTTGCCGGTGAGAATTCCGTCTTTGCGCTCAATCAGTGTTCCGAGACCGCCGGTTAGGCCCAGTCGGGAAGCAATGACTTCTGCAATCTCGAAAGGCGCCGCGGTAATCAGCCAAACCTCGCGGCCATCCTTGATGTGCTGCTGCGCGATGCGCACCGTCTCTGGCCAAAGCTTTGGGCTGATGTAGTCGTCATAAACCTCGTCGGTCAGCACCGAGAGTTCTTCAACCTTGTGACCGGCGATTAATCCAAGCGCGCGATCTTTGATTTCGGTCATGGTCTTTGCGCTTTCGCCCCGAGCAATAAACCTTGCCTGGTGCCAAGCAAAGTTGACAAAGTCTTTTCGGCTGAAGAATTTGCGCTTGAACGCTGCCTTGCCAAACAAGAAACTCGATGACCCACGAAGAATTGTGTTATCAACGTCGAAGAAGGCTGCTTCGATTTTCGCAGGCGGGGTCTTGGGCACGGGTCAAGTTTAGTTGTGCGCAGGTTGGCTTATCCTTGAGTTATGTCATACGACATCTCTCTAACGCTGATTGGCAAGCCGGGCTGCCACCTATGTGATGACGCACGCCTGGTGGTCAACACGGTTGCTGGCCAATTTCGCTCACTTCACGCGGGGGTGGCCTCTTCGGTTCAGGTTCACATAACTGAGCAGAACATCACGGAAGACCCCGAGCTCGCCGAACGTTACTCCGAAGAGATTCCGGTTCTCTTGCTCAACGGCAAGGTTCACAACTATTGGAAGATTGACCCGATTCGACTCATGGCTGCTCTCGAAGAGGCGATTCGCTGATGTTTGCAGCCGTTCGTTGGATCTTGAAGCGCTTTTGGTTTCCGATTCTGGTCTTTGCGCTGAGCAGGCTTGGCCTCAAGTATCCGTGGGCAGCGAAGGCTCACACCACCATCAAGAAGCTCAAGTAAACCCCGGACTGGCGCGCACAGGCTCTTGCCGACATTTGAATTAGTCTATACAATTTGTCTATACATTTGACAGATTGGGGCAGACATGAAAACAGTTCTTGAAGCAAAGGTTTTCAAAAACGGCGGCAGCAGCGCGATTCGCCTGCCGGCATCGCTAAACATCACCAGCGGAGTTGTCTATCTCGAGATAGATGAAGAAACCGGTGCGATTGCAATCAAGAGGCAAAAGCCAAATCGTTTAGACGCATTTTTCGCGTTGCAAGAAAAGCTAGGTCCGATTGATGATGACGACTGGATGCCAGAACGCAGCCACGAACCTGCGCCGATTCGTAAGTCAATTCAAGAATTGATTGATGCCGAATGAAATATCTTCTAGACACCGACATTGCTAGCTATGCGATAAATGGGAATCAAAAAGTTCTTTCCAAAATGAAGGCACATATTGGCGATTGGGCGATCTCTTCAATTACGTACCACGAGTTGGTGAATGGACTAATGAATTGCACAAACTCAAACAAAGAATTGTTGATTAATGAGTTTTTAGAAGATGTAGCTGTTGCCAGTTTTTCAAGTGCCGACGCTCTTGAAACTGGAAGACTTTCTTACATTTTGCAAAAGACAGGTAAGCCCATTGGTGAATTTGACACTCTAATTGCCGGACACGCCCTTAGTTTGAAAACCATCTTGGTTACAAATAACGAGAAACACTTTTCGAAGGTGAAAGAACTCAAACTCGAGAATTGGATGAAATAGAAAATCCCCCGGAGCGCATCCGGGGGATTTCTCTTTGGTTTATGGCTCGAGGCGGTTTGGTCCACGGAACAAGTAGCCGACCTCGCGAATGTTTGGCTGGTGCAGCAACAACATGATCACGCGAAGTAGTCCCATGCCGAAACCACCGTGTGCTGGGGCTCCGTACTTGAAGAAGTCGAGGTAGGTCTGCAGACCCTCTGGCTCAAGACCCTTTGACTTGACCTGCTCTATGAGAACGTCGAGGCGGTGCTCACGCTGAGCACCGGTGGTGATCTCGGTGCCGCGCCAGATCAGGTCATAACTGTTGGTCAGCGCCGGGTTGTCAGCGTGACGCATGTGATAGAACGGGCGCACTGTTGACGGGTAGTCGGTCAAGAACACGAACTCGTGGCCGTGCTTCTCGAATACGTGAGCGGCAATCTGGCGTTCGCCCTCTGGGTCCATGTCGCCACCGCGAGCAACCTCGTGACCGCGAGCCTTGACAATTTCGACAGCCTCGGCAAGTGGAATGCGTGGGAACGGAACAGCAGGAACAACAACGTCAACATCGAACAGGCGCTTGATCTCTTCGCCGTGCTTCTCTTTAACTGCGCCGATTGCGCGAACAAGCAACTGCTCTTGAATTGCCATGATGTCTAGGTGCGAGTCGATCCATGAAACTTCGATGTCAACAGAAACGAACTCGGTCGCGTGACGAGAGGTGAATGATGGGTCGGCACGGAACACCGGACCAATTTCGAAGATGCGACCGAAGCCGGCCATCATTGCCATCTGCTTATAGAACTGTGGGCTCTGTGCCAAGTATGCGTGAGTCTCGAAGTATTCGAGCTTGAACAACTCTGCGTTCGACTCTGATGCAGAAGCCATCAATTTAGGTGAGTGAATCTCAACAAAGTTGTTTTCGTTCCAATACTCACGCCAGGCGTGCTCGATGGTGGTCTGAATCTTGAAGACCAGGTTCATCTCTGAACGACGAAGATCTAAGAAGCGCCAGTCGAGACGTTTATCGATTGAGGTGTCGTCGGCGATAGGGCTGATTGGGTCGGCAAGGCTAACAATCTCGATGTCATCCAGTTGAATCTCGAGACCGCCGAGCTTCACGCGCTCGTCGTGAATCAGGCGACCGTGAACCCAAATAAATGAGCCGGCGGTGAGTGTTGATATCTTGGCTGCGAGAGCATCGTTCTCATCTGGCTGCTCGTCGATAACCGGGCGAGGGTAGGTGACCTGAACGTCACCAGACTCATCGCGAAGAATTACAAACTGGATGCGCTTCTGGTCGCGAAGCTTCTCGACCCAGCCGCCAAGAACGACCGCGCCATCCGGGCGTGCTGCCAGGTCTTTTACGAGAGTGCGGTCACGCATGTCATCCTTGCTTTCTTGCTGAGTGTTGCCTGAATAGGCGTCTGGCCCCAAGTTTACTCGCGGGTAGACTTGACCCATGCCCGCCGAACGTCTTCATCTGGTTCGCCACGGTGAGGTTCACAACCCAGGTGGCGTTCTCTACGGACGCCTACCGCACTTTCACCTGAGCGAGCGAGGCGTCGAAATGGCGCAGACCACCGCCAAGGCGCTAAAAGCCCTGAATCGCCCAATTGCCAAGATCGTTTCGTCGCCCCTGCTGCGCACCCAACAATCGGCCGAGCCAATAGCAGAGCACTTCGGCCTAGACGTGGTCACCGACCAGCGTCTAATCGAGCCACACAACGTCTTTGAAGGCCGCAAGCTGAGTGCCAGGCACCTGGCCGTGCGCCCACACCTCTATGTGCACCTGCGCAACCCAAACACTCCCTCGTGGGGCGAGAGCTACGAGTCAATCGTGACCCGAATGTTTGAAGCCATGAATGACCTCGCCAAAGAGGTCGACTCGGGAGATGTCGTCTTGGTAACCCACCAGCTGCCAATCTGGATGGTGCACCGCAAGACCTCTGGAGTCAGGCTTGCCCACAGCCCCAAGCAGCGCCGTTGCGGTCTATCGTCAATCACGACCTTTGAACGCCGCAACGGTGACTGGGTCGAAGTTGAATACCTTGACCCTGCCGCCGACGCCGGCGCGCGAGATAAAGGGGCGGTGTGATGTTCTCGAAGAAGATTAGTCGCGGTGCAATTGCCGCCGCGCTCGCGGTAGCGCTGTCGTTTTCGGTCAGCGGCTGCGCGAACGATTCGCTCGCCGACCAGTTCAAAGCTGGCGACAACAAGAACTACATTGCCGGTGACGGAACCGTTTCAGAATTCGCAGAGGCAAATCGCGGTGAGCCAATCGTTTGGTCTGGGCCAACTGAAAGCGGCGGCATTCTAAAGAGTGATCAGCTCGGTGGCGTGGTAGTCGTCATGAACTACTGGTACGCCGCTTGCGCATCGTGTCGAGCGGAGGCACCAGACCTTGTTGCGGTAAACAAAATGTTTGTCGGCAAAAAAGTGCAATTCGTTGGCGTGAACGTTCGTGACACCGCCGCAACGGCACTCGCTTTCGACAGAACCTTTGACATCACCTGGCCTTCGATTATCGACGCGCAGTCTGGTTCGGTGCTTCTCGCGTTTACCGGTTTGGTAACTCCGCAGGCAGTTCCGACAACTTTGGTGATTGACAAAAAAGGTCGTGTTGCAGCCCGCGTACTCGGGCAAGTTCAAGCAGGAACACTCAAGGCTCTAGTTCAAAGAGTGGTCGACGAGAAGTGAACCTAGCCGAACAAATTCTTGGCGGCTCGATGTTCGTCGCAATTCCGATTGCAATTCTCGCCGGCTTGGTTTCGTTCTTGAGTCCTTGCGTGCTTCCTCTTGTTCCCGGTTACCTCGGTTTTGTTTCGGGCAACGCGGCTCCTAAGTCACGCATCGTGCTCGGAACCGTTTTGTTTGTGCTCGGTTTCTCTGCCGTCTTCGTCTCGCTCGGAACAGTTTTTGGTGTGTTCGGAGCCAGACTCTATGCCTTTAGTTCGACCGTTCAGCCGATTCTTGGCGGCATCGTGATTCTGCTCGGCCTTGTGATGATCGGCCAGTTCGGCTTCATGCAGCGAACCATCAAACCCAACTGGCGTCCTCGAGTGGGGCTGATTGGTGCTCCGCTGCTAGGTGTCGTCTTTGGTCTCGGCTGGACGCCCTGCATCGGCCCAACTCTGGCCTCGGTCTTGGCGCTGAGCCTCGACTCTAGCCAGGCCCTGCGCGGCACAACGCTCACCGCCGCTTACTCGCTAGGTCTCGGGCTGCCCTTCATCGCGATAGCCGCTGGTTTCTCGTGGGCCGCGCGTTCGGTGAGCTTCGTGCGCAAGCACATGCGTGCATTCAACATCGGTGGTGGCGTCTTGCTAATCGTGCTCGGTTTGCTGCTGGTTACGGGATTGTGGAATTTTGTTATCGAATATTTTCAGGTGGTGAACAGTGAGTTCTTCCCGGCCATCTAATTCGCGCGATATCGAAATTGAATCGCCAGACATCGGCGTTCGAGGATGGGCGCGCTGGTTCTGGCGTCAACTGACTTCGATGCGCACCGCACTGCTCTTGCTTTTGCTCTTGGCGATTGCGGCGGTGCCCGGATCGGTTTATCCGCAGAGAAGCGCAGATCCAAACGGCGTCAAGCTGTATTTCGAAAACAATCCCGACCTCGCCGCAGTGCTTGACACTTTTCAAATCTTCGACGTTTACACGTCGATTTGGTTCAGCGCAATTTACATTTTGCTATTCACGAGTTTAGTTGGCTGTGTTGTTCCACGCACCAAGGTTCACTACGAGGCACTACGCAGTCAGCCACCGGCTGCCCCTAGAAACTTTGCGCGCATGCCCGCGCACAAAATCGTCAAGTCGAAGAAGGCAGATATTGTTGAGCGCGCGGCAAAGGTTCTGCGCAAACAGGGTTATCGAGTTGTCACAACGCGAACCGCAGTTTCGGCCGAGCGTGGCTACCTGCGTGAAACCGGCAACCTAATCTTTCACTTTTCGCTAATCGGAGTTTTGATTTCGGTAGGCATCGGTGGCGGTCTAAGTTTCAGCGGCCAGCGGGTTTTGGTCGAGGGCGACACCTTTGTGAACAACCTCGCTGGCTATGACTCGATTTCACCCGGCACATTCTTCAACGAGAGTCGCCTAACCCCGCTCAGCGTTCGCCTCGACAAATTCAGCGTGATATTCGACATTCGCAACAAGACCAACATCGGCACTCCGCTCGACTTCAAGGCGTCGGTTACCAGTCAGGTGGGTGCCACGGGCGAGGCAACCGAGGGTGTCATTCGGGTTAATGAGCCGCTCGAACTACCGAACGCCAAGCTCTACCTAACCGGCAATGGCTACGCGCCGGTTATCACGGTTCGAGACGCAAGCGGAGAGGTCTCGTTCTCGGGACCGGTGGCGTTCTTGCCGCAAGACAAGAACTACACCTCGCTTGGCGTCTACAAGCTGCCCGATGCCAAGCCGAAGCAGTTTGGCATGATTGCGTTCTTCTACCCGACCGCGGCAGATCTCGAAAACGGCGCTAAATCGTCGATTTTTCCCGATCCAATCAACCCGCTGCTCACCATGAATGTCTATGTCGGTGACCTTGGGCTAGACGGGGGGATTCCAAGAAACGTCTACGCGCTAGACATCGCGGAGATGACCCAGGTTGCCGGCGGCAAGGCCAAGGTCAAGGGAATCGAGCTCGACAAGGGTCAGACTGCCACGTTGCCAGATGGTCTGGGCACTGTCACCTTCGACAGCCTCAAGCGTTTCATCTCGCTCGACATAAGTTACAACCCCGGTGTGGGATGGATTTTGCTGTTTGCCCTGTTATCACTTGGTGGACTCATGATTACTCTTCTGGTTCCGAGAAGAAGAGTTTGGGTTCGAGATACCGAAGACGGATTCGAGCTTGCGGCGCTGGCTCGTGGCGATGACCCAACACTCGAAAAGATACTCAACGATCTAACAGACGAAATTAAGAAGGCCAAGATTGAATAACGTGGTGCTAAGCGAAGAACTTTCGCAAGTCTCGAGGCTTTTCATATACGCCGCCATGGCAATCTATACCTTTGCGTTTTTGGCAGATGCTCTAAATCTTTCGCGACGCGCGAGTGAGAGCAAGGACGTTCGCTCGAGTGCTAACGTCACCGAACGCGCAGCGCTAATCCTTTTGGTTTTTGCAACTTTGCTCCATGTTGTCGGCGTTGTGTTGCGTGCAATTTCGGTATCACGTGTTCCGTGGGGCAACATGTATGAATACGCGATTACCGGCAGCTTGGTAATTGTTGTAATTTTCTTGATTGCCCGATTCTATGTAAAAGAGATCAAGTTCATTTCAATCTTGATTAGCAGCTTCGCGTTGCTAACTCTGGGTGCGGCAACAACGGTGTTTTACGTGGAAGTTTCGTCGCTAATGCCAGCTTTGCAGAGTTACTGGTTGGTAATTCACGTGAGCGTTGCAGTGTTGGCAACTGCCTTCTTCAATATTGCGGCTGCTCTTGCCGTCGCATATCTGGTGAAGACTGCTGGTTGGTTGCAGAAGTCAAAGACCGCAGCGGCCAAGACGCTGGGGCGTTTGTTCAGCGGCTTTCCGGCAGACAACAAGATTGAACGTCTGGCCTACCGTTTCAACATCATCGGCTTTATTCTCTGGACCTTTACCCTGATAGCGGGCGCTATCTGGGCAGAACGTGCCTGGCACCGCTACTGGGGCTGGGACACAAAGGAGGTCTGGACCTTCATTATCTGGACTCTCTATGCGGGTTACCTGCACGCCAATGCCACGCGTGGTTGGTCGGGCAGGCGTTCTGCTTGGCTATCTTTGGTTGGTTTCGCTGCCGTAATCTTCAACTTCGCAGTCGTGAACCTCTTCTTCAAGGGGCTTCACGTTTACAGCGGACTCAAGTAAAAACTAGATCAGCTCGTAGCAACGCTTAAGACGATCGTGCCACCACTGCGTGCGCTCCGAGTCGGCAGCGAGACTAGCTAGCTTCGAAGCGCTCGGCACCGCGCGGGTTACATAGAGCATCGAGTTCTCTGCGATAAACGGTTCTTCGCAAACATCATCGGCAAGCAGGGCAACCGTTCCGAGTCCAGCGTCGAATGATTCGACCTCGACGGCAGCGGCCAAGTGCAAGCCCATCGAAATTCCCACGGATGTCTCGAGCGCACTCGAAACGGTAACCGCAAGTTTTGCCTCGCGCGTGATCTCTATTGCTGATTGAATTCCACCGAGCGGCTGAGCCTTAATCACGAGAACATCTGCAGCGTTTGCATGAGCAACCGCGAGCGGGTCGCTAACCTTGCGAACCGATTCGTCGGCGGCAACCCTCACGCCGATTCGCGCCAGCTTTAGTCGCACCTCGGCTAACTCGGCGATTGACTTGACCGGTTGTTCGAAATATTCGAGATCAATAGATTCAAGAGCGAGTTCTTTGGCAAGTTCGATTGCAGTGGCAACATCAAAGCCGCCGTTCGCATCGAGTCGAATAGAAACGCTCGGGTGCAGCTCGCGAACTCGGCGAACTCTTGCCAGATCATCTTCGATTGTTTGGCCTGGCTCTGCCACCTTTATCTTGACGGTGCTAAATGAGCCAAATGCCGAAAGCTGTTCTTCAACCCGATCGGGTGCTACGGCGGCAAGCGTTGCGTTGATATAGATCGCGGATTTGTTCAAACGTGGCGTCTGCGCAAAGCCGAACTCCAGAGAGGCACGCAGCCACACCGAGGCCTCTTCGTCTTGATATTCGAGAAACGGTGACCACTCGGTCCATCCGTGCGTGCCTTCAAAGAGCACCACCTCGCGGTGGGTGATGCCGCGAAATTTGACTCGCATCGGCACCGAAAGCACCCTTGCCGAAGCCAGCAGGTCGGCAATTGCGGGTTTCTCGAAAAGGGGCACGTTGTTAGTCTAGATTCATGGCTAATCAGGTATCCGAGTTGTTCGACGCTGCAATCTGGCGCGACGTGCCTGGTTTTGAGTCGGCAACCGACGTCACATATCACCGCCACCAGAGTCTTGGCATGGTTCGTATTGCCTTTAATCGACCAGAGGTGCGCAACGCATTTAGGCCGAAAACCGTTGATGAGTTAGCTGCGGCGCTCGAGCACGCGCGCACCGACTCGAAGGTTGGCGTTGTGCTGTTGACCGGCAATGGCCCTTCACCCAAGGATGGCGGCTGGGCTTTCTCGAGTGGCGGCGATCAGCGCGTGCGTGGCAAAGACGGCTACAAGTATGCCGACGGCGAAGACGCTTCTACAATCGATGCCGGCCGCAGCGGTCGCCTACACATTCTCGAAGTTCAGCGAATGATTCGCTTCATGCCAAAGATAGTTATCGCACTTGTTCCAGGCTGGGCTGCCGGCGGCGGTCACTCGCTAAACGTAATTGCAGACCTCTCTATTGCGTCACGCGAGCATGCGCGCTTCAAGCAGACCGACGCCGACGTTGCCTCTTTCGACGCGGGTTATGGCAGTGCTCTGCTCGCTCGGCAGGTTGGTCAAAAGTTTGCTCGCGAAATCTTCTTCTTGGGTCGCGAGTATTCGGCGGAGCGTGCCTATGAAATGGGTGTCGTGAATGCTGTTGTCGACCACAAAGATCTCGAAAAGACCGGCGTCGAATGGGGTGCCGAGATTCTCGGAAAGTCACCGCAGGCCGTTCGCATGCTCAAGTTTGCGTTCAACGCGGTTGACGACGGCCTGGTTGGTCAGCAGATTTTTGCTGGCGAAGCAACCCGTTTGGCCTACGGCACCGACGAAGCGGCAGAGGGGCGCAACTCGTTTTTAGAGAAGCGAGACGCCGACTGGTCTGCTTTTCCGTGGCACTACTAGAGCGCACACCTGTGACCAAACCGCTCAAACTTGTCGCTGCAAACGACCCGTTTAGCGCGCTGCTTGCAGTTACCGATGCCCTAGCGGGCAATACCGCACTTTTCGTGACCCCGCCCGAGACCAATGGACTCATGCCAGAGGTTCACGGTCTGCCCGAAACCGTTGACGATTCTGTGGCCTTCATCGTCGAAACCAGCGGCTCGACCGGAACCCCGAAACGCGTCGAGCTCTCGGCTGAGGCCGCTCTTGCATCGGCGCACGCGAGCGCGGCTCGACTCGGCGGCGAAGGGCAGTGGCTGCTCGCATTGCCGATTAACTACATCGCAGGCCTGAACGTTTTGATTCGATCTGCTGTCGCAGAAACGCAACCGGTGATGATGAATACATCAGTGAGTTTCACTGCCGAGGCTTTCGTTCGGCAAGCTTCGATGTTGCGTGCCGATAAGAAATTCACGGCTCTGGTGCCAACCCAACTTGCGCGCCTCGCGGTGGCGGCAGAACACGACGAATCGGTGATTCAGGCGCTGCAGTCATTCGACGCAATTCTTGTTGGTGGCCAAGCAACATCGCCCCAGTTGATTTCTAAGCTTCGAGCACTGAACGTGAAGCTGGTTGAGACCTACGGCTCGGCCGAAACCTTTGGCGGCGTCGTTTACGACGGCGTTGACCTCGATGGTGTGAAAACAAGCATCACTTCTGATTCGAGAATCGAAATTTCGTCAGTAACCCTCGCCAACGAATTTCGTAGCGCTGGCAAAGTTGTGATGAGCGACTTGGGCGAAATTGTTGACGGCAAACTGATAGTTCTCGGTCGGGCAGATCGCGTTTTCATTTCGGGAGCCATCAAAGTCTCGCTAGATCGAGTCGAGGCGGTTGCTCGCGATGTTGGTGGCGTCGTCGAAGTTGCGGCGACCGCAATCGAAGATCACGAATGGGGTCAACGCGTGGCGATTCTTTATCTGGGCAGCCCAGAGGTTGCCGACGAAATTGCTCTGCGTCTCGCAGAAGACCTAGGCCCCGCGGCCAAGCCGTTGAGAATTATTAGAGCCGATCGGGTGCCAAAATTGTCTAGCGGCAAGCACGACCTGCTGGCAATCAATCAGCTCTTCGAAGAGGACAAAAGTGGCGAATAAGAAGACCTTCAAGCGCCAGACCTCGCTTTGGCTCGAGGGGGCCAGACTTCGCACCCTGCCTCTGGCTGTGGCTCCGGTTGCTATCGGTGCAGGTGCTGCCGCCTCGATTCAGTCTTTCGACCTTGCCCTGAGTCTGTTGGCTCTCGCGGTTGCTCTGTTTCTGCAGATCGGTGTGAACTACGCAAACGATTACTCCGATGGAATTCGCGGCACAGACACAAAGCGGGTTGGCCCGCTTCGTCTTACCGGAAGCAAATCGGTAAAGCCCGAGGCGGTGAAGCGGGCCGCCTTGGCGTTCTTCGCACTTGCGGCGATAGCCGGCCTTGCAATTGTCTTGATTACGCAAATCTGGTGGTTGATCGCAGTGGGTCTGGTTGCAATCATTGCCGCCTGGTTCTACACCGGCGGAAAAAATCCTTACGGCTACGCTGCGCTCGGTGAACTATCGGTGTTTCTATTCTTTGGCCTGGTCGCAACCGTTGGCACCGCATACATTCAAATTGAAAACTTTGAGAAGAATTCGCTCGTGATGATTGTGAGCTTTGCCGGTGCAACCGCAATCGGTTTGTTCTCTTCAGCAGTGCTGATGGTTAACAACATTCGAGACATTGACCTTGACCGACACGTCTCAAAGAGAACCCTTGCCGTCAAAGTCGGCAAAAACATTGCCAAGGCGATTTACTTTGCCTTTGTCTGGATTCCGATGATTCTGCTTTCGCTGTTTGTGCTTTTCTATCCGGCGACAATTTTCGCGTTTGTTAGTTTCTTCTTCTTTGCGCCGGCAACGCTAATCGTTGCTACGGCTAAAACGCCTAAAGAATTGATCTTGGCCTTGAAACTAACCAGCTTCGGTGCATTGGCTTATTCGCTATTGCTTGCATACGGTTTGGCAACCGTCTCGATTGGCTAGTCTCGAGAGTCGTCTGCCGGATCGTGGGGCGCATCCTCGGCATCTGTGTCTGCATCGTTCTTCTTGTTGCGAGCTTCATAGATGGCACGAGAAACAGCATTGCGCTGGTTGCCGAAAAAAATCAGAGAAATGGCAAGCGCTAAAACGGCGGCCGTCGCCGAGGCAAAAAATGGGTCGAATTGAAGCAAAAGCATGACCGTCAAGAAGACCGCAAAAGTGCCAATCCTCAGCACGAGGTACCTGACCCACGGGTTATTCACTGTTCAAGTCTAAGATTTCGCTGATTAGAGTTAAGCCATGCGTTTTCAGATCTTTGGCCTTATCGTCTTGGTCATATTCACGGTTTTTGTGACCGTCTTTGCCGTCAGTGCCGACCGCAATGCGGTTCGGGTGCTGCCAAAGTACCTTTGGGTTTTGCTCTGCTTCTTCACCACTCCGGTTGGTGGCTTGCTCTATCTGACTTTCGGGCGACCCCTCGGTGGCCCGGGCAAGCGCGAAAAGCGTCGCCCAACCGCACCAGATGATGACCCGCAGTTCTTGCGCGACCTATCGCAGCGTCTTAAAAAAGACGACGAAGGCAAAGAGTGACAGAAGCTCCATCGCAAGTCTTTGCGGCCAATTTCCTGGCCAACCTGGTTGGCACACTTAAAGTCGGGCACATCTATCTTGCACCTGGCTCAAGGTCTCAGGCCCTAGCCGTTGCCACCGAGCAGCTAGCCAGCGCGGGCAAGGTAAAGCTGCACGTGCGCATTGACGAGCGTTCGATGGCTTTCTCGGCACTGGGCACGGCCCTAGCCACACAAACACCAGTCGTTCTGATCACAACCTCTGGCACGGCGGTCGCTAACTTGCATCCGGCAGTTCTCGAAGCACACCACTCTGGAGTGCCATTGATTCTGCTCACCGCTGATCGACCAGCAGAACTTCGTGGCGTAGGTGCAAATCAGACCACAGAACAGGTTGGACTCTTTGGTGCTGCCGTGCCGATGGTCTTTGACGTTGAAGCGCCGAGTGCAGGTGTCGACGAGACAAAACGTGCTGTCGATTTGGCTGACGCAGTGTCGGCTGCGCTGCTGGGTCACCCCGGACCAGTTCAAGTGAACCTTTCATTCCGCGAGCCGCTATCCAGCGCTCTGCCCGATGCATCGCGTATTGCAGTTGTTGAACGAGAACCGTTGCAGGATGAGCCCGAGGTTGAATGGGCAATTCTCGATGCCAGTCTCGAGACCGTTGTAATTGCCGGAGCCGGAGCCGGCGAAGAAGCAGTTGAGTTAGCAGAGTCATTTGGTTGGCCACTTTTCGCAGAGCCATCTTCGGGTGCGCGATTTGGTTTGAATGCGATTGTTGGTTATCGAAGACTTTTGCAAAATCAACACGACCTTGCAAAGCAAATCAAGCGCGTAATTGTTTTTGGTAAACCAACCTTGAGCCGACAGGTAACCGCTTTGTTTTTCGACGAGCAAATCGAGACAGTGGTAGTTAGAAGCAAGACTCACGGACTCTTTGACGTGGCGAGACGAGCAAAACAATTTGTTGACGAAATTTCTGTTGACAGCGAAGTCGACTTTGCTTGGCTTGCCGCCTGGAGAACTGCCGATGCTGAAAACGAAATTGTCTTTGAGAACAAACTCGATCGAGCGAATTTAGTTCGCGAGCTCTACCAGGCTTCAGGTCTAAACGACTGCATAGTGCTAGGTGCCAGCAGACTTATTCGCGAAGCAGACTCGGTAGCACCGGCAAAGCCGATAGCTGTGTTCTCGAACCGTGGTTTGGCTGGAATCGACGGAACAATCGCAACCGCCACCGGAATCGCAATTGCGAATCATGACTTCTTTGCCGATAACGGAGTTGAGTCTGTAGGAATTACGCGTGCGCTAATGGGAGACATCACGGCGTTGCACGATGCCAGCTCGCTGGTTTTCGATCAGCAGGATTCCGACCTGAACCTGCAGGTCATCGTTGGTAACGACGGTGGTGGAACAATCTTTGAAACTCTCGAGATTTCCCAGACGATTGACGATCAGGCCTTCGATCGACTATTTAGAACTCGTCAGAACGTTGACTTCTGGCATCTAGCCGAGGCTTACGGCTGGCAATACATCAGGGTCGAGCGTCTTGAACAGTTAGCCGAGGCTCTGCAAACCAGAGGCCGCGTTCTAATTGAGGTCTTGCTCTACTAGGCCAGGGCTTCGCGAATCGGTTTGAACTTGAGCTCTGTCTCTTCGAGCTCGGCAAGAGGCTCAGACTCGGCGACGATTCCACACCCTGCGTAGGCGGTCAGTTGATTGTCTTGCAGTAGGGCGCCGCGAAGTGCAATCGCCCACTCGCCGTCTCCATCAGCGCCAATCCAGCCAACCGGCCCGGCATACCTTCCGCGATCGAAGGGTTCGAGTTCGGCGATCAGTTTCTGCGCTGCCTGAGTTGGTGTGCCGGCGACTGCGGCAGTTGGGTGCAGCACCGCTGCTAGGTCGAGAACCGAAGCGTCATCTTTGAGAATCGCGTGAACGTCGCTGGCGAGATGCCAGAGGTTCGGCAATTGCAAGCTAAACGGCTGACTATCGGCATCGACTTGACTGCAGAACTTCTCTAATTCGTCGACAAGTGATTGCACAGCAAATCGGTGTTCGGCAATATTTTTGCTCGAGGCTGCGAGAGCGTTCGAAATTGCAAAGTCAACTCCCGGATCGGTTCCTCTTCCGGCGGTTCCGGCAAGCACTCGTGCCGAAACCTGCTTGTGAGAAACACGAACAAGCAACTCCGGTGAAGCTCCAAAGAGTCCGTCGACAGAATATGTCCAGCAGGTTGGATACTTGGTTGCCAAGCGATGCAGTGCGGCGCGAATATCAAATTCTTTAGAAACCGTTGCAACCAGGTCTCGCGCGAGAACAACTTTCTTCACTCGATCAATCTCGATTTGCGTCTTGGCTTCGCTAACCGATTGCATGAAACCCTCTGACGACTGCAATCCCTCGCTCAAAGAGATGGGAGCGTTAGGAATGTAAACCTGAGGCTCATCCCAGAAGTTTTCGGCTTCGGCTTCGTCTACCCTGGTCAGCCAACGAACGCCATCTCGGCTGCCGAGCAAAATCTTCGGAACGATCAGCACACTCTCTGAGCTGCTGTCTTCTGCGAAAGCAAAGCTGCCAAATGCAACAAGACCAGAACCCGGCACCGAAATATCATCTGAGACATCGGTCTGCGAGACGAGCTCGCGCCAAGCGGCCGAGAGAGTCTGCATGCGGTCTGGGCCTTTTGCCGTGAGTCGCACGGCTTCGCCCCAACCAACTAGTCCGTCTTGGTTTCGAACAAAGGCCGATGCAGACTCTGGCAAGTGATCGACAAGCGAGAAGTTTGCGTCATCGGGTAGCCGAGTCGTTCGAAGGCTCAAACGCACTTCAGATCTGGTCAATCGACACCAATTTCAGGCTGAGGGTTATCTGTGAAGACCCCAAAGGGCTATGTAATTTCAGTTGCTGAAAGTTAAACTTGCAACACGAGCAATACTATTCCGCAGGAGCAAAAGTGATTTTGTCAAAGAGAACCAACATGGCAGTTGCGCTGCTAATGGCTTTCTTCTTTGCCTTCACATTTCTAGGCGCCGGGCAGGCATTCGCAGCCGACCCGCAGAGCAAACCCACTCCTGCCGCTCCGAGCTTTAATCAGGGCAGTGACGACGAAGAAGACGAGGATGAGGACGAGGAAGAGCGTCATCACAACGACTTGCGTGAGCAGTACGGCGAAGTTGAACAGGTTTTTTTGCCACCTCTGGTTGTCACTGACCCATCCGGGCTCGGTGGCAAGGGACTGCCAAACCAAGCACCTGCAGGCTCACAAGTTGGCCCTAACGGCGAATTGCTAGGTTCGGCCAATATCGATCCTCTTCAGAACTTGCCGCTCGACCCAAACACGATAAGCAAAGACAAACAAACCCCTGCCGACTCTTTCTTTCAGCTGGCTACCGTGGCAATTTCGACAATGGCTGCTGGTTCACTCGCTCTCGGTGGCTTCGCTCTGAGACGCACCGTGAAACTGCGCAAGAACCCGAATTCAGACTTCATTTACAAATAAAACTGCCCGAAACCAGCCAGAATCTCGCAGGTAGACTTAGGCAGTGAGCAAAGCAGATTTGGCCAAAAGACCCGCTGAGGTTGCCGCCATGTTCGATTCTGTGGCACCAAAATACGACAGAGCCAATGATTTGCTGTCTTTCGGCCAAACCCACCGCTGGCGCATCAAGGTTCGCGACGCTGTAGCACCTAAGTCAGGTCAAAGCATTCTTGACCTTGCCGCCGGAACCGGATCTTCGTCAATTGCATTCAATCTCGAGGGCGTTCGAGTCGTTGCCTCAGATTTCTCTGAAGGCATGCTTGCCGAGGGGCGCAAGCGTCATCCGGGGCTTGAATTTGTCTTTGCAGATGCTACCCAATTGCCGTTCAAGGCGAACGAGTTCGACGCGACCACAATCTCATTTGGCCTCAGAAATGTGGTCGATGTAGACAAGGCCCTGCGCGAAATGTTCAGGGTTACTAAGCCAGGTGGTCGAGTTGTGGTTTGTGAGTTCTCGCGAGTTCAAAGCAAAACCTTGCGCCCCTTCTACGAGTTTTACCTCAAACGAATTCTGCCTCTTTTCTCGCGGTTGGCCGGTCAAACCCCAGAGGCCTACGACTACCTAGCCGAATCGATTCTGGCATGGCCGACTCAAAAGAAGCTCGCCAAGAAAATTACAGCGGCCGGCTTCGAGAAGGTCGTCTACAAGAACTTGGCCTTTGGCGCCGTTGCAATACACATCGGACGCAAGGCAAAAAAGAAGAATTCGAAGAAGGCAGCGCTTAAGAAGGCAACAAAGTGAACGCAAAACTACCTTCACAATTTAAGCGATTCGCAGATCGCGAGTTGCTATCGCAAATCGAAGCGAACCTCGAACTAGTCGAGGCAGAGTTGCAAGAAGCGACGAAGCACACCAACCCGATTTTGCAGCAGGCCGCACGTCACCTTGTCGAAGCCGGTGGCAAGCGAGTGCGACCGGTACTTGTCTTGCTCAGCGCATTGCTCGGCGACGGCGCAACCAAGCGCGTAATTGATGCCGCCGCAATCGTCGAGCTCACACATCTCGCAACTCTCTATCACGACGATGTAATGGATGATGCGCCAACCAGGCGCGGAGTGCCGACGGCTCAGCACGCTTTTTCAAACTCAATTGCGATTCTGGTTGGTGACCTTTTGCTGGCAAGGGCTTCGATTCTTTCGACCCGTCTTGGCATCGAAGCAATCACCATGCAGGCAAACACTTTCGAGAGACTCTGCATCGGTCAACTAAACGAGAGTGTTGGGCCGCAGGCAGATGAAGATCCAATCGCGCACTACATTCAGGTGCTTGCAGACAAGACCGGCTCGCTAATCGCAATCAGCGCCAAACTCGGCGTCATGATTGCCAACGCCCCCGAGATATATCTCGAGCCACTGAGTGAATTTGGCGAAAAAGTTGGTGTGGCTTTTCAGCTTGTCGACGACGTAATCGACATTTCAGAGGCCGGCCCTTCGGGCAAGACACCCGGCACCGACCTGCGTGCCGGTGTGCCAACCATGCCGGTGCTTCTGCTGCGCAGGCTAGCCAAGATCGATGCCGAAGCAGCCGCGCTGGTTGAAGAAATCGATTCAGACCTGTCTTCCGACCAAAGGCTTGCCGAGGTCGTGGCCAAGCTGCGCAACCACCCTGTTGCCGAAGAGGCGTTTGCTGAGGCAAAGCGCTGGGCTGAGTCTGCCATCGAGGCTCTCTCGGTGCTACCCGAGGGCCAAACCAAACGTGCGCTAACCCACTTTGCAAATGCAGTTGTCGAGCGAGACAACTAGAAACAGTTCAAGGAAACCATGTCGAAACTAAGACTCGCAATTGTCGGTGCCGGACCCGCCGGAATATATGCTGCCGACCTGCTTATCAAATCTGAGTTGCGCGATTTTGAAGTTTCGATTGACCTGTTCGATTTGTTGCCAGCGCCATACGGATTGGTCCGTTACGGAGTTGCACCAGACCATCCGAGAATAAAGGGAATCATGAAGGCACTCTTTGAGGTGCTCGATCGCGGAGACATCAGATTTTTTGGAAACGTTGAGTATGGCAAAGACATAACTCTCGATGAACTCAAAGAGCGCTATAACGCGGTGATTTTTGCAACCGGTGCAATCAAGGATGCCGACCTAGACATTCCTGGAATCACCCTCGATGGATCATATGGCGCCGCCGACTTTGTGAACTGGTATGACGCGCATCCCGATGTTTCTAGAAGTTGGCCGCTGCACGCAAAAGAAATTGCGGTTATCGGAAACGGAAACGTTGCCCTCGATGTGGCGAGAATGCTAATCAAGGTGCCAGAGCAATTGCTGAGCACCGATATTCCAGCTCACGTTTTTGAAGCGCTAAAGAATTCGCCGGTAACCGACGTTCATGTCTTCGGTCGCCGAGGTCCGGCTCAGGTTAAGTTCACACCGCTCGAGTTGCGCGAGGCGACAGACCTCGAAGGTGTCGACACGATCGTGCACGACGAAGATTACAAGTATGACGAAGGTTCGCAAGCGGCAATCGATGGCAACAACCAAACCCGAGTGATGGTTAAGACTCTCGAGGGTTTGCGCGAGAAGAGCCCGACTGGTGCCTCTCGCAGATTGCACCTGCACTTCTTTAGTCAGCCGGTTCAAGTGCTTGGCGAAGACGGCAAGGTCGTAGGTTTCGAGATCGAGCGCACCGAACTTGATGGCAAGGGGGGAGTAACCCCGACCGGAGAATTCAGGCGTTTTGACGTTCAAGCGGTTTATCGAGCTGTCGGTTACTTCGGCAGCGCACTGCCCGAGGTTCCATTCACCGAGCGTTTGGGTGTGATTCCTAACGACGGTGGCCGAGTGCTTTCGGCCGAGGGTCAGCAAATTGCTGGGGTATATGCAACCGGCTGGATCAAACGCGGGCCGATTGGCCTAATTGGCCACACCAAGAGCGACGCCATCGAGACCATAACCAACCTGATCGCCGACCAGCAGACTTGGTGGACTCCCTTAAACCCCGAAGAGAGCTCAGTGGTTGACCTGCTCGACTCAAAACAGGTGGCCTATGTTTCTTGGGCAGATTGGCTAAAGGTCGATGCCGAAGAGATTCGCCTCGGCGAGGCCGAAGGTCGCGAAAGAGTCAAACTCTTCGACCGCGCCGACTACGAGAGGATCGTCAACGGTGGCTGAGCTACTCCACCTAACTCGCGAGGGCGTAAGTCTTGTTATTGAAACGGCTTCGGGCACTCCAAACATCGTTCACTGGGGTCGTGCTCTCACCGGCAACCTCGACGAGTTGAACATTCTGAAGGCCACTGGCGATGCAACACCGCACTGTGACTTCGATGACCCACAACGTGCAGGCGTCTGGCGAGAGAACGCTCGCGGTTTTCTAGGTGCACCTTCTGTTATTGGTTCTCGCGACGGTCTAGATTTTTCTCAACTCTTTGTGCTGCGCGAAATCAAGAAGATGAACGATTTTACCGTCGAGTTTGTCTCGGTCGATGCCGAGGCCGAACTCGAAGTTGTTCTGAAAGTATCTCTTCTTGAGAGCGGTCTTGCTCAGTTCGAGCAGACAATTACAAATCTCGGATTGAACAACTTCAAACTCGACTCACTCGTAACCTGGTTGCCGGTCGCAGACTATGCAACTGAGCAAATTGACTTCACCGGTCGCTGGATGAATGAGCGACAGCTGCAGCGAAGAGAAATTCAAACTGGCACCTGGCTGAGAGAGGGTCGCGAAGGAAGATCTGGTCACGACTTCACACTCGCAGAATTTGCCGTCACATCGGCAACCACTTTCGAACAGGGTGAACTGTGGGGTGTTTCTCTCGCTTGGTCAGGAAACAGCAAACACATTATTGAGCGCACTGCAATTGGCAGAACTTCGCTCGGTGCCGGCGAATTGTTGTTGCCTGGTGAAGTCATTCTTGCCAAAGACGAAAGCTATTCGGCGCCGCGAGTCATCGGGGTTTATTCAAACCAGGGCATCGACGGTGCAAGCCACCGTTTTCACTCGCAACAGCGCCTACGCGCCAACCATCCGACCAACATTCGCCCCAGACCGGTAACGCTCAACGTCTGGGAGGCCGTCTACTTTGACCACGACTTGGCGAAACTCAGCGAATTGGCCAAGGTTGCCGGCGAGCTCGGTGTCGAAAGGTTTGTTCTCGATGACGGTTGGTTTGGCTCGCGACGCGACGACACGTCTGGTCTTGGCGACTGGAAGGTCAGCGCCGACGCTTGGCCTGCCGGGCTCTCACCCCTTATAAACGTCGTGAAGGCCAACGGCATGGAGTTTGGGCTCTGGTTCGAAGGCGAGATGGTGAACGCCGATAGTGATCTGTATCGCGAGCATCCAGATTGGATTTTGCATGCGGGCGGCCGGGTTCCTCCGACGTTTAGAAATCAGCAGGTTCTCGACCTCGCGCACGAAGGTGCCTTCAACCACGTGCTTGGCCAGGTCGATGCACTGCTGAGCGAATACGACATTGCCTATATCAAATGGGATCACAACCGAGTTCTGACAGAAGCGGCACACTTTGGCAGGCCAGCTGTTCGCAAACAGACTCAGGCGATTTATCGAATGTTCGATGAGCTGAAAGCGCGTCACCCGAAACTTGAAATTGAAAGTTGCGCGAGTGGTGGTGGTCGAATTGATCTCGAAATGCTCGAACATGTAGACCGTTTCTGGACGAGTGACAACAACGATGCTCTGGAGCGTCAGAGCATCAATCGCAACACCAGCATCGTTATTGCGCCAGAGTTGCTTGGCACACACATTGGGCCAACCAAGGCTCACTCAACCGGTCGCACTCACTCTCACACCTTCAGGGCTAACACGGCACTGTGGGGCCACGCCGGTCTCGAATGGGATTTGACTGAAGCCAACGATGACGAAAAACAACTTCTAGCAAGTTGGATTGGTTACTACAAGTCAAAGAGAAGTCTTTTGCACACCGGCAGAACTGTTCGCACCGAACACTCTGACTCGAGCGCCTATCTTCACGGAGTTGTTTCGCAAGACAGGAGCGAAGCAATTTTTATGCTGGCTCAGCTGCGCACCTCACAATTCAGTAGACCTTCTGCAATCAGGCTCACAGGTTTAGACCAAGATGCAATGTATGAGGTGAAGGTTGTCGAGCCGGCTGGTGCAGCACAGTTCATGCAACTTAAACCTCCGACCTGGTTCGACGGTGTGACGCTTTCGGGATCAACACTTGCAACTCTCGGTCTAAAGAGCCCAGTGCTTCGCCCCGAGCAGGCCTTGCTAATTGAAGTGAAGCGAATTTAGTTGGCCGCCCTCAGCAAGGTAAGAGCAAGATCTGCCCAGCGGGCGCTGGTGATTATGTTTTTCGTTCAGGGTTTTGCTGCAACCGTTATGGTTCCCAGAATCCCTGAGCTCATCGATCAGCTCGGTGTGAACCTGGTCGTCTGGGGCACCGTAATCGGTCTCGCCGGTCTTGGCTCACTGCTGCCACTGATTTTCACCAATGGGCTGGTGGCTCGATTCGGAACCCGACCGGTCATTCGTCTGGCGGCAGCCTTTATTGCGATGTTTGTAGTTTTGCTGCCCTGGGCTAGCAACGTTTATGTGTTTTTTGTAATTCAGGTGGCACAGACCATGGCCTTCAGCGCCTTCAATATCGGCATCAACGCGGCATCGGTCATGTTGCAAAAGAAAATGAAGCGAATCATTATCGGAAAGATGCACGCGGCTTGGAGCATTGGCGCGGCATCTTCGGCGGCCATAAGTGGCATTCTCGTGAATTTCATCGACTTCAAAACACACATGGCCCTAGCTGGCCTAGCCTGCTTTATTGCTTTTCAGTTCTCTGGTAGAGCGCTGCTTGAACCGGCCGCCGACGGACACAAGACAGAAGTCGAGCGGCAGCAGAAGGTGTCGTGGCTCAAGACTCCGATGTTTGTTTGGCTTCTGACCGCCGGCTTGTTTTCGGGTGTGTGGCCAGAAATAGTAATGATCGACTGGAGTGCGCTGTTCAGCAAAGAGGTTATGAACTTGAGCCCCGCGCTGAGTGCGATTCCCTACACGGCCTTCACGGTAGCCATGATCATCGGCCGTTTGTCTGTAGACAGAATTCCAAAGAGCGTGCACATTAGCGAGTTGGCCAAGTGGGGTGGAATCGCTGGCTCGGTTCTAATTGCCGCAGGAATATGGCTCGGACCCTTGGTGTCAAAAACAGATGCTGTGCTCGGGCTCGTTGTGCTCTGCGTGCTTTGGGGACTAGCGGGTCTCGGTGTCGGCCCGCAGGTGCCGAGTTTCTTTACCGCCGGCGGAAACGTCATGGGTTTGACCACGGCCCAGGTTTTGACACGCATGAGCATGATAAACACGTTCGTGACGCTGTCTGCAAAGTTTTTGATGGGCGCGCTCGCGCAAGAAGATCTTCAGCTCGCATTTATGTTTCCGGCTATCACGCTTCTGTTCGCCGGGGTAATTTCTGCGTTCGTCATTAGCCGCGCGAAAAGAAATGAAAAAGAAATGCTAACGGCGTTTCCGCCAACCGCGCCAATCGTGACTATTGAAGAACAGCGAAACTAACGGTAGTTCACAAACTGAAGATCTACGTCGAGATCTTTTGACTTCAACAGGGCAATCAAATCTTGAAGGTCGTCACGACTCTTGCTAGATACACGTAGTTCGTCGCCTTGAATCTGAGACTTGATGCTCTTGGCCGCTTCTTCACGAATAATCTTTGAGATCTTCTTTGCTTGCTCTTGCTCGATGCCATTCTTTAGCTCGGCTTCGATGCGGTACTCCTTGCCAGAGGCAAAAGGCTTGCCAGCATCAAGGCTCTTGAGTGAGATGCCGCGCTTGACCAACTTCGATTGAAAGACGTCTAGAACGGCGAGAACACGCTCTTCGCTCGATGCCTTCATGAGAACTTTTTCGCCAGACCAGTCAACCGAAGCCCCGACTCCCTTGAAGTCATAGCGCTGCTCGATTTCTTTCTGAGCTTGGGTGAGGGCGTTCGAAGCCTCTTGCTTGTCTACTTTGCTTACGATGTCGAATGATGAGTCAGCCATAGCCAAATTCTACCTATCGTGAAGTGTGCACCGGGCGCGCGGTGCTGCCGCGAACCAAAAGTTCGGCGCTCCAGTCGAACTGCTCTTCGACGTTCGGGTGCTGCTCTAGAGCCGGGTCGTCGAGCAGGTTCAACAAAATCTCAACTGCGCGAGCACCCTGACCTCTAACCCGCTGATTAACCGTGGTCAGCTCGAAGAAGTCAGACATGTCGTGGTTATCGATTCCAATCACCGATACATCGGTTGGAACCTGAAGCCCTAAGTCTTTGGCCGCCATGATTGCACCGAATGCCATTTCATCAGAATTACAAAAAATAGCCGTCGGTGCATTGTGCGGATCTCCAAGCATCTGCTTGGCAACCACGTATGCGCTTTGAAGGGTGAAGTCTGCGCGCGCTGACCAGTAAGGCTTCACTTCGAGGCCAGCTGACTTCAAGGCATCAACGTATCCGTTGTGTCGCTGGTTTGGTTGGTTGAACTCTATGTCTGAGGCTTCGAGTCCGCTGATGTTGGCGATGCGAGTGTGCCCGAGTGAAATCAAATGATCGGTTGCAAGTCGACCAGCCTTGCGGTCATCCATGACGAGTGATCGCGCACCATCGATGTGCCCACCGATTGCGAGAATTGGCTTTTTCATGCGGTTCAGCAGATCCAGTTCGCGCGCACTCGGAGCCACTGCCACAGCAAGCACGGCGTCTACTCGCTGGCGAAGCAGAAAGTCGTTGAAAATCTTTTCGCGCTGAGCTGCTCCACCGCTCAGGTTGTAAAGGGTGAGGTCATAACCCGATTCGACCAAGGCGCTTTCGGCGCTCTCAAGAAACGCTCCAAAAAACCAACGGTCAATGTAAGGCATTACAACGCCGATGTTTCGGTTGCGGCCGGTTGCAAGGGTGTAAGCAGAAGAAGAGGCAACATAGCCAAGCTCGGCAGCAGCCTTCTCAACCTTGGCGCGGGCCTTGTCAGATACGTGATCTTTCCCCGAGAGCGCGCGCGACACTGTTGCGGTGCTTACGCCCGCAAGTTTCGCAACGTCTTCGATGCCAGCCATGTAAAAACCTGTAAATCCCCAGTTGAAATGTAAGAGATTTACAATTTAGGCCCAGCGACTTTGGATAGCAAGGTCGTTAAAGTAAAAACCCAGCCGTGGAGGGCTGGGTTTTTGTGGCTAGTGAGGGATTCGAACCCCCGAAGTCTGAGACGGCTGATTTACAGTCAGATCCCTTTGGCCGCTTGGGTAACTAGCCAGTGTGCATTCGGTCACCTGTGTGGACAACTGACCGAACGAACTTCAATAGATTACCCGAAAGTTGCCCGCTAACCAAGTGAGCATTCGAATCTTGAAGATTTAGAGCTTGATCCAGACAGTCTGGTCTTGCTCTAGTTCGCCTTCGAGTTTGAGATCGTGCTGAGTGGTTGCAAGAACCTCTCCCGCAGGAGCGACGACAGCTTTCTTGCCGAAGTTACTGAGCACTAGAACTCCGCTGTTGATGTAGGCGAGAGTCTCGTCGCCATCCTGGAATTCCGCCGCCCATCTAAAGTCACCGGCACCGAGTTGCAATTCTTTTCGAACCTTCAGCAAACGCTTGTAAAGCTCGAGGGTAGAACCCGCAACTCCTTGCTGCTCGCTTCGCGCGTAGCGCTTGTAGCTCGCAGGCTGGGGCAACCAAGACTTTCCGGTTGAAGAGAATCCGTTCGACTCGTTTGCTCCGGCTTCCCATGGCAATGGAACGCGGCAGCCATCGCGGCCAACGCGCTCGCCCTTGGTTCTAAAGAAGGTCGGGTCTTCGCGGTACTTCTCTTCAAGGGTGGTGTGTTCGGGCAAGCCGAGTTCTTCACCTTGATAGATGTAAGCACCACCTGGCAGGCCGAGCATGAATGCCGATGCCGCGCGACCGCGACGCTGACCTAAGGCTTCGTCTGGTTGCGGTGACTTCGGGCCAATGCCGTCGCCCTGCTTTGGAATCTTGTCGTAACCCATGCGAGTTACGTGGCGAATGACGTCGTGGTTTGAAAGCACCCATGTAGAAGGTGCGCCGACTCCGCCAAACGCATCGAACGATTCATTAATTGTCTTGATCAAGCGCTGCTTGTTCCAAGGAGTTTCGAGGTAACCGAAGTTAAACGTCTGGTGGTACTCGTCAGAGCGCACCCAGGTTGCCATGCGAGGTAGCGGCATTACCCAAGCTTCGCCACACATAACTCGATCGTCATACTCATCGAGAATGTTTCTGAATCGACGGTTGATATCGTGAACTTCGGGTTGACCCCAGAACGGGTTGTTTTCTTCGAGTTCGGCGATAGACATGTCTTCTTCAGACTTTGCCCCACCCATATGTGAGTCGGCAACTGCAACGTTTGGCAAACCGGGGCGCTTAATCATTCCGTGCGCAACATCGATTCTGAAACCTGCAGCACCGCGGTCAAGCCAGAAACGCAAAACATCGTCAAACATCTCGCGAACTTTTTCGTTGTCCCAGTTAAGGTCTGGCTGTGATGAATCGAAGATGTGTAAGTACCACTGGCCGAGTTCGCCGTTCGGTTCGGTGATGCGCGTCCAAGAGTTGCCTCCAAAAACCGATTGCCAGTTGTTCGGAGGAAGTTCACCGTTTTTGCCGAGGCCATCGCGGAACAAATACATTTCGCGCTCAGGTGATCCGGGTGCTGCCTTCAAAGCAGCCTTGAAAAATTCGTGCTCACTTGATGAGTGGTTCGGCACCAAGTCGACGATGATTCGAATGCCGTGCTTCTTTGCCTCTGCAACCAGGTTGTCGAAATCGGCGAGCGTTCCGAAAAGCGGATCAATGTCTTTGTAGTCGCTGACGTCATAGCCGGCGTCTTTTTGCGGTGACTTAAAGAAAGGTGAGCACCAAATCGCATCGATGTTTAGCTCGGCCAGGGCCGGCAGGCGGTCGGCGATTCCCTGAAGGTCACCCATGCCGTCACCGTTGCCATCGGCAAAGCTGCGAGGGTAAATCTGGTAAATGACGCTTGAGCGCCACCATTCGGGGTTTTCTTTGGTTTGGTACAAAACAGGTGATTTAGACATGCCTTCTAACCTATGCCAAAAGAGCCTTTCAAAAGGGCTAAAAACCCTGAAAAATCGTGGGCTTCAAGCCCAAACACTCAGGCCATCGTGATAAATCCGTTATCCAGAAATTAGCCGTCAAGTTGCGAAACGTTAAGGTTTAGAGGTTGGATAGTAGGGACTTGATTGCAAGTCCTTCAACTACGTAGTTCGAAAGGTAACAAATGAAGATCCGCAAGAGCAGCATCGCAGCTGCAGTAGCGACTTTGGCAGTGGGATCAATGCTTGCAGTTAGCACCCCGGCCATCGCAGCTACCCCAACCCTTTTGGTTTGGGTAGACAGCGCCCGTAAGACAACTTTTGCAGCACCAGTCGCTGACTGGGCAAAGGCTAACGGCGTAACCGTCACCCTAACTGGTAAAGACTTCGGCGCAGTTCGCGACCAAATGAAGACTGCCGTTCCTGCAGGAACCGGTCCAGACCTTCTTATTGGTGCAGCACACGACTGGACAGGCAACCTAGCAGCAGCTGGTGTTCTTCGTCCGGTAAGCGTTTCAGTTGAGACCAGCTCAAAGCTAGCAAGCAACGCTATGCAGGCGTTCTTGTTCGGTGGCAAGCAGTACGGTTTGCCTTTCTACACCGAGAACATTGCGCTAGTTCGCAACCTAAAGGCAGCTCCTAAGGCTCCTACCACTGGTGCACAGATCAAGAATGGTGAACTCCAGATTGGTTACTCAGCAACCGGTGGAGACCCATACCACTTCTACCCAGTACAGAGCTCATTCGGTGCTCCAGTATTCGAGTCAACTTCTAAGGGCTGGACTTCAACCCTTGGTATGGATGGCGCTGCTGGTATCGCATTCGCAAAGTACCTAGCAACCAAGGGCGAGAAGTTCTTCGCTAAGGCTGGCAAGGGCTGGGACGACCTAAACTGCGACATCAAGAGCGGTAAGGTCAAGTACTGGATCACTGGCCCATGGGCAATCTCAAGCATCGAGGGTGGAAACTCAAAGTGCACCACCAAGTCAGTCATCAACAAGGACTTCGCAATTTCAGCGATTCCTTCATTCGGTGGCAAGACTGCGCAGCAGTTCATGGGTGCAAAGGGTGGATTCATCACCAACAGCCCACAGACTGACGTCGTTGGTGCAACCCAGTTGTTGACCTACCTAGCTGGCAAGGAAGCAGGAATTAACTACTTCAACCTTGACAGCTTCACTCCTGCTAACAAGGACGCTCTAGTAGTTGCTTCAAACGACCCAGTAATCAAGGCGTTTGCTGCAGCTGGTGCAAAGGCTGTTCCAATGCCAAACATCGTTGCGATGGACAGCGTTTGGGACAAGTGGGGCAAGACTGAGGCCAAGCTACTAACTGGCAAGTCAACTGACCCAACAGCCGACTGGAAGGCCATGACTGCCGCGATCACCGCGACAATCAAGGGCTAATTTCAGCCAAGCAAAGTTCGAGTGGGGCTCCGGGAAACCGGGGCCCCACTTCTCTTTAACACGCAGATCACAGAGCAAGTGCCGGGCAAGCGCTTACAGTTTCGAATGGGTAACGAACCCAGCGATAGAGCCATCCGTGGGTCGAATAGCGAATAAGGTTTATGTAGTTTGAAACATCCAGAGAGAGACGCTTCATGACCAACCCGTTCACCGGCGGCTTAGATCGCAGCAACGTAAAACGCAAATCTGTAAAGCAGCTTTATGACGGTGGAACCCCGAGCCTTAGAGGCACGATTGTCAAGATAGCTTTTCTAGCAATTCTTGATGCCGTCACAATTTTCGTTGCATTCGTTCTCTTCATGAGAGAACTTTGGTTGGCAGTAGCAATTGCACTAATCGGCATGCTGATTGTGAATTGGCTTTACTTGCGTCGCGGTGGGTTGCCAGCAAAGTACCTGGCCCCCGGTGTTATTTTGCTAATCGCCTTTCAGGTCTACGTGCTGTTCTTTAGCGCTTACACGGCCTTCACGAACTATGGTTCGTTTCACAACGGCGACCAGAAGCTTGCAGTTTCTGCGATTAGGGCTGCGGGCTATGGCGCAGTAGAAGGTGCCCCGCAGTATGAAGTGCGGCTGGTCAAAGACGACAAGGGTCACATAATCTACATGATGACAGACCCCATCGGCGGCAAAGTTTATGTTGGTGGTAAAGCAACAGCACTAACCGAAATAACAAGCTGTACTCAGGCCGTATCTGACGTAATCGCTACTAACGCAACTTCAGTTGCAAGCAGCGACTGTGAAATTGACATTGTTGCCGACAACATTGCGGTGGCAAAGTCTGCACCTGGCTTCACAGCTACAACCCAAGATGGTCTAACCAGGGGTCAGACCAACTCGCTTGCTACCGTCAAAATCTACCTAGACCCGAATGACACAACCGGACAATTCATCAAGTCTGACGATCTGACAGTTGCCGTTACCTATCAAACCGAACTCGTCTGGAACGAAGAAAACAAGACCTTCACTCGAGTTACCGATGGCGTTGTATTCAACGAAGCTGCCGATGGTTACTTTAGAGCCGGTGGCTCCGAAGATGGCGAAAAGGTTAGCGACATCGGTTGGCGAGTAGAGATCGGCTTCAAGAACTTTGAAAAGATCTTCACCGATGAAGGCCTGCGCGGCCCGCTGCTCAAGATCATTTCTTGGACCTTCGTTTTCGCAGCGTCTTCGGTTCTCAGCACATTCGTGGCCGGACTTGCAATCGCATTGCTCTTCAACGACGACCGCATGAAGGGCAAGCGAATCTATCGTTCGCTGATGATTTTGCCTTACGCTTTCCCGGCGTTCTTGTCGGCCTACGTGTGGCGCGGTTTGCTCAACACAGACCAAGGATTCGTCAACAACGTGATTCTCGGTGGCGCTCAGATTCCATGGCTAACAGAAGAATTCCCCGCACGTATGGCAATTCTTCTGGTCAACCTCTGGCTCGGCTTCCCTTACATGTTCCTGATCACGACCGGAGCGCTTCAGGCTATTCCGGCTGAGCTAACCGAATCGGCAACCATCGACGGTGCAACTCCGTGGCAGATTTTGCGCCAGATTAAGTTGCCACTGCTCTTGGTTTCGATTGCACCGCTGTTGATCGCGTCCTTTGCCTTCAACTTCAACAACTTCACTCTGATCTATCTGCTCACGAAGGGTGGTCCGTTAGATTCGGCATCCAGTGGTTATGACGCGGGTGGAACGGATATCTTGATCACGTTCGTCTATAAGATCGCCTTCTCTGGTGGAGCAGGGCAAGACTACGGTTTGGCGAGCGCTTTCTCGATTCTGATTTTCATCATTGTCGCAACGTTCTCGCTAGTCAGCTTTAGAAGAACTCGTACCCTAGAGGATGTGAACTAATGACCACTGCAACAGCAAAAGTCAAAGAAGTGCCGCTAAAGGTTAAGAAGAGGCGACAGTCTCCGCTGCGCTGGTTCTTTGCTACCGGCTGGCGTCACCTGGTGGGAATCGTAATTATTCTTTACGCGATCTTCCCGATTCTCTACATCATCTCGACATCGCTCTACCCAAACAACAGCATCGATGGCACCAACTCGCTTTTCGCTGCGGTTTCGTTTGAGAACTACGTAAACCTCTTTCAGGATGAAAACCGACCGTTTGCAACCTGGTATTTCAACACCGTTTACATCGGCATCGTGACTTCGATTTTCTCTGTTTTCATCTCTGCCCTGGCCGCCTATGCGTTCTCACGTCTGCGTTTTCGTGGGCGTCGCGGTGGTCTGCTAAGCCTGATCTTGATTCAGATGTTCCCGTCGTTGCTTGGCCTCGTTGCCATCTACGGCATGCTCATCGAAATCGGACGAGTATTTCCGGCCTTCGGTCTAGATAGCCAACTCGGTCTAATCATGATCTACATGGGTGGCTCGCTCGGTGCCGGAACCTACCTAATGTATGGCTTCTTCAACACGGTTCCTCGCGAGCTAGACGAAGCGGCAAAGATTGACGGCGCAACCCACACTCAGATATTCTTCGGAATCATCATGCGCTTGGTTGCACCGGTTCTTGCCGTTCAGATGCTTCTCTCATACATCGGCATCACTTCTGACTATGTTTTGGCTTCTGTTGTCTTGAGCAAGCCGGAGTCTTTGACTCTTGCGGTTGGTCTTCAGCAGTTCATCTCAGACCCGTTCTCACGTGACTGGTCGATGTTTACCGCTGGTGCCGTGCTTTCTGCGATTCCGATTGTGGTCTTGTTCTTGTATCTACAGCGCTACATCGTCTCAGGCCTAATGGGTGGAGCAGTGAAGGGTTAATGTCGTCGTTCGACAAAATCCCGCTTGCACTGCTTCCTCACCACGATGGTTCAGCACTCTATGTGCCTAACCAGAAGCCGAAGCTGCTTGATGTTCTTAAGATTCGCATTCGCATTCACAAAACCCTAGGCGCCGTGAAAGAAGTTCGCGTTCGTTATAGCGAGAGCGGCGAGGCGTTTCCGAGCCCGGTGGCGAAGGTCATCAAGCGCGAAGGCGGCTGGTCTTGGTATGAAACCAAGATCACAATGCACAACCCGAAAATGAATTACCGGTTCATGATTTTGATGGCCTCGGGCGATACCTACTGGTACAACACCCTCGGCATGCACGAGTTGAATGTGCCAGACATAAATGACTTTAGACTCAACACTTTTTCGTCTGCTCCCGACTGGGGCAAGAGCGCAATCATGTACCAAATTTTTCCGGATAGGTTTGCGCGCTCAAAGCATGCCGATGCCCACAAGACTCCGAGTTGGGGCATCGCAAAGCAGTGGGGCGATGAAGTCATCGGCTCAGGCCCTGGCACATCCGAGCAGTTTTTCGGTGGCGACCTTTGGGGCGTAATCGAGCATCTCGATCACCTCAAGAAGCTCGGTGTGAACCTGGTCTACCTGACCCCGATCTTTCCGGCTCGGTCAAACCACCGCTATGACGCGAGCTCGTTCGCAGAGGTAGACCCGCTCCTCGGTGGAGGAAAGGCCTTCGCTGCTTTGATTGAGGCCGCCCACAAGAAGGGCATGCGCGTAATCGGCGACCTGACCTCGAACCACTCGGGCGTCGGTCACGAATGGTTTCAGGCCTCGTTCAAGAAGCCTGGCGCCAAAGAGAGCGACTTCTATTACTTCACCGACAAGAACCGCAAGTATGACTCGTGGTTCGGTGTTGCCAGCCTGCCAAAGTTCAACTGGAAGTCTCGCGAGCTTCGCAAACGTTTCATTGAGGGATCAAGCTCTGTTGTTGCCAAGTGGTTGAAAGCGCCATACAAAATGGATGGCTGGCGCATCGACGTTGCCAACATGACCGGGCGCATCCGTGATGAAGACATGTATCTCGAAGTTGCGCAGGTAATTCGCAAGACAATGGTCGACATCAACCCAGACACCATCATGCTCGGTGAGTACACCGGCGATGCTGCGCACGAAGTGCAGGGTGACGGTTGGCAGGGCGCTATGACCTACTCGAACTTCACCAAACCGGTTTGGCGCTGGTTCTATAACGACAACGTCAAGTCGCGACCAAAGGGTGCCGAAGGGTTACCTGGATTCTCAATGGGGGACGGAAAGCAAAAAGCCGGAGCCAGTGCACTAGTTCACAGCTACACGCAGTTCATCGCGGCGTTTCCGTGGCACGTGCGTTTGCACAACATGAACCCGCTAGACACTCACGATATTCCTAGGTTCAAGTCTTATGCAATTAAAGGTGCGCAAAAAGTTGCCGCTGGTTTGCAGTTCACTTTTCCGGGAATTCCTGTTATCTGGGCGGGCGACGAATTTGGTCTCGACGGTTTCAACGGCGAGTCTTCGCGCACACCGATTCCTTGGAACAACGAACGACCACACGACACCAAGATGATCGACACCTACGCCGAGTTGGCAAAGATTCGTCGCAGCAACAGCGCGCTAAACGACGGTTCGATGCGCTTCTTGTATGCGTCTGAAGAGGCATTGGTTTTCGTTCGCGAGAACAGTAAGCAGAGCATTCTGGTGGTTGCTACCCGTGGCGCAGACAACAAGATCGTTTTGCCAAGAGATGTGGTTGCCAACCTCGCGAAGGCCGAGAACTTGTTTGGCGGCGGCAAGTTGACACTCACTTCAACCACGGTGAAACTGCCTGGCGAGAAGTTGAGTCTTAACATTTGGCGTTTGCCAGTCAAGGGCTAAGCCGACTAAAATAGTGAAGTTGCCTTCGGGCATACGCCCCGATAGCTCAGTGGTAGAGCACTTCCATGGTAAGGAAGGGGTCGACAGTTCAATCCTGTCTCGGGGCTCCGGCGGGCAATTGCCCGCCTTTTTTGAACCTCGGTTCATTTGCCCGGCGGGGTAGCTCAGGTGGTTAGAGCACACGACTCATAATCGTGGGGTCGCGGGTTCGAGTCCCGCCCTCGCTACTACTCTTGACCCTATGGTCAATGCATCAATTGAGGGTAAAACTTACCCAGAGACCGACCCGTATCTGGTCGGCCGAGAGAAAATCCGTGAATTCGCCCATGCGGTGAAGGCTTCGAGCGCCCTGCACTTTGATGTGCTGTCGGCTCAGGCGGCGGGTTATTACGATGTGATTGCCCCACCAACCTTTGCCGTGGTGATCCAGGAGCGCAGCCTGGTCAGTGTTCTTTCAGACCGCGAGGCCGACATTGACTTCAGCCGGGTTGTTCACGGCGATCAGCGCTTTGTTCACGTGCGGCCGATTGTCGCCGGCGATGAGCTCACCAGCACACTCAAGGTGGCATCGGTCAAGTCAATTGGCGGTCACTCGATGGTCACTTTTGAAACTCAGGTGCATGACAGTTCAAGGCAACTGGTTTGCACAGCGATTTCAACTCTCGTGGTTAGGGGTGCAGAGTAATGACTCATATCAATCTGGCCTCACTCGAAGTTGGTCAAGAAATCGGCAGCATCGAGTTTTTACTAACCCGCGATTCGCTTGTGCGATACGCGGGTGCTTCGGGCGACTTCAACCCGATTCACTATCGTGAGGACATTGCAAAAGCCGTAGGTCTCGACGGTGTGCTTGCGCACGGCATGCTCACCATGGGTGCGGCTGTTCAGATTGCTGTCGATTGGATTGGTGACCCTGGTCGAGTAATTGACTATGGCGTTCGTTTCACTAAGCCGGTTTTTGTTGACGCGCGTGACGGGGCCGTTCTAACTGTTAGCGGCAAGATTGGCGAAATTGATTCTGAGAATTCAATCGTTCGAATCGATATCACAGCTGTTGCAGCCGACCTTGCGGTTCTCGGCAAGGCACAGGCTCGGGTTCGCGTCTAATGAGTGCACTTCGTGCAAACTCGGTTTCTCTTCGAGAGGTAACAACAATTGGCGTAGGCGGAAAGCCTGCAGAGCTGATTGTTGCAAAGACTTATGAAGAGCTTCTCGAGAGTGTGCGCGAGGTTTGGTCAACCGGCGAAAACTGGTTTGTTCTCGGCGGTGGCAGCAACGTAGTGATCGCAGACAGCATTCCTGATCTGCACGTTGTAAAAATCGAAACCACCGGCATTGAGCGTCTCGGTCAGGGTCGACTCAAGGTTCAGGCCGGTGAGAACTGGGATTACTTCGTGGCTTACTGCGTCGAGCACGGCCTGGGCGGAGTCGAGTCATTGAGCGGAATTCCCGGCACGGTAGGCGCTGCACCCTTGCAGAACATCGGGGCCTACGGCCAAGAGATTGCTGACGTTCTGGTTCGCGTCGAGTTTCTCGACTACGCCACGGGTGAACTACAGATTCTCGAAAAAGACCAGCTCGAACTTGGCTATCGCGACAGCATTATGAAGCGCTCAAAAGTTGGAGTAATTACCTGGGTCGAGTTTCAGTTGCTAAGTGATTTGCCTGCTGGCTCAACCGAGTTGATGCGCCGTCGACGTCAAGAGGTTCTCGAGTTGCGAGCGTCCAAGGGAATGGTCTTAGACGAAGTCGATCGTGACACTCACAGTTGCGGAAGTTTCTTTACAAATCCGATTGTCAGTTCAACCTTTGCAAAAACTTTGCCTCTCGATGCCCCGGCCTGGCCCATGGATGACGACGCGAGTCGCGTAAAACTGTCGGCGGCCTGGTTGATTGAGCAGAGCGGAATCAAAAAAGGTTTGCAACTTGGAAGTTCGAATGCCGGAATTTCCACCAAGCACGCACTTGCGATTTCAAATCGCGGTGGAGCAACCTCAAAGGAAATCGCTGAGCTTGCAAGATTTATTCAAGAGAGAGTTGCTGCAACTTTTGGAATCAATTTGATTCCAGAGCCAAGCTTTATCGGTTTCTAAGCGAAGAGTTTTTGTAGTCGCTGAATGCCCTCGAGCAACTGCGCGTCACCGAGTGCGTAGCTCATACGAACATAACCCGAAGGGCCAAACGCTTCACCGGGAACCAGGGCGACTTCAGCGGTATCGAGAATGTAATCGCAAAGTTCGAGTGACGTGTTGATTTGCTTGCCACCCCAATCGCGACCTAGAAGAGCGCTAACGTCGCTGTAAACATAGAACGCACCCTCTGGCATTGGTGCAACCCAGCTGTCTATCTTGTTGAGTTCAGCAACCGCAACTTTGCGACGTCGATCGAATGCTTCGCGCATCAAAAGCACATCGTCTTGCGGGCCGGTAAGTGCGGCAATCGCTGCGTGCTGCGAAATGTTTGAGACGTTAGACGTGAGGTGTGACTGCAGGTTGCCGGCGGCCTTCATGGCGTCGAGCGGTCCGGCCATCCAACCCAAGCGCCATCCGGTCATCGCGTAGGTCTTGGCAACACCGTTGACCATGATGGTTCGGTCGATTAGCTCGGGCACTGCCTCGGTGATCGAAACGGCTCGAAGGCCGTCGTAAACCAGGTTCTGGTAGATCTCGTCGGTGATGACCCACATGCCGTTGTCATAAGCCCAGCGACCGATGGCCTCGGTCTCTTCTGGCGAATAGACCGCTCCGGTTGGGTTAGAAGGGCTGACGAAGAGCAAAACCTTCGATTTTGCGGTGCGGGCGTCCTCGAGCTGGTCGACCGTTACCTTGTAGCCCTGATCTGCTCCGGCAAAGACCTCAACCGGCACACCGCCTGCAAGACGAATAGCCTCTGGATAGGTCGTCCAGTAAGGGGTAGGCATCAAAACCTCGTCACCCGGGTCGAGCAGGGTGGCAAAAGCCTGGTAAACCGCCTGTTTTCCGCCGTTTGTGACCACAACCTGCGCCGCCGAAATCTCGGTGCCTGAGTCGACCTTGGTCTTCTGGGCAATGGCCTCGCGAAGGTCGGGCAGGCCGATGGCGGGGGTGTAACGGTAGTTTTTCGGGTCTAGAACGGCACGTGAGGCCGCTTCGACGATGTGCTGAGGAGTTGCGAAGTCTGGCTCGCCGGCAGCGTAAGAGATAACCGGTCGACCGGCGGCCTGAAGGGCCTTCGCCTTGGCATCGACCTTGAGCGTTGCCGATTCGGCAATTGAGGCGATTCGCTTTGAGATTCTCGAGAATTCAGTCACCCGACAAGCCTAACGCCCTTATTCGGGTTGCTATCTAGGCGGTTGGGCGTTTAGACTTACCGAAGGAAGTTGACAACTCCGCAGCCTAATCTGGCGAAAAATCACCTTAGATTTCAATCTAGAAGTGTGTCTTTCGCCGCT
>Ga0209191_1000060_pt1 | contig 89057 bp, 88 predicted proteins | sample S_130626_EF_Meta_FD_187320 | JGI IMG/M metagenome (GOLD analysis project Ga0209191, IMG submission 187320) | Freshwater microbial communities from Lake Simoncouche, Canada to study carbon cycling - S_130626_EF_MetaG (SPAdes) (version 2) | ecosystem: Environmental > Aquatic > Freshwater > Lake ...
TACAAGGCACTGGTGATCTAACTGTTCAAATCACAAAAAAAAGGGAACCATTAACTGATTCCCTTTAGGCTGTTGTGAGTTACTAAACTTATGCAACTACCTTGCGACCGCGTACTTTATCGTACATACGATTCACAATTTTAGTGTTTTGGTGACGGCCGTTTACTACTCCACTTACGTAAGTAGGGGTCACATTCAATTCAGCAGCAATTACCTGGTTATCTCCACGACGCTTGCGGCTAGTGATGATTTCCAATTTTTGTGGAATTGATAATTTTTTGTAGCTAGCACCTTTACGGCTATTAGTACTACGTGAAACAGTTGCAACTACTGGAGTTGATACTGACTTTGCTGCAACCTTAGTAGCAGACTTTGATGTTGTCTTTGACGTTTTCATCTTTTTTTGGTTTAATTTAAAAAATTATTACTTGAGTTTATAGTACCAACCTTTTTTAAATTTGGTCGACTCTAGATAAATAATCAAAATATCTCTTTAAAAATGGGACAAATTAAACCATTTAATCAATTTATACTCCAGGAATCTGAGGCTAATCTGGATCCAGATGATGATCTTAACCAGTTAAGGGATCTAGGTTTAGCTGACAAAGAACCTTTTGACAACCGTTTAGATAAAATGATTGATGAATGGGGCGGTGATCCTGAAGTTAATGCTGCAATTCGGGTACTAAAGAACAAAACCAATCAGTATATGGATAAATGGATAGACCTTGATAATTTGGAAGATTTAGCTGAATGGGATAGGTATACTGAAAGTCTATCTGACATAAGCGGAAATGACTTAGGTTGGATTGAATTTATCATAGTGGCTGATGTACTTTAAAACCCTGAAATATCAAATAGTACAAAAGATAAATAATACCTAGAAAATAATTACTCTATAATATAATGAAAAATCAATTAATTAAAAGCTATGCCAGTTGGATAAACGAGGCAACTGAAGCTTCTCCTTTATCTACTACTGCTCCAGCAGTTGATGGTATAGCATTCATTTCGTCCTCAACTAGTGCATCAAATATTACTGATCAATTAGCTGCAAATATTGGAATAAAAAAGGATATTGTCTATACATTAACAATGCAAAACATTGCATCATTAAGATTTATTGATACGGACGGTAGTAAATTTGGTGGAGCTGAGGCCAAAACTCGAATCACAATTAATTTAGATTCAACTCAAAAGACTGCAAAACCTGGAGACGATATGTTAGAGATCAACGGTCGAAAACTACTTGAAACAGGTACAATCTTTCTTAAAAAGGCTGACCTAACTGGACCAATCACAATAACTGCTTCAAATAATGGAATGCTTGCACTCGTTAGATTTGCAAATTCCCAAGCCGATATGGTTACTCGTTTTAAATTTTATCTTGGTAATTGTCAAAACTTTGTGCTTAAATTTACATTAGGCAATCCAGTAGCTGAAGCTGACGCAAGAGGTTTTAGTTATTATTGGGCAAAACCTGGCCAATTAGGCTCAATTTCAAATATGATTGCTGCAGCTATTTCAATTAATCTATTAAATGCGCTTGGAGTGCCGGATCATATTGCAAAAAATGACCCAGTAGCAGGTGACTATTTTACAAGATACGTTAATGGAAAGGACTCAGCTGCTGCAACTACCGCAATTGCGAATGGTGCGGCTAACTTCGTTAAAGGTAAACGTATGTTAGTCAATAATCCAATTCCGGATGTTGGTGCTGCCTGGACAGGATTAAGCTCTGCCGATTTTAAAATATTGATTTCGTACAACGAGAAGTCTCAAAAATTCAAGCTTTTACCTGAAGGTGTAAAACGATTAACCGCAGTATTCACCAAAATAGCAGAGGCAGTTTCTCCAACCAAATCTCCAGTTGAATTTGGAAATGACGGAGCTGCAGTTTTTGCAGGATATACTGATATTATTAAAAATGGACTTCTGTCTAAAGCTAGCGCCTATAATCTTAATGAATGGTTTGATAGAGTTCAAAGTGTTCAAACTTGGACAGGAGCCCCAAATGTTCCAGCTGGCGGCGGAACTGGTGGTAAAAAGCAGGGAGAAGGTCAAGTAGGCCGAGGTTAATAAACTAACAAACACTCACACATAAAAAAAAGGGACTCTAATGAGTCCCTTTTTGGTTAGGGTTGAGAAGTTTAAAAGTAAGAGTTACCGTCTACTAATTCAATATAGGTTAAGCCGCCTTTAGTGTAAATGTAGTACTTCACAAAAGGAATTGCAGTTTTTCCAACCTTTGCATCACTGCTACCTCCCATGCAAGTTTCATCATTAATTTGATTGCCTGCAAAAGTGTAAGTTGTATAACTGTAGTTTATTTTCTTATTGTCTAAAGAGTCCATTAACTCCTTTGGGTTATTGATCTTGATTGGAACTTGACCTTGATTGAAAGTTAAGCAACGGTCTTTAAGAAAGGCAACGGCTTGACGATCTTGTTCAGTTGAATTAGTTTGGGCGTTTGCAACCTGAAAGCTTACAGCGAAAATGATTGCGAAGATTAATTTTTTCATAACTTGATAGGTTTATAGTGTTTGTTAAATATATTATACTATTAAACCTAATAAACTTTCCATAATAAATAAAAAATATGAAAACTTTTAAATTTTTATCAGTAGCTGTAGTACTTGCTCTACTGCTATGTACTGGCTTTATTAAAGACCCTGCAACAATTAAATTAGAACCTAGTTTAATTAAGTTAGTGCCTAGTTCAATCAAGTTAGAGCACAAAGGTTACACTGCCTATTATAGTAAAACCCTACACTATCCATTAAAGGTTGAATGGTGGGATACTAAAGCCAGATTAGAGTGTCCAACTACTAAAGTTCCACGTAAGGATCAATTTGCACCGGACCCATTATTGCCAGATGAAACGGACTTAATGGATGATTATGTGGGTTCAGGTACTGATCGAGGTCATATGTGCCCAGCCGCAGACAATCAATGTAGTACTGAATTGCAAACTGAGTGTTTTTATTTCTCGAATATGGCTCCACAGTACCATTCGTTAAATGCTGGAGACTGGAAGAAACTTGAGATGAAAACTAGAGACCTTGCCATACAATACGATTCAGTAATGGTTTGGTGTGGCTCGACTGGTGAAGCTAAAAAAATAGGCTCAACCTCAGTACCTCTTAAATGTTGGAAGGTTTTATTTGTTAAAAAGACCAAGGTTTGGGAATATTATATTTTTAATAATACCCCAGACAAACCAGTTGGACTAGATCATTGGAAAGTTACAAAAGCTAAGATTGAGAAATTAACCGGATATACCTTTACCGTTAAGTAATATAGATCACTCACCAGATCACATTGGCCATCTTTTAATATCCTAGCTAATAGTAACCTAACTTAAATTCTAGGCCGTCTCAGATCACATTAAAAAAGCCGGAATTTCCAGCTTTTAGTGTTTATTAAGATTTTATAGTCTGATCCAACCTTTAAACCTCATAACTGCCTCATACAAAGCTTCGCTAAACTTAAATTCTTTTAAGAAGTCTGGAAAGTCTCTTTTATAACCCGACAAAAGTTCGTTGTACTTATCATTGGTCCATTGCCAATTAAATGTTAAAATATCAGGAGTCTTAAATCCAAAAAATTTAAGAACTTGTTTTTCTAGATTAACAGCTTCCTTTCCATTCCAGTTATGGCCAATTGCAATTATTCCAGCCTCTTTATCTTTTAATAAATTAGATTCTCCTAAACTCGTATGTCGATTTTCTAACCAAGTCAATCTTTCAATTAATTGAGTGTATACTGCATTCATTTTGCCCCAACGAATTGACCCAAAAAATATAATTATATCTGATTCAAAGATTGCATTGGCAACTTTATACATTTCATCTGACTTATTATTAACTGATGCCCAACATCTGATATTTCCAGTTGGATTCTTTTTACCGTCAACTAGGTTAGCCGCTTTAACTCCGCAGCCGTTTCCTTTTTTATTTGAAACGTTTCCCTCACATGAAAATATTTTTAGTTTGGAAACATTAATAACTTGACAATTATCAAGTCTAGTAGCCAATTCATCTGCAATAATAGAAGATTTTGGTAATTCTTTCTCGCCTTCCCATCTATTTGAGGTAGTTAAAAAAACAATTTTTTTGTTTTTTAAATAAGTATATAATGATTTTAATTGATTCATTATGTGCTAGGTTTGACTTGAGGTTTCTTAGTAAGACTGGCAACCTCTTTTTTAGTTTGATTTGTTGTATTCGTAATTGCAGCAATTGTAGTATTGGTTGCTTTAGCGGTTGCATAATTTTTAGCAGCGGCTTTTAATACAAGTTCTCCAGTTTCACCAGTTGATCCATGCGCACCTAATTTTAACGGATTAAGTTTTGCTAAAAATTGTAGAAATTTATTAATTGAGGCTGGAATACCCTGAGTTATTAAGGTACTTATCTTAGTAAGAGCTATTTCAATTGAGCCGAATTTACTTATAACCCATGCGCCTAATTCTGAATTTTTAAATTCTCGAATTTTTTGACCAACCCATTTGGCAATATCGCTAACCATTCCAAGCAGAGTTTTAAGTTTAGCTGAAACTTCGGGAGCAGCAGCTTTTGCTAATTTAAAAGCAGTTGGATTAGATAGACCCTCAGTAAATGCAGCCATTACAATTTTAATTTCAGCCTTTAGTGCAACTGCCAGTGCTTGAGCTCCACTAATTGCCACAACTGAGGCTAGAGTTATTAAACCTTGCATATTTAAAGAAACCTTTTCAGCTTCAGTATTTGCAAAACTTGCCTGAATTGAATAGGAAATAGCATGAATTATATCAATAACACTGCCTGATCCTGGAACTACAGTATCTGATATTGCACTAATCACATCAACTCCAAGATGAGCTAAATCGTCCCATTCCCAATCTTCATTAAGTTCACGTTCTCGATTGTTTGTCCAATCGCTATATTCTAATAAGTACTGCATTAAAATCCTTCAACATTAGGTAGCCCGCTGCCCGGTTCAGCGTCATGATTCCGAGGTTCAAATTCATGATCGGTCATTTGATCTTCTGAATATTCTTCCTCTTCTTCAGGTTCACGATGTTCTTTACAGTCTGAGCAAATTCCGCCTTGCATGATTGGTGCACCGCAACAATTTGATTTGCCAGTTTCGTATGCATCATATGGATGCCAGCTTTCGTTAAGAAAATCGTTAAAATTCTTTATAATTGACATAGTTAGATAGTTATTTTATGGTTCAACGTCTTCATCATCTTCAATACCAAGAGCCATTGAGTTAAATTTATTCCAAGCAGTAATTGCAGCTTTCATTGTTTTATTAAGCTCAATTAAAGAGGTCTTTAGCTCTTCAACTTTTGTTTTATCAGCTTCTTCAACTGGGTTTTTACGAATGTCTTCTGGAATTTCCAAGAATTCTCCCTGTTTTTCTTTAAATGCTTTAATTGCTTCTCTGCGCGCTTTATCTAAATTTTGATATTCTTCAATTTCAGACTCAGCTGATACGATTTCTGGCTCAGATGGAATTTCTGGAGTAGTTGCGGCTGGCGTTTCAGTTGTAACCGGCAAAGCTGCTGCATCCGTTGCTGCAGGTACTTCTGGAGTAGCGGTTGGCACCTGTTCGTTTGCTTCAACTTTTTCAGATTCTTCAATCCATTGTTGATATTTATGAATCATTGTTATTGATTTTCTTATTATTTATCTACGCTAGGGATAAATAAAACAGAATGGCAACGATTGTAAACTTTAATACATGGGTATCTGAAAATATCGAGCATCCAAGACCTCTTAAGCAATTAGGCGATCTTGGTATTAATCGTAAATTTGGTAGAAACCCTCATACTGGTGACAAATATGAAACTGAACTGTTTCCAATGTTCCGTAGGTTAAAGCCTAGAATAGCCGCACTACCTAAGAAACCAACGCTAGAAGAATGGTTCGCAATGATGCAGAACTCAGATAATCAATTTTATTCAATGGTACAGGCGGATACTCTAGCTCAACCTGATGTACGAGAGTTATGGAGAGACCTAACCGGTCAACGCGCTTCAAAGATGAAACGCTATAATTTATCAGAAGGAGCAGAGCCTACTGCCTGGAAAAGTAAACTTGATCTAGACTGGACGGTTATAGCCCTTTGGCCAGAGGATTCTCTATATAAAGATTGTGCAAAGATTTTTAACTATTTAGGAATTGCATTTGCAGATCTTTCCTCAAAAACTATCTATATTGACGGAGTAATAATTGAGAGTCAAAACTTAACAAGTGATCACATACTTGCAATTGAGGCTCACGAAATAGCGCATTTTGAATTGGATCACTCTGCCTCTAAATACGATAGAGCAAATCAATACGATGAACGTCAAGAAATGGAAGCTGACTGGTTTGGTATTAGACTGCTTAAACTAAAAAATGAAATAAATGCAGCTGACCTTTTAGAAGATCGGTATGAACTATATTATAACGAGCCTTCCTCTACTCTTGAAAAGACTGACGATCTTGAGACAATTCTTAATAATTACGTCAACTAAAAAAATATAAAATAAAATGAAAATTTCGAAAATCGGAGATGTTAAACGTTTTTCATTTGGTGAAATGACATCAAATGATAATGGCAAAACGTCAGGTACGTCAGTTGCTGGTCTTTATATTATCTTTATTGGGGGCTTATGCTTTCTATTAGGCTGCATTGACAAACTATGGATTACTAAGTCAATTGATGTTATTACACAAGCAATAACATTTACCTTAATTGGAGCCACTCTACTTGGTGTTAAAAACGTTATGAATGGTAAAAAACCAGCAGCAACAGATTTAGTAGAGGCACCGGCTGACTCAACTTCGCCAGAACAACTTAATTCATAATTAAAGTTAACTTAACAAAAAATAGCCCTAATAGGGCTATTTTTTTGCTTAGTCGATATCGTCTTGTCGACCATTTGTTATTTCCTTATAGTATTCCCAAAGTTCTTGGCAACCCTCATAATTTTCTTTATATTCTAAATATCCAATAACGGCAAGAACCTCCTTCCAATAGCTTGAGGTAACACCTTTACGGTCAATATCTTTATACTTCTTGATCCATAGTTCTTCGTTTTCTATATAATCTCGCACCATCTTCATACTCAATTTTTCGACGAGGACTTACCTCTATAGTATATTTAACGTCGACCTCAAGTAATTCTTTAAGGCACTCAACAAAATCGCTGGTATGTAAACTTAAGACTGAATTATAGTCATCTTCGCGATATCCACCAAATAGAGCACATGATATAGGTAATGGTCTTCCTAATAATCTATCCATTTCTTTTACCCATTTCCAAAAAAGAGTTGAACATGCAATCCAGTGGTCAGTATCACATTGCCTTCCTAAATTATCATCTGCATGTGAATCTGCACCATGACACCAAACTACATATTGAATTTTATCGGTAAGGATAGCATGTTTTAATCGCTCTAACCATTTTGCAAGATCGGCTAAGTAATCTGAATCATAACCCTGTGGATTAATATTAAAATCTAATGGAACTGCTTTATTTAAGTTTTTACAAAATGCACGACTGTCTTCAATTGAATTTCCAAAATGACCGTCTAAATCAAGATAGGCTCCACTAAACGCAAATTCATTATAGATTTTAAGTGATGCAATTACTTGACCACTAAATGTACAAAAACCGCTTCCGCCGCTTGGCCTAGCATGGTGGAATCCACTAGTTGGACTGAAACTAACCTGGTTTGGATTAACTATTGAATTCCTGATTGCTGAGTATAGGGATGAATTTGTGTATCTAATTGATTCAGCAAACTGTTTTGACCAGGCTAATGAATTTGAATTGCACAAACCTGTCCCATTAAAAAAATCGTCCACATAACTTTTATGATGAGCCATTCTAAAATCAGTTTTAGTAAATGGCCTAAAATCATCAGTTATTGAAAAATTTCCAAGAAGTTTTTTCTGTTTTAAATATGCCAAAAGAAGTTTAGGTTTTAATGGAGACTTGCTATAATTAGAAGTCTTGTCATTTTCCAAAACCTGTTTTGGCGTATAAAAAGTTTTTATTTTCTTTGATCTCATACTTAATATAATATACCATAAAAGCTTAGAGGCTTTCAACCGCATGTTATATTACCATTAATCTAAATCAGTTGGTTCATCCTTGAAAAATTTATCCAGTTTATCAAGATGATCAAATAGTTCAGCTGGGCCGATTGGATTAGCGGTTAAGTCAGACTTTTTAATTATATCAGTGGTAAAGCTATAAAGAACAAGTTCGCTTAATACAGTTCTCATAAAATCAAAGAAAGTCCAATCAGTTATTCCACTAAATATTGCATCATCATTACGGGAGTCATCATCATAATATTCCAAAAAATCATCAATAACAATTTGGGTATTTAGCAATTGGTCAATTGTTATATCGTAAATGCTGTGCAACTCATCTTCTGCACCATCATCTTCTTCGTCAATCATCTCCAGGGCAAGTAGTGCTGGAAATGTGTATATTTTTGAGTCATCAACATCCGGCACTGGTTTTACTTGACCCATCCATAATAGGCAAATCGCGTCTATTTTAAGATCATGCGGTTCAGCCGGTCGACTTAATAATTCAGTAAATAGGTCTTCAACTTGAACGCCATTAAGATATGCAAGAAACACAAAATTTAATTGTTCAGCATATGGAGTTAAATTATTAATTATGTCCTTTAGCTTAACATTTTTTTCTATATGAACGTCGTACGGTAAGTACCACGTGATAGGTAAACTTGTATCAGCCATATTTCGGTCTATCCATTTTTCAGAAGTTTCATCCCAAAATGAAATTAGGATAGCTTGTTTAGTAAATGTGAGTTTCTGCATGATCTAGATCTTTTTAAGTATTCTACTATGGTTATCTAACCGGATTCAAGAATAAATAACTAAAAAGTATTTTTTATATAATTATGGCAAAGTCTTTTATAGAAGCAATTAATGAATCGAATATTAATCAGGGTGGGCTAGTTGATGAAATGGGGGTTAAACGCCCTGAGCGATTAGCTGGAAGTCATATTGGTAGAGCTAGACAGGAAACAGTTACTCGTAGACAACAGCTTGCAAATCAGCCAGTTCGTAGAAGTTACTCAGAAGTTGCAGCAGATTTAACTCGTGCACTAAAACAGGTTCCTAGAATTGAGATTACAATGGAAAAGCCTAGTAATACCAGAGATTATTATCCAAGATTTCCACAACCTATTGTTGATTTACTCAAGGAACTCAAGCAAATTGATGAAGGCCGAATGAAAGAGGATTTTGGTAAATGGAGAGACGTATATCCATCAGGTACGGCTGTTTATCTTAGAACTGAAGAGCCTAGCTCATTTCAACGCAGCCATTTCCCAAATGACGGAATTAGACCAGCTCTTAGAGGTACAGGCTTAGGTTACAAATTGTACAGAACACTATTAAAATATGCAGGTTATATTTCATCAAATTCAAGCGGAACTACTGAAAAAGACAAAGCTTGGGGATCATTGTTGGACTATAAAGCAAATCCAGATGGAACGCCATCAGTTGATGATGCGCTAGCAATAATTGGTCCAGGAAGTTGGATGGCAATGGATAAAGGAATAAGTACTCAATCAAAAATTGATGTAGCTGAGAGATTTATTGAACGCCAAATCGGATTTAATAACACAAAACCGGACAGATTTGATATTGACGATGAACTTCTTTCAATTCTACCTGATACTTTTTTAACAAAGTTAGATGATGAGTACTTAGCGTCATTAGGTCGAGACGGCCGTATATCAAATGAGAGATTTAGCTCAATTAATGCAGCTAGATCAGAAGTGCAGCGTCTTGACAGAGAAAGAGCAGAGCGCCAAGCAATCGAAGATAGAGAGCGTAGAACTCGTGAAGAGGCTGAAACTCGACAACGCCTTGCTTCTCGTATTAGACAATTCGGCGCAGACCCAGATGCAGAATGGCAAGTTGGCGACTTTATTGTAGTTAAAAGCTACCTGTATGATGCAGGCTACGATAGCTTACCAATTAGGCAAGTAGTTGATGTACGCAACGGGACTTATATTGCTGCTGGTATATCAGATGTTATTCGAATTGAAGCTGGCGAACGTACCCCAGGTGATGCAAATGACACTCGGACAACTACTGATAAATCACAATGGGTTAAAGTAAATATTGAAAATATTCCTGATCTAGATAGAGTTAACCTAACCCCAGCCGGTAAACTCTTTATTCTTAATAGATTAAGCCCTGAAGTAGTTCAACAGCGTCGAGATGCGGAAGCTCAAGCAGAAAGAGAACGTATTGAAAGAGATCGTTCTCAAAATTTGGCCAGAACTGCAGACAAAGCCCTATTTGGTAAACTTGATTTTACTGGAGCTGAATTAAAACAGGCTGTTAATAATCGCCAAACCTTGGCGAATCTTGACTTGCTTAAGAAAATCAGAACTGGTAATTTTGCAAAATTTGTAGTTCTAGCAGAACCTCAACAGGCCTCTCTTAGAGGAGCCGCTGGAGTTCCAGTATTTGTCGCGATTGAAAGACTAGGCAGAGCAACAAGGTCAGTTGAAAGCCCGCAGGAATTAATAAGTAATCCGCGTAATATTATGCTAGTTAATGTAGTTACTGGTAAAATGGTTGAAGGTCCATTTGTTGGAATGGGATTAATTGCACTAGGCCTTGAACCAGTTACAGAACAGGATAAATTAATGGCAAGAGCTGGAGATCACTACTATATCGCAAATCACCAAAACAATTGGGGTATTTTATCTAAATGCGATTATACAACCAGAAATACTGCAAATCAGCCGTTTATTTACTTACGAACATTTGGTGGAGCTGAAAGACCTACTCCAGTTAGATTAGATCTTTTAAGAAAGATAACTGACAGGACTGAGATTGTCTAAATCACAATTGGCGGATTCTTTCGATAGAACTCTGCCAATCTTTCTCTGAATTTAAAATAGTATTCTCTCATTTCACTAGAGTCCATTCTAAAGTGTTGTGGAGCTAAGTTTAATTCGTTTGAAATCCAAATTCTACAAGTAACTGTCTTAACCTGCATACGGTCCCAAACTGCAACCGAATATGCTGCGACTTGGTGCTTATAATCTTCAATCCATTTTTCTTCCTTGGGTTTACGAGCGGTCTTAAAATCTACAATTGCATGGTCGCCAGTTATTAATTCAGAAACATTATCAACTGTGCCAGCAAATCCACCATCTCTAGCCGTCCATAAGAATCGCTCTTGAGCAATTACTCGTTTAATTTCGTCAAATGAATTTGATTTTATAAAATTATAGAAGAGCATGCCTCCCACAATTTTTGCCCGATTATCAAATTGATCAATTTCATCATCTATTCTGGCCAAGGACAAAGTGTCCTCAAGTCTGTCTTTTGCAGACATCGACTGCGGCAGATTAAGATAAATTTCGCATAACCGGTGCATCACAGTTCCTCGGTTAGCTGCATCTTGGCCGATTTGATCAGCTTTTTGGTGACCTATACGGTTTCTCCAAGCATCAAGTCCAGATTTATCAGAGGTATCTCCAAGTACAGAGGTTACACTTGGGAAAGTTCCAAGTATTCCAGTTGAGTCAGATACTTGATAGTATCGAAATCCATTCAGCACAACTCGTTTAATTGATTCAGACATTAGATAAATAATTTAGTATCTATTACACAATAAACATTTAAAGTTTAACATGATTAAGACATTTACAGAATTTAATTCAAATCTTAATGAAGGCGGTTTCTTAGACTGGCTAACTGGTAAAAGCGAAGAAGGCACAGTCAAGAAGCAGGGCAATACCGATAATCAGGATTTAATTGACGATAAAATTTCTGAATTTTATAAAACCCTTGAAGACTTCGCAGGAGCAAATAAGGCTGTACCGGTTCAAAAATTAGGAGAAATGCAGTATTCAAAGATGGTTGAAAATATTCAAACTGCCCTAATTTTCTTAGGTTATCCACTTCCGAAATTTGGAGTAGACGGTTATTTTGGACCAGAAACAGCCAATGCAATAAAGAAATTTAATGAGGATACTAAAAAAGATCAGGGAATATAATGATCAAAATTAAATCATATACTGACTTTAAAAATACACTAACTGAAGCATCAAATGCTGACGAATTAAGAGATAAACTTTCCGATCTAGGGTATGCTGAAAAATCAAAAGAGCTTAGTAGCGGTGGAGATATTACAGATGATATTCAAAAAATAGCTGAAGTAGTATTATCTGAATTTAAAAAGATTGCGCCTAATATCCAAGTTAAAGTAACTAGTGGAAATGATGCATTTCATCACAATTTATCTTATGTTAGTAGACATACAAAAGGTCAAGCGGTCGATCTTGTAGTTACTCCAAATACAGAAGACTCTCGTAGTAAAATGATTTCTGTGTTAAACCGAGTATCTGATGGTACTCCAGGTTTCAGTTACATTGATGAATACTCTAATCCAACTAAGGCCGCAACTGCTGGACACTTTCACCTGTCTTATGGAACTCGTCCAGAAAATTCAAGAACGTCTAATGTAAAGACGGATGACCCAATTGAAGTTACTGGGTTGACTGGCGCAGAAGCAACCGCTAGTAATTTATCTAGCAGCGGTATTGTAATTGACTCAGACTTAATTAAGAGACTTATTACAAAATTAAAAGAAAAGAATTTTTCTCAAGCTGATTTAGACAAATATTCAACTTCATTGACTGCAGGTAAGGGTACTAATTTTAAAGCGGAAGGAGGCTTTCCAAAAGAAAATATGGTTGCATTAGAAAAATCAATGGACAAAAATGGAATAACTAATGAATTTGCACGTAAAGCAATTTTAGGAGTAATTTCAAAAGAGTCAGCAAAAGGAGGTAGTGAAACTTCCTATTTTAGTACGCCAATTGCAAGAATGAAAGAGGTATTTGGAGCCAGAATTTCAAAATACGCAGATGAAGAAATTGAAGGTTGGAGACAATTGGGTAAAGCTGGCTTTGACAGTAAATTTTGGGAAGCTGTGTATGGAGGAATGAACGGTAATACTGAATCCGGAGATGGAGAAAAATACAGAGGAAGAGGTTTTAACGGAATAACATTTAAAGGAAATTACGAAAACTTACAAAAGATTTATAATAGTTCAAATCAGTCTTTAGGTAATATTAATATTGTTAAAAATCCTGAACTTCTTGAAAAACCTGAAGTTGCAGCAGAATTTGCAATCCTGTATTTCATAGATTCATTTAAGAGACACGGTAAAAATCCAAATAACTATTCGGATTTAGATTCAGCAGTTACTGACTATATTAGAGCAAATGCAGGTTGGGGAACTTCGTTAAATGGAGCAGTAGTTTCAGCAGGTTTACAAAAAGCAAAAGCTTTTGCAAGTTCATTAGACTCAACTGAAACTGCCTAATATTCAAGATCATAATAGATCCTGAATCCAAAATCCCAAATGAGTATATTAAAACTTACTATTAATAGCCAAGAGCTAACTCCAGATTCAATAAAGTGACCTTCTGGATTATATGTAATATACGGGGAAATTAAGCCAATTTGCTTAAAGACTGGTGACCATGTTTTATAACAATACGGTTCAATTCTTAATACTTTCTTCATAATTTAACTACTTTAAATAGGGCCTTTTCAATTGCATATCCGTTGTTGATAAAATATTTTAAACTATCAACATTACAGTGTGCATAAATAGATTTATCTGATTCTTTTATTTTAGAGTCTCTATAGTTCCACAATAATTTATAGATACCCTGACTTCTGTGTTCTTCTTTAACGTATGCATGACAAAGATAAATTACAGCAGCGTGTTCAACATATGAAACTACTCCAACCAATTCATCTTTAATAAAGCACCCATAATAAGTTGCATATTCGTCTAATAGATCAGGCTTAAGTTCGCTGAATTCATGATCAACTTCCTTATATGTTATTTTTCTAATTTCCATATCTTAATTGGATAAAGGCGCTTTAATTGATTGATGTGATTGATAATTGCCTAATTGAATATCTTCCTCCAATAAACACTTACAAAAATTATCATCAGTGAAATTATTAAATATTGAGATTGCCTCTATTGGGCCATCTTCAGTTTCTCTAGCCCAAAACTCAGTATTAATATTTAAAGAAGGTAATTCAAACGGTACTCTACTATAATATGGAATCTTATAAATATCATAATATTCAGAAAGACCTCCGCCGAATGGCATTAGTTCAGCAACCGCTGACTGGTACGCGACCGGTCCCATTGCATCTTTCAACATAGACCCCCGTTCTTCATGGTCATATTTTCTTCCAATTTGTTCTTTTGCTTGTTCAATATGATTTGAATATAAATGAGTATCACCTAAATTTCCTATCAATTCGTCAGGTACCATATTAACTGAAGTAGCAATGATTTCCAATAACAATCCATAAGAAGCAATATTGAATGGTAAACCTAAAAACGTATCTACTGAACGTTGATTCCACATTAAAGAGATTGCTCTTGTCGGTAAACGTAACTTGTCAGCCCATTCTTTTGTTAATATTCCATCTATATTTATCTTATAACCATAGTCTTCTCTTTCTTCCCAACTCAACTCTCTCGTATAAACTTGAAATCCATAATGACAAGGTGGGAGAACCATTTGGTTTAATTCACCCACATTCCAAGCACTAACCATCAATCGTCTTGAGTCTGGATTTGTTTTAAGGTCGTTGATTAGGTTTGCTATTTGGTCTATAGGTTCATGTAAGGTATATCCAGTATTGTCTCCACTGTAATCTACTATCATGTTATCAAAATTTACTTTGTTCCATTTTCTCCATTGCTTACCGTAAATTGAACCTAACTCCCCCCACTTCTTAGCAAACTCATCATCTGTTTTAATACGTTCAATAAATCCTTCTTTACTTAGAATATTGTAATCAGTTGCCTCTTTAAGTATACCCTCGTCAGTAGCTTTATCAATTGATAGCTTAACGGTCTTTTCATAATTCTTATATGCATCACCATCCCAAATATGACATCCGTTATCAACTAAGAACTTGATATTAGTATCGCCACGTAGGAACCATAACAATTCAGTTACAATAGTTTTAAATGGCATCTTCTTAGTTGTAAGTAAAGGAAATCCTTCTGACATTTTGTGTCTGATTTGTCTTCCAAATACCGAAATCGTACCAGTTCCTGTTCTGTCAGATTTGGTTACTCCATTATCTAAAATATCTTGGAGTAGTGCTTGATATTGTTTATCTAAACTATTCATAATTAAAACGGTTCATTAATAATTTGGTTAAGTCGTTTAATTTCAGCGATTACGTCATCACCTAATTCAATTTTAGACATCATTGATAAGTCCATTACTTGACTGTATAATACTTTGATTAATAGGTCTTTTGCTTCTTCTTTGTTCATAGTTAAAAATTTATTTCTCTCCAAGGACCTTCGTTTTGCCAAAATTCATAGGTTTCCCCGTCCTTAAATTGTTTATTATTTGATTTTATTTTTGAAATTTCAGCTGCTGCTTTAACTCCTTGGCGATTTGTAATTATTTGTTTCCATTGACTGTTTACCTCAGTAATTACAGGATCTTCAAAATTAATTGATACTCCAGTTTGGTCAATTATTACGACCTTTACTGAACCCAATACTTGCCAATCTGAACCAACTGTGATTCCATAAAGAAACAGGGTCCTAGACTCTTCAAGTTCCCCATGTGATTTTACTAGCTGATTAAATACTAGATTGCCTAAGTCAATAATATCTTTCATGTTTTTATTATACTATGATTGTAGACTTGGAACCCAATGTGTTGTGCGACCGTCTGGTGTTTCTTCCCTAACCACTACATTGCCTAATGGATCCTGTTTTTGAGCATAGACTTCAAACTCAAAGGTAAAGTCGCCAGCTTCTCCATTTACTTGGCGATAATTTCTGATACTTGCTCCGCCTTGATCGTATGAAGCTTTCATTATTAATTTACCCCAATTCCATAATTGACAGATCTCATCTTGTGTTAAATCTTGCACCAATCGATATGGAGATATTTTAGAGCGATAGAGCATTTCACATTTAATATAATTACCAATGCCAGCAAACAAGGACTGATTCATTAGTGCTTCTGCAACAGTTTTTTTCTGAACTTTAGGCAGTTCAACCTTTCTAACAAAATCATACATGCTGGAAGTTTGATCGTTTAACATGTCAAGCCCAAGGCTCTCCAATTTTTTTGAAAGCTCTGACTTCAGTGTGAACTTTAAGGTACCGAATCGGCGCTGATCAACAAAATACAGAGACGTACCATCCTCAAAACCTATTCGGAAATGGCTATGAGGCTTAAGGCCAGTTGACCAGTACCCGCTCATTCCCAGTGTTATCCAGAGGCATGTCTCGTCACTAAATTCCAGCCAGATGAATTTGCCCTTAACTCCACCGCCGGTCACACGGACTGGCACCGATGTTTTAACGTTAAGATCGGGAGCCCTTTTTAGGAAACGGCCACCTAGCACCTCAAATTGACTAATTGTTTTTGTTTTAGCGATTTCCGAGATTCCCTCGTAAACTCGTCTGCATTCCGGACCTTCTGGCATTAGATAAATAAGTTTATAAAATTATACCAAAAACAAATGAAAAATTACATTGCACTATTTGAAAGCTTTGAAGAGAGTTACGATGAATTCCACCAAGCACCAAATACAAAATCGGATTCTTTTTACCATAATATTTCAAAAGATCTAATTGAATTAGCTAGTAACTATACAAATGAGCCAGTTGAAATTGATCAACACTCCAATAAGTATGAAACGGCAAGCCGAATTAAAGATTTACAAAATGATCTTATTACAAAAATTTATGACGAATTTGGAGAAGATATTGCTCAAAGTTTTGCAGACGAGTCTGATGCACTATTAGCAAGCCTAGAAATTTCCGAAAAGAAAAAAGGTTTATGGGATAATATTAATGCAAAAAGAAAGCGTGGAGAAAAACCTGCAAAGCCAGGAGAAAAAGGTTATCCAGCTCCAGGTGCTTTAAAATCTGCACAGAAAACTGAAGAGTCTATGAATAAGAAAAAGGTATTTGCAAAGACAAATAATATTCCAGACAATGGAGTGTTAAATGGTTCTAAAAAAGATACTAATATGGAAACTGGTAAAATGCCTCAATCTTTAAACCCTCGTAAAACTACTCGATAATTTACTAGTATAACATAACATAAATTTAAAAGCAATATGTATTATCTAGCAAAATTAAGATTTGAGTCGGAAGACGACAACGGCAAAACGAAAAAAATTCGTGAACAGTACTTGGTTGAAGCAACTTCAATTGGAGAAGCCGAAGAAAAATTATTAAAAAGATTTGGTGAAGGAATTTCCCCATGTCAATTAGAAGCGGTTCAAGAATCAAAGATTCTAGGCCTAATCGAATAACCTAACTTACTTAAATAAAAAAGAGAGCAATTGCTCTCTTTTTTTATGTATGTTTTACTGGAACTTTACAGACTGAAATTATCTTTCCAATTGGCGACCACCTGGCCTCTTCTTCATATGCAAACTTTTTGGTATCCCAAAGTTTAACTGAGCCAGTTTGATTCATTAGGGTCTGGGCAGCGCGTTCTGTTAAATTTGGAAAAGAAATTGCAGCTTCAAACAGTGCAATTTTATAGGCTCCCCTAAACGTACCAATAACGCATAGATGAGTTTGGGCTTCTCCAGTGACAGCTGTTATTAAGCAGACTTCTTTTGCTCTGGCTGGACTAGGCATTAAAATATACCGGAAATTTTTCGACTAGACTTTTCAAGATTTGATTGTCAGTCTGGCCAGTTTTTGACTTTTCGTAAATATGATCCATCATATCTATACTGGTTGAATTGCCAATTACTGCATCAATTTTACGATTAATAAATTGAGTCGGCCCGTTTAATTTTACCTGTCTAGCAACTTCGGCTGGTTCAGGTACAAAATATTTGTTAAATCCCATAGTAATATTATTATACTCTGTAAACAAAAAAAAGGCTAGCTTTTTTACGGCTAGCCTTGGTATCGTCGGAAAAAACGTATGAGAGGGGTAGGGTTTACCTCCAATTTGATGCTGAGCTTGCGTTATAACGACAACCTTCGTACACTCCTGTCAGAGTCGACTCAAAGCAAGTTGGATCCGCTTGAATCACTATCGTGTTAACCACAACAGTACGAGTGCTTTATCCCACCTAGCAAAGGATTATTCAGCCATTTAACGGGACTATTTTATACCCGTATGCCGATTGCAAAATACCGAATATGTATATCAAAACCTTAGATTCCAGTGGTTAACTGGTTCAAGTTGATCGTTTGATCTGCTGGTTTCATCCAGCCCTTGCGGAGCATCCTCCTAATCTAAACCATTACCTGTTTTACAATCAGGTTGTTCTGGCACATACTCCTAACAGGATCATGACTTCCTACTAGGTTTTTCCAACGTAAATTAAAGAACGATTATTGTAAAGTCTATTTATTATATCTAGTCTGGCCAAAAAGTTTTTGAAAAAATTTTAAAAGTAGCCAAATAAATAACCTAAAATAATTTTTATACATTATGGCAGTAAGCTACACCAATCCAGTATGTTACAATGGATTAAATCGACCAAATAGAGATGCCGTTAGTTTCGGCCCAGTTTCATTAGGTACAGTTCGTAAAGACTACACTACTCTAATAAACAACAACTGGCGGGCAGGTATTAACCCAGGAATAAACACGGTAATCTATACTGACACGTATAGCCGCGGAGTTGATACTCAAGCAGCTGCGGTACCTTCAATTCATTGGATTAGTGGTCAATCTCAAGCAAATATTACTGAACTAATTAGTCGTTTACCTGAAAGATCAGCAAATAATTACGAATTATTTGCAGATTATGCAACAGCTATTGCCTGGCTAATTGGTACTTATCAATACATGTTAGTTAACACAAAATATCCTGAATATTTACTACCTCCTGAATGTGCGGCAAATATTGAATTAGGATTCCTAGCAAGTTATCCAGGAACTGATATTGCGGTTTATGATTTAATTAGTAACAATAATTTTGGAGCAGTTGACGGTGCATTTGTTGCTCCAAGTGCTGGAAGTTTCGTAGGTTATTTTGAGACAGGCGGTAATAACGGTAGATTAGAAACACCAAATCTTAGAAATGCCACTGGTAATAACTTCAATGGATCTCTAGTAGTAGAGGGAGTATTCTATCAAGATCGAGACTTAAATGGCCACTATTTAGTAGGCACGCTAAACGATAGTATTTCAATTATAGTGGACAACCTAAAAATTACTGTAAAATCCGGTAATACTAATATGGAATTTCGTAATTTAGCACCACTACAAAACGCTGGAATATTTCATATGGTTGCATATGTTCCAGCTGGCGCAGAAGATCCAAACGACGCCAAACTTTGGATAAATGGTGTAGATATGGGAATGCCAGCGGTAAGCGGCTCAGGCTTAGCTTCAAGATCGGTTCCAAGTTTGTGTTTATGTGAATCTGCTATTGCTCTAACCCATGCAACAACTACTCGAGTTTATGGATTTAAAGCTTATGAATACGGGAATGCGGGACAAGCAATAAGTGACGTTCCTAACCTTGCAACTGCAAACTATGCAGCAATTTCTACGATTTACGGAATCTAATCTTTAAACTGATATTCTTTAGCAATGGATTCTCTTAATGAGAATCCATTGTCGTTTAAGAAGGACTGAAAATCTGTGAATTTATAATTAACACGGCAGTCAGTTTGACTACAGTGGACTGTAATATAGGTATGATTTAGGCAACTAACGCTGATGTCTTTAACTTGATGGTCAATTCCATCTTTGGTTAGGGTAGTATTGATTAGGGATAAACAGTCTCTCATACAGATAGTTTTTTATAACGCCAACGAAAGTAGATAGAGGATCCAAAGAATACTGCCGCAATACAGTACATAACGAAATTGGCTCGCCACAAGCTGCCAGTTGCTTCGATTAGCCAAAATTGGACAATATCGAAGCCAAATGGATTGAAAAATAGGGCAAGCATCATGCTCCAGGTTGATAGATTCCCAAATAGGGTTCTTCTTCGTGTTTCGACTATCACCGTCCATATGTGTCTATTTTTTCAAGCTCACTAACTTAAGTTCGCCAGGAAATTTCTAAAATTTCAAATTTATTTATTACCACTTAGGTTCCTCGCCAATTTGATCTAGTGCGCAATGAAAGCCTACCAGTCTGGTCTTGGCCTCTAAGAAACAGCCACATATACCGCACTGGGTTAGGATCTCGCCAAAATGCGGACACTCTTTACAAATTGCCATTCGACGGTCTTTTTCTGTATCATTCACAAATACTTTATTCATGATTCTACTAAGCACAGTAGTTTGTGGAACTGGTTGGTTATTGCTGCAACCACAGCCTTGAGTTGTTTCGTCAGCCATTATGCTTCGATTTTTTCAAATAGTCTCTTATCGTCAAACTCTAAATAGCTTTCAAGTAAAGAGCTAAAACCTTCGCGATACTTAAGTACAGCTAAGTCTTTGGCCTTTGCCTCAATTTCAATATCTATTGCCTGACCATAATTATTTATTTGCTCATAAATGTAATCAGCATGAGACCTCGCAATTACGCTTGGATCCTCGAATGTTTTTTTACTACTTGAATAATGAGTAAGCGGAGTATGGCCGTGCCAAGTGGTAGCAGCCAGCTTAAGCGCAGCCTCTTCAGTAAGATCACTAGTATTAAACCGGTGATGATGAAAATCAAAAGTAATAGGAGTACCTATTTCAAGATACACCAATTGATATAGATCGACTACTGAATATTGAGTAGCCTTATCGTCATTTTCTACAACCAGCCTGGCTTTGGTATTTGGTTTAAGTAGTTGAAAATTCTCGCAAAAACGTTTAGCTGCTGCCGTTTTATCGCCATAAGTACCGCCAATATGAATATTGATTGGGAAACCTACATTGGTTGGCAACTTCATAAGATCCATAATTTCGCAGTGCTGATCCAGATCCTTTACGGTTTTTGCAACAACATCGGCTCTAGGAGAAGGCAAGACATCGAACTGGCCTGGGTGCATTGATACCCTGATATTATTTGCAACTGCAAACTTGCCAATCTCTTGCATGTCTGATAAAATTTCAGGAAAATGTGGCAGCATTTGAATTTCATATTCTGACATCCATGGAAAAATATCGCTTGACATTCTGTACACATAAATGCCATTGGCTAAATTCCATTCCAGAATTTTTAGAACATCTTTTATATTTTGATGTGCAAGCTCGGCACAATATTCAAGGCCCTTTTCCTGAAAGGTTTTACGGATCATACCTCGATTGGCTGTAATTTTTTGGTCGGCTAATGACAAGTTAATGCAACAATAACCCAAACGGACGTTAGTATCTTTCATGTAGTTATTATACTACAAAATTGTATTGGCAAGCTGAACCGATAGCCAAATACCTAAATACGAACCTGCTACTGAGCCGGCAACATAACCAAACCATTGGTGTAGTGAATCTTCGCTCTTTGCAATTTTTCGGATTACAAAAAAGTTTAGTGAAGCTATTGTAAAATCACTAACTGCTGCTAAGTGATATTGAGTTTCAGCAACTGCTCTAAAATTTATACATAGAATTCCATATAGCACAAGCTGAATAGCAAATAGTAATAGACACTCCTTTAGTTTTAAAATATTCATCCTAGTTAATTAAAATTTGTTGGGTGATTGGTAACCATTCGTAACTGACCTGATGACTCTAACTACATCTAATGCATCCTGCAAAGCATCATGGGTTACTTCTCCAGATAGCTCGCATCGATCCATACATGTCTGTAAATTTGGTAAACTCTCGTCAGTGTGCCAGTCCATTAATAGAATAGCTGGATCCAGGATACGTTGCCTCATTTGAATTGAACTCATCCAGTTTGGAAGTTTCTGTAGAAATACTTTATCAAAACTTGCAAAGTTTTTACCGGCAACATTAATCTTTACACCACCAGTCGCTTCACATGGAAATCCGTTTGAGATTAACCACATTTGAAAAGATTTGGCAACAAGCCCGGCAGGTAAAATATTATGCTCTTTTCGATAGGCCAAACGCTCTTCCTTGGTTTTATTCTCAAGACCGCCAAGAATTTTTAAGATCCATGAATTTAATGAAAGCGCAAATGAACTTCCAGCATAAGCTTCATGTTCAATGATACACTGAAACTTAGGTAGCTGATCGTAAGGTACAGGCTTTTGAGTGTCTTCAATCACTGCACCGATTTGAAGAATTTGACAAGACTCTGGGTTAAGGCCAGTCGTCTCAATATCAATTGAAATATATTTCATATGTATATGGATTAAAATGGTAAATCGCTATCATCACTAAATGGATTAGCTGGAGCGGCTGATTTTTTAGGACCTGTGTCAATTCCAAGACTGCGGAAGATTTCATCATCTTCGTCCTCTTCTTCAACTTTTTTACTTTTAGTGGATGCGCGTTGCTGACCACTAATTCGGTAAGCTTCAAGACTGTTGAAGTATTTGGTTTGACCAGACTTATCAGTCCAGTCTCTACCTTTTACGTCAAACGAAATAGAGACAGTGTCTCCGATGCCGTATGAATCGATCATATCGCATTTATCTTGGACTAATCCAAATATTATTTTTTGTGGGTACTTGTCCCCTGATTCAATTACAAACTCTCTTTTGCGAAAGCCTTTGTTAAATGTCTGTGCTGGGAATATTTCGATAATTACCCCTGTTAATTCAAATGCCATATTAGAAATCGTGATTAGTTATTTTTATATCGTAGTTAGTAAAATTTTCAAAATCTTTGCGGTCTGCTTCAAGTCGACGTTCAACTGAATCTCCTGGCATATTACGGCTAATCATACGCTGCCGTCTAATCTCTTCATCTATATCAAAAAAGATTACAAGTGACTCTTTACGTGCATCATCAGATAAATGGGCTAAACCAGACGGGGTCATAATAAAAAGATCGTCTTGTTCAAATTGGTCAACGGTTGTTCCGTATATCCAGTTATTAAACGCAACCCATTCGTAAAATTGATCGGTGTCAATCATGTCTTGAGCCTGCGGCCGGGTCATGAAAAAATAATCTTTTCCATGTACCTCACCTTCTCTTGGAGGTCTTGTTGTGTAACTGATTGCGTATTTAAACCCGCGATCTTCAAATTTTTTGCGAAGGAAATCCTTTCCGCTTGCGGCTTTGCCGACTAAAATTATTCGTTTGCTCATATATTAAATTAAAATTCTCTCTTTTGACCGTGAACTGCTTTAAATACTGGAAATCTTAGTGAGTGAGCACCATGTTGATCAGTAGTTTCTTCAAAGAATTGTACAGTAATTGTTTTACCTAAAATTTCATTTGGGTTTTCGTGATAGTGTCGTCTTTGTTCAAGATTAAAGCCTGAACCTACTCTAACTGTATTACCTTTGTGTTCTACAATTACGGCTTTTAGCATAAGCTCTTCAACTTCTTTACCCATATCAATAATACGATTTACGTCAGATTCAAGATCGATTACTACATATTCTGCATCATGCATCTTTTTAACCTTAAGTAGATTCTTTGAGCGCTTGCCTTCGTATCCAATATCCTTACGCATCATTACACCTTCATAACCCATTTCAGTTGCATCAGCCACAATCTTTTCAAATTCCTCAATTGATTTTATTTGAAATTGGGGTAATGGTTCAGCATAGGTTAGGCCAGTTACAATTGCATTTAAGATGATTAGTCGGGCTGAAAGAGAAACGTCTCCGGCTTGATTCCAAAATTCAGATGATTCTAAAAAATCAAACACATAATATTTTGGATTCTGTATAGTATGGTTTTTTCTACCAATTTCTTTGATAACCCCCTGGAAATCTTCAAGTCCGCCAGGTTTCATAACGCAAACTTCTCCATCCAATACTTTATTCTTTAATCCAAGCCTCTTAATATCTTGAGCCAAGATTGAAAGCGTTAAAAATTCGTTGCCAGCTCGTGAATAAAACTTAGGTTCGCCATGTTCGTCAATTACGGTAATACAACGAACTCCATCAAGCTTACGACTTGCCCACCATTCTCCAGACTCAAAGTTTACCTTTTTTTCATTACCATCAAACTTCTCAGCTAGGGCAACATCAAATGTAGGTACTGTACCTGGCATTACTGAATTAATTAAGGTAGTAGTTGCTCTAGTCTTTAAGTTTCGGTCTATCACATCATAGATGACCTCCGCGAACTCCTGATTTTTAGCAATAAAACCATTAACTACTTGAATAGCATTGTGACCTGTGATTAGCCTTGCATCCAGATCATTAAGTAAATCAAATAGATCATCATAGTTATCAAAACTAAGATCCTGACGTTTCTTTAAATTATCTGAAGTAACATAATACTGTTTAAATGGAGAATAGACGTATTCAAACAGCTTACGTAATACTGGAGTATCGTAACGTTTAAGTATCTCTTTCTTATCGTTTGTTGAAGAAGTCGCTTTCATTTCGTCAATGAATTGTGCAACTAATTTAAAATCTTGGTTTGTCATACGGTTATTATACTAAACAAAAAAAGCCGCTGACGCGGCTTTTAATAAAAATTTAAAAAAATTAGGCTTGAGGTTCTTGCTTAGTAAGTTCGTCCTGCTTTGCATTTTCCAATTTAATTTGGTTAATGATTTGATCAAGCTGCTTCATTTCCATTACTGGAGTGTTAAGTGCAATCGCAATTCTAAAAATTCGTTGAGCTGATTCTAAACTTGAACCTTCGAATTTATTAATAAGGATGGCTGCCGCTTCAACTGCAGAAGCTTGGATTTGAACTCCAGCTGATTCCGAGTCTTTGTCTTCTTGTTCAAGACGTGCAATAGCAGAAGAGAATCCCATGAAACAATTCATAATCATAAACGCTTCATTTGGGCCAGTGAATCCAAATTTACCGTCATTACATGAATTTTTAATCCATTTTAAATCTTTAATGTCCAAATTAACTTGGAAAAATCCAGTTCTTTTGTTGATTAACATGTCTAATTCTGACATTTCAGCTTGGGGTTCTTGAGTTGGCTCTTCCATTACCATGTCTGGTGCCATTTCCATTTGAGGTTCTTCGATAGCTACGGTAGCTTCGTCCATTACTAGTTCATCAGTAATTAATTCGTGTTGATTTTCCATTTTATATAAAATTTGTTGTTTAGCTATTTTACTAAAAATGGTGAAGGAGTTTTAGGAAATTCTATCTAAAATTATTAATTGTGCTCTAGATACCTTTGAATAGGCGTCTTTAACATCAATAAAGCCGGCCCAGTCTATTTCTTCTGGCTGTAATTGACTCTTTGGAATAGTCAATCCATCTAGTCCAATTTCAGAAAGCTCTGAGATTCTACAAATAAAATAATGAAGTGAGTTTTTATAGTCGCCGGCCTTATCAAAAACCTGAACAGTTTCAACAGCCGGCTCTAATTTATCAGGTGAGAGCCTAATTCCAGTTTCTTCAAGAAGTTCTCTAAGCGCAGCATCAAGAATTTCTTCTCCAACTTCAATTTTGCCTTTTGGAATTCCCATAATTGGTTTGGTCCAACTGCCATTGGTTGGATGAACTAGTAGAATCTTTTTTTGATAAAGAATAGCTACACCAGCCGCATCTGAATATTTCTTTTTTTCTGCCAAGAAATTAGAAAATGTTTTAATCATTGTTTAGAGATTGACGGTATTCCGCATTACGAATCTCTTCTCTACGTTTTATACTTGGTTTTATAAATTCCTTTCGTGAACGTAATTGCTTCACCGTACCAGTTTTTTCAAATTTGCGTTTTAAAACTTTAAGAGCCCTGTCTAAAGTTCCATTTTCTTTTACATTTATAATTAGCATGGGACTATTATACTAAAGATGTTTTAATTGCAGCTAAACTAGCAGTGTATGAGGCTATGTCAAAGCGGTATTCCGCAAGCATATCTGCACTGTGCTGATTTCCTCTAACTCCAATGCACCATTGAGCAAATTTTGCTTTATCAGTTACCGAAATATTGTTGGTTGCGCCGCTGCTTTTCAGGGTATAAAATATCCCGCCAGATGAAGCTCCGGCAATTGCATCATACATTCGTTGCAACTGGCCTATTGTATATTTTGGGGAAATTAACATGTAAAGTCCATGAATTGCCTTTTCATCAGTCTGGCTGATTATTGATTCTTGAGTCTTTAAATTAATTACTTGAAGTATCATATTAACTTGAGCATCAGTTGCGGCAGATCCTGCAATTTTATTAACCTTTCCAATTGCATCGATTTGGGTTGGGCGATCACCTCCACTTAACGGATTTATCCATGGTGTAAAAATGTCTCCATCTCCGACTAAACATGGGCTAGTTGCATAATCGCCAATTCTACCATAAAATCCACCCAATGCTTTACACTTATTGATTTGAGCATTAACCCAATCCATGTGAGCTTTATCCCAAGTCTTTCCAAATTTTTCAATAGATACGGTAATTAGTGCAGCAATAAATTCATTCATCTTACCCTTTGGGTCGTATGTTGAAAGCTTTTCAATATTAACCATTTGACCGGTTGCGGCAACTGCTGCACCGTCTACTGAAAGATCAACTTTACCGTTTGTAATTTTCCAATTAACTGTAACCATATCAGCACCATTATCGTGTTTAACCATTACCTTTCCGGTAGGTTGGTCAGCTTCATGGCCAGCAACAACCGCAGTTTGAACTTGATTCCATTGAGCTGCATATGTGCCTCCGGCCTTTCCGCTTTTTATTTGCTCAAGGGCTTTGGTTGGATTAGCATCTGCTTCTAAAATTGCAGACTCGTTGATTTTATTATAGGTTGATAGCTCTAAGCCTCTCGCGTAATTTAAAATATTCATAAATAGATTTTATTTTTAAAATGTTAAGTTGCCCTTTTTAGTGGTTACCGTGGTTGCAGGTGCAACTTTATTTGTAGCTACTGAATTTGCAGTTTTTGCTTGATTAGCAGCTGGCGCTTTAACTGCAGCAGGCGCTTTAACTGCAGCAATTTGTTCAGGAGTTACATTCTTTAGGGCTGCATCTAATTTAGCAGCTATTTCTGGAGTAATTTCAGTAATTGGAGTATTTGGAGTACCAACTAAAATTGCAATTGCTTTAGCTGTTCCACTTCCGTATTTACCAATAGCTCCGCCCTTATCATTAATTGCTTTGGCTGCTTCGGCATTTCCACTAGCAATAATTTTTTTCTGTAGATCTTGAATTTTTTGGTCAAAAGTTTGGGTTGCTTTTAATCCAGCTGAGGTGTTAGCCGTAGCGCTAGTTGAACTTGGCGTGGTTGTTGAACCTGGAGTTGTAGAGCTAGTTGAACTTGGAGTTGTAGCAGTTGTTGAACCCGGTACGGTTGCCACATTCGCTGAGCTAGTCTGTGCAGCATTTTTTTCAACATATGATGGGCTAACTAAATTTGATTCTATAGGTTTTCCATTTTTACCTAGCGCCATTATTCTTTTATTATCATTAATAACTCTTAAATTAGGCAAATCTGTTTTATTCCAAGCAGCAAGTTCAACCGCTGAGCCTTCAACTGCAACACTTGCTCTATGTGGAACTTTTGTAACATCGTATGCAACCCACATTCCGCCAGATCCTTCGATTTGATCTGTCGCGTAAGGTAAAAAGGCAACCTGTGCTTTAAAAACAGTTTGTCCAATTAAATTAGTTTTATTTTGAACGCCTAAATCAATAATAGCCAATAAATTATGATTTGGGATTTTAATTCCATCTTTAGTTTCATCAGCTGGGGCATTCCACCAATTTTTAAAATCTGGGTCTTGGGCCAGTTCACGTAATATTGTATTAGATGGATTGGCTTCGTCAACTGATCCTTCTTTTCCACTACGTAATACTATATCCCATCTTTTTAACTCGCCAGCCTCTGGTTTAGCAGTAGAAATCTTTGTAACTTCACGAGCTTCATCAATTACTGACGGTTTTTTAAATTCTTCAAATGTTTTAACAAGGGTCATTTGTGTTTACTTATTTTTAGTTATTTATTATGCAAAATTAAAAGTTTTAGTCCTAAATAAACCTTCATTAGTTGATTTACTTTGAGTCAATTTTAATTCAGGAGGATTTGCATTTTTTATTGATTCAATTGCGATTTTTTCAGCAGCGTCTGCTTCTTCTTGAGTAACAGTACCGTCCTTAACTAATTGTTGCAAACTATCATGTACTCTTGAAGTATCTTCCATATTTAAACTAACCATACCTGTTTCAAAATCAAATACATCAGCAAAGGCTGCTCTAGTTGGAAGATCTTGAGAATTTAGTGCATGTTGAGCATCAATTGAATCGTCTAATCCCATTGATCTTAAAATTTGTTTAGTATATTCAGTACTTTTCTTTTCAAACTCGGCTGCGGCTTTTGGATCATTTGCCATATTCGCAGTACCTCCAAGTAGAGCAGTTGAACCTGGGAAATTAGCACAATGGGCGCCGACCGTTGCTTTAACTACGTCAGTTATTAAATTACAATCGGTTTTACCAGCCTTGGCGGTTGCAGTCTTTACGATCTCATCGTTTTTCTTAATTACTGCTTCTACTTCAGAAGAAGCGGCGGTTTTTTCTGGATTAATAAATTCAGCTTGAGCGGAAGCCGCTTGATTTGCAGCTGCATTATTTGCATCTACTGTAGAATCTCCAGTAGATACTGAATCCTCTTCATTTAGAGCTGGCGATAATGCCGAACCTGCCAACTTAGTCGCTGAACTAGTTGCCATTTGCTTAATACACTCCAGGCTTCCATAGCGCTGGTATGCAAGTCTTGAAATAAAATTAAGTAGCCTTTTTAGAAATATTCCTCTAGTTGCAAGCGCGCCGCCTGCTTTAGTTAGTTTAGCTAATACATAAACAGTATCATCAAAGTTTTTAACACCTTGAATAAAAATTTCAGGTTTTGTTGCCCATGGAGTAAATGCTCTAACCTCAGCTTTTGATAAATTTTTAGCAACCGCTGGATCAGTCAGCATTGTTTTAAATACTTTGCGAATATCATCAGCCTTTGCGTCTTTTGCAAGTTGAGTAATATATTCGCCACTAGGTTTCCATCCATACTTATTTGCAAAATATTCTGCTAATTTTGGATCCTTTTTAACAATTTGATCAATTGCATCAACTGATGCGCCAATTAATTCATTTTCAACCTTTGCCGCTTTTGCTACTTGTTGTAGAGATTCAGGTTGACCTGCAATTGAGGCCATGAATTTTTTATCTTGTTCAACAGCCTTTAGTAAATCAGCTGAATACCCTCCTTCTTTTGCATAAGCCGTAATTACAGCTGGATCAAAATCTTTATAGGCAGTTGAATTAAGAATAGCCTTTCCTTGTGGACTAGTTGCAGCATATTCAACTCCCTTTTTAGAAACTACGGTATCTGCTAATTTATCAGCGCCTTTTGCAATTTCCTTTTTAGTAGTTTCTTCACCTAACAACTTCGCAGCCGTTTCAAAATTACGACCAAATATCTTAAGTTGAGCTTCAAGTCCAAGTCTTTCAAATGCCTGTACAGCTTTTACTCCGTATTTTCCAACAATTGGAACTAAATTAAATACTGTTTTTATAAAATTAGTAACAAATTTAAGTACGCCAACTGCAACTGTTCCAAAAAAGTTAGCAACTCCTTTAAGTAACGAAGCAATTATTCCAGAAATACTCTTATCGCCTAGCGTTCTAATTCCGTTCTTTAGTGCAAGAACTGCTGGCCCAACTTCAGTTGCCGAACTTCCAGTCCTGCATAGAATTTTGGTTAATTTTTCAAGTAGACCAAGAACCGGCTTAGGTAAAAATTTAATAGTTTTTAAGAAATTTGAAGTTTTAGTAACATCGATTGCTGCGATTACGCTAAGTATCATTGATACATATTCGCCCTTATATAAAGAAATGATAGCTGATAAGATATTTGCAACTACATCAATTGGAAATCCAGCCCAAGTAAATGGAACAATTCCAATTACATCTAGTACTAATCTTAGAATATTTAGACCCATTTCGGTTGGATCCGGATCCGCAACTAGGGCTTTTACAAAGTTCATAACTGAACTCATTACGCCTTCGTTAATTAATTGGACAGTATGTAGGTATGATTCATTAAGTCGAAGCTTAATTGTATCGTATCCCTGTCTAACCAAAAAGTCCTCCTTTTTGATAATATCGTTAATATCTTCAAAATTTTCAAGTAAAAAAACTTGATGCTCAAAGATTTCTTCTTCTGAATGGTTAGGCGTTCTAGGTTTACTTAATTTGCTAAAGTCAACTGCATCTAGGGCAGTCCAAAAAGACTCAGGAATACTCTCAAAATATTGAATCAGTTTTTCATTAACTGGTTCAGCTCCGTGATTAAAGTACTGGTCTGCTGAAATTACATATCTCATTAGGTAGTAATGGTAATTTCTTATTATTTATTCGAGTGATCGGGTATTAAAGTGAATCCGCAATCTGGCGTAATATTTTAAAATAGTCACCAGTTGAACAATCTGATAGAAATTTACAAATCTCAAAGAAATCATCAACTGTATCAAACGACATGGCTGGATGAAATCTTGGATCTTTATACGAAACTGGAATTGTTCCAAATATAACAGATTCATAAACTCTAGCTGGAATGAACTTTTCTTTTAGATAGAGATCTTTGCTTACATTTATTGAAACTTGAGACATTTGCATGTCTACCCAGATTGCTTCACGATTTCCTCTTGGGCAAAGAGCAACCCGGTTCATTGTATCAATCCAGCTTTCTAGCGTTGAGGTACTCTTTGCCGCAACTGTCATATTAAATGAACTTCCATCAAATTTACAGGTACTATCAATTGCAGAAATAATGTCATTAATTATTGGATTCTTGGAATGACCTTCTTTGTAATTATCAAATGATAGGTTTCCATAATATATTAAATGATTTAAAACTTTATTTGCATGGGCTTGGTGTACGTCTAAACATGCATTCATAAAGCCTTTACTACAACCTGGAATTGTAATTGATGGAATCTCTATAGAAATGCCTAATTCATTTAATTTAACAAGAAACGCATGTGATAATGAAAGATCTGTATCTAATATAACAATATCTGCTGCTTCATAACCTGACTCTAGCGCAATATAGATAATGGTTTCAAAATAAGCTGCATCCTTTAATTTCTTTTCAAGTGTGGAAAGATTACGGAATCGAGCTTTTAAAAATAATTTTGAATATTCTTTATTTTTAATAGCCTCAAATACTGTGGATTGATGTAATCTATAGTTATCAATTAATTTATCTGCAAATTGATTAAATACTTTGCCCAATTGATCGTCTGGGAAGCTAGGTCGACTTGCGAGATTAACCATTCCAGTATCTAAATAATTTACAAAATCAAATTTATCAATTTCATATTGATTAGCCAATTCATCTAATAAACCTAATTGATAAAATGTGTGTCCTGGAATATTTTCATTAAATATTCCTAGTTCGCCAAAATATGCATAGAGTGCTTTTTTCTTTTCCATAATACGTATTTTACTAGAACTCCGTCATTTGGTTCTATGTCAAGTCTATTATTGTAAAAAATATCCCAAGAATCTGCAGCATATTGACCAATTCCATATAGTTCCCTAGGATGTTTCCAATCGCGATCAATCCATTCAGTGCTAAATCGGATTAATGATTTGGCTCGACGATTATAAAAACCAAGTGGACGAAGTAGTTCTGCTAATTCTTGAGGATCTGCCTGCGACATCATTGCCGCCGTTGGATACTTATCGAAGAGTTCAGATCTAATTCCGTCCACTTGTACTCGTCTAGTACAATTTAAGAGAATGCAACAAACTTGAGATTTCCATGGGTCACCATGATAAATCTCTTGAAGTAATTCAAATGGGCTCATTTACACATTTTTAAAGCCGGCAAAATGAGTAATAAAATGCTTTCCATTTATTGTACGTGGATTAACAAATAATTGCCCAAAGTTTGCTCTAAAAATATCAAGGATTTCAGTAAATTTAGCTGAGCGATTTTCCAATAACCAACTATAATGAAAATGGTATTCAACAATAAAAAGTCTGATTTGATCTAGGCTTTCTTGGTTTAGTGCCTTAATCATATCGTATTCTAATCCTTCAATGTCCATCTTGATGGCTGTGATACCCTTTTCTTTAATAATAGTGTTTATATTCTCAGCAGGTACAGTCGTAACCTGACGACCTCTAATGTGATGCACACTGTGCTTTCCAGAGTCTTGAGATAGGTAAAATTCTACTTCAGACGAATCGTCTGCAACAATTGCCTTTTCAATAATTTCACAACGATCTTGAACGCCATTCATTTGAACATTTTGTTCTAGGAACTCCACGTTATTATGGAAAGGTTCATATGAATAGACTTTCTTTACTTTTGGAAATTGAGTTAGTAAACGAGTTGCAAAAATACCAATATGGCCTCCTGCGTCTAACCAAGTATCTTCATGATTTAGATCTTCAAGATTTAATGGACCTCCATTTTGCGCATAGTGCGGTATGAATAGAGGTTTAAAATATTCACCACCCGTAGGTTTAGTTGAAATATTTTGTGATACATTAAATTTGATCTCTTCCTCAGACCTAACCAAAAATTGATAATCGTGATATTTGGTTTTCTTTTCAAAAACCTGAAGGGTTCCATTTTGTCGAGCCTCTTCAATCGAGCATAATACGTCTGCCATTTATAAATGTTTATTTAGACTAATTATACTACAGTTTATAAGCTTTGGTCTACGTTAACGTCTTTTTGTTTAATTAAAAGTTCGTCTGGATTTTCAGGATTAGGGCCAGCAGTTTGATAATTGTCATATCGACTAGGCTCAGCCTTTTCAATCTCATCAGATTTGACTGATTGGACTTTATTATCAGAGCCCATAATCTTATAAGTTTTAGTAATAGGATCAACTCCAATAATTTTGGCAGTATGACCTGATTTTAACATGACCTCTTGGCCAGTTATGTATTTAGAAGAAGTAGCTGAAACTAAAGTAATATCTTCCGACTCACTTAAGCTTTTTTTTTGGATTGATCAACTACAATATACTGACTTTTAAGAGCATTTACGTTTTTCTCGATAGATACTTTAAGTTCAGTTAATTTTTCTTGATATTCAGCAGTAAGGCTAGAGTCAGATAGAGCTTCTTCAATTTGAGAAATAGATGCTTCTAATTTAGCAAGATTTTCTTCAATTGTTTTCTTTTCAATATCAAATGCTTTAATATTAGCGTCTCTCTCTTCTAATTCAATTGAGTACATTTCGCTAATATCGTATTTAAAGTTCTCCATAACATAGCTATGGAAAGTTAAACCTTTCATTTTCTTAACAATTCTGGTTTCTCCAAGTTTTTCAAATACAAAAATATCTTCACCTAAGTTAAGAACAATTGAATCTCTTCCAAGTCTTTCATTAATAATGGTTTTTCCAAACTCAAGATTAACAACTAGATCTAAATTATTAAACAATTTAGAAAGAGCATTACGGGTTTCAATTGTTTCCATTAAGAAAATCTCAGACAATTTAATATTGTTAATATTTTCAATAATTGAGTTATTGATTTTTAAATTTAGAGTACCGTTTTCATTAATACCAAATGATACGGTTAAATTTCTACATTTAGCCACTAGTTCAGTGCTGTGTTCTTTAAAATTTAAAGTTGCAAAAGCTTCACAAGTTTCAAAAAACTCTGGAAATTCTTTAACTTCTTCAGCTGCCATTTGAGATGGATCTGAATCTTCAGATACTTTGATAAATTTGTTATCAACAAAAACGATTGCATCGCTTTCGCTAATTTTATAGAATGGTGCAATAATTGGTTTTACTTGTGAATCACTATTGCCAATTCCTAAATTAAAGCCGCCAGTAGTTTTTGACTCTAACATGCTAATTTTGTTAATCAATTGATTAACTACCGGCAATTGAGAGTGTGAACGCAATTTCATTTTTAATGAATCAGCAGTTTCAATATTTTCAAGTAGAGCCTCTTCTAGTAAAGCACATGCGTCCTTATAAAGAATTGCACCAGTAACTCGCATTTCATAAATTGAGTTTAAGATTTCAAGTTTTACCGAATTAGTATTTACGTATTCAATAAGAGATTCTAAAATAGTTGAAACTGTCTTATCATAAGAGAATTTAGATAACCCATTAAAAAAGAAGGTTAGTGCTCTATATTCTGGCATTGATGCAACTGCTTCTTCTAGTCGAGCAACTGTGTGTTTAACTACAGGATCTGCATAAATTTCGCTTTCCTTTAAAGCTTTAAGTTTTAAAGAAAGACCTGCTTCGCTAGCCATATTTTGAAGACGCTTAGTTGGTTTGTCCGCCATCTTTTTGAATTTAGCAACTACTTCTTTAAGATTTTCGTTTACTAGTTCATTAGCAAATTGCTCTAATGTGTTTAGAGAATTTTCTAAAATTTGATCAGGAGAAACTCCCAAAAGTAATGAGTTATTAATTGATTCTAATACGACCTTTGCGGCGATATTAGAGCTTATGCTCGAATTATTTTTGAGCTCGTTAGTTAGTTCTTGTATGAGACCGTTCATTGAAACGTTTGTCTTTTTTATTATTTATCAGCTTTTGTTGCTAAATTTATTTATCTGGTACTTGTACAGTTATTTATCTTAACTCGGTTTAATTTAATGAAATTTACGAATATCGGTTGATACTTTATATACCAGCTATCAGATTTATATTTTGAACGCGGTCCTCTCGCATTGGGCTATCAGCTGCTATTTTTATACCGGACGCCAATCGTGCTCTTAAATTATCATTTTCAGATATTAAGGTTTGAATGGTTGTATTTAAACCAGCAATTGTTATTGCTGGATCATTAAGTAGTGCATTTTTTGCAGCCTCTGTAGCTTTTAAAATATTTGCATAGTCGCTAGATGGTAACCATTTACCAGTATATAAAAGAGTTTCGGTACCATCTTCTGCAATTAATGATATATACATCATTTGGTCAGTTAGGTCCAAAATCTTTCTAGCTTGATCCTTAGGTATTCTAAATGCAATTTGACCTTGGCTAGGGTTTTCAAATGCTGGGTCAACTAATGACGAATATGAATATTTTGCATCTGACCCGAAATTAAGGACAAACTTTGAATTATTATTTAGATTAGCTGGAGTTTGAGTGCCTGGGTTCAAAACGTTCTCTTCATATACCCCAATCTTTATAAAATTATCAGTTGGGTCTATTGGTATAATTAATTCGCCTTGTCCATAAATTAATTCAGCTGAACCGTCGGTTGCTCTTAATAGTGCATTCTTTTGACTTATTCGGATATTTGCCTGTTTATAAAAAGTTGGAACGGCTACTTGCACAGGTCTATCAATATAGGTAATAGTACCTGGTGCAGCGCCGGCTGCCGCTACTGGTGCTAATTTTTTACCAGTAAATAAGTTAGTAATATCAATACTTTTTTGAACAATTTTGTTGTATACCTTTAATGATTGGGGAGCTTCAGCTAATTGAAGTTTTGCCAAGTGTTTACCGTACTTATTAGGATTAAACAAGCTCATAGAGCCAGTTCGAATAACTTGATCTCCAGTATTTTTATTTAAGAGCCTAAGAGTATAGTCAATTGACATGGATACGGCAAAGCCGGCTTCTTTTAAAATAGGCCTATAACTTAAAGGTACATCAAAATTCTCTTCTTGATATACTAGAAAATTACCAGAAGGTACTACATTACCGCCAATTTGCTCGTATACTTGAAGTTGGTGTACAAAGATCCAATCATTTCCTGAACCTTGAGAATCGAGAGTTGAAATTAATTGATCCGGAAATGCTCCATTCCATGTTGCAAAAAATTCAATATAGTCGCCGTCTGTTGCTTCTTGAATAACTGCGCCTAAACTATCAAATTCGTTAGTTTGAGGAACTGAACCTTCAAAATAAGAAACAACTCGATATAAATTATAAATTTCGCCGTTATCTGCATAATACGGTTCATAACTTACTTCAGCTAGAGATACGGTAATTGGAGAACCTGCAATTAAACCAGTTCCTTCAGTTACAACCGATTCAAATGAATCTATTCCGAATTGAGCGAAGTCAGCATCTAGATAGGCAGAGTTTGGAACTTTAATATCAACATACTTATCATAAATAGTATTTGCTAAAAATAGAGGTCTAGTGTTGAAGGTTAAAAGCTCTTGATATGATTCGGCATTAATTAAAACATTTGCTGTTTGGAGTTGTTTTAAATTATTTAGTTTTACTCTTGCGCCAACTACAATATTTTCAACCTCTGTAAAATTAAATCCAGAAGCAAAATGGAATCGCATAGTGTCCATAACTAGCGCACTTGATAAACTTGGAGATACGCTAGATTCTATAATATTTGGATCGTATGCAGTATATATTGGATTTGATGTTAGGTCAACTTTAACAAATCTAGATTCTCCAATTGGTACAACACTTGAACCTCTAGCATTTTTAGTAGCTGCTGCATCTGCATCTGTATTATAAATCTGATAGAGATCTACATTATTATTCTTAACAAAATAGTAATCAGAATTAACGATATTAGGAGAAGGATCCCCAAGCGGAGTCATCATAAACTCTAATATGCAATAGTCAGATAGGGTTACAAATCTAGAAGTCATTGTTTTTAATTGTTATTTCTTTAGCTTAATTTTCCAGTAAATACTTCCTTGAATTGAGAGTGTTTTACTAGCAGAGTAGCCAACTCCTATGCTGTATATTTTATCACTTTTTGTTTTTAATAATATTGATGGGCCAATAAAATTAACTACATTTATTTTATCAAAACCTCCACTCAAACCAATATATACTTGATTTTTAGGAAGTTCTTTAACTATTACAGTTTCCTTAATTTTGATTTTATTTACTTGGGCCTTCCACATTCTTCCCAATACTGAATTTTGAGAAACGGTATCATTAACTATAATGTAGCCTAATGAATCTGCTAACCGTAATGTATCAATATAAACCTTTTTTGAATAGTAGTCATTAAGCACGGCAATCGTATCAATTGATAGAGGAAGTTTAATGTATACGGGTTTTTCATGGTAAATATCTTTACCCTTTTTATAAACTATTGTATCCTTTGGTATGTATACAGTATCAATTGTATGCTTAAGTAATTCGTATTTTTTACCATCCACTTTAATTATATCTACTGATTTAACCCCAGTACCATCACATGCTCTCATTAATATAATAATGATAATTAATACAATTATCGCTAATGTTTTAAAGTCAAGCTTAAGTAAGTTCCTAATGTTCATTCAAGTTCAGCATAATTTTATAATAATCAGGGGCTTTGCCAGTTTCCTCTACTATTTTATCTATTAGGGCTTTCTCCTTTAGTCGGTTAGAGTCTAGTGCATGTATTAACTCGTTCTTTCTAACCTCTAATAGATTTGCCATTTTCTCTAATTCAGATAAGCCGGCATTTATTTTATCGTATTCAGTTACGATTTCTTTTATTTCAGTTAAATATTCCATTATTGATATTCAAGTTTTACTTTGATTTTGCCAGACATAAGAGCCGCATAAATTCCCTGTATATAAAAATCGCTACTTTGTGGAGATTGAGCTAAGTTCTTGGGTTGAGAAATTTGTTCCGGTTGGTTGGTTTGTCCAGCCATTTGATTAATTACAGTCTTTGAACTTTGATCAATTTTAGTACCTTCATTAGTAACTGAGCTTGATGAACTTGTTTGGGGATTCATCGAGGTAACTGATGAACTTAGGTTATTTACCGCAGCTGGTAAATCTTTTGATAGTTTACCTACACTATTTTCTAATGTTTTATCAGGTTCCAATAATTTCTTTACACTCGCTGATTCAACTAACTTATTTGATTTTACATTAACTGAATTCTTGGTATTAGTTTCAGTAGTTGTAGTTTTATCAGTGATTGTATTTTTTTCAGAAGTGGAAGGTATTCCCAGTAAAGTATTTAGCATTGACTCATTTATCTTGGTCTGCTCATCTTCTTTAGTTGAGGTTGATTGATTATCTACTGTCGATTTAAGGATATTTGAAATCTTAGAATTAATTGATTCCTTTATTTTATTTACCGAAGTTAAAATCTTTGAGTTCTGATTAATTGCAGGTATTTCATCTTTGCTTACTGAGTTGGGTACACCCATCAGAGTCTCAAGCATTTTACTGGTAGAATCAGATACAGAAGTTGAGCTAGCGGTCTTTTCTAAAATAGAGTCCTTTAACACCTTTGTTAAATTTACTATATTATTTGAATTATCAGCCGACTCTGATTTAGCATTAGTAATATTGTTAGTAATTGCAGTATTTGTAATTGACGCAGGTTGCCCAGGTATTTGGATAGCTGGAGCAATTGCTGAGTCTGTAACTTTTCCAGTAGTTGCAGCAATTGAGCTAAGGGGTTGAGGCGAGGTTAATTTAGGCTCATCTACTGGTTTTAGAGAAGGCTGTTCAATTTGAGTTGATTTAATTACTGGTTCAACTTGATAGTCAGTAGCCTTTCTTAATACTTCAGCATTTAACGTAATTTCACTAATTGGTATTCTTAGCTTATCGTTCTTAGAAAGAGCAGCTATTTCCAAAACAAAACCATTACTAACTGCATTGGATGCAGAATCAGTACCAGAATAGTCAATATCTTTGTAGTTTTCCAAAATAATTAATCCTTTTGGTTATTTATTAAAAAAAGAAGGACTTGAGAGAGTTAATCATCAAGTCCAGTCTGAATTTCAAAAGTTTGCTGGTTATTTTCACCAGATTCATTTACTAAAAATTTAACGTAACTTAAATATTCATATAATGGTAATGAATAAAGTTCGTTGATCGATTGGTTCAGCTTCACGGCCAAGAGACGGTTAGTCTCAAATAAGTTCATTAAGTCTACCTGAAATAAGGAAAAGATCTTTGATCGTGAAGCTGTCTGACGAAAAAATTGAACTGGATAATATTGATCCACATTTAGGGCAGACAGTAGTTAGGGCACTTTCTCTTGAACCTTGCATTAGTTCAGCAAACTTAGTAACAAATGTAAATTTGTTAAGGTGCCAGCCAAAGGTTTCAGATTGAATTGATGCATATTCAGGTTGACCAAATTTAGACCAATCCTGTACAAGATAAGGCGCAATTTTAATAAATGACTTATCGATTGTTTTACCCTGGGCTTTAGCTTCAGAAATTCGTTTACGAAGTCTTTCAATTACACCAAGGGTTGGCATATACAAATAAAAAGTCTCATTTAATTTTGGAGAAACTACTTCAAAACAGCGATATTGCGCAGAATACCATTGGTTAATTTCTTCAGGCATTTCAAATAACTGTAACATAGTACTCTTAACTTTAACATCATCTGACCAACCGCCGTCTTCAGAACAGGTTTGAGTACACTCCATTTTTGTGGAAAGTTCATTTTGTCCTTCAGGAAAAGTAATTTCATGGATTATAAAAATAATATAGAGACGATCGACTTCAACAATATCTCTCCAAGTTAACCAAGATTGACCACCTTTAATTTTAAATCTGGTACACTTTTCAATAATAAAATTTAATTTATCATCAATGTCCAATACGTCAGACTCATCAATAGTAGACCATTGTCTGATTTCAGAAACAGTTGCTGCTCTAATTGTTAATTCTGAACCGTCTGCATAGAACATACCCTTCGATGGCAAATTCTCTAATGGAATATTTTTCCAATAATTATCGTTTGCGCCAGAAACAGTTGAAATAGGTTGAAGTGAAATTGCTTGACCTAAACTGTTTATTGAAGAACCTGGTTCAACTGGTTTAGAATTGATTTGTCCATTTGTATTTTTGCCGTACTTTGCATCTTCCTTTTCTAAAAAGGCCAATGCTTCATCCTCCACAATCGGAGTGTTAGTGTCTTCTGCCATTAAATACTTTGTTTATTAAATTATATCAAAAACTCTAGAAAGGTTTTTGCTAGATGTGAATTGGACTCATTCAGTTTAGATAGAGTCTCTGGATAAACCTCAACTAATTTCATTGAATTAGTATCTCTAATGAAAGCCCTAATTGTTTTGTGCTTAGTATCGATTTTAAAACTATCGAATTTTCCAATAATACTATCTGGATTACCTTTGGCATTTTTAAAGGTTGAGTTAACAACTACTCCTCCAATGCGTGAACCTTTTTTAAATAAGTTATTAAGCTTCTTTATTTCTTGGTCAAAATCATCAACTTCAATTTGTTGAGGTAATGATAGATCGGATAGAGGTAATAGATGAACTGATATACCGTTTGTAAAACCGCTACGATTTGACACAAAGCTAAAGTCACCTCTTCCGTAAAAAGGCAGGCCTTTCATTGCTTGTTGTCTTTGACCGAAGGTTAATACTGGTACCATTATCTGCTAAAAGTAGAAGGAATTGCAAGTAGTACTACTGTAACTCCACTATCGACTGTTATTTTTGAAATTACTGAATAGAATGTATCACCGGCATTAAGTCTAATATCTACTCCATCTCCAGTTATTCCCTGGGCCGCAGTTTTTACATTTACCGAAATTGCTGAACTGCCTGGATTATGAATTCCAAAAAATGTATCAGTATAATAGCCTACTCCAGTATCTAAATCAGTAATATTTCTAGAACTTTGATTAACAAAGACTGGCGTATAATCAGTTCCATTATCTGCATCTGTGTGGGTTTTTAAAATTTTAGCAATAGTATTATTCATTTGGTTTTAATATTTTTAGCAAGCACAATTGTTTGGATCGTTATTGCTTTTTACATAGACTATTAAACCTGATACCTTAATACTGAAATTAGGATTAGGATTAGTTATCTCTATCTTATTTATTAGGTTATTTGCGTTAAGTGTCTCAGGGTTACTGAAATGAGAAAAGAATTGAGAAACCGGTAAAGTAATATCGCTGATTGCGCCATTATTAAAAGCTCCTAATAATATGTTACTTGACATGTTTGCTGGAAGAACAGTTTCTCCCATTTTATCAGTCTTTGGATACTCGATATACAATAGACAGCCTCGGCTATAGGTTTTATCGTTTGTTAAAATATAATATTCTGGAGATAAATTGGTACCAGCATGAGGAATACGCTCGGTGTTTAACCCAAATGGATAGTCTAGGTCAACTGAAATAAAATCGCCTGGATGAGCTGGGTCTGGATCCCCTGGAATAACTGAGCTAATTTGATTCCCTAAATCATTATCAAACACTGATAAAGTATCGCCTGCGCAAACTTCAAAGTTAATTACTTGATAACTATCAACTGGATAAAGAAAGTCCTTTAGATTACATAAGCTTGCTTCAGACTGCCCTTTATTGTAGATATTAAAACATTTGTCTAATAACTTTAAGACCTTTTTAGTTGGGTCACCTGCACATAGATTCGCAAAAGAATTATTAAATCTTTTTGCAATTGGATCATCTTGAAAATTAATATAGGCCATTCATAGTAGACTTTTTTAAGGACGATCGTTAAACATTATTTTACCAGAACCTGGATTACTCCCTCTAGCTAATTCTTTGTCTATTTTTCGTTCTCTTTGTATATTATTATCTACCTTAGGTTCTTCCGCAATTTCTTGAACATCAACTGCAGTTTTAGAAACCTCATTTAGGTCAGGTTCATTAATTTCAGCTGGTTTAACATCCGGCATTTCAATACTGATTTTAGAAAGATATGACGGTTCAGCTGGTTGAGTAGTAGTTTCAACCGGCTGTTCAGCTATAATAGCTGGAGTTTCTTTAGCTACTTGAGTAACGGCATCAGTAATTTGAGGATTAACAATCTCACCTACTTTATTATCAGGTTTAATATAGTCAACTAATGATTTAATAAATCCAAGTGCAACAATTGGTAAAATTGCGCCGCTTACAATAGACAGAACTCGTTTTTGATAAATTAGCTCTTCCTCAACTAGTCCAAATAATTCTATCCAACCTTGGAAATTGGTTAAATGAACGTATGCGTAATACATATTTCCCATTGCCTGCATTGCAGTCAATAGTATGAAAAGTCCCCAAACAATACCCTTATTCATTTTATCAAGGGTAATAATTGAGGCAAGTGACGCTGCTGCTCCAACCTCAAATGCAATTGCTAGACTTATTGCTAGCCACTTAGGATTAGACATGCTAAAGAAATCAATAACGTGAATTGTTGAAATTATTGAAACTAGCAAGTATAACGTAACAAACGTACCTATTATAAAATAACTAACTGCCTTCTTGCTCATTATTTAGCAGATTCTAATTTTTTAATTTCTGAATCAATTTCAGATTGACGATTAACATCAAGGATTTTACGATCAGTCGATTGGATCATGCGTTTTTCAGCTTTTAATCCTTCAATTTCGAGGTACTTATTAAGCTCTTTAGTAGTACAAATTGAATCTAGTTGAGAATTTGTAATTTTTTCCTGTTTTTCAATTTTAGAAAGTCTACTGGAATTATTACATTGTTGAACAAACACTATTAGCATAAATGCCAATATAAATTTTTCAAAATGAAGTTTAATAAAATTCATGGTTAAAATATCTTTTTTGGTTATTTATTTACTTGGTAGTTAGTTTATTTGTTATCCACAGTTGCACATCAGCATTATTGTGATAAACCCATAGCCCGGTGCTAATTGCATAATATAAAGCAGCACCAAACACGATAACTCTAAAGAAATCTGATCTTTCTGAGAAAACTTTACACTTTACCCAAACTAAATAGGCATAATAATCAGCAGATTTAATCCGTTTGGTTGAAATATCAACTATTTCAGTAAGATTTAGGTCTGCAAATTTATTTTGAAATTTAGCAACTGAGTCAAATACTCTACTTTTTTCAAGATCAATTAAATCGCCAGTTGCCAATAGGGTTTCTGGCTCCAAGTTAATAACATAATATACACGCTTGAGTAAATCAGCTCTCATTTTAAAGCCTTTAATAAAACCTGACTCTTCCAGCTCAGTTATTTTCTTTCTATAAAAAAGATAATTGCTGATGTCTTTTGCAATTAATTTAGCTGACCTAAATGCATCAACTGGGTTTAAATAGTTAAGTAGTTTCATAATTAAAAATATTCTTCGAGTTTATCGACCATGTGTGGGTTTTTAGTTAACACAGCCTCTTTTAACATTTTACGAGCTTTTCTGATTTTGGTTTTAACCGTATTCAAATTCATTTCGTATTTCTCAGCAATCTCATTACCTCGCATATGATGCAATTCCTTATCAATTAATATTGATTTTTCAATACATTCAGGCAAAGCATTAATTTCAAATCTAGTCATATTATATAAATCATCGAAGTACACTTCTTTTTCAAAAGTATAGGCTGAATCATCTAATATATTTAAAGGTTTTGTTAAATTATCTAGGCTTGTTGCATATTGTTGTTTTAATTTATGCTGATGAAGTAGTGCTTCATTTTTTGCAATTGTGTAAATCCAGGTCGTAAATCGATAGTTATCGCTATAAGACGCAATTCCTTTAAATATTTTAAAAAGGGTGTTGTGTAACACCTCATCAGTTTCATCCGAATCATTAAAAAATTTCCAAATAAAATATTTTAACTTTGGATACATAATTGAGGCTAGTCGGTTCCGATCTTTTTCTGTGTATTTACCTGACTTAATAATTTCAGCCAGGCTTTGCATTTCGTCGTTTAATTGCTTATTCAGTAGATCGTATGCGCTCATTTAATTAGTTTAGTTGGTGTATTTATTGGGGTTTGCAGATTTCCATTTATCATATCTTTCGGTTATCTGAATTAGTATTTTATTTCTCACAATATCTTCGTCTTTAAATGTATGCACACTTAACCCATTGATTCCGCTAAGCAATTCAATAAAATCAGGTAAAGCTACTTTACTCTTTGCTATATCATATTGGCTTACGTCTCCACATATTAATACCTTAGAATCTTTACCCATCCTAGTAATGAATAGCATTAACTGTTTAAAATCAGCATTTTGAGCTTCATCTAAAATCATTAAACAATTATCAAATGTTGCACCTCTCATATAGGCAAGAGGCCTAAATTCAATAATTCCAGTTGCTTCTAACCAACCAACATTATTAGGATCATTTAATAATTTTACCAAATTAGATCGATAACTTTCCATAAATGGATCAATTTTATCCTTTATTTCTCCCGGCAAGAATCCAAGCTTCTCTCCAGACTCCTGAATTGGTTTAGATAAGATAATTTTTTTAATTTTTCCACCTAGGTAAAGTTTGAGTGCAGCTAAGCATGCAGTAAAAGTTTTACTTGTACCTGCTGGTCCATAACACAAAGTGATGTCACTAGACATGATCTTTTGTAAATAATCGGACTGCGAAGGTTTTAAATTAATTTGCCTTAACTCTTTTTCAGTTAATTCAGGTTTAAACGATTGAGCCTTTCTTTTTGATTGTAGTTTTTCAGCCATTAGATTTAGTGATTCTTTTTTTTGTTTTAATATTAATCTTATCCAATAATTTTTGACATTTTGAACAAGATTCGTAATCTTCAATTTGCTTGTAAAATGCAAGTGCTTTAGTCAAGCAGTCCGGCCAATCTTTACGGTCAGCAATAACGTCTAATTCTTCATCGACGATTTTCAGTTTTTTAATATAGATATGGGCCCTCTTTTCAGAAAAGGCTAACTCTATTTGGGCAACTACTATATCAAAAATTTGTTTTTTGTTAGTGCCATAGTCGAATTTTAAAAAATCATCATGTTTCATAGCCTGACTTTGAATTATTTCCGTAGAATGCATCACGCGTTCTTTTTATTTGGTCTATTGTCATTTCATCAAATACATTAACCATTTTGCCAGGTTTTTTAACCTCAGCCGTTGTATTTAATTCTCTTAAGGCTGAGTGATCGTAACCTGAAGAATTTCCAAGATAAGCTTCGCCTAAATATAATGAATATACTTTTGACAAATAATCTTTAGGTAGTCTATCAAGTTCGTCATTTACTAATTCCCAAAAGTTTGGTGATTCAAAGAATGCTGCCGTTTCAACACACGTAATTGCTAAATCGTCATTGCCACTTTGACTTCGGTAATTACCATTGCTGGATCGGCCAAATGCACCAAGCTCATGAACTGTTTTATGTTCATTTGGTAAAATTTTATTTACTGCAGCTAGATATTTAAAGCGCTCACAATATTTAGTCTTATTTGTCTCTGTCATCTTTAACCCAGGTTTCCAATTTATTGAAGTGGTTGTGTGCTTTGAGTGAATTACTTGACCTGGCCAAAAATCCTCGTTTTGTGTTAGCTTATCCATTACCCATTCGCCTTTATGGTTAAGCTCAATTAAAAGTTTAACTTTTTCAGGATTAAAGATATTATACAACAAATGTTCTAAAGTATTACAATATTCGTTAATATCTTTTTTGTTTGACCTAAAAGTTGCAACTTGCACCAGCGTAAAAATATCACCTTCATTTTTAATAAAGTCTTTTACTTGATCTAGCATTTTTAACGGAAGTGCTGCTAACTTAAAGATATTAATTACTGAATAATCTCTACCCAATCCGTCAGCCGTGTCAATTGCAAAAATATAGTTATTACCATCGTTTTTAATATCGTCTGGTGTTAATTTGGCAAGGTTTGGGTGAACGGTAAAGCCGTCTAATAGTACTAAATGCTCTGGGCTTTGAGCCCATTCTGGGGTGATATATGATGTGCGTAAATTAAATATTTTCTTAAGATCCTTTGATGGTAATAGCAACTTATCTGATGAAAAGAATTGTAGCCCATATTCCTGATTAAAGTCTTCTTCTGATCCTAAGTTTGCAATGGTTGCCTGCTTCCATTCATCATCTCTACCTGGAACTTGCCACCAATCTACTCGTAACGGAACGTATGTATTATTACCGTTCATTGCATCCATGTAAATATCATAGAATCGGTTCATACCATTTGGTGTTGAAGTTATTATAATCTTTGAATTGGATGAGGCTGAAATTGTAGGATAAATTGCTCGATAAAAGAAATCAAGATAGGATGGGTTAATATGAGCAAACTCATCAATGTAGAGTACGTGAATTGTAAAACCAATACCTGTATTTTTAGTGGTAGTACGACCAATTAATCGGCAACCATTGTCAAATTTCATTGACATTACATTATTTGAAATACAGCCAGGTTTTAGGAAGAACGGTAGATTTTCAAGTACTGATTTAATTTTATCTAGAACCTCTTTAGTGGTTGATGCAATATTTGCTACAGCCAATACGTTTTTATCAGTATGGAATATTAAGTACCAGGCAATAAATACGCCAGACATTACGGTCTTTCCAATTTGACGACTTGCCATTAAGCAATTAAATCGATTATTCTTAAATGATCGGATAATTTCTTCTTGATAGTCACGTAAGATGATTTGCTCAATACCTTGCTCCTGCATTACTTGAGCATATTTACCGGCAAAGTAAACTGGGTCGGCTTTACATTTTCGGATTTCTTCAAGCTCTTCTGGAGTATATTCAAATACAATATTTGCCTTTTTCCAAACTGGATCATTATCTTTAAATGGGGAATTTTTGATTGTTTTAATATCAATCACGCCATTTTCAAAATCATCAAGTAACTGTTGTACCTTAACGGTTGTCCAAATCGCACTATTTTCCTGGTCAAGGTCGGAAAGCTTCATCTGAGTTCTACTTCCGCTATTTGCTATAAAATCTTTCATATTAATGAATTGACGTCATCCATATAGTCGATATCGCTATCTTCCGTAATAATAACATTGGATACTCCACGTTCTATCATAACTTCAGCCTTTCGACCTGGGTGAGTTAAGTGCCTAGAGTCAGAAGTATCTTCTTCTATTTCAAGGGCGTCAATTTCTTTTATTAAATTTTTAGTTCCAGCCGTGATGTAGTAATCGCTTGAGCTTTGAGGTATTGCTCTTGCTTGAGGTCCGGCTCCGCCTGAATCTTTTTGAGCTATATCTTGATTTACCTTTTTATAAGTATCCTCTAGGAATAGCATGTAATTTGCTTGAGTTTTTACAACAGCTGTTAATTTATCCTGAAGTTGTCCAAATACTTCAAATAATCTAGGATGAGTATTTCCTTGATTAATTTCTTCAGTTATTTTTTCAATTGCCATGCGGATGGTTTTTAACTGAAAGAATATATTTTGAATACTTGAATTATCAAGCATCTGTTTTTGTTTAATGTATTCGTGCTGGTCTAATACACCAAGATCTACATAGAACGATAGAAGAGAGTCAGTAATATTTTTAGCCTGCCTTTCAAAGACTGAGTTCATTTCAATAAAATCTAATGGTGGAGCGGCTGCAATTTCAGCAAGCTGCTCATCAATATTATTGTCTTCCTGATTAGGTCCACCGGAATAGGTGCTTAATAGTGATTCAAGCTCTCCCTTAATTTGAGCCTTTTTTTCCTTTGAGAATACTGGTCCAGCCATACATTAGTTTAGTCGATTTTCATTCTTATCTAGCGCAGGATTTGCGAATATTTTAATTTGTTTAACTGCTTCGATATGCTCGTAAATGTAAGCTTCAATATATGCAATAAACGAATCTAATATCGGGTTTGCTCCAAACATTTGATTTGAAAGGACTCGTTTCATTAAGTTATCTTTATACATATAACCCAGATGAAGACGTCGGTCTTTTCTATTATACACCTTTTGGTACAGAGAGTTTCTTATCATATAATTCCAATATTTTTACGGGCTACCTGTGCTTTAATTGAAATATTTAGTGCGCCTAGTGCAGATTCAGATAAACCTTCTGCATACTTATTACCTTGAGAATCAGTCCAACCTCCACGTACTACTGGAAACTCGTCTAGTCCAATAATAATATCATTAAAATCATCTAGTCCAATCAGTTTATCAGTTGCTGGATTTGCAGTTTTATTAAGTTCGTCAAGCTCACTAATCATATTAATACTAACTGAGTCAACTCCGTTAATTGCTTCAACTACTGCAATTAAATCACTCTTTGGAACACGATCTTGTCTTTTCAATTTAATAAAGTATTTACCTAGAGCGTCGGCAATATCTGACTTAACAATATCTTGAGAAACATCATCAAACGCAATAATACTTAAATTAATTACGTATTTTGTAATTTTTGGATCAAGTATTTTTAGGTCAGTTGAAATCATTTTTGTTCCAGATTTTTCAACGTATTTCATTAACTCATTCTTTTGAAAATCAGTTAACTTAAAATTACTAACCGGTAGATTAAAATAGTCGGTTCCATTTTTAAACATTTGAGTAACATCCGGAACCAAAAAAAGATTAATCATTCGTGAATCCAAAATATTACCATTTGCATCTTGGTCTAAAAATACTTTAATGGTTGAAAACATTTGCATTTTTTGTAATAAGACTTCATAATTATCTAAGTTAACTAGCGCAAAACTTTTTGATGCACGTGGTGCAATTAATCGAGTTAAGGCAGGATCTTCTGGATCTACTCCAAAATTTGGAGCACTTATTGTTACAATTGTAAAATAATCGCTCATTATAATCTCTTCTCCAATTGGAGAAAATCCAGTATCAACAAATGAAAATGATACTTGCGAGTTATTCTCAACTTTAACATTACCTGAAGAGCCGTCAGTATTTAAGTATTCAACAACAATAGTTGAACCGGTTGTTGGAATTTTACCAAATGATCCATTACCAAAATAGATGTCCAATCCATTTGTTATACCAGTTTTTGCAATAAATCCTTTTGCTCCTCTTGGAATATCTAATAGTGATTCGTATTTGGTCCATTTCTCTCCGTTAACATACACGTTAACGATAAAATTATCAATATAAAAATTATTCGGCGCTCCCATTTGATAACTTTCAAATGCAATGCCCTTTGCGGTAAAGGTTTGGGATTCAATTTGACCTTGTCGAACACTAAAAATTGCAGTAGTTTCAGTACCACTTAGCGCAAGTCTTACTTCTTCTTGAGTAAGTTCAATTGCATAGGTAAGTCCATTATTTTCACAACGAACTCTAAATAGGTTATTAAGCACAACTTTAGTGGCAGGTGGGGTAATATTGGGTTTTCTAACAATTCGGATTTGACCGGTTGCACCAATTGCTCTACTTGGGTTATGGCCAGCAAGAGTAGCTAGCGAATAGATTGACGAAACTCGACTTGCTTCATTTATATTTAGTTCAGTAATTGAGTCTTCAATATAATAAAAAATAAGTTGACTTAAGTTTTCTACAACAATTAATAGCTGGCCAAATGGAGAAGCTGCAGTAAATACAGAACGACTCTGTTTAAACTTTGTTTGTAAGAACTGTATAGTTTCGCTAAGAATATCTCTAACTCGTATATTTAAACTAGTAAAGAGCCTTAGACTGGTATTTTGTTTAGTAAGGTTTGCCATTTAAGGAGTAGCTTCTTTTAGGTTATTTATCAGCAGAGTAAAACGTTTATGAAAGAGACCACCTGTATAAATAATTAGGTATAATAACTATTATATGGGGATAACCGGTTTTGACAGAAATTATCGGTTACGCTTGCACGCCGAGGATGATGCTAAGACTCGTTAAAATGTATTACAAACAATAAGTGGCAACACTACTTTCTGGAGCCTAGTTAACCAAGGCGTTAACACTCCTGTTACTGAAGAGCTTTTAGCTGCATAAGTAACCAAGCGGCAACTGCTTGACTAACCAAAGTTGCAAAACCAGCATGGCGTAGCGGCCAAGTCGAACCGTTACCGACTTTAGCTTTAAGTCGTTAAAGAATAAGATATTTCGTCCAATTAGAAAAATGGACTAAGCGTGTAAATGAAAGTTTAATTAGAGGTTTTTTGGACGGCGGTTCGATTCCGCCTATCTCCACACCACAAAAGGTATCCAGCATTGGGTACCTTTTTTATTTTCTAAGAGTTGAGTCTGGGCATAAATAAATAAACCAGATGAAAACATTAAACACCGACGATATTTTTCTAAGAAATTTAACAATTGCCTTGCTCGATTTGTTAAACGGAGAAATGGAGATTACTATTGCACGAAATGATCATAATGAAACTTTTAAGGTTCCGTTTCTTTATAATTATGGAACAGATGAAGGCTTCTTAAAGGATTTTTATATTGGACTGCCTGATAATTGTCGCATTCCAGCAGCAGAAGGAACCTATGATATTATTCCAAGAGGAATTGTAACTCTTTCAAGCTTCCAAGTTAAACCGTCTGATATTACAAATAGGTTTGTTAGGGGTAGTTTTACTGAACCTGAACGAGGAGAAAACGATCAAAATATCCTAACTGGATATTCAGCTCAGCTATTTTCTTTTCCAATGTCAATTAAATTTGATGTTAAAATTATTTGCGATAACTTAAATAAAGCATTTAAGATTGCTGAAAATATGTTACATATTTTTTATGCAAACCGTGTAATGTATTTTCAATATCACGGAGTAAGAATTCCTGCGCAATTTCATTTTCCAGATAATCCAACAACCGATAAGACTTATAAGTTTACAATGCTTGATAATAATAAACTAAACGTTACTCTATCAGTTGACGTTGAAACATACTTACCGAGTTTTGAGCATACCTCTAAACGTAAAAGTTCAAATGTTATTGAAAGATTTGAAGTTAATCGTAAAGGTCCAAGTGGTGATAAATTAACTAAAACTGAATGGGTTGATCAAAACAGTCCAAATACTTAATAAAATAATAAAATAAACAAATGTCAACCTCAAAATCATTTGCATACAATACAGGTTCTCCAATTGCTGGAACAGATCAAGTTGGAGATCTAGCAATTAGCGTAGACGACCAAGATTATACAACTTCACCAGGTGGAGTTCAATGGTGGCAAGGTCCAGATCAGGACTTGGGTTACGTTATTGCCTATTCGCAGCCTAATGATTTACATCCAACACCAGTAGCTGACTATCTCTATTTAGACCCAACTCGTTTAGGTAATAGCGCAGGTTTAAGTAACAGTAATCAAACCGTCCAACAACTATTTGGATACGTACAATCAACATTAGGAACTAAATTAATTGGGGCTAATGACCAAGTAATGTTTAGCGTTCTAGTTAGTTTATTAGCGCCTGCAACTCTCCCAGATAGTCACTATATTGGTATTGGTACTGCAAATATGAATTATAATGGTGTTACCCCAACCCCTTACGGTGCATTCCCAGGTAATGATGATCAAAGTATAGGTTATCGTAGTGATGGAACCATTTGGTACAATGGAAACATCGTTAATGGAGTATCATTATCCGCTTGGACAACTGGAGATATAATTGATATTGTTATTAATAATAACGTAAATGGGATGTGGGTGAGAGTTAATGGTGGTTATTGGAATAATGACATTAGCTCTGATCCAGAAACTAATGCTAATGGTATTGAAATTATTAACAGTCCGTTTTATCCAGTATTATGTCCAGGCTACGAAGGCACAATGACAGTACAAAATAGTGCAGCATATGGAACGCCTAGAAATTGTAAACTATTAGGTGATGAAACTGCTGCAGTTGGATTTAAGAGATCAACCTCACTAACTGAAGCCAGTTTTATTGAAGTTGCAAATAGCGTAAGCGGCCAAGTTTTTATAAGCGGTAATGCTGCAAGTACGTGGTTAACTGATAATGGTTATTGGAATAATTGGTCAAGTTTCGGTAGTTCAGGATTTCAATGGATGACAATTAATTCGGTTACATCAACCTCTGCGACAGGCATAGGCCAAAATAATATTACAATTGCAGTTAGTCAAAGCGGTGGTGGTATGGGAATAACGAATGGTATGTTTGCAGCAACAACTTTTCCTGAACAATATGGTGTACCGCTTAGTGGTAATCAAATTTTAAATCAATTTGCTGGAACTTTTACTGCAGTGTTTAGTCAACCTGTTCTAAACCCATTGGTTGCATTTGCAAGTGTAGGTCAACCTGGTGTACAGGTACCGGTTCAAGTATCAGCGCCATTTACTCCAATTTTTTCACAGGGTATAACCTTTCAAAATGCAGTTAATGGAACTCAATACACTCAATTTATTGGAGAAGAGGGATATACAATTATTCGAATAGACGGTACTGTAAGCATTGTAAGTTTTGTCTATACTGCGTCAGAATACTATTGTAATGTTTGTTTTGGATTTGTTGATCAAAATGCATAACCTTGCATAATTAATCAAAGTCTAATTCCAAGTCAAAATTATAATATTGGAAAGTGGCAGTGAATGTTGTAAACTGCGGAGTTATTGATGAATATGATAGATTCATTTCACTTAATGACTTTAGCATTGGTCTATTAAAAACAATAGATGAAACTGCATAGCCTTCATTATTTAAGAGAGTTAATCTGATTGGATGAAAAAACGGATGATTTGCATTTGCAATTGGATTTACGGATAATGCTTGGCCTAATGAATTATTGCCAAGATTGTCTGGATTAACATTTGCCGGTTCTAAATAATTTAAGGCATTATCTAAAAATATAAAATAGTTTAGATATGCATCAGTTAACTTAAAGGTTAATTTAAGTTCTCTCGTAAATTGATCAGCTATTGGTTTTGCACTCTGCAATTCTTGAATCTTGCCAAGTGTTCGGGTCTGAGTTGGCAAAGTTGAAGAAAATCCTGGAAAATTCACAGTTTGTATAGTTGATGCCATAAAATCAGATAATGACTTATATGGCAATAATAGACTTCTATAATATTTGTTGTACTTTTGTTGCACAACACCATTAAAGAAGTCCATTGGTAGGTTTATTAAAAATGAATTTTGTCTAGCGTTTAATATCATATAGAATTATCTATATTAGAATTGTCTTTAACTTTTCAATTACCTGATCAGCAGTGATTAATTTTGAACATTCAAATTGACGAGGTGTACCTTTTTGATCTGGGCACCAATTCCAATCACCAGCATTAAGCCTTAATCGGTTTGCGCAACCTGAACAAGCTCCAGTAGGTGCAGCTAATTTAATAATACCGCCATCTGGTTCATTATAGGGTTCAGTAAAACCGGAAATTTGAATACTTGGAGTATTTGTTGCCCAAGCTAACCAAGTCAATCCACTGCTGATTCCAATAAAAGCAGCGCATTCAGTTAATTCAGTAATTACTCGGTCAATTGTACCTGCTTCAAATTTAGAGGCTCCAACCGGATTACGATTTCCCATATAACCATCTTCTTCTCTAGATAAAATTACAGGTTCATAACAATTTGCAATTAACCAATCTGTAACTTCTTGCCAGCCGGTTGGATTATTCCAGTATTTGGCTTGAGCAGTACTATGAATTCCGAGGCCTACTTTTTTCTTAACTACTGGACCAGTTGGGTGATTTATTAGAGGTTTAATCTCTTTATAGTCTAATCCTAAAATATCGGTTGCAGTTCTTTGCAATGGACCTAATTTAAAATCTCTAGGATTTTTTTCACGGTCAATATTATCTCCATTATGGAACCAACCAAGTCGGTACATTGCATGTAAATTAGTTACCATTTGGCCAGGTTCAATGAATTCAATATTCGGATAAGTATCTTTAAATAGTTGATTCCAAAAAGTTGAACAGATCATAATACAATCGTGCTTCTTTCTAAATTCTTCAACATATGGAAACCATGCTAAGGTATCACCTAGTGCTTTTGACTCTAATGGAATATAGACACGTTTACCTTTTAGGTCAGTATTAAATATTATTACAGGATTTCCACTTTGGTCCTTAACTTTAATTTTCCAATCTTTAAAATATTTGATTGAGCTTTTTGCCCAAGTTCCGCCGCTTAATTTTGTTGAATAAACTAATTTGTCAGTTTCATTATCAATAAACTCTACCTGATATTTCATTGGGCTTGTAGTTTTCAATTCAACAAATGGACCGTCTACTAAATTATGATTTACCGTAGGCAGTGGCTGAACTCCATCAATTGTTACATGATTCATTTTTGCAAAAGTTTGGAAATCCTCGCTTAAGAATTGAGTGAACGCACATTTACCTAAATAATTAACAGTTACTGTATAGCCTTTACGATATTCGCCTAATTTAATAAGTAGAAAGTCTCCCTTTTTAAGAGTCGTAAATTGTACAGTTCCATTGTATTTAATTTCAAGTAGGTAATCTTTGGTTGCAGGTTCATCATGAAATCCTGAAACAAGTTGCACATATAAATTATTAAAATCGTCTGCTGCTGTATAAATTTGAAATTTAGCGTCATCTCTTAGGATACCGTCTCTATTCCAAACGGCTTGAGTATTTAATTCATTTGAATTTGCAATATAATTAGTTAACCAAATGTCCTTTGCGTGTTTTTCTAAATAGTGCAGGAATACTCTTTCTAACTGCCAACCGTTTGGGCGACCCATGAAATATTCCTTTTTTGTCTTTACTTCATTTATAATATTTAGAGCAACCTCAGTTTTAATTGAGAAAATAAAGGTTGCCATAAATTTAGCTAGGTGAGTATCCTTTGCTGAACCTGAGTGGTATTCATAAATTACTGCATCATGCTGGTGAGCTCTTTCCAAAAAAGCTTGGCGATATTGAAAAGTATCAAGCAGATTATCGTATTCCATAAAGTGAATCATCTTCTTTCCTAGATACTTACAGAAATTAAATGCATGAGTCATTGATCTCCAAATTGCATAATCATGATGATATTCCATTTGATTATCTACTCTAGTTTTTCCAAATGTGCACCATCTTCCGCTACCAACTGCATATTCTCCAAATTCAGAATTTAATAGCAATGGATTTTCTTTATCGTATATGTAATAGTCAACTAATTTCTGAATTTCAGGTTTGATTGCATAATGTGAAACTAATAAAATCGGAATTCCTGAAAATTCTCTAAGCTTTTTAATACATTCAATTAAGTCTGATTCTTTTTCTGGAGTATTTGGCCAAGTGTCAACAACAAAAATATCATCCGGATATTCATTCGGTCTGATTATTGAAGGTCTGTTATCCGCTGAATATTTTATATCATTTGCAATTCCACCTTTAACCCCAAAGAAGTAAATATCTGAATGTATATTTTGCATGTCTGGATTTTGCCATTCATGATTATAGCTACCATATGAACCGTATTCAAATATTCCATCTGGAAAAGCGGTTTCAAATCCATTAATTTTTAAAAAATCGTCAGCTTCAAGATTTTTATAATAATCAGCCCATTCGCTTGATTGTTGGATTAATAGAGGAGCATCCATTTCTCCACGTCTTCTAGTTCCATGTTCAGGACGTTGACCTGATGCACAAGTAAAAATAAACATTCCACCTGGCTTTAACATACGAATTATATTTTGAATAGTAGTTTCATAATATAGATCATGTTCAAATACTTCAGTTGAAATAATTACATCAAAATAGTCAGATGGCGCATCATATAGATTGCCTGGGGCTATTACATCAACATTAGCACCATCGCCAACATCTAATCCAATATAGTTACAATTATCAAATAGAAAACGGTTATTTCCATTAATGTCAAGCGATCCAATATCTAATACTTTTTTATTTTGGAAGTATTTTGGAAAATTTAATTTGATCTTTTTACAAAAATCTTGCTGTTCTTTATGTGCCATTTATTATAATTTATTTTTTAAAAACTCGTATACACTAATTAAGTTTAAGTAGAGGCCACGTTCATTGTTAAATTTATTGTACTCATAGTATGGATTGTCAAAATCGCAACATTCTTGAAAACCGTGTTTAATAATACCAACGCCCCAATCTGTATCAATTGTAAAAATTTCAAGATCTGGTCTGGTTGCTCGATACTTATATATTGCTTTCCAAACGGTTCCATTCCAATTACCTTCAGCTGGAGTAGAGTGATCGTAAAAATCTTCCCGAGCATGATGAATTGTTGGTGGATTACAGTCGTGTAAAACAATATAGCCATTTGGACTAAGATGAGCTAGCGAATTTTCAATATCTCGTTCAACTTGGTCAGATTCATGCAGGCCATCAATAAAAATAATATCCCATTTATAATTAGGGTCTAAATTTAATTCAGAATCTCTTAATGACCTAAAGAATTGGTCAGATGTCTGTTTATAGTCGATTTGAGCATCAACTTCAAAACATGGATCAACTGAATGTTTTGTATTAATATTAATTAAGTTAAAGCAGTCATTAGGTTCTCTAACTCCAATTTCTAAATATTTGGTAAACCCATTTTTTAGAATTAATTCATTTATTATATCGTATCTTTGCATAGTTAATTTATATTTTTCCAGTAACCGTATGAAATATTTGTGGCTTTTTTCGTTTTTCAATTACTATCATACTATCGTAGTAATGAATCCCGTGGATATTATCTCCCGAATAGGTTTTAGGTATAGCTGATGAATATGATGCATGTAAATAGTCTATGAAATTTTTAGAATATTCAATGAAGGTATTTCCTTTATAACTTCCACCATATTCTCCAGGCCAATATGAGGTATGCACATCTTCGCATAAATAGACACCATTGTCATTTAAAAATGGAAACATTTCTTCGTAAGTAATTACTTGTTGATTCATAGTATGACCTCCATCATCTATTATAATATCAAATTTTGGACAAGTATCCTTTATGGTTTTCCAAAAATTACGGTCTTCTTGAGATCCAATAATTATGTTAATTTGATCATCTTCATACTCTTTACATTTTTCAAGAATATCAATTCCATAAATCTTGCAGTTTTTACCAAAATAGTCTTTCCACATTTGTAAAGAGCCGCCATTATCAATTCCAATCTCAAGGATATTTACTGAAGTATCTCTAAATTTACTAAAGTGAGCCTCATAGATTTCTAAATAGTGAAACCATTTATGAATTTTTCGTTTTTCATTGTTTATAAAGTAACTCTCTAAATAGTTTTTTGGACTAATTGAGTTAAGTATTTCAGGGTCTCGCTTAAAGTTCGTTATCATACCGTTTAGTTATTTCCAAAAATAAATTAATTGTAGTGCATTGTTTGGGCCGCAAAATAATAGGTAGGAATTAAAACCTAATCGGTTAAATCTGCCAATGAATTCATTGCGTAGCTCATCATTAAAATTAAGGTGCTCATGATGATATTCAACTGCAACATTTCGGATCTTAGATAAGTTAGCATCACTGATACCCTTTAGTGCAATAATTTCAGAACCTTCAATATCAACCTTTAAGAAGTCAATTCGGTCAATTAGCCCGTTATCTAAAATGTAGTCTAATGTGTATAGATTAACATCGTATTGAGTAAGAGTTGGATCTTTTTGATGCCATAGGTTAGAGCCGCCTAAGTGAGAACTTTCAGTTAAGGTTAGGGTTCCTAATTGATCTCCAATTGCTGCATTAAATAGGACTGCATTTGCTGGAGCATTTTGTTTTAGGATCTCAAAATATCTACGGTCAGGTTCAAAGGTTACAATTTTACTTGCTCCCATATGATATGCATAACGAGTAAAAATTCCAATATTTCCACCAAGATCAACAACAACATCGCCAGGTTGAATTTTAACAACTGGATTTTCTGAGCGGTGTGGATGTTCGTAATCAGTTAGGTTATAAATTTCATGATAAATTGCATAATCCCATCCGTATTTATAGGCAATATCCATTGTACCACCTTCTACTTTTTTGATTGAACCTAAATTTTTAATTTCGTCCTTAGCAACAAAGAAATATTCAGTATCATGGAAATTTTGGTCTCTTTGAGCTTTAATATGGTCAATCATAATTTGAGCAAAGCCTAGATTTTTATTGCCATGAAAGTACAGAATTTGATCTTTATTCTTTGGGATAAACTGCCAACCGTATACTTTTCCAAAATTCTTAGGGCCTTGATCTCTCCAAAAAGAAATAAAGTGTTCCATTGCTTTGCCAGTTGTTCCAAGTAAATCACCGTCCCATTCAGAAACATCAAAATTTGAAATTGGTAAGAACTTATTATAGCTGTATTTGCACCTTAGATAATTATCAATACCTTCATCATTCCATTGCAGTAAACTTGGATAGTCAGCAAGATCAGTTTCTTTATATACATTTAAGATTTCATTAAACCACCATTCGCAATTTCGATTGTATAAGTACATGCAAATATGGGCTTTAGTCGCAAGACGATTAACACCTTTGGCTTTGCATAAATTTTCATTAAATAGCTGCTGGCCTCTTGATCCGTCCGGTTTTGTATAATATCCAATAAAATCTTCTTGTACATGAATATCCGCTAATGGATAATTCTCAATATTTGCAAAATGATCTGCTAATTTATCAATTGTATGGTTTGCAATAATATCACCGTCTAGCCAGACAAAATTTTCAAAACTTTCGTTAAATGCTGCAAGACACGCATATTGCTTCCAATACCATTTATCATAGTTTGAATAGTAAGGAATTGTTAATTTTCGGGCAATTACATTTGGCAAATAGTCAAATGGAACATCACAATCAATTCCATAAACAATAAGTTTACGATTTGAGAATTCCAATAGAGATTCAGCTAATTTCTGAATGATCGGCATATAGGCCAGGTTACCGCAGGTCACCCATGCAAAGTCAGTTGAGTATTCATTTATCTCAGGTTGAATGAGGTCCTGGATGTGATCTTGTGCGATTTTTGCTGCATTTTCCCAAGTGAATTGGGTTCTGATTTGTTTTGATTCCATTAGCGCGGATTTTTTATAAATTTCATAATTATCATAAACTTCTCTAAGCCTAAGTTTAAGGTCTTCGAAGTTTGGCTCAACAAAATTACCTGGAGCATTTGGATTCCAGGATTCGTCATTTGCAACACCTGCTGGAACTTCTCCATGAGTTGCTACCGGTAAACCTTTACCTGCGGCAAATTCAAGTTGAGCTCCCCAATCAGAATAGATTGATGGGGTGCCGCATGCCATTGCCTCAATTAATGGAAGATTCCAACCTTCACTACGAGCACAAGAAACAAATACATCAGCAGTTTGTAATAGGTTGACGTATTCTGCTTTGCTTAAATGATTAAGTATCTTAATACCTTTATGTACTAAGCTAAATTTGACAAGACGCTCTTGAGTATTTAGACAGCCATCATTTGCAAATGGATTTTCAACATTTAAGATAAGTTCAACATTTTCATCTTCGGAAAAGGTATCAATGAATGCTTTTATAATCTCTTTAGTAGATTTGCGGTATTCCCAACGCCCAACTACCACAAATTTGAATGGGCGACCTTCCGGAAATGAGGTCTCTTGCGAAATGGGTTTAAACATTTGGGTATCAACTCCCTCAGGCACAACCTTTACTTTATCGGCTCTGATACCTTGAGCAACGGTGCACTCTTTTTGCCAGCTGCTTGGAACCCAAACCTGATCAAATGTTTTTAGTTTATTAAAAAAATCTTCCGGATATTTAGTAGTTTCCCAAACATTATAGGCAATTTTTGGGCCATCATACTTATCACCAAAATATTTATGATTAACATCGTTTAGGACGATATGGATATCAGTTTCTCCAGGATTTTGATAATTTCGGTATAGCGGAAACTCCTGTGAACCGTTTGGGGTCTGTAGAGTTTGCTGAGTTAGGATTGTTTTTAATTCAGTATCAATATAGTACTCATCATTATGAGGTTCATCATTATTATAACCTTGCCAGGTTGAACCTACTGTCCAATTTCTGGCATCAACTCTTAAGTCTTCTAGAGAATTTAGGGCTTTAAAGAAATTTCTAGAATGACAGTTGTATCCAGTTTCCCCAATAATTGAGGTGTGCGCTTTAATTTTAATCGACATGCCGTTTGCTAAACTTTTTATTTTATACTAAAGTTTAGCAATAAGGTTATGTAATCTTAAAAAAATTATGCAGCAGTTAAGCCAAGTGCAGTTAAGACTTTAGTCACAATGACTGAGTCATTTGTACCCCAATCAGATATATCAGTTAATCTAACTGAGCCATTGCAAATGACGGCATTACCGCTATCCATTAATTGATAAATCACAGAAACTGAGGTTGAACCCAATTCATAGGTTAAGGGTATAAATTTAATACTGGTTGCAGTTTTACCAAGTACTGAATAGTTTTGAATATTTGTAGTCATGATTTTATTTATTTTTGTTTTAAGCAATATCGAGTGTAATATAATATCTTTGAAAAAATGGCAATCCACACGTAAAATCAGTTGGTGTACCTGGCATTAGCATTACTCCTCCTCCTAATGATGCAATCGTGTAACCAGTATCAAGGTCTGTTATATCTACCCGATTTGCAAAGACTGGACCAGGTCCAAGATTCATTAGTGTAATTGTATGTATGAAGTTTGCGTTTGGACTGGTATGCTGATAATTATACATAGCGACTCCGCCGGTTAGGGTTTGGCCAGGGCCATTACCGAATACAGTACTCTGATATAGCGACGGACCTTGGATTCCATCGTCTAAAAATAATGACACCGATAAGTTAAAAGGCGAATTAATTGTGACTTCTCCGTCATAATAGTGCTCATCAGTCCAGTGTGAATAATTATAAAATTGATTAAATCCAATTGGGCCTGTGTAATTTGCTTGAGTCCAATAACTTAAGCCTTGTGGATCATTTCGGTTGATGTAATAATATCCAGTATATGTACCGCCACTTATCCTCCAATTAAAATCAGGAAGAGCCACTTGATTTGGGTAAACCTCAATCCCAGAACTGGGATTAACTCCACTTACTTGAGTGAACATTGCCATAATTGATCTTAGGTCGGAGGCCGGATCACTGATACTTATTTGTCCACTCGATGCTCCTACTATTGTGCTTGGCATTGATTATAATAATTTTTTAATTTGATCCTTTAAGTCATCGATTTGGCGTTGCTGTTGCTTGATTGCCTCAATTAAGACTGATACTAGTGCTGGATAGGCAACTGCCTTGGTACCATTCGCATTTTCAAATACAACTTCTGGGAATACTGTTTCCATTTCCTGTGCAATAACACCCGCATGAACCCGTGTAGTATCTTCTTGATCATTTCTGGTGAATGTAACGCCTCTCATTGATGTTACCTTATCTAGAGCACCAGTGATGGTCTTCACATTATCTTTAACTGATCGATCTGAATATGCAATAATATTAGCAGTTGCATAAATATCACCGGCTACTTCAAATTTATAAGTCGGTGAGGCTCCATTACCAAGTGATAGTCTGCCGTTTGTGGCATCATAGTGCGTATTTGTTGCAGCTAAGGTAGTTGATCCAGAATAGTAAGCTAATCTTCCAGTAGTACCTGAGGTAATAGTTCCAGTAGTACCGCCTGATGTACCGGAAGAACCGTTAGCTCCGCTTGTTCCACTTGAACCAGTTGCACCGCTTGTTCCTGAGGTTCCACTTGATCCATTAGCTCCAGTTGCACCGCTTGTTCCTGAGGTTCCACTTGATCCATTAGCTCCAGTTGCACCGCTTGTTCCTGAGGTTCCACTTGTGCCAGATGTACCACTTGTTCCAGATGTACCGCTTGTGCCAGATGCACCAGAAACTCCACTTGTACCTGAAGTTCCAGTTGAACCAGAGGTACCGCTAGTTCCAGAAGAACCGTTAGCTCCACTTGTTCCAGAAGTACCACTTGAACCATTTGCTCCAGAAGTTCCTGATGTACCTGAAGAACCGTTAGCTCCATTTGCTCCTGACGTACCGCTAGTACCACTTGAACCGTTTGCTCCGTTTGCTCCTGAGGTTCCTGATGTACCGTTTGTTCCAGCTAATGCGACTAGCGACCAATATGCAGCATTTGTAGGTATATCACCAGGAGCTGCATTTGCTATACAGATATAGGAGCTTCCGAAATAATAAACAACGTCATTTACTGAATATGTAGTAGCTGTGTATAGTCCTTTCCACGTAAAGCTTGTACCGCTTGTACCTGATGTACCTCTTGTACCAGAAGTTCCTGATGAGCCGTTAGCTCCACTTGAACCTGAAGTTCCTGATGAACCGGTATTACCTGAGCTTCCAGAAGTTCCTGAGCTACCGTTTGATCCACTAGAACCTGAAGTTCCAGAGGTTCCACTTGAACCATTAGAACCTGAGCTTCCAGATGTACCTGAAGTTCCTGAGCTACCGTTTGATCCACTAGAACCTGAAGTTCCAGAGGTTCCACTTGAACCATTAGAACCTGAGCTTCCAGATGTACCTGAAGTTCCTGATGTACCTCTTGTACCCGAAGTCCCAGATGATCCTGCAACACCAGCTGTCGATATATCAACAATAATATCAGTACCAGATGATGGTGTCCAAGGTGTACCTGAAACATAAGTTACTGGAAATTCCCAATAGATTCCATTATCTACTCCTACCCCAGTTGTTCTATAATATACAATTTGACCACCAATTCCACCATTTGTTTTAATTAGCGTGCCAACTCCAATTGATGGATAAACTCCACTATAGTTTGTTGAAGTTAATGAAACTTCTGCTATGTTTAATATAGTGGTTGCCGCATCTAAATTACCGTTATTACTATAAATTTTAGTACTTGCTAATGGTGTACCCCAATCCCAACCGTCACTGATTGCTGCTCCACTTGCTCCAGTTGAACCAGAAGTTCCTGAGCTACCACTTGTACCAGATGTACCACTTGTTCCAGAGGTACCTCGTGTTCCAGAGGTTCCACTAGAACCGTTTGATCCGGAAGTGCCGCTTGTTCCAGAAGAACCATTAGACCCTGAAGAACCTGAAGTGCCGCTTGTTCCAGAAGATCCGTTTGAACCACTTGATCCAGAAGTACCAGAAGACCCATTTGAACCGGAAGACCCACTAGTTCCGCTTGAACCGTTTGAACCTGATGTACCAGCCGTACCTGAGCTACCATTCGATCCACTAGAACCTGAGGTTCCGCTTGTGCCTGATGAGCCGTTAGAACCTGATGTTCCTGAGCTTCCGTTAGAACCGCTTGAGCCTGAAGTACCACTAGTTCCGCTTGAACCGTTTGAACCTGAAGAGCCTGAAGTTCCAGAAGAACCGGTTAATCCGCTTGAACCGGAAGTTCCAGAAGAACCGTTTGAACCTGAAGTTCCGCTTGATCCATTAGCTCCTGAAGTTCCAGATGTTCCGCTTGAACCATTTGATCCACTTGAACCCGAAGTTCCAGAAGAACCAGTATTACCCGAGCTTCCAGAAGTTCCTGATGTTCCAGAGCTACCGTTTGAACCTGAAGAACCACTTGTACCAGATGAACCATTTGATCCACTAGAACCTGACGTTCCACTAGTTCCTGAGCTTCCATTTGATCCAGAAGTTCCGCTTGAACCATTTGATCCACTTGAACCTGATGTTCCTGAAGAACCATTAGATCCGCTTGAACCTGAAGTTCCAGAAGTACCTGAGCTACCATTAGAACCGGAAGAACCTGAAGTTCCGCTTGTTCCTGATGAGCCGTTAGAACCGCTTGAACCTGATGTACCAGAAGTTCCACTTGAACCGTTTGAACCTGAAGTACCAGATGTTCCAGAAGAACCATTTGATCCAGAAGAGCCGGAGGTTCCAGAAGAACCGCTTGATCCATTTGAACCTGAAGTTCCGCTTGTTCCTGAGCTTCCATTAGAACCGCTTGAACCAGAAGTACCAGAAGTTCCTGAAGAACCAGTATTACCTGAACTTCCAGAAGTACCGGAAGTTCCACTAGAACCGTTAGAACCTGAACTACCTGAAGTTCCAGAAGAACCGTTTGATCCACTAGAACCTGAAGTACCACTTGTTCCAGATGAGCCATTAGAACCAGAGCTTCCGTTTGAGCCTGAAGAACCTGAAGTTCCAGAACTACCATTCGATCCGCTTGTGCCTGAAGTTCCAGAAGAACCATTTGAGCCATTAGAACCTGATGTTCCGCTTGTTCCTGAGCTTCCAGTAGCGCCCGACGTACCAGAAGTACCAGCAGATCCACTTGAACCAGAAGTTCCAGAAGTTCCTGAGCTACCATTCGAACCAGAAGTTCCGCTTGTTCCGGAAGTTCCAGAGCTTCCGCCAACTCCGCTTGTTCCAGAAGTACCAGAAGTACCTCGTGTACCTGAAGTACCAGATGTACCAGCTAACCCATTAGCATGCCAAGAAAATGTATATTGAAGCCCATTCGCAAATTGTCCTGAGCTTGCAATTGAAGTAAGTGAAAGATTATAGGTTAATGTGGCTCCTGCGCCAGAGGTTGAAACAGCAGATACTGTCCAAAGTCCTAATTTTGAAGTATTTCCAATCTCATATGCTTGTAAATAAACAGTTGCTCCTGAATTTACAGCAGTTTGTAATTGAGTTAGCCATGTTCCATATCCAAAACTATTGTATGCAACATAGTTTAAGCTTATAGTTACAGCAGACATAACAGCACCACTAGTGGAATCAGTAAGAAATTGACCAGCGGAGGTTGTTCCTGGAGCTCCAGTACCGGCATATGTCCATCTACCTGAATTAGCTCCATCATTTCCATTAATACCAGATGTACCAGAAGTTCCCGAGCTACCATTTGAGCCAGAAGAACCTGGCGTACCAGAAGTTCCCGAGCTACCATTTGAGCCACTTGAACCTGAAGTTCCAGAAGAACCATTAGAACCAGAAGTTCCAGAAGAACCAGTTAATCCGCTAGAACCTGACGTACCGCTTGTTCCTGAAGAACCGTTTGAGCCAGAGCTTCCTGAGGTTCCAGCCGTACCGGAGCTACCGTTTGACCCACTAGAACCTGAAGTTCCTGAGCTTCCATTTGAGCCAGAAGAACCATTTGAGCCGCTTGACCCTGAAGTTCCAGAAGTTCCACTAGAACCGTTTGAACCTGAAGTTCCAGAAGAACCAGTATTACCTGAGCTTCCGGATGTACCACTTGACCCATTTGAACCTGATGTTCCAGCTGTTCCAGAAGAACCATTTGAGCCTGAAGTACCGGCGGTTCCACTTGTTCCTGAAGAACCTGAGCTTCCAGAGGTGCCTGATGTTCCAGCAGACCCAGAAGAACCATTTGATCCAGAAGAACCAGAAGTACCAGAGCTTCCGTTTGATCCACTTGAACCACTAGTACCTGATGTACCGCTTGATCCGTTAGATCCACTTGAACCGTTTGAACCTGAAGTTCCAGAGCTTCCATTTGAGCCAGATGTACCAGAAGAACCGTTTGAGCCAGATGTTCCTGAGCTTCCATTAGAACCCGAAGTTCCTGAGCTTCCATTTGAGCCGGATATTCCTGAGGTACCAGACGATCCATTAGACCCGTTAGAACCTGATGTTCCAGAAGTACCACTTGAACCATTTGATCCTGAAGAACCAGAAGTACCTGAGCTACCATTTGATCCACTAGAACCGGCTGTTCCAGAAGTACCTGAGCTACCATTTGATCCATTAGAACCAGAGGTTCCAGAAGAACCATTAGAACCAGACGTTCCGCTTGTTCCCGAAGAACCACTTGAACCTGAAGTTCCGCTTGTTCCTGAAGAACCACTAGATCCATTTGAACCAGAAGTACCTGATGTTCCAGAAGAACCATTTGATCCTGAAGTACCTGAGGTACCGCTTGAGCCGTTTGAACCTGAAGAACCTGATGTTCCGCTTGTTCCTGAGCTACCATTTGAACCACTTGAACCTGATGTACCAGAAGTTCCAGTTGATCCAGAGCTTCCAGAAGTTCCTGAAGTTCCACTTGATCCATTTGAACCTGAGGTGCCAGCCGTTCCTGAAGAACCGTTTGATCCGCTAGAACCAGACGTTCCGCTTGTTCCCGAGCTACCATTTGATCCGCTTGAGCCAGATGTGCCAGACGTACCGCTTGAACCATTTGATCCTGAAGAACCTGAAGTTCCTGAGCTACCATTTGAGCCACTTGAGCCGGAAGTTCCAGAAGAGCCGTTTGAACCTGAACTTCCAGAGGTACCTGCTGTACCTGAACTACCATTTGAACCGGAAGTTCCAGAAGTACCACTTGATCCATTTGAACCTGAAGTACCAGCTGTTCCAGAAGAACCATTTGATCCTGAAGAACCTGAAGTTCCTGAGCTACCGTTTGATCCACTTGAACCTGATGTACCAGAAGTTCCAGAAGAACCATTTGATCCTGAACTACCATTTGAACCTGATGTTCCGGATGTACCACTTGAGCCATTAGAACCAGAAGTTCCACTAGTTCCTGATGAACCATTTGAGCCTGAAGTACCTGAGGTACCGTTTGATCCACTAGAACCGGAAGTTCCAGAGCTTCCATTTGAGCCTGAAGAACCAGAAGTGCCTGATGTTCCTGAGCTACCGTTTGATCCGCTTGTTCCAGAAGAACCGTTTGAGCCATTAGAACCAGATGTTCCAGAAGTTCCAGATGAGCCATTAGAACCAGAAGTTCCAGCAGTTCCAGAAGAACCATTTGATCCACTTGAACCTGAAGTTCCAGAAGTTCCGCTTGATCCATTAGAACCTGAAGTTCCTGAGGTTCCATTAGAACCATTTGATCCACTTGAACCTGAAGTTCCAGAAGTTCCACTTGATCCATTTGAACCGGATGTACCACTTGAGCCATTAGAACCACTTGAACCAGATGTTCCACTAGTTCCTGATGAACCATTTGAGCCTGAAGTACCGGATGTTCCTGAGCTACCGTTTGATCCATTAGAACCTGATGTTCCACTTGTTCCAGAAGACCCTGATGTACCAGATGTTCCAGAAGTACCAGAGCTACCGTTTGATCCGTTTGAACCTGAAGAACCTGAGGTTCCACTTGTTCCAGAAGTACCAGAGCTACCATTTGATCCACTAGAACCTGAAGTACCAGCTGTTCCAGAAGAACCATTTGAACCTGAAGTACCCGCTGTTCCAGAAGAACCATTTGAACCTGAAGTACCAGAGGTTCCGCTTGTTCCAGAAGAACCATTAGAGCCAGAGCTTCCAGAAGTTCCAGAAGAACCGTTTGATCCACTAGAACCGGCAGTACCTGAAGTACCAGAGCTACCGTTTGATCCAGAAGTACCAGAGGTTCCACTTGTTCCAGAAGTACCAGAGCTACCGTTTGAGCCTGAGCTACCAGAGGTTCCACTTGTTCCAGAAGTACCAGAGCTTCCGTTTGATCCACTTGAACCTGAAGTTCCAGAAGTTCCGCTTGAACCGGTTGAACCTGAAGTACCTGAGCTTCCATTAGAACCTGAAGTTCCTGAGCTACCACTTGAGCCGTTTGATCCGCTAGTTCCCGAAGACCCATTTGATCCATTAGAACCAGAAGTTCCAGAAGAACCATTAGAACCTGATGTTCCACTTGTTCCAGAAGAACCATTAGATCCGCTTGATCCAGAAGTACCAGAGCTACCGTTTGAACCTGATGTTCCACTTGTTCCAGAAGAACCACTTGAACCTGAAGTACCTGAACTTCCATTAGAACCTGATGTTCCTGAGCTTCCATTTGAACCTGAAGTTCCAGAAGAACCAGTTAATCCGCTTGAACCAGAAGTTCCAGAAGAACCGTTTGAACCTGAAGTTCCGCTTGATCCGTTTGAACCTGATGTTCCAGAAGTTCCGCTTGAACCTGAAGTTCCGTTTGATCCTGAAGTTCCGTTTGATCCGCTAGAACCGGAAGTACCTGAGCTACCATTTGAACCATTAGATCCAGAAGTACCAGATGTTCCTGAGCTACCGCTTGTTCCGGAAGAGCCGTTTGAACCGGAAGTTCCAGAAGTACCAGTTGAACCGTTTGAGCCATTAGAACCGGAAGTACCTGAGCTACCATTTGAACCATTAGAACCTGAAGTACCAGAAGTTCCAGATGAGCCGTTAGAACCTGAAGTACCAGAAGTTCCAGATGAGCCGTTAGAACCTGAAGTACCCGAAGTACCTGAGGTTCCAGAAGAACCATTTGAACCCGAAGTACCTGAAGTTCCTGATGTACCAGTTGAGCCGCTAGAACCTGATGTTCCAGAGCTTCCGTTTGAGCCGGCTGTTCCAGAAGTACCCGAACTACCGTTTGATCCATTTGAACCTGATGTACCAGAAGTTCCAGTTGATCCAGAGCTTCCTGAGGTTCCGCTTGAGCCATTAGATCCATTTGAACCAGAGGTTCCAGAAGAACCTCCTGTTCCGGCTGTGCCGGAAGAACCTGAAGTTCCGCTTGTTCCAGAAGTACCAGATGTTCCGCTTGATCCATTAGATCCAGAAGAACCAGAGGTACCTGAGCTTCCGTTTGATCCAGAAGAACCAGCGGTACCTGAGCTTCCGTTTGATCCAGAAGAGCCGCTTGTTCCAGATGTTCCGCTTGTTCCAGTTGAACCCGACGTTCCAGAAGTACCAGAGCTTCCGTTTGATCCGCTTGAACCTGAAGTACCAGTTGAACCTGAAGTTCCAGCTGTTCCAGATGAACCACTTGTACCTGATGTACCTGAGCTACCATTAGAACCTGAAGTACCAGAAGTTCCAGATGAGCCGTTAGAACCAGAAGTACCGGAAGTTCCAGCAGATCCACTAGTTCCTGAAGTACCACCAAGTATCCAGTTTGTACCGTTACTTTCTAATGATAAACTTCCATATTGAATTATAGATTTAGTAAGAGATCCGTCAATTGTTTGAGATGAAGTAGTTGCAACGGTTATTGTACCAGAACCTGAGTTTTTTACAATATAAGCTTTACCTTTTATGCCTACTGCACTTGGAAGAGTGACTGTAAATGTTCCAGTTGTACACTCTATAAAATAATCATCAACTCCTATTGAATAAGTAGTACTTATCTGAGTTAAGGGTAGGGTTATTCCACCCAATGAAATTAGCCCTTTTCTGGTTATAAATTCTTTTGCCATTTATTTTTTCTTTTTTCACCTCTCCAAAAGAAAAGTATGTTATTGACTCTATAGATATATATTCATTCTCAACTAGTCAAATATTTAGTCTGCATATTTTAGTTTTTAATTATTAAAACATTATTCTACTTCCTACTTTAACTGTCCAAGTTCCTGAAGTTACTACTGCATTCAAGTAAACGTTTGTTCCGTCAGTTGATGTAGCAAATGATATACCTGCAGTTGAGCTTCCAATATCTGGAGTTGAATAGTCAGTATCTACAGTTGTTGCATTATCCCATGCGGCCATTACTGTACCAGCTCTTTTGCTAGTTCCATTAGAAACAAAGTAGTCAAATACTGCTGAATTTCCAGCCGATACTAAGATTGTAATTAGTACTCCACTTGCACTTACTGAACCTCCATTATATGAACTTATACCTAAACTTGTTCCATCAAATGTTAAGTTTGCTTCTGCATTTGCTTGGCCTGATGTACCAGTTGCAGTTAATACCCTGTTATCTGAATTATTTGTGATATTAGCAACTCCAGAAGTACCAGATGAACCGGCAGTTCCAGATGTACCAGTTGAACCTGATGTTCCAGCCGTTCCGCTTGTTCCAGAAGAACCGTTTGACCCTGAAGTTCCACTTGATCCATTTGAACCAGAGCTGCCCGATGTACCAGAAGTTCCCGAGCTACCATTTGAGCCAGAAGTTCCACTTGATCCATTTGAACCTGAACTACCGCTTGATCCACTTGTTCCTGAAGTACCTGAAGTTCCGCTTGAGCCGTTTGAGCCGCTTGAACCTGAAGTACCTGAGGTTCCGCTTGACCCATTTGATCCTGAAGAACCTGATGTTCCTGAGCTACCAGAAGTACCAGAGGTTCCACTAGAACCTGAAGTACCTGAGCTACCGTTTGATCCACTTGAACCTGATGTACCAGAAGTGCCATTAGAGCCAGACGTACCAGAGCTACCATTTGATCCACTTGAACCAGAGGTTCCGGAAGTACCAGAAGAGCCGTTAGATCCAGAAGTACCTGATGTTCCAGTTGATCCACTTGAACCAGAAGTTCCAGAAGTACCTGAGCTACCATTTGATCCACTTGTTCCTGAAGTTCCAGAAGAACCATTAGAGCCAGAAGTTCCTGACGTACCAGTTGAGCCGCTAGAACCTGATGTACCGCTTGTTCCTGAGGTTCCAGAAGAACCATTTGAACCTGAGGTTCCTGAAGAGCCGTTTGAACCAGAAGAACCTGAAGTACCTGAGCTACCATTTGATCCACTTGAACCAGATGTACCAGAAGTACCAGTTGAACCTGAAGTTCCAGAAGTTCCGCTTGATCCAGAAATACCGGCAACAAACATTTCTAAAAGAATATCATCACCGGCAGATGGAGTCCAAATTGAACCATATTCATAAACTACTGAGAAGTTCCAATATGCTCCAGCATCGGTAGGTATTGAAATAACTCGATAATATGTAAGATTAGTATGAGAAAGATCCTGTAATTGAATAAGTGTTCCAATACCAACTGCTGCAAATGGAATTGCATAATTTGTACTACTTAATGATACTTCCGCAATACTTAAAGTATTAGTAGATGCATTAAATGCAGAGTTATTACTAGATATTTTAGTACTAGCTAATGGTGTTCCAAAATCCCAACTATCATCAATTGCGGCTCCACTATATCCACTTGTTCCAGCAGAACCAGAAGTACCGCTTGAACCTGAACTACCTGAAGTACCGCTTGAACCTGAACTACCTGAAGTACCATTTGAACCTGAAGTTCCAGATGTACCGCTTGAACCGGCTGTTCCTGAGCTGCCGGATGTTCCAGAAGATCCATTAGACCCGTTTGATCCACTTGAACCTGAAGTACCAGAAGTTCCGCTTGAGCCTGAAGAACCGTTTGATCCGCTAGAGCCGGATGTTCCTGAGCTACCGTTTGACCCGCTTGAACCAGAAGTTCCACTTGTTCCAGATGTACCGCTTGAGCCTGAAGTGCCCGATGTTCCAGAGCTACCATTTGAGCCTGAAGTTCCAGAGCTTCCGTTTGAGCCACTAGAACCAGATGTTCCAGAAGAACCACTTGTACCTGAGCTTCCGTTTGATCCACTAGAACCGCTTGTTCCTGAAGAACCGTTAGAACCTGAGCTTCCAGATGTACCAGAAGTTCCAGAGCTACCATTTGAACCTGAAGTTCCGCTTGTTCCTGAGGTACCACTTGAACCATTTGATCCAGATGAACCAGAAGTACCACTTGAACCATTTGAGCCGCTTGAGCCAGATGTTCCTGAAGTTCCTGAGCTTCCATTTGACCCACTAGAACCTGAAGTTCCTGAGCTTCCGTTTGAGCCAGAAGAACCACTTGAACCAGAAGTTCCAGTTGATCCGCTTGAACCTGAAGTTCCGCTTGTACCGTTAGAACCAGAAGTACCTGAGCTACCTGAGCTTCCATTAGAACCTGAAGTTCCAGAAGTTCCACTTGAGCCATTAGAACCAGAAGTTCCGCTTGAACCGTTAGAACCAGAAGTACCAGAAGTTCCAGCAGTACCAGATGTTCCTGAGCTACCGCTTGTTCCGGAAGAGCCGTTTGAACCGGAAGTTCCAGAAGTACCACTTGAACCTGACGTACCTGATGTTCCAGATGAACCTGAAGTACCTGAAGTACCTGATGTTCCAGATGAACCTGAAGTTCCGCTTGAACCATTTGAACCTGAAGTTCCAGAAGTACCACTTGAACCGCTAGAACCAGAAGTACCACTTGAACCGCTAGAACCAGATGTTCCACTTGAGCCGTTAGAACCAGAAGTACCAGCTGATCCGCTTGAACCTGAAGTTCCACTTGATCCTGAGGTACCGCTTGATCCGCTTGAGCCTGAAGTACCGCTTGAGCCAGATGTACCAGATGTACCGCTTGAGCCAGATGTACCAGAAGAGCCGTTTGAACCTGATGTACCAGAAGTTCCTGATGTACCAGATGTTCCTGATGTGCCATTAGATCCGTCTACTCCACTTATTCCACTTGTTCCTGATGTTCCAGTAGATCCGCTTGAACCGGAAGTTCCGCTTGTACCGGAAGTACCAGAAGTACCACGTGTTCCGGATGTACCGCTTGATCCGTTAGAACCTGATGTACCGGAAGTTCCACTAGAACCTGATGTACCAGAAGAACCATTTGAACCTGAAGTACCAGAGCTTCCATTAGATCCAGAAGAACCTGATGTACCGGAAGTTCCACTAGAACCTGAAGTTCCAGAAGAACCATTTGAACCTGAAGTTCCGCTTGAACCAGAAGAACCTGATGTTCCGCTTGTACCAGAAGAACCTGAGCTTCCGTTTGAGCCTGATGAACCTGACGTTCCTGAGCTGCCATTAGATCCTGAACTACCTGATGTACCAGAAGTTCCGCTAGAACCGTTTGAACCAGATGTTCCAGAAGTACCTGAAGTTCCTGAAGAACCACTTGTACCAGAAGTACCAGAGCTACCATTAGAACCTGAAGTTCCGCTTGATCCATTAGATCCCGATGTTCCTGAGCTACCAGAAGTTCCAGAAGAACCAGTTGAACCAGATGTACCTGAAGATCCATTAGAGCCTGAAGTACCAGAGCTTCCATTTGAACCTGAGGTTCCGCTAGTTCCACTTGAACCATTTGAACCTGAAGTTCCTGAGCTTCCACTAGTTCCGCTTGAACCTGAAGTTCCAGAACTACCATTTGAACCTGAAGTACCGGATGTTCCAGAAGAACCGCTTGTTCCAGATGATCCATTTGAACCTGAAGTACCGGAAGTTCCACTTGTTCCATTTGAACCAGACGTACCTGATGTACCAGAGCTACCATTTGAACCTGAGCTTCCTGAAGTACCAGAAGTTCCTGAACTACCATTAGATCCGCTTGTGCCTGAAGTACCACTAGAACCGTTTGAACCAGAAGTTCCGCTTGATCCTGAGGTACCGCTTGAGCCGCTTGAGCCTGAAGTACCTGATGTTCCAGATGTGCCACTTGATCCAGAAGTACCTGAACTACCAGAAGTTCCTGAGCTACCATTTGAACCAGAAGAACCTGAAGTTCCAGAAGATCCATTAGAACCTGAGCTTCCTGATGTTCCTGAGCTACCTGATGTACCGCTTGTTCCAGAAGTACCATCAGTTCCACTTGTTCCAGAGCTTCCAGAAGTACCTGACGTGCCGCTTGACCCTGAAGTTCCAGAACTACCATTTGAGCCGGAAGAACCTGAAGTTCCACTCGAGCCGTTTGAGCCTGAAGTTCCAGAAGTTCCACTTGTTCCAGATGTTCCTGAAGTACCGCTTGAGCCAGATGTTCCAGAAGATCCGCTTGAACCACTTGTTCCAGATGTACCAGAAGAGCCGTTTGATCCAGAAGAACCTGAAGTTCCACTAGAACCGCTCGTGCCTGAGCTACCGTTTGAGCCGGAAGTTCCGCTTGAACCGTTAGAACCTGAAGAACCTGAAGTACCAGAGCTTCCATTAGATCCAGAAGAACCTGATGTTCCAGCAGTGCCACTTGATCCAGAAGTACCAGCAGTACCGCTTGTTCCTGAGCTTCCTGATGTACCAGAGCTTCCATTAGATCCAGAAGAACCTGATGTACCGCTTGAGCCTGAGCTACCGTTTGATCCACTCGATCCAGACGTTCCTGAAGAACCATTTGAGCCTGAGCTTCCTGATGTTCCACTTGTTCCTGACGTTCCAGAGCTACCGGTTGATCCACTCGATCCAGACGTTCCGGATGAGCCATTTGAACCAGATGTTCCTGAAGTACCAGAAGTTCCATCTGAACCTGAAGAACCTGAAGTTCCGCTTGAACCGTTAGAACCTGAACTACCTGACGTACCTGAAGTACCGCTTGTTCCTGAAGAACCATTTGAACCTGAGCTTCCAGAAGTTCCGCTTGAACCAGAAGAACCTGATGTACCGCTAGTTCCTGAGCTACCATTTGATCCGCTTGATCCAGAAGTACCTGACGTACCAGTTGAACCTGAACTACCTGAAGTTCCTGAGCTACCGTTTGAACCAGAAGAACCTGAAGTTCCAGAGCTTCCATTAGATCCTGAGGTACCGCTTGTTCCAGATGTACCAGTTGAACCTGATGTTCCAGAAGATCCGCTTGTTCCGCTTGATCCTGAGGTACCGCTTGTTCCAGTAGAACCGCTTGTACCAGAAGTACCGGCAGTACCTGATGTTCCTGAAGTACCGCTTGTTCCGCTTGAGCCATTTGAACCACTTGTGCCAGAAGTACCAGAGCTTCCATTTGATCCTGAGGTACCGCTTGTTCCAGTAGAACCGCTTGTACCCGCAGTTCCGCTTGAACCTGACGTACCTGACGTTCCAGAAGATCCGGCTGTTCCGCTTGTTCCAGAAGAACCGTTTGAGCCGTTTGAACCTGAAGAACCAGAAGTTCCGCTTGTACCTGAAGTACCTCTTGTTCCAGAAGTACCAGATGAACCTGATGTACCAGCAGTACCAGAAGTTCCGCTTGACCCTGAAGTACCGGATGTACCGCCTCCAACAATTAATGATGCATTAAACCATGTTCCAGTTGATGTTCCAGCAATATTTTGACTTGTCGGATTTCCAGTAAACGCAGTTACTTCAATATAGTCAGTTGTTCCATTAAAATATGCAATTGTATTAAGTGTTTGAAAATATGGAATAGTTGTATTTGCAATAGGGTTTTGAGCAATTGCTATTTGGGTAGTTCCATTTTTTCTTAATTGAATATTAGTTTGGTTGTTGTTAATTGATCCTGCTTCCCATAATACTTGTGTATTAATAGTATAGTATCCTGAAACAGTAGGTTGGAATTTGTTAGTGCTCCACCAATCTTGTGGATCAAAGTCATCAATTAATGCAACGACTGTATCACTTCCATAAAGGATAGTTTGAGCAGCTCCACTATTTGTTGCCTTAACCACATAATTACTTTGACTTAGTAAACCACCACTTGTTCCAGAAGAACCAGCAGTTCCTGAAGTACCGGATGTTCCTGAAGTTCCGCTTGTTCCAGAAGTACCTGAAGTACCACTTGAACCATTAGAACCTGAAGTTCCGCTTGAACCATTAGAACCTGAAGTACCACTTGAACCACTTGAACCTGAAGTACCGGATGTACCTGAAGTACCGGATGTACCTGAAGTTCCACTTGAACCTGAAGTACCGGATGTTCCAGAGCTTCCAGAAGATCCGTTAGAGCCGGAAGTTCCAGAGGTTCCGCTTGATCCTGAAGAACCATTAGAACCAGAGCTTCCAGAAGTTCCAGAAGATCCGTTAGAGCCGGAAGAACCTGATGTACCGCTAGTTCCAGTTGAACCCGATGTTCCAGCAGTTCCGCTTGTTCCAGATGAACCTGAAGAACCACTTGAACCAGATGTACCACTTGAGCCATTTGAACCAGAGGTTCCTGAAGTTCCAGAAGAACCTGATGTACCGGAAGTTCCGGTTGATCCTGAACTTCCGCTTGTTCCAGATGTACCAGTTGAACCTGATGTTCCACTTGAACCAGAAGTACCTGAGGTTCCGCTAGATCCATTTGAGCCACTAGAACCTGATGTTCCAGCAGTTCCACTAGAGCCTGAAGTACCTGAGGTTCCACTAGTACCAGAGCTTCCATTAGATCCACTTGAACCTGAAGTACCTGAGGTTCCGCTAGTTCCTGAGCTTCCAGATGTACCAGAAGTTCCAGAAGAACCTGACGTTCCTGAACTACCATTTGAGCCTGATGTTCCACTTGTTCCAGAAGTACCTGAGCTACCACTTGTTCCAGAAGTTCCAGATGAGCCGTTAGAACCTGAAGTCCCGGATGTTCCAGATGTACCGTGTGTACCATTAACGCCGCTTATACCTGAACTGCCAGAAGTTCCAGATGAACCACTTGTACCTGAAGTTCCTGAGCTACCATTTGATCCTGAAGAACCTGATGTTCCAGAAGAACCCGAAGTTCCGCTTGATCCTGATGTACCAGAAGTTCCAGATGTACCAGTTGATCCACTTGATCCTGAAGTTCCGCTTGAACCTGATGTACCACTTGATCCATTAGATCCAGATGAGCCTGACGTACCAGAAGTACCGCTAGATCCATTTGAGCCATTAGAACCTGAAGTACCGCTTGTTCCAGAAGAACCATTTGAGCCTGAAGTACCAGAAGTCCCACTTGAACCAGAAGTTCCTGAACTTCCATTTGAACCTGATGTTCCAGAAGTTCCTGAGCTACCATTAGAGCCGGATGTGCCAGAGGTTCCTGACGTACCAGAGCTACCAGATGTACCAGAAGTTCCTGAGGTTCCAGAAGTTCCAACTGAACCTGAAGTACCTGAGCTACCGTTTGAGCCTGAAGTACCAGATGATCCGTTAGAACCAGAAGTTCCTGATGTTCCTGAGCTTCCACTAGAACCTGAAGTACCTGACGTTCCGGAAGAGCCATTTGAGCCGGAAGTTCCAGATGTACCGCTTGTTCCTGAAGTACCGGATGAACCGTTTGAACCGGACGTTCCTGATGTTCCGCTAGTTCCGCTAGTTCCGCTTGATCCATTAGATCCTGATGTACCAGAAGAACCACTTGTTCCAGATGTTCCGGAGCTACCGTTTGATCCACTAGTACCGGAAGTTCCAGTTGAACCGGAAGACCCGCTTGTACCTGAAGTTCCGCTTGACCCATTAGATCCTGAAGAACCTGAAGTTCCGCTTGTACCAGAGCTGCCGTTTGAGCCTGAGGTTCCACTTGATCCATTAGAACCCGAAGTTCCACTTGAACCATTTGAGCCTGACGTACCAGATGTTCCACTTGAACCATTTGAACCTGAGGTTCCGCTTGTTCCATTAGAACCAGAAGTTCCGCTTGTTCCAGAAGAACCGTTTGATCCTGATGTGCCGCTTGAGCCATTAGAACCAGAAGTTCCGCTAGTTCCAGATGTACCAGAGCTTCCATTTGAACCTGACGTACCAGAGCTACCGTTTGATCCAGAAGAACCAGATGTTCCGGAAGTACCCGAAGAGCCGTTAGATCCAGAAGTACCAGAGCTACCATTTGATCCACTTGAACCTGATGTTCCAGAAGAACCATTAGAGCCGTTAGATCCAGAAGTACCAGATGTTCCAGAAGAACCTGAAGTTCCGCTTGTTCCAGAAGAACCACTAGAACCTGAAGTACCAGAAGAGCCGTTTGAACCTGAAGTTCCAGAGCTTCCATTTGAACCTGAAGTACCAGAAGTTCCGCTTGTTCCAGAAGTACCTGATGTACCGCTTGACCCACTAGAACCATCTGAGCCAGATGCTAAATTTGAATTATTATATAAAGAAAATAAATTATTTAAGGTAACTCCGTTTAATGTAGTAAAAGCTCCACCTACAAATATTAAATTATTCTTAAGTAAAATTGTATTGATTTGCGATCCACTTGGAGAACCTGGGCCTACTGAACTACCTAAGGCTGCATAGAATCTAATATCTTCAGTACCGTCTGCAAATAATCTAACTAATTTACGGCGAGTACCTCCATTAAATGAATCAAAACCTCCACCTACAATTATTCGTCCATCTGACTGAACCTTTATTGTAAATCCAAGTGATGTAAATGCTCCAGTAAAGCCGTTTCCTAATTTAGTATAGAAAGCAGTATCTTCAGTACCATCTGAATTTAATCGGATTAAACCATTTCGGGTATTTCCATTAAATGTGGTAAATCCGCCACCTACTAAAATTAAACCGTCTGCTTGGCAAGCAATTGCCATTATATCAATTGCATTTGAACCAAGATTTGAATTAAATGCTGTATCTAATGTACCGTCTGAATTTAATTTAATTAATTCAGCAGAGGTTCCTATTAATATAGAATTATCTGATTGAATAGTGATTGCATTAACTTGAGAAGCAATACCTGAACCTAAATTTGAATAGAATGAAGTATCTTCAGTACCATTTGAATTTAATCTAACTAAACGGTTTCTGGTACTTCCATTAAACGAGGTAAAATCACCGCCTACTAAAATCTTTCCATCTGACTGTATTGCTGATTGAATAACTGTTCCATTAAATCCAGAACCTAAATTTGTATAGAATGAAGTATCTTCTGTACCGTCTGAATTTAATCTGATTAATCGGTTTCGGGTATTATTATTAAATGAGGTAAAATCACCGCCTATTATAAGATTCTCATCTGACTGAACACTAACTGTTTCAATATAGGTTCCAGCACTAAAGCCTGCACCTAAATTTGTGTAAAACCTGGTATCTTCAGAACCGTCAATATTTAATCTAACTAAACTCTTTCGGGTACCACCCTTAAATGTTGTAAAATATCCACCAATAACAATTTTAGTATTTAATTGGTTTACAATTGTAATAACTTCACTATCATTAGATGTGTTGGTAAATGCAGTAACTAATGAAGAATTAAAAGACTCATTTGAAATACCATCAATTGCACTAGAACCTGAAGTACCAGCGGTTCCACTAGAACCAGATGTTCCGCTTGTTCCGGAGCTTCCGGCCGCTGACTCCCAGGCTGCACCAGTAAACCTATAGATATTATTATCTAATTTGTTATATAGGATAGAACCTTCTTTAGCTGATCCACTTGCATTGGCAATATCGGCAATTGTTGGAATTAGTAATCCTAGCCCTGGACTTGTACTACTATCGTTAAGTTCGACACCACCTGGCGAAGTTATTTTATATGACATCTGGCCTAATTTCTTTTTTTTGAATAGACTAAATATTAGCCTATTTACTGATCAATATTATTTATTTAAGTTAGGCCAGTATTATATTAGTCCATCACTAATTATTTCAACTCTAGCGGCTACGGCAATTGAATCACCTGCATTATTTGCAATATTAATAATTAGAGCGCCGTGTGCAATTGTAAAAGTTGGAAGTGAAACCCAAAGCGCTGAATCTTGAGCAAGCGTAATTTCAGTAAATCCAGTTCCAACAATTGAAATTGTTCCACTAACATTTTTAACAGCTCCACTATACATTCGATAATCAACCTCATGTGAATTAGCAACACTTCCAATTACATAAATTTGAAGACCATAGATGCGGTTAGCTGTATTAAACTTAACTTCCTCAGATGGATAGGTAATGTATAAATTATCATTACCAAATGGAGGAATTGGATCAGCATATAAAATATTTGAATGAGACTGTTTTACTCCAGTTGCTCCATTTTGGTGGCGACTGTATACAGTTTCGTTTGGCATTTCAGCAACAGCACTAGATCCAATTTGTAGCGCAGTTAATGTAGTATCTTCAAATATTCCAAATGTTGAATCAACTACACTTGTTCCACCTGCGCCAAATACAGTATATTGAGATTGAGTACCAGATACAGAAACCGAAGTTCCGCTTGTACCGGAAGTACCGCTTGTTCCAGAAGTACCATTTGAACCATTTCGGCCAGAGGTACCAGAGGTACCATCAGAACCAGATGTTCCAGTTAATCCGCTTGTTCCGCTTGAACCATTAGTTCCAGAGACTCCGTCAATACCTGATGTTCCAGATGAACCGTTAGAACCAGAACTTCCACTTGTTCCAGTTGAACCTGAAGTACCAGAAGTACCAGTTGAACCAGAAGTTCCGCTTGTTCCAGAAGTTCCAGTTGAACCTGAAGTTCCAGAAGTTCCGCTTGAACCTGAAGTTCCAGAAGTTCCGCTTGAACCAGAAGTTCCAGAAGTACCCCTAGTTCCAGAAGTTCCAGAAGAACCGGCAGTTCCGCTTGTTCCAGTTGAACCTGACGTACCGCTTGAACCGTTTGTACCTGAGACTCCATCAATACCGGAAGTACCAGAGCTACCGTTTGAGCCAGAAGAACCGGAAGTACCAGCTGAACCAGATGTTCCAGAAGTACCAGTTGAACCAGAAGTACCAGAAGTACCAGCTGAACCAGATGTTCCAGAAGTACCAGTTGAACCAGACGTACCTGAAGTACCGCTTGTTCCGGAAGTTCCGCTTGTGCCAGAAGTACCAGAAGTTCCTGAAGTACCAGTTGAACCTGAAGTTCCGCTTGTTCCTGATGTACCAGTTGAACCTGAAGTTCCACTTGTTCCAGACGTACCAGATGTTCCGCTTGTTCCAGTTGAACCTGAAGTACCGGAAGTTCCTGAAGTACCACTTGTTCCTGAAGTTCCTGAGCTACCAGATGTTCCGGTTGAACCGGAAGTTCCGCTTGTTCCAGATGTTCCAGTTGAACCACTAGTTCCAGATGTTCCAGTTGAACCACTAGTTCCAGATGTTCCAGTTGAACCAGAAGTACCACTTGTGCCTGACGTACCAGTTGATCCAGAAGTACCGCTTGTTCCAGAAGAACCTGAGGTACCAGTTGAACCTGAGGTACCTGAGCTACCGTTTGTTCCAGAGACTCCATCAATACCAGAAGTTCCGCTTGTGCCTGAAGTTCCGCTTGTGCCTGAAGTTCCAGTTGAACCCGAAGTTCCACTTGTGCCGGAAGTACCATTTGAACCTGAAGTTCCAGAAGTACCAGTTGAACCTGAAGTTCCACTTGTTCCTGAAGTACCAGTTGAACCCGAAGTACCAGATGTTCCAGAGGATCCGCTAGTTCCAGAAGTTCCAGTTGAACCTGATGTTCCAGACGTACCTGAAGTTCCGCTTGTACCTGAAGTACCGTTTGATCCAGATTCGCCTGATGTACCAGAGCTACCGTCTGTTCCAGAAACTCCGTCTATACCGCTTGTTCCAGCAGTGCCGCTTGTACCGGAAGTACCACTTGTGCCGGAAGTACCATTTGAACCTGAAGTTCCAGAAGTACCAGTTGAACCTGAAGTTCCACTTGTGCCTGAAGTTCCAGAAGTACCGCTTGTTCCTGATGTTCCAGCCGAACCTGATGTACCTGATGTACCAGAGGTTCCGCTTGTTCCAGAAGTACCAGAGGTTCCGCTTGTTCCAGAAGTACCAGAACTTCCGTTTGACCCGGAAGTACCACTAGTTCCACTAGAACCAGTTGCAGCAATTATGGCTAAGAAAATTTGATGATTATTTGCAAATTGTGGATTACCGCCAGAACTAACTAGTGCAACTGGAACAGTCCAGTAATTAGAGGCTCCAGTAATTAAAGTAGTTGCTCCATTAATAACCCATACTTGATAATTTGCACTATTGTTTCGATCTTGAATTGTTAATTGTTGACCTACTTGTAATAGAGCTAAAAATATATCAATATCAGTTATTGGAGCATCGGTTAAATGATTTATGTTTATTTGTGTTGAATTAATTAAAGTTGCATTATTCCAAATAATATGACCATCTCCAGGATTACCGGATTGTGCATTAGTTTTAGCTTCATAATAGAATACACTAGTTGAAACACCATTTGCGCCAGAAGTACCACTAGTTCCAGTAGAACCGGAAGTACCAGAGGTCCCATTAGATCCTATTCCACTTGTACCTGATGTACCGTTAGTGCCTGAAGTTCCTGATGAACCTGAGGTTCCTGAAGTACCGGTAGAACCTGAAGTTCCTGAGCTACCATCTGTTCCAGAGACTCCATCAATACCTGAAGTACCTGAAGTTCCGTCAGAACCGGCAGTTCCATCTATTCCTGAAGTACCTGATGTGCCAGAAGTTCCATCTGAACCGTTTGAACCGGAAGTTCCGCTTGTTCCAGAAGTACCGCTTGTGCCGGATGTTCCGTTTGAGCCTGATTCGCCAGAAGTACCTGAGCTACCGTCTGTGCCTGAGACTCCATCAATACCAGAAGTACCAGAGGTTCCGCTTGTTCCAGAAGTACCATCAGAACCAGTTGAACCCGAAGTTCCGCTTGTTCCAGAAGTTCCATCTGAACCGGAAGTTCCAGAAGTTCCATCTGATCCTGAAGTACCAGAAGTACCAGTTGAGCCTGACGTTCCGCTTGTTCCAGAAGTACCTGAAGTACCTGAAGTTCCGCTTGTTCCGTCTGAACCTGAAGTACCACTTGTGCCAGTTGAACCAGAGGTTCCACTAGTTCCAGTTGAACCTGAAGTTCCGCTTGAACCATCTGTTCCTGAGACTCCATCAATACCGGAAGTACCTGAAGTACCGCTTGTACCAGCCGTACCTGATGTACCGGTAGAACCTGACGTACCGCTTGAACCGTCTACACCGCTTAGGCCTGAACTACCAGAGGTTCCGCTTGTTCCGTCTATTCCAGAGGTTCCACTTGTTCCATCAGAACCATTTGTTCCGTCAATACCTGAAGTACCAGAAGTACCATCTGACCCACTTGTTCCTGATGTACCGTCTGAACCATTTGTTCCGTCTATACCTGAGGTTCCGCTTGTTCCTTCTGAGCCTGAAGTACCAGAGCTACCATCTGTTCCAGAGACTCCATCAATACCTGAAGTACCGCTTGTTCCAGAAGTTCCATCTGAACCATTTGTTCCATCAATACCTGAAGTACCTGATGTACCGTCTGAACCATTTGAACCCGAAGTTCCGCTTGTTCCTGAGGTTCCATTTGAACCTGATTCTCCAGAAGTACCTGAGCTACCGTCTGTTCCAGAGACTCCATCAATACCAGAAGTTCCACTAGTTCCAGAGGTACCACTTGTTCCTGAAGTACCAGATGTGCCAGAAGTTCCATCTGACCCGCTTGTGCCTGAGGTTCCATCTGAACCTGAGGTACCGCTTGTGCCGGAAGTTCCGTCTGAACCTGAAGTACCGCTAGTTCCATCTGAACCTGAAGTTCCAGAAGTTCCATCTGACCCGCTTGTGCCGGAAGTTCCGTCTGAACCTGAAGTACCACTAGTTCCGTCTGAACCTGAAGTTCCAGAAGTACCAGTTGAACCTGAAGTACCAGAGCTACCATCTGTTCCTGAGACTCCATCAATACCTGAAGTACCGCTTGTTCCAGAAGTTCCATCTGAACCATTTGATCCAGAAGTACCGCTTGTTCCAGAAGTTCCATCTGACCCATTTGAACCTGACGTGCCTGACGTACCGTCGGAACCGGCAGTACCAGAAGTACCGTTTGATCCAGATTCTCCAGAAGTACCAGAGCTACCATCTGTTCCTGAGACTCCATCAATACCGGAAGTTCCACTTGTTCCATCTGAACCAGTTGAACCAGAAGTTCCGCTTGAACCATCTACTCCGCTTAGTCCTGAGCTACCACTTGTTCCAGAAGAACCGTCTGCTCCATTTGTTCCATCTATACCGCTTGTTCCAGAAGTTCCACTTGTTCCATCTGAACCGGAGGTTCCATCTGATCCGTTTGTTCCATCAATACCTGAAGTTCCTGATGTTCCGTCTGACCCAGATGTACCACTTGTTCCAGTTGAACCTGACGTTCCTGAAGAACCATCTGTTCCTGATACTCCGTCTATTCCACTTGTTCCAGAAGTTCCATCTGAACCTGAAGTACCAGAAGTTCCATCTGAACCAGAAGTTCCATCTGATCCGTTTGTTCCGTCTATTCCGCTTGTTCCTGAAGTTCCGCTTGTTCCATTTGATCCAGATTCTCCAGAAGTACCAGAGCTACCGTCTGTTCCAGAGACTCCATCAATACCTGAAGTTCCACTTGTACCAGAAGTACCGTCTGAACCAGTTGAACCGGAAGTTCCACTAGTTCCATCTGAACCAGAAGTTCCGCTAGTTCCATCTGACCCAGAAGTTCCGCTAGTTCCATCTGAACCTGATTCGCCTGAAGTTCCTGAGCTACCGTCTGTACCAGAAACTCCGTCAATACCTGAAGTTCCACTTGTTCCAGAAGTACCATCTGAACCATTTGTTCCATCGATTCCCGAAGTACCTGAGGTACCGTCTGATCCGCTTGTTCCATCAGATCCTAATATACTAAAACTAATTGTATATACTGCGGAGCTAGCGTAAGTGCCATTATTACCTAAACAATTATCAACGGTAAATACGTATGCCATACCAGGACCAACTGACATCATACTAGAAGAATCTATTACATAAATACCAAAATTGGAATTATTACCTACTTCAGTTATTTGTATTATAAGTTTATAATGGTTAGTATTAACCCAATTTTTATAAAAGTCTAATAAATTTCCAGCAGGATTAAGACTATAATCAAGAGTGTTTATTGTTATTTGTGAAACTAGATTAACCGCGGTTGTATCTGTTGAAAATAGCTGTTGAAGCGTGTTTCCGGTTGAGTATTCCCATCTTAATGAAACTGCTCCGTCATTTCCAGTATAGCCGCTTGTTCCGTCTGATCCTGAAGTTCCAGAAGTTCCATCTGATCCTGAAGTACCGCTTGTTCCAGATGTACCGTCTGACCCGTTTGTTCCATCTATACCTGAAGTTCCGCTTGTACCGGAAGTACCGTCTGAACCATTTGTTCCATCTATACCTGAAGTACCCGAAGTTCCTTCAGAACCTGAGGTTCCGCTTGAACCATCTGTTCCCGATACTCCTTCAATACCTGAGGTTCCGCTTGTTCCATCTGATCCGTTTGTTCCATCTATACCTGAGGTTCCGCTTGTACCGTCTGAACCTGAAGTTCCAGAAGTTCCATCTGAACCCGAAGTTCCGCTTGTTCCATTTGAACCTGATTCTCCAGAAGTACCAGAGCTACCATCTGTTCCAGAGACTCCATCAATACCTGAAGTTCCACTTGTGCCAGAAGTACCGTCTGAACCGTCTGTTCCGTCTATTCCGCTTGTTCCTGAAGTTCCATCTGAACCATTTGAACCAGAAGTTCCGCTTGTTCCTGAGGTTCCATTTGAACCTGATTCTCCAGAAGTACCAGAGCTACCATCTGTTCCAGAGACTCCATCAATACCGGAAGTACCTGAAGTTCCAGAAGTACCGTCTGAACCATTTGTTCCGTCTATTCCAGAAGTACCGCTTGTTCCGTCTGATCCTGAAGTACCAGAAGTTCCATCTGATCCTGAAGTACCGCTTGTTCCAGATGTACCATCAGAACCGGAAGTACCGTCTGACCCAGTTGAACCAGAAGTTCCGCTTGAACCGTCTACTCCACTTAATCCTGAGCTACCGCTTGTTCCAGAAGAACCATCTGCCCCGTTAGTTCCATCAATACCCGAAGTACCGGAAGTACCGTCTGAACCTGAAGTACCTGAAGTTCCATCTGATCCAGATTCGCCTGATGTACCTGAGCTACCATCTGTTCCTGAGACTCCATCAATACCGGAAGTACCGGAAGTACCGTCTGACCCGTTTGTTCCATCTATTCCACTTGTTCCTGAAGTACCGTCTGAACCAGAAGTTCCGCTTGTTCCAGAAGTTCCACTAGTACCATTTGAACCAGATTCACCTGATGTACCTGAGCTACCGTCTGTTCCTGAGACTCCATCAATACCTGAAGTTCCACTTGTGCCAGAAGTACCGTCAGATCCAGTTAAACCTGAAGTTCCGCTTGTACCAGAAGTACCGCTTGTTCCAGAAGTACCACTAGTACCATTTGAACCTGATTCGCCAGAAGTTCCTGAGCTACCATCTGTTCCTGATACTCCGTCTATTCCGCTTGTACCAGAAGTACCATCTGAACCGTCTGTTCCATCGATTCCACTTGTTCCGGAAGTTCCGTTTGAACCTGAAGTACCACTTGTTCCGGACGTTCCGCTTGTTCCATCTGAGCCAGATTCACCTGATGTACCTGAGCTACCATCTGTTCCTGAGACTCCATCAATACCGGAAGTACCGTCAGATCCGTTTGAACCGGAAGTTCCATTTGACCCTGATACTCCAGATGTTCCACTTGTTCCAGAAGAACCTGAAGTACCGGAAGTTCCATTTGACCCTGATACTCCAGATGTTCCACTTGTTCCGGAAGTACCGGAAGTTCCATTTGATCCTGAGGTACCGGCAGTTCCAGCTGATCCGCCTCCTGATGCAAATTCTACTAAATCTGTATCTAAAATTCCATCACGATACCAATATTTATGAGAGCTACCTCCAAAGATAAGGCGTACTTCCATTGATTGAAAACGGATGGCTGAAAGGATTGCGGTATTTGCTGCCGCTTTTGCCGCAGATTCATTTGCACCAGTGTATGGACCTGACCATGCATCTACTGGTACTGGGTTAACTGGTTGTATACCATACGGTAATTGTAATCCTGTGGTTAATGACATATTCTATTATCTAGTTATTTGGTGTCGGTGCGATGTTCCATAAGGAGTCGCATTTGTCATGGTATAGTTACGATACGATACGTTAGTACCGTATGAGTCAACAACATTAAACGTTGATAAAACATAGTTTGCTGTAATATCTGCGTTTAATGCATCTAAGTCAACTACACTGCTTAAACTTAGTGTAGCTGGCATTGCTGCTGTAAAATTGATGTATGAAGTACCGGTTAATAAATTAAATGGATTACTTCCATCAGTAAATATTCGGGTTCCTAGTGCTCTAATATCACTTGATGTTGTTGGAACTGCTGATGATGGTCCATAAAATATTAGATTTAAAAAACTAACTGTAGTATTTCCGCCAGTTACAAAACTCGATAAGTAAGTTTGATATGCATCAATTACTTTTACTCGATAATATATTGTAGTTGAAGCAAATAGTGCAGTATCATTATGGTTAGTTAATGTAATACTTGAAGTACCTGGACCAATTGAAACGGCTGATCCAATATCTACCCATGTACTATTATTTAATGAGTATTGTAGAGTATAACTAGATAAGGCACTGTTTACACTATTTCGGGTAATTGTTCCACTTAAATTAGTATTAATATTTCCCTTTTCTCTTTTGGTATTTGTTTCAGGTGAAGTACTTGAAACGGCTGCAACGGTTAATGAAATTGATGGTGCTGAATATGCAATTGGTGTAATATTTAAAGTAGCAGTTGCTGTTGCACCAGCTGAATCAGTTACAACATATCTGTAATTAAAGGCAGCTGTATTATAATTAGTATCAGTGAGTGAATGTGTATAGGTACTTGGTGTGGTGGTTGAAGTTGATAAAACTGTCCATGAACCTGCACCGCCTCTTCGCCATTCAAGAGAAACACTAGTAACGGTTGCGCCTAAACTATTTATTGTATAACTAAAATTTAAAACATTACTAATTGCAGTTTGATTAAATGCAATTGACGTACTGGAAGTTAAGGCAACGGTTGGTGTAATTGGCTCAGCAATTGCTAAACTAATTACCTCAGCTGGAGTTTTTCCAGTTGCTGGAATAGTATCGCCATTTACATAACGGCCAAAGGTTCTACCTCCAGTTAATGAAACTATTAAATCAGTTGGATAAGTATAGGTATCACCGCTAGTTCCAGAAGTACCATGTGAACCGGCCTGACCAGAAGTACCCGAAGTACCATCTGAACCTGAAGAACCAGATTGACCGCTTGTACCAGAAGAACCGGCTTGGCCTGAAGTACCCGAAGTACCATCTGAACCATCTTGACCAGAAGTACCAGAAGTACCATGCGAACCTGAAGAACCAGATTGACCGCTTGTACCGGAAGAACCGGCTTGGCCTGAAGTACCCGAAGTACCATCTGAACCAGAAGTACCTGAAGAAAATCCTAATGGGCTTGTTCCACTTGAACCTGATGTTCCAGAAGAACCAGTTGCGCCTGAAGTACCACTTGAACCAGAGGTACCGTTTGAGCCAGAACCACCGGATCCGGCACCAGGAGAATCACTATAATAAGCATTACCCGCAGAATCAACTACTAAAAACTTATTTAATGAATTATCTTGACTTAGGTTGCTGAGGTCAACCTGTTTTATTTTGAGTTTATTAGACATTATACTGGACTTGCATTTTTCTACCTACAGTTATTTATCAGTATACTGTATGCGATAAGGCATATCCGGTTTATCTATTTTCTTTTGCGTAAATTATTGCATCTACGTACTTAGAGGAAGCAGTATTAGGTTTAATATTTGAAAGATCTGCATTAAACGGGCTTGATTCTCGATAATCTGCTTTATAAAAAAGATCAGGTTTTCTATCGTCAGTTACTCCAGCATTATGCATAATTGGGCATCGATTATAATCCTCGATTGAGGAAGTTCCCCAACTAAAATTTAATTCAGGTGTAATTATCGTTTGTGCACCAATTTTCCATCCACCCCAAAGAACTGCCCACATATCTGCACACCATTTTTGCACAGGGTTATAGGTTTTTAACTCTTCCGGCGTTAGGGTTTCGCGTTCTTGATTTTCGCGGTCTGCCATGTACTTATACATAGTTAATGAATCTGAAATTACCTCTTTCCAAAAGTCAGAAGTAACACCTTTCATTAAATATTGAGCACCGCCTGAACCTTCTTGATTTTTTTCTACAATTTCAGGAGAAATTTTTGTTAAACTACAAAGGTCAATGAATAAGTCTTCAGATTTACTTTTAATATAGTTTGCGCCGATATAAGAAACTGTATCACTTACATACCAATATAAATTATCATGCATTGAGTCAAAATCTGGAAGTTCCCTAAAGATAATATCTGAATCATGATAAAAAACAGTTTCACCACGTAATTCTGGATATTTTAGCCAGTGTTGTTCAAGAATATCTGGTCTAAGAATAGGAATGTATCCAAAATTTTGAGTTATTCTCTTTTTATAGAAAAAGAATCTAACCATTGGATATTTTTTAGCTAGGGCAAGGCCTTCTTGGCTAGGCTCGTCATTATATGCAAATAGAATTTCTATCCAATTTGGATTAATTCCATTTTTCATAAAATTATGAATTACAACCTCAACTTGCCAATGGAAGTATTGATGGTCAGGCTGGGCTGATATAAAAATAGTCTTCTTTGTTAACATACTAAATTATACTAAATAAATTAGCAGAGTTTAGGTAAATTAACGTCTTGTTGTAGTTGTAGTAGTTTCACCAATTACGCAATTCCAAGTGGTTCGGTCAAATGTACAACTTCCGTTAATAGTGGGAATATTAAGCTCTGGATTTGGTGTATAACTAGCTAAACATATATTATTAAGTGTAGTAAATGGTGCAATCTCCGCCATTTGTGGATTACCATCACAATCTACATAATTAAAGTTATTTGGTGTAGGCATTGGATTTTCAATTGAGGTACACATACAAGGAATGGCAGTTGTTGTAGTTGTAGTAATTTCTCCAGCAGTCGTTGTACTAGTAGTTGCAGCCTCAGTGGTTGTAGTTGTTGTCGGAGCAGCAGTGGTTGTAGTTGTGGTAGTAGCAGGATCAGCCGTTGTAGTTGTGGTAGTAGGGACCTCTCTAGTGGTTGTAGTCGTAGTTCCTCCAGCAACTCTATTCCAAGACCCAGATCCTCCATCGAATTCATAAGTAAATATGCATCCATTATCTAAAGTAATTACTAATAGCTTATTAGTAGCTAATGCTGTTCCAGGTAAAAAATCTGGTAAAGTACCAGATGCAATAGTTGCACCAGCTTGAGTAATCGTATAACCAGTTCCAGTAAAACCGCTTAAGTTTATATCAAATGGGCCCGGTCCATCAATCACCGCTAAGAAGCTTGAACA
>Ga0209191_1000062_pt1 | contig 87827 bp, 84 predicted proteins | sample S_130626_EF_Meta_FD_187320 | JGI IMG/M metagenome (GOLD analysis project Ga0209191, IMG submission 187320) | Freshwater microbial communities from Lake Simoncouche, Canada to study carbon cycling - S_130626_EF_MetaG (SPAdes) (version 2) | ecosystem: Environmental > Aquatic > Freshwater > Lake ...
CGGCTCGTCGCATCCTGGGGCTGGAGTAGGTCCCAAGGGTTGGGCTGTTCGCCCATTAAAGCGGCACGCGAGCTGGGTTTAGAACGTCGTGAGACAGTTCGGTCTCTATCCTCTGCGCGCGCAGGAATTTTGAGAAGACCTATCCCTAGTACGAGAGGACCGGGATGGACAAACCTCTGGTGTGTCAGTTGTTCCGCCAGGAGCACCGCTGATTAGCTACGTTTGGAATAGATAACCGCTGAAAGCATCTAAGCGGGAAGCTAGCTTCAAGATGAGAATTCCATGACTTCGGTCGAGAGGCTCGCAGCTAGATTACTGCGTTGATAGGTTGGATGTGGAAGTGGGGACTAAAGACCCACGGAGCTGACCAATACTAATAAGCCGATAACTTGATAACTTTTTGCTTGCGTCCACTATGTGGTTCCCGAGGTATGGGAACCACGATCACACTCAATGTGTGCTCAAGAAACATAACTCAATAGTGTTTCGGCGGCCATAGCGGAGGGGAAACGCCCGGTTACATTCCGAACCCGGAAGCTAAGACCTCCTGCGCCGATGGTACTGCAAGGGTGACCTTGTGGGAGAGTAGGACACCGCCGGACTTAATTTAGAAAATGGCCACCTCAATTGAGGTGGCCATTTTTATTTAACGTGATTCTCTTGGGTAATTGAGAGAATTAGTTCGGGAGAACAGATGAACGATGATCAAAAGCCGTTCCGCGCGAAGCGTGAGGCGTCGAATCGCTCGTCACGCTCAGATGATCAGCGACCCGATTGGCAAACTCGCGTAGCAATTACGCCAGACCCAGACAAACCAAAGTCACCTGTGATTCCAGATGAGATCACAGCAGACGAACTTCCGCTTCAGGTTCGTGTTCAGCTCAAGACGCTGACCGAAGAGAATGCCGAGCGTGTTGCCAGGCACCTTGCGATGGTTGCGCTTTTGATTGATCAAGACCCCGAGTTGGCCCACGCACATGCCATGGCAGCGGTTTCACGCGCCGGCCGCATCGGCCTGGTGCACGAATTCGCCGGATCAACCGCCTATGCGGTCGGCGACTACGCCTTAGCCATTCGTGAATTGTTGACCCACAGAAGAATTTCTGGCTCAAACGAGCAGATTGCCCTGATTGTCGACAGCGAACGCGGGCTCGAACGCCCAGATCGCGCTCTCGAGGCAGGCAGGGCGGTTGACCGCAGCAAACTTTCGGCCGAGGCTCGAGTAAATCTTGCGGTCGCAATGTCTGGCGCTCGTCTAGATTTAAACCAAGCCGACTTAGCTCTTGCCGAGTTGGAAATCCCGGAATTGAATCCGGGCAACGTCTTTGAATACAGCATTCCGCTGTTCTTGGCTTACGCAGAGTGCCTTCGGGAGCTCAGCCGCGATACCGAGGCCAAGAAGTGGGATGACCTAGCAGTGCGAGCAGAGAGGCAATTTGATATGAACAACAAGCCAGACGAAGAAAAGTTCGAAATCATCGAAGAAATTGAGATTCCGAAACTGTCCGACCGACCAAAGGTCGACCGTGACGATTCAACCGATCGCGGTGATCGACCTTCTATTGACGAAGTTCGCAAGTCACGCAACACCTTCGGCGGCGCCGTTCACCAGGGCGGAAACAAGTTTTCAAAGACCAACAACTCATCGCGTGAAAACAAAGGTGGCGGCCGAGGCAAATTCGGCGGAAACCGTGGTCGCTAGGCTCTGGAGCCAATACGACACGCTTCTGGCCGATCTCGATGGCGTTGTCTACGAGGGCACAAGGGCGATAGCTCACGCTGTTGACAGCCTCAACAAACTTCAGGCAAACGGCATTGCGGTTGGCTATGTCACGAATAACTCGTCTCGAACACCCGAAACAATTTCTGCGCAGCTAAACGGATTCGGGCTCAACACCGCCGCCGAGCAGATCATCGGTTCGGCTCAAACCGGCACCGAACTTTTGGCAACCATGGTTGCGCCAGGTTCAAAAATCTTGGTCGTTGGCGGCGATGGCTTGCGATCGCGAGTAGCTTCGGCCGGCTTCATAGTTGTCGATTCCGCAGATGAAAATCCAGCTGGCGTAATTCAGGGCTTCGCTCCCGAAGTGGCCTGGAAGCATTTGGCCGAAGCAGCGTACGCAATTCAGGCTGGCGCCAAGTGGGTGGCCACCAACTCAGATTGGACTCTGCCTCAGGAACGCGGTCTCGCTCCGGGCAACGGAACTCTGGTTTCAGCTGTGCACACGGCCGTCGGCCAACTGCCTTTGGTTGCTGGCAAGCCAGAGCCCGCCATTTTCCAGACCGCCCTTAGGCAGTTCAACACGAATGCGGCACTGTTTGTCGGTGATCGAATCGATACCGACATCACCGGTGCAAATCGAGCTGGGGTCGACTCTGCGCTTGTGATGACCGGCGTTAGCACTCGCAAAGAGCTTTTGGGGGTTAAGCCAGAGGGCAGACCAACTTACATACTGGCCGATCTCTCTGAATTGCATGCCGATTACGTCGAAGCGAAGAAGACCAAGCGAGGATTCGCGTGCGGTAAGGCCGAGGTCGAACTGCTTGGAAACCGAGTAATTGTGACTCACGGTGACCCCGGGTCGCTAGATGCTTTGAAGGCCGCCTGCGCCACAATCTGGAGCGGCGACCAACCGATCTATGCGCTCGATGTAGAGGCAGCGCTCTACGAATAGCAAAGAGCCGGCGCTCTTGTTGCGCCCCCCCAAATTTGCAGTTGGTTCTCTGACTGCGGCAAAAGATAGGCTTATAGAGAGGTAAACATGTCAACAGAACTTTTAGAACAACTCACCACCGAGATCGAGCGCATCAAGCAGCTTGAACTCAGTGAGCAGCCGAGCGCCTTCGCAGCTCTGCGAGACCTGCTAGAAACCACACTTAATTCGGCAGACGGCAACTAAATGCGCGCCGACATAGCGCTGGTCGAGCGAGGCTTGGCCCGCTCGAGAAATCACGCATCTACGCTCATTGAAGCCAAACGTGTTCTGGTTCAGGGCAAAGAGGTACGCAAGTCTTCGCAAAATATCGAGGATGACATTCAGATTGTTGTGCTCGATGCAATTGAGTTCGTGAGTCGCGCCGGGCACAAATTGGCTAGAGCTCTCGAAGAGTTTTCTTCAATTGAGGTACAAGACAAGAACTGTCTTGACGTCGGCGCTTCGACGGGTGGCTTCACCGATGTGTTGCTTCGACTGGGTGCCGAGCTGGTTGTGGCCGTCGATGTCGGCCACGAACAGATGGTTGCAGAACTGTTTGACCACCCTCGAGTCTTTGCACTCGAGGGTTTTAACGCCAGAGACATGACAATCGAGGCACTGCGCTCGGCAACTCGGCTAGAGATAAATGAAAAGTTCTTTGACCTGGTGGTCGCAGACGTGTCGTTTATCTCGCTTACCTTGGTCTTGCCGGCGATGCGCGACGTCGCTCCCGGTGCAGATTTTGTCTTGCTGATCAAGCCTCAGTTTGAGGTGGGCAAAGACTCGCTCTCTGCGAACGGCATTGTTAATGATCACCGACTTCGAGCACAGGCAATCAAGCAGGTTGTCGATTGTGCCGAGCAACTCGGCATGGGAGTTCGCGGCTTGGTCAGGTCTGGTCTGCCGGGAACGCATGGAAACGTCGAATACGTCCTGTGGATTAGCGCAAACGAGCCTAAAAATGGGTCAAAATGGACAGACCAGATTGAAGAAATCGCTCGGGAGGGCAAGTGAGTCAAGCAAGGCACATCCTCGTGGTTACCCATACGGGTCGCCAGGATGCCGTCTTGGCCGCCTTCGAGACTTGCGAACAACTTCTGACTTTCGGCATTGTTCCGGTGATGACCGCCGATGAACTAAGCGAGTGCAGAGCCCAGGCCTCGACCGATGCGCAGAGGAGTTCAATCTCTGCGGTGCGCGAATTGGCCTCGGAGTGCCCGCTTGCCGATGTCGAACTTGCCATGGTGCTTGGTGGCGACGGAACCATTCTCAAGGCCGCCGAGATTGTCAGAGAAGCACAAACCCCGCTGATGGGAATCAACCTTGGTCACGTTGGCTTTTTGGCCGAGAGCGAAAGAGATGGTCTTCGCGATGCGGTTGCTCGAGCAGCCGCAAAAGACTATCTAGTCAAAGAGCGGTTGACCCTAGACGTATCAGTTGTGGTTGCCAATGAGGTTGTCTTCAAAACCTGGGCGCTCAACGAAGCAACTGTTGAAAAGAGCGCTCGTGAGCGCATGCTTGAGGTAGTTGTTGAGGTTGACAGCAGGCCACTATCGAGTTTCGGTTGTGACGGAATAGTGATGTCTACGCCAACCGGATCGACGGCTTATGCTTTCTCGGCTGGCGGACCGGTGGTTTGGCCATCGGTGCAGGCCCTCCTGTTGGTGCCGCTAAGTGCACACGCACTTTTCGCGCGTCCACTCGTGATTAATCCAAATTCAAGTTTGGCCGTCGAGGTTCTGCAGCGCAGTGCTGGTCGCGGCGTTCTCTGGTGTGACGGGCGTCGAACTTTTGAACTGGCTCCCGGTTCGCGCGTCGAAGTAAAGAAGTCTGACAAGCCCGTTCGACTTGCGAGGTTGCACCAAGGCCCATTCACCGATCGATTGGTTCGAAAGTTTGGCTTGCCCGTTGACGGGTGGCGAGGTCCTGCTTCGGCATGATCAAAGAGATCTACATTCGCGACCTCGGAGTGATTCGCGAGGCCAGACTCTCATTTAGCTCAGGTCTAAACGTGCTTACGGGCGAAACCGGTGCAGGCAAAACTATGGTGCTCACCGCTCTCGCACTGTTGCTCGGTGAACGCGCAGATTCCTCTGCGATTAGGGCTGGTTCAAACGCGCTATTGGTTGAAGGCCGCTGGTTTCCGGTGTCTGACGACATTGTGGCGAGAGTCGCTGATGCCGGCTCGGCTCTAGACGAAGGCGATTTGCTGGTTAATCGCTCGGTGTCAACCGAGGGCAAATCGCGTGCTGCCGTAGGTGGTGTTTCAATTCCGGTTGGCCTGCTTGCCGAACTGGGAGAGCAGTTGGTTGTGGTGCACGGGCAAGCAGATCAACTCAGATTGAAAACTCCGGCTGCCCAGCGCGAGGCTTTAGACAGCTTCGCCTCACTTGACGAACTTCTTTCTAGATACGGTAGTTGCTTTCAGTCATGGCAAGCTGCAAAGAAGAATTTGAACGAAGTGCTCACTAACAAAGAGGCAAACGCTCGAGAAGTCGCAACGCTGATAGAAGACCTGAAGGCCATCGAAGCGGTATCGCCCAGAGAAGGCGAAGACATTGAGCTTCGCGATCTGGCCGCTCGAATGGCAAATCTAGAGGCGTTGCGCTCAGCGGCAGCGACCGCTCACGAGGCGCTATCGTCTGACTCAGATCAAATAGATGTGCAAATGCTTTTGGCAACTGCCCGCAGATCGCTCGACAGCCAACGCGCGGTTGACTCGGCTCTCGAGGCAATTGCAGAGAAATTGCAGGAGGCAACTTTTCAGGTGTCTGAGGTTGCAATTCAACTCTCGAGCTACGCAGCGTCGCTAGAGGCCGATTCAGAACTCTCTTTCGATCAGGTTCAACGCAGATTGTCTGAACTCAATGCTCTGATTCGGCGCTTCGGCCCAAGCCTCGACGATGTTTTCGCTCACTCGACATTTGCCAGCGGCAGGGTTCTCGAGCTAGACGACTCAGAAGAGCGCATCGATTCACTGAGACAGCAGGTAGAAGTCGAGAAGAAAGCCGCCGAAGACCTCGCAAATCAATTGACCGCGCGGCGCATCGAATCGGCCAAGTCGCTCGCTGCCGAGGTGAACCTTGAGTTAGCCGGCCTGGCAATGGCTGGCGCTGAATTGGTTGTCGAAGTTTCACAAGCAGAGGATCTCGGGCCATTTGGTCGAGACCAGGTATCAATTTTGCTTCGCAGCTATGCGGCTGCCGAGCCAAGGCCAATTGCCAAATCGGCCAGCGGTGGCGAACTTTCGCGAATCATGTTGGCGATCGAGGTGGTTCTGGCAAAGGGAAGCACAACTCCGACTTTCATATTTGACGAGGTTGACGCCGGAGTGGGTGGGGCAGCGGCAATTGAGGTTGGCAGGCGATTGGCTCGACTCAGCAAGCAAGCCCAGGTAATAGTCATAACCCATTTGGCTCAGGTTGCCGCCTTCGCCGATAACCATCAACGCGTGCTCAAAACTCAAAACGGAGACATTACTGAGTCAGATGTGGCCAGCCTTTCTGGAGCTGACCGCGAGGCCGAACTGGCGAGAATGCTCTCGGGTCTCTCTGACTCAACTTCGGCGAGGCAACACGCCGCAGAGCTAATGTCAATGGCAAACGCCTAGCCAAGTTTCTAGTAAACTGAAGTTCCATGGCTGATGCAATGGAACCCTCAAAAACAAGACACATATTCGTCACGGGGGGTGTTGCATCATCTTTAGGTAAAGGTCTGACCGCTTCTAGCCTTGGAAACCTTCTTAGTGCCCGCGGACTTCGCGTGGTGATGCAGAAATTAGACCCCTATCTAAACGTCGATCCGGGCACAATGAACCCGTTTCAGCACGGCGAAGTTTTCGTAACCGATGACGGTGCAGAAACAGACCTCGACATCGGCCACTATGAGCGATTTCTAGACATCAATCTTTCTCAAGCAGCAAACGTAACCACCGGACAGATCTACTCGACAGTTATTCAGCGCGAACGTCGCGGAGAATATCTGGGTGACACCGTTCAGGTGATCCCGCATATCACGGATGAAATCAAACGTCGCATGCGTTTGCAAGCTCACGAATCACCGGCACCTGACGTAATCATCACCGAGATTGGTGGAACCGTCGGAGACATCGAATCGCAGCCGTTCATTGAGGCTGCGCGTCAAGTTCGACACGAAGTCGGACGCGACCACGTCTTCTATGTGCACGTTTCTTTGGTTCCATACCTTGGTCCTTCTGGAGAACTCAAGACCAAACCGACGCAACATTCTGTTGCGACTCTCCGCTCTATTGGTATTCAGCCTGACGCCATCGTTTGCCGCTCAGATCGAGAGCTTCCGGCCTCGATAAAGAACAAGATTGCGCTCATGTGTGACATCGATGTCAAAGCCGTGGTCAATGCCGCAGACGCATCTAGCATCTATGACATTCCGACCGTGCTTCACGAAGAGGGTCTCGACAGCTACATCATGGAGAAGCTCGGCTTTGAGGCAAAAGAAGTTGACTGGTCACACTGGACTCCGGTCTTGCAAGCCGTTCACGAACCAAAGCACGAAGTTAAAATCGCTCTGGTGGGAAAGTACATCGATCTACCCGATGCCTACCTCTCGGTGACAGAGGCCATTCGTGCCGGTGCTTTTGCTAATCAAGCGAAAGTCAACATCAAGTGGGTAGCCTCTGATCTCTGCGAAACTGAAGCCGGCGCGCAGGAACACCTGAGCGATGTCGATGCCATTTGCATTCCTGGTGGATTTGGTGTTCGCGGTATTGAAGGAAAATTGGGCGCGCTCAAGTTTGCTCGCGAAAACAAGATTCCTACCCTCGGTCTCTGCCTCGGTTTGCAATGCATGGTGATTGAATACGCTCGAAACATAGTCGGTCTTGCCGGCGCATCTTCCACCGAATTTGATCCCGATGCAAAGTATCCGGTTATTGCAACCATGGCTGAACAGATTGACATTCTTGCGGCCGGAGAAATGGGTGGCACAATGCGACTCGGCCTGTATGAAGCGAAACTCGAACCAGGCTCGATAGTTTCAGAGGTCTATGAGTCACAGTTAGTTTCAGAGCGCCACCGTCACCGCTACGAAGTAAACAACTCGTTCCGAGATGAAATCTCGGCAGCCGGTTTGGTTTTCTCGGGCACCTCACCCGATGGCCACTTGGTTGAGTATGTTGAGTTGCCCCGTGATGTGCACCCCTACTATGTCGGAACCCAGGCGCATCCTGAATTTAGGTCTCGACCAAACCGGGCACACCCACTTTTCAAGGGTCTGGTCGTCGCTGCGCTTGAGCGCCAGCAGGCCAGCAAGCTTTTCGAAGCCAACGATGCCTAAAGATCAGCCCTTCGCAGTGAACGTGAGTTCTAGCGAGGTTGCCTTTAGGGGCATGATTTGGAACGTGAAGCGCGAGGTATTTGAATTTGCCGAACAAACACTGACCCGCGAGTTCATTGAGCATCCCGGCGCGGTCGCAGTGGTGGCCCTCAACGAACAGGGCCAAGTGCTCTTGATCAGGCAGTACCGTCATCCGGTTGGTGAACTTTTGTGGGAGATTCCAGCCGGACTCTTAGATGTCGACGGTGAAAGTCAAGAGAACGCAGCCAGAAGAGAGCTACTAGAAGAGACGGGGTACCTCGCCGAAACTCTCGAACCGCTGATTGAATTCTTTACGACACCCGGTGGTAGCACCGAGAAGATTGCAATCTTTTTAGCCAAGGGTCTTGTTTTGAGCGACAATCGACCAGCGGTCGATGGCGAAGAGGCAGACATGCTTGTCGAATGGGTGGGCTTCGATGATGCACTTGCCGCGGTCATGTCTAGCAAGATAAAAAGCCCAAGCGTTGCCGTGGGAATCATGGCTGCAGCGCTTCGAGGTAGGGCCTAGCTTTGTCTCTCGACAAATCGGTCGAGTCCTATATCAGGCAACTCGCAATCGAGCGCGGTCTCGCCAAGAACACACTCTTGGCCTACAGACGTGATCTTCGAAACTACTGCGATTTTCTGCAGCGCGCTCAGGTAGACGACTTTTCGCAAGTTTCTGAGCAGCAGGTTGCCGACTATGCGCAATCTTTGGTTCAAGCGCGAGGGTTGGCATCTTCATCTGTTGCTCGCATGCTTGCGGCAGTTCGTGGGCTGCACAAATTCTTGCTAACCGAAAATCAAATTGGGCAGGATGTTGCCAGTGCCGTAAAACCCCCGAAGGCCAGTCGCAGATTGCCCAAAGCTATTTCGGTCGAAGATGTCGAGAGATTGCTTGATGCAGCCGGACCATCTGGCGAAGCTACAGACTCGCTGTCATCGATTCGCATTCGTGACCGAGCGCTGCTCGAATTGCTCTACGCCACAGGCGCTCGCGTGAGCGAGGTGGTCAACCTAGATCTCGATGACCTGGTCGACCCAACCCTGGTTCGTCTATTCGGCAAGGGTTCGAAAGAACGAATCGTGCCGGTTGGGGGCTATGCGCAGCGAGCCCTGCAGGCCTACCTCGTTCGAATACGTCCCGGTTTGGTCAAACTAGGTAAGGGCACCCCGGCCCTGTTTTTGAGCCAGCGCGGTGGTCGCCTGAGTCGGCAGAGTGCTTGGCAAATCATCACGGATGCCGCCTCGGAGGCCAATTTGCATAGCGAAATCTCGCCGCACACCCTGCGGCACTCTTTTGCCACTCACCTTCTCGAAGGTGGCGCCGATGTGAGAGTAGTGCAGGAATTGCTCGGCCACTCGTCTGTTGCCACTACCCAGATTTACACCCTGGTTACGGTCGATCGGCTCAGGGAGATCTATGCCACGGCTCATCCGAGAGCTCGAAAGTAGCCCGAAATGCGGTCGGCGAGGGCTTGGTAGACTTCTAAGCGAACTTCACCCGGGAGGATCTAAGTGGCTAAAAAAGTTGTCGAGACCGACACGCGCTTTGCTATCCCCAAAAAACTGACCTCGCACGGCCCAGCCCGAATCATTGCGATGTGCAACCAAAAGGGTGGAGTTGGCAAGACGACAACCGCTGTGAACATGGCTGCCGCGCTTGCAGAGTACGGTCGAAAAGTTCTGGTCGTCGATTTTGATCCTCAGGGCGCACTGAGCACCCACCTCGGCGTGATTGCAGTTCCGGGTGAGATTGCCACAATCTATGACCTGTTGAAGGGAACCATCAAGGACCCGCACGAGGTCATTCGCAAATCTCCAGTCAAAAACCTAGATCTCATTCCAGCAAACATCGACCTATCAGTCGCCGAAATTGAGTTGGTGGGTGAGGTTGCTCGCGAAAGCATCCTTGCGAACATTCTGCGCAAAGTCGCCGATGAATACGATGTCATCATTATTGACTGCCAACCATCACTTGGTTTGCTCAACGTGAATGCACTAACCGCTGCGCACGGCGTTCTGATTCCAATGGCGACAGACTTCTTTGCGCTGCGCGGTGTTGCCCTGCTAAAAGACCAGATCAATAAGGTGCAAGATCGATTGAACCCGGCCATCAAACTCGACGGCATTCTGGTCACCATGCACGAGCGCACGCTTCACTCGAAAGAGGTGCTGGATCGTTTGAACGAGGCTTTTGGAAGTTTCGTTTTCAAAACTCAAATCTCGCGTGCCGTGAAATTCAAGGATGCAACTGTTGCTCAGTTGCCAATTACCGCATACGCGCCGACTTCAGACGCAGCCGAGAGTTACCGCTCGGTAGCAAGAGAATTGATTTCTCGTGGCTGCGCCCCATAGTCAAGATCAAGTGACCGAGCACACTTCAGGCTTCTCTCTGAGCCTCGGAAACTTCGACGGACCTTTCGATTTGCTGCTATCTCTGATTAGCAAGCACGAGCTAGACATAACTGAGATTTCGTTGAGCAAGGTTACTGACGAGTTCATTTCTTATCTAAAGACTCTTGATGACCACGAGGAGCTAGAGCAGGCCAGTGAATTTCTGGTTGTGGCCGCCACACTGCTCGATATGAAGATTGCCGGCTTGCTGCCTCAGGGCGAGGTCGCCAACCCAGAAGACGTCGCGATGCTTCAGGCCAGAGACCTCTTGTTTGCTCGCCTGCTGCAATATCGAGCATTCAAAGACATTTCGGCCTGGTTTAACGCCGGCTTTGCTTCAGAGAGTCTGCGTTCGGCCAGAGACGTTCGCATCGAGGAGCGATTCCGCGAGCAGAAACCCGAACTGGTTTGGAAGATGAGTCTCGAAGATTTTGCAAAACTCGCCGAAGACGTTCTCACTCCAAAGGTTATTGACGGCGTTGGCTTTAGCCACCTTCACGCGCCGCGAGTCAGCATTCGTGAGCAGGCGGGCGAAGTGGTAGCCATGTTGCGCGGCAGAACCACAATTACTTTTCGCGAAGTGATTAGTGCCGTAAAAGACCGAGCAATTGTGGTGGCACGTTTTCTAGCGGTTCTTGAGCTCTACCGCCTTTCTGCAATTATCTTCGAGCAAGATAGTCCGCTTGGTGATTTGAACATCACCTGGCGTGGATCCAACTTTGATGACGAACAACTAGCCGCCTTGGGAGCAGATTATGAATGACAACTTATTGCCGGAACGGGCAGAAATAGACGAGAGCTTCGAAATTAGTTCCGAAGCAACCATCGAGCCACCCGTCGCTCTTTCTGAGCAGGAGTTGCGCGGTGCGGTAGAGGCAATCTTGATGATCACAGATGCGCCAATTTCTCTGCTGGCAATCGCAGCGGCGCTCGAAACTCCGGTGAATCTTGTTCGAACAGTGGTGCAGCAATTGCAGGCCGACTACAACGGCGAGAACGGCACATCCCAGCGCGGATTCGAGCTTCGTGAAGTTGGCGGCGGCTGGCGTATTTTTGTTCGTCAAGACTTTGACTGGGCCGTTCGCATGTTTGTTGCCAACGAGAGCCCATCCAAGCTTTCTCAAGCGGCGCTCGAGACGTTAGCCGTGATCGCATACAAGCAACCAGTTTCGAGAGGTCAGGTTGCCTCGATACGAGCCGTAAACGTGGACTCTGTCGTGAAGACTTTGCTAAGTCGTGGCCTCATCACTGAACTCTTCACCGATAGCGAAACCGGGGCAATCAACTATGGAACAACTTCTCTCATGCTAGAACTGCTGGGCATCAACTCACTCGATGACCTTCCAATGATCAGCCCGTACCTGCCTGATGCGGACAGTGATTTCGATGCAAACTTCTAGTTCAGACGAAGAGCAGGGCGTTCGCCTGCAGAAGGTAATGGCAGCGGCGGGCGTGGCTTCTCGACGCGTTTGCGAAGACCTAATTGTTCGAGGTCAGGTAACAGTGAATGGCAAGCGCGTGACCGAACTTGGCACGCGAGTTGACCCTGAAGTCGACAGAGTCACGGTTAGCGGCATGCCGATTCAGCTGGATGTGTCGAAGGTCTACCTGGCGCTAAACAAGCCGGTAGGCGTGGTCAGCAGCATGGCCGACGAGAATGGCAGAGCCGACCTAAGTCAATTCGTTGAGGGTTACGAAAGGGTTTTCAACGTTGGCCGACTTGATGCCGAGACCAGCGGACTGATCATTATGACCAACGACGGCGATCTAGCCCACAAACTAGCCCACCCAAAGTTCGGAGTAACAAAGACCTATGTTGTGCGAGTTCAGGGTGTCATCGAACCGGGCATAATTCACAAGTTGCTAAGTGGTTTCGACCTCGAAGACGGATTCATCAAGGCCGACAAGGCGAAGTTGGTGCAGGTCGCTGTTGGCGAGAGCTTGCTCGAGATTGAATTGCACTCGGGTCGCAATCGCATAGTTCGCAGAATGTTTGAGTTTTTGGGTCATCCGGTTCTCGGGCTGGTGCGAAAGCAATTCGGTTCGATTCAACTAGGCCCGCTTAAGGCAGGCAAGGTTCGTGAACTAAGCAAAGTTGAGATCGGTGCGCTATTGAAAGCGGCCGAAGGCAAGCCGATGCGCCCGTCGCAGGCGGCTAAGCGGGCACCACACGTTAATCCGGCGAAGGCAAGGGGCAAGTAAACATGGCACTGAGAGCAATCCGTGGAGCAATTCAGCTCGATACCGACGAACGTGAGCACTTGCTGAAATCAACGGCCGAACTTTTGTCGAAGGTTTTGCACGTGAACAACATCGATAGCTCATCGCTGGTGTCAATTCTTTTCACGGCAACGCCAGACATAACCAGCGAATTCCCGGCACTTGCTGCAAGAGAGCTTGGCCTCGGCGATGTTCCGTTGATGTGTTTCGTTGAAATGGATGTCAAGCAAGCACTAGATCGAGTAATTCGAGTCATGGTCTATGCCGACATAGAAACAAGTCGCAAGGAAATTCAGCATGTCTACCTGCGCGGTGCTACCGCGCTTCGATTGGACCTAGCTCAGTGACCTCACGCACTCAGGGAACAGTTCGCGTTGTAGGTGCCGGTTTGATTGGCACCAGCGTTGGCCTTGCCTTGAGCAAATTGGGTGTCGACGTCTGTGTCGAAGATATTTCGCCAGCCGTTCGAGCGCTCTCGATTGATTACGGGGCCGGGCGAGCGCCTTTGTCTGACGACGCCCCAAGCCTTATTTTGGTTTGTGTTCCGCCAGATGTCACCGCTGCAGTTGTGGCGAGAGAACTCGAGTCATATCCAAAGGCTTTCGTAACAGATGTGGCCAGCGTCAAGTCGGCAATTTTGAATGAACTTAGCGAGAAGGGTGCAGACCTCACCCGCTATGTTGGCTCACACCCGATGGCAGGAAGAGAGCGAGGAGGCGCAGCCTCAGGTCGCGCAGATCTCTTCTTTGGTCGGGTCTGGGTTATCTCACCAACAGATTTCAGCACATCCAAGGCGATTCAAGCGGTCGAGAACCTGGCCTTAGATCTCGCAGCATCGCCGATTTCGGTTTCGGCGGCTGATCACGATCGAGCCGTTGCCTATGTTTCTCACCTTCCCCAATTGGTCTCTAGTCTCACCGCAGCCGCGCTGCTTGATGCCGCAGATTCAGACATTGCCCTGGCCGGCCAGGGAGTGCGTGACACAACTCGCATCGCGGCTAGCGACCCAAAACTTTGGCTGCAGATTCTTGCGGCAAACGCAACCGAAGTGCGCGCCGTGCTTGGTCGTTTGCAGGCCGATCTAAACTCGGTGGCCGCAGCCCTTGATCAGCCAGAAGCCAGCGGTTCGCTTTCTACATTGAATTCGCTGCTTGAGCGTGGCAATGCGGGCGTCGCCAAACTTCCGGGTAAACACGGCACCAAAGCAACTATCTATTCGGTCACCACCGTGATGATTGACGACAAGCCCGGTGAGCTAGCGCGGTTGCTTACCGAAATTGGTGAGATCGGTGTCAACCTCGAAGAAATCAAACTCGAGCATTCCCCGAGCAGTCCGGTAGGACTAGTCGAGGTCTCGGTGCTACCTGCGGTTGAGGCAACTCTGGTGGCCGCGCTTGCAGAACGCGGCTGGAAGTTAGTCGGCTGATGAGCAAGATCATCGTTGCAATTGATGGCCCTGCGGGTTCGGGAAAATCTAGCGTTAGCAAACAACTGGCCCGAGCCTTCAATTTTGCCTACCTAGACACCGGTGCGGCCTACCGCGCCTTGGCCTGGGCAACGCTGAACGGGCTCAGCTTCGAAAAAATTGCAGCCGATGATTTCGAAAAAGAATTCGATTATTCGATTTCTACCGACCCAGATGACTTCTGGGTTCGAGTGGGCACTCACGATGTCACCGAGGCAATTCGCACCGCATTGATTTCAGAGACGGTGAGTTCTGTAGCGGCACTTGCCAACGTGCGCGAGTTTATGAAGAGACTCACCAAGAGAATTGTTGACGATTGCGCGTTCGAAGGCGCTGTAGTTGAGGGTCGGGACATAACAACCGTCGTCTACCCGGATGCTCAAAGCAGGCTTCTGTTAACTGCCTCTGAGGCGATACGATTGGACCGTAGGTCTAAAGAGCTCTCGGCAGATTCGGCAAAGGCCGTGGTCAATCAAGTCTCCAAACGAGACGAAAACGATTCCAAGATTGTCGACTTTATGAATGCCGCCCCCGGGGTCACCCTCGTTGATTCCACAGACCTAGATTTCGATCAAACCGTTTCGGTCATGATTGCACAGATTAACGCTGACCTGAAAGCGAGCGCTCAATGAACGACGACTTCGAATTCGAACCAATCGCTGCCGAATTTCTAGAAAAACTTCGAGAGGTTTCAGACAAGGATGCCGAGACCAAAGCCTTGGCGATGCGAATGGGGCTAGAGGAATACGACCTAGAGCCAGAAGACCTTGATGTATTGGCAACGGAACTCGGTTTCGAAGACGAGCCGCTATACCTGCCGGCTTTGCCGGTGCTCGCAATTGTGGGTCGACCTAACGTAGGCAAGTCAGCCCTGGTCAACCGAATTCTGGGTCGTCGTGAAGCAGTGGTCGAAGATAAGCCAGGCGTTACTAGAGACAGGGTTTCCTATAAGGCGGAATGGAACGACCGCAAGTTCACACTGGTTGACACCGGTGGCTGGGAACCAGATGCCAAGGGCATCGATAAGTCGGTTGCGATTCAAGCCGAAATCGCAATTGAACTAGCGGATGCTGTGATCTTTGTTATCGATGCCATGGTTGGTGCGACCTCGAGTGACGAACGCGTAGTGCCGATGCTGCGCAAAAGCGGCAAGCCGGTAATTTTGGTCGCAAACAAAATCGATGACCTGAAGCAAGAGCCAGAGGCTGCATCGCTATGGTCACTCGGATTGGGAGAACCCTATCCAGTTTCGGCAGTTCACGGTCGCGGTGTGGCAGACATGCTCGACGAAGCGATGAAAGCGCTTCCCGAGGTTTCGGCCGTGGCCAAGCAAGAGTTTGGCGGACCTCGACGAGTTGCAATTATTGGACGACCAAACGTTGGAAAGTCTTCACTATTGAACAAAGCTGTCGGTTCTGAACGCGCAGTCGTTAACGAGTTGGCGGGAACCACTCGTGACCCAATCGACGAACAGGTCGAACTCGGCGGACGAATCTGGAGATTCGTTGACACCGCTGGAATCAGACGCCGAGTGCATCTTGCACAGGGTGCCGATTTTTACGCGAGTTTGAGAACAGCTGCAGCTCTTGAGCGTGCAGAAGTTGCGGTCGTATTGTTCGATGTAACGCAGCCAATTAGCGAGGCCGATATTCGAATAGTCGACATGGCACTCGAATCTGGTAGAGCGCTGGTCTTGGGCTTCAATAAGTGGGACGAACTCGACGACGAGCGACGCAAATATCTCGAGCGAGAGATTGAGCAAGATCTGGCACACGTTGACTGGGCGCCGCGAGTAAACATTTCGGCAAAGACCGGAAGACACCTCGAAAAGTTAGTACCCGCTCTCGAAGTTGCACTAGATGGTTGGGACACACGTATTGCGACAGGTAAGTTCAATGCTTTTCTGCAGGAACTCACCATGGAGAATCCGCATCCGGTGCGTGGCGGAAAGCAGCCGAGAATTCTTTATGGCAGCCAAGTTTCGAGCAGGCCACCTAAATTCGTGCTCTTTACAACGGGTTTTCTTGATCCTGGATATCGCAGATTTATTCAGCGTCGTCTTCGCGAAACCTACGGTTTCGAAGGAAGCCCAATTGAAGTTGCCATGAGAATTCGAGAGAAGCGAAAGCGCTAAACTCCCAATAGGAAACGGGCTATAGCGCAGCTTGGTAGCGCACTTGTCTGGGGGACAAGGGGTCGTGGGTTCAAATCCCGCTAGCCCGACTGGTGAAAGGAAGACATGACCATTTGGCAACAGTTGCGCACGGTTCCAAACCTGCTCAGTTTGTTGCGTCTGGCTCTGGTTCCGGTCTTCTTGGTTCTGATTCTCAACGGCTTTAATCTAGAGGCCGTAATCGTTTTGATTGTCGCAAGCGTCACCGACTATCTGGATGGTTACTTCGCGAGAAAACTCAATCAAGAAACACGTCTTGGTCAGTTGCTCGACCCGGCAGCCGATCGACTTTACATATTTGCCACCCTGATTGGTCTCAGCGTTGTCGGCTACATTCCGATTTGGCTGCCCATGATTGTCATTGGGCGAGACCTCTTGCTGCTATTCACCTACCCGATTCTCGCGAGCAGGGGATACGGACCACTTCCGGTTCATTACCTTGGCAAGGCTGGCACCTTTGCCTTGCTCTACGCGTTCCCGCTGCTGCTAATTGCTTCGGCTTTTCCCGATGTCTCACTTTTTGTTTTGCCGGTGGCCTGGGCCTTCGCGTGGTGGGGTATCGGACTCTACTGGTGGGCCGGATTTGTCTATCTCGCTCAGGTGCGCTCAGTGGTGAAATTGAGCCCTATCGATTCGGCTAGGCTTGGCGACTAGGGAAAATTATGGACTTTCAAGACAATGAGCAGAGCGGCTCTTCTAACGACTCGACCGAGCGATTCAGCGACGACTTGTTCTCGTCAGACTCTCACGGATTAGATGTCGAAGAGCGCGAAGCCGTTGACGCACTGCCATCTGCCAGCGCGCTACTGATCGTTCAACGCGGACCCAACGAGGGTGCCAGATTCTTGCTCGATCAAGACCTGACCACAGTCGGCAGGCACCCAAACGCAGACATTTTTCTCGACGACGTTACGGTTTCGCGGCGACATGCCGAGTTCAGAAGAACCGGGAATCAATTCATGATTCACGATTTGGCATCGTTGAATGGAAGCTACTTTGATGGCGTTAGAATCGAGTCTGCACTTCTAGATGACGGTGCAGAAGTTCAAATCGGTAAATTCAAATTCACATTCTTCGCTTCGCGGGCAGATCTAGGAGATTCATAAATTGGTTGAACCTACTCCAATTTCTCAGGCTCGAGCCGGCAGACTTGTCACTATCGGTCAGGTGCTCGCACTTCTCACTCCGGAGTTTCCAGAACTCACCCAGTCGAAGCTTCGCTTCCTAGAAGACAACGGTCTTGTCACACCTCAGCGAACAGATTCCGGATACCGCAAGTTCAACGAATCTGACGTCGAGCGACTTCGCCTGATCTTGGAATTGCAGCGCGATCGATATTTGCCACTAAAGGTAATCGGTCAGTTTCTTGCTGATCTCGATTCGGGTAAATCGGTGTCACTGCCGGGCGACGATTCGAAATCCGGGCGTCACTCTCGAGTCACATCAACTAAATATGTGACGAAAATCGAACTTATCGCCGAAACATCAATCACGGATGCGCTCCTCGCAGAAGCCCAATCGGTTGGGCTGATTTCTGAAGAGCCATTCAACGCAAGTACCATTGAAATTGCGCGATCAATCATGAAGCTAAACCGCGGCTTCGGCATTACTCCTAGACACTTGCGCGGTGTAAAGACTGCTGCTGATCGAGAAATCGGAATCATCGAGGGCGTGGTTGCTCCTGTGCTTGCGAAAAAGGAAGCTTCGAGTCGCTCTAAGGCCGCACATTACGCAGAGGAATTGCAAAACCACTTCGGTAACATCCGTGAAGAGCTCATTCGTTCGGCAATCGCAAAAATCGACGACTAATCGGCATAATCACTGGCCCTCTGGGGCGACACGCCGAGCGATTAAATTAACACCTAGAAAACTGTTATTCAGGGAACAATTGGGAGAGAACTTAAACCTGTAGTTGAACCTGAAGGGAGCGACCGTGATTCCAATCGACGGTACTTCCACGCCTGAAAACGACTACTCCCAAGACATGCTCTTCAGCGATGGAAGCCCATCGGCTGATCCGAAAGTTGGCTACCGAGGAATCTCGGCCGCCGGCGCCGCGGGCATTAGCTATCGCCAACTCGACTACTGGGACAGAACCTCTCTGGTTCAACCGAGTGTGCGAGGAGCCGCAGGTTCGGGCTCTCAGCGACTCTATGCCTTCAGAGACATTCTTGTTTTGAAATTGGTGAAGAGACTTCTAGACACCGGCGTATCGCTCCAGCAAATTCGCATTGCCGTCGAACAACTTCGCGCCTCGGGAATCAATGACCTTGCTCGCACCACACTCATGTCAGATGGCGCCAGGGTTTATCTCTGCACAACTGAAGACGAGGTCATCGACCTGCTCGGACGCGGTCAGGGTGTCTTCGGGATCGCCGTCGGCAAAGTCTTGCGCGAGGTCGAAGCGAGCCTAGTAAACATCAAGGCAAACCACATTGACGAAGTCGACGAACTTTCTGCACGTCGCGCCAGCAAAAAAGCGGTTTAGTTCTTCTCTTCTTCTGGTTTTTCTATTTCGAGTTTGAAATTCCAACTACCAGTATTGGTAGAAACCTCTTGCTGCTTGGCAGCCAACTCGTCATCTTGCCAACTCGGTTCGGTCCAATCGGTTTCGATTGACGGGGCAGCGGCGATTGAAGTTGAAATCTCGGGTTCGGAGCTTGCATCCGCCGACAGGGTTTCAGTTGTCTCGACGATTTCACCGAGTTGCTCGATGGCGGTCTCGATGGTAAGAATCTCTGGGCGCTTCGAGCCGCGCTTGTGCCTTCTGAAGAATCTGCGTTTCTCTTTAGGTTTCTCGGCTGTGACTTCTTCATTTGGTTCTTCGAATGCAACAAATGCCCTGGCAAGAAGCTCGGTAAAGAAGTCTGCGATTTCGACTGCACCTTCGCCCGGCCAGGTGTGAATCGGTCTTGCCGCTCCCTGAGTCTGCTGAAGGTGAGCTCGTTCTTCGAGGTAGTTCGGAATCAGCAGACCAGGAAACATTTCGTTTAGTTCTTGAACTCTAAAGTCCTGCTCTTTTGATGCCGGACGGTGCCTGTTCACCAGGATGCCGAGCGGACGAACTCGTTTGGTAATTGCCGAGCGCACTTCTTCAAGAGCACGGATTGCGCGGTCGGCTGCGACCACTGAGAAAATGCCAGGTTCGGTGACCACCAGAACTCGATCGCTTGCCACCCAGGCCGTGCGAGTCAAAGCGTTGATGGATGGAGGGGTGTCAATAATCACAAGGTCGTAAATCGTCTCAACCGAGTGCAGGGCTTCCTCGAGCTTCCAGGTCTGACGAAGCGTTGGATGGGGGGTGTCATGGTGAATACTCTTTGGGCTGCCGACCATAACATCTACAGATCCGCCTCCCACCTTGCCCCAGGTTGAAGATACGATTGAAGCAGACACGACGTTGTGTTTTGGGTTTTTCAGGACGCTGGCAACAGTGGTCTTGAATTCACCAACCGCACCTAATCCGGTCGTAGCGTCGCACTGGGGGTCAAGATCTACCACTAGTGTCTTGAGTCCCTGGGCGAAGGCAGCCGAGGCTAAACCAAGGGCAACCGTGGTTTTTCCGACGCCCCCCTTTAGGGAACTAACGCTGAGAACATGCACCTGAATAGGCTACCTTTTTATCTCAAGGGCCCGAAACCCATTGTTCGCAATTTCCACCGAAGGACCAGATGTTCAAGAAGATTTTGGTTGCCAATCGAGGCGAAATCGCCGTTCGCGCCTTCCGCGCCGCCTATGAACTCGGTGCCAAGACCGTTGCCGTCTTTCCCTATGAAGACCGAAATTCGACACACCGTCTGAAGGCCGACGAGTCTTATCAAATTGGCACGGTTGGCCATCCGGTTAGGGCTTATCTAGACGTCAGCGAGATTGTTCGAGTTGCCATAGAGAGTGGCGCAGACGCAATTTACCCGGGATACGGTTTTCTCTCTGAGAACCCCGAACTGGCAGAGGCAGCAAAAGCCGCAGGAATTACTTTTATCGGTCCAAGCTCAGATGTTTTGGAGATGGCCGGAAACAAAGTCATTGCCAAAGAAGCTGCAATTCGAGCCGGTGTTCCGGTTCTTAAATCAACCCAGTCATCGGCCAATGTTGACGAGCTTGTAGACCAGGCCGATGAAATCGGATTTCCGATTTTTGTTAAGGCTGTCGCAGGTGGTGGTGGTCGCGGCATGCGTCGAGTGGCAGCCAAGCAAGATCTGAGAGCTGCTTTGGTAGAAGCATCGCGCGAAGCAGAGAGCGCTTTTGGTGATGCACGGGTGTTCTTGGAGCAGGCAGTCATTCGACCACGGCACATCGAAGTGCAGATTTTGGCAGACACATTCGGAAACGTGATTCACCTTTTCGAGCGCGACTGCTCGATTCAGCGAAGAAACCAAAAGGTTGTTGAGATTGCACCAGCGCCCCTGATTGACGAGGAGTTGCGGCAGACTCTCTATCGCGATGCCGTAGCCTTCGCCACAACAATTGGCTACCAGAACGCTGGCACCGTCGAATTCTTGATTGACACGGTCGGCGACAATGCAGGCAAGCACGTCTTCATCGAAATGAATCCCCGCATTCAGGTCGAGCACACCGTAACCGAAGAGATAACCGACATCGATCTGGTGCAGAGCCAAATGCGAATCGCTTCGGGGGAGTCGCTCGAACAGCTGGGTCTTTCGCAAGACAAAATCGAACGCCACGGATTCGCAATTCAGTGCCGAATCACTACTGAAGACCCCGGCGCAAACTTCAGACCAGACACCGGAAAGATCACGACCTATCGTTCGCCCGGTGGCGCTGGAATTCGCCTCGATGGCGGCACGGTTTCGACCGGTGCCGAAGTCAGCCCGCACTTCGACTCGCTGCTCGTCAAGCTGATTGCCAAGGGGCGCGACTTCAAGTCGGCAGTCAATCGCTCGGAACGTGCACTGGCCGAGTTCCGCATCCGTGGGGTGTCTACAAATATTGCGTTCTTGCAGGCCGTGCTCGCAGACCCCACTTTTCAATCGGGTGACCTGAGCACTTCGTTCATTGACGAGCGTCCTCAACTGTTCACCTCTGCCCCCTCGAAAGACCGCGGCACCAAGATTATGTCTTGGCTAGCGGATGTGACAGTAAACCAGCCAAACGGGCCACGAGCCGACCACATTTCGCCATCTAAGAAACTGCCGAAGGTTGATCTAACCCAGGCGGCTCCGGCCGGCTCGCGACAGCGGTTGCAACAACTCGGACCAAGGGCATTCGCGGCTGACCTTCGTGCTCAAACTGCGGTGGCAATCACTGACACGACATTCAGGGATGCGCATCAGTCTTTGCTTGCAACTCGTGTTCGTGCGCGCGATCTGGTTCAGGTTGCACCTCACGTCTCGCGGCTAACCCCTCAGCTTCTGTCTGTCGAAGCTTGGGGTGGCGCAACATATGACGTGGCACTGCGTTTTCTCGGTGAAGATCCTTGGGAGAGGCTTGAGGCAATTAGGGCCGCAATGCCTAACATCTGCATTCAAATGCTGCTTCGCGGCAGAAACACCGTGGGGTACACACCGTATCCACAAGAAGTAACCGAAGCATTCGTAAAAGAAGCGGTGGCCGCCGGTGTCGACATCTTCAGAATTTTCGATGCACTGAACGACGTTGATCAAATGAAGCCGGCTATCGAAGCCGTGCTGCGCACCGAGACAGCAATCGCCGAGGTTGGGCTTTGCTATACGGCAGATCTGCTTGACCCAGAAGAGACTCTCTACACTCTCGACTACTACCTCGAACTTGCCGAGAAGATAGTTGCCGCCGGGGCTCACATTATTGCCATAAAAGATATGGCTGGCTTGTTGCGACCAGCGGCGGCGGCAAAACTGGTTAGCGCTTTGCGCGAACGGTTTGATCTTCCGGTTCACCTGCACACACACGACACCGCTGGTGGTCAACTAGCCACACTGATGGCCGCAATCAACGCGGGGGTCGATGCTGTTGATGTCGCCTCAGCGCCAATGGCTGGCACAACATCTCAGCCATCGGCATCGGCACTCATCGCCGCACTCGAGCACACAGAGCACGATGCCGGAATCTCGCTGGCTGCGGTAACCGCGCTTGAGCCTTACTGGCAAGCCGTTCGCAGCGTCTATTCGCCATTTGAATCGGGTCTGCCGGGACCAACCGGTCGCGTGTACCAACATGAGATTCCCGGTGGTCAGTTGTCAAACCTTCGCCAACAGGCGATTGCCCTCGGTTTAGGCAATCAGTTCGAAAAGGTCGAAGACATGTATGCGGCGGCTAACCGCATTTTGGGCAGGCCAACCAAGGTGACCCCGTCATCAAAGGTGGTTGGCGATCTCGCACTGCACCTCGTTGCCGTTGGAGCAGACCCAGATGACTTTGCCGCCAACCCGCAAAACTATGACGTTCCCGACTCGGTGGTTGGTTTCATGGCGGGAGAGCTAGGTGATCTGCCGGGTGGTTGGCCAGAGCCTTTCAGGTCGAAGGTATTGCAGGGCAAGAACATCAAGTTCGGCATCACGCCACTGAGTGCTGAAGATGCTGCAATTCTCGACTCGGACGACAGCAAGCTTAAGCGCGCCACTCTGAATCGTTTGCTATTTGCTGCTCCGACCGCCGAGTTCACCAAGTTCCGTGAGACCTATGGTCGCTTAGATCAGGTCGACACGGTTGACTATTTATACGGACTGCAGCAGGGTTCTGAGCACGTTGTCGAAATTTCCAAGGGTGTGCAGCTCTATGTGGGGCTAGAGGCAATCGGGTCACCAGATGCCAAGGGCTTTAGAACGGTCATGGCCACGCTGAACGGCCAGCTGCGACCGATAAACATTCGCGATCGCAAGATAGCCGTCGACATTATTCAGGCCGAGAAGGCCGACAGCGCTAACCTGGGGCACGTCGCTGCACCGTTCGCGGGCGTTGTGACATTGCAAACCGTTGAAGGAACCAGGGTAGAAATCGGCCAGCCGGTGGCAACTATTGAGGCCATGAAAATGGAGGCTTCAATTACTGCGAGCGTTGCTGGGGTGGTTCGTCGCTTGGCCACCGCTAGAACTCAGGCCGTTGAAGCCGGAGACCTCATTCTCGTCATTGAAACCGACCGGTCCTGAATCACGGGTAAACTGGGGCAGTTATCGCGTTAGCGAACATTTGTTGGCATAGGAGCATCCGGTTTGGCTATTTGGGACAAGAAACCTGAAGATGATGACTTTTTGGCTCCGCGCCCGGCGGCTAACCCCGCCGATGAAGCCCCCATTCAGACTCACGCGCTCGCGGAGTTGGCAGTTGACTCGGGCATTATCGACATCACCCCAAGCACCCAGTCGGTTCAGATAGTTACCGAAGACGAGCGCACCAACCGCATCGTCTCGCCAACTACCGAACCGGTTAGCGACACCGGTCCGATTTCACGCCGTTCGAACTATTCACGTCGTGATTCACTTCGCGGAGAGACCTTCGATCAACCAGAACCGGCCGCGATGCTCACAGCCGATCGGCTCATCGATAACAGCTCGAGAAACCGCCCAGCGCCAGAGGCTGGCTTTCGCAGATTCTTCTACTTTCTCTCGCTTAAAACCATCAACCTTGGCGACTCACTAAAAGTTCGCGAACGCAAGGCCCTTGATTTGAGAATCGGCGCAGCATTCGATGGGGGAGCAAAATTCGTTCCGGTTTTGACACGCAAGGGAGGCGTTGGAAAAACGACTGTCTCGACGCTGCTTGGTATGGCGTTAGCAATGGTGCGCGAAGACCGTGTGATCGCAATCGATGCCAACCCAGACCGCGGAACCCTTGCCGAGCGCATCAGCAAGTCAACTCGATTCACAGTTAGAGACGTAGTTAATCGCGCAGCAGCGATTGATGGCTTCACCGATTTCTCAACCATGGTTTCTCGAGACATAACTCGACTCGATGTTCTTGCTTCAGACAGCGACCCTATGCTCTCTGAAGCCTTCAACGAAGGCGATTACAACGTCGTTGCCGACATGGCCGCACGTTACTACTCGGTGGTTCTGACTGACTGCGGAACCGGAATCGTGCATTCGGTTATGCGCCCTACTCTTCAACGTGCAAATGGATTGGTAATTGTTTCGGGCGGTTCGGTTGACGAAGCTCGTTTGGCATCTGAGACTCTGACTTGGCTCGAAGCCAACGGCTATGGTGACTTGGTTCGCAACGCGGTTGTTGCGCTCAATACGGCAACGCAGGCGACCCAACTGGTGAAGCTTGATGAAATCGAGCAACACTTCAAGACCCGTGTTCGCGCCGTCGTCAAGATTCCATACGATGACGCGCTAGCGGCAGGTTCGGTTATCAAGTTCACCGAACTGAAAAAGGGCACCCAGCAGGCTGCAAGAGAGCTGGCGGCGCTAGTGGTCGACGGACTCAACAACCCACGCATCTAAAAATGACGGTTCGTCAAATTCGACTCTTCGGAGACCCGGTGCTGAAAACCAGGTGCGAAGAAATAATGAGTTTCGATGAAAAGGCAGCCGCCCTTGTCGAAGACCTTCTAGACACAGCATCGATTGCAGGTCGCGCCGGTGTGGCCGCACCACAAATCGGAGTGAACCTTCGAGCCTTCAGTTATCACGTCGACAAGAAGCTCGGCTATGTCTTGAATCCCAAGCTCGTCGAAGTTTCAGGAAAATTGCGATTGGTTGAAGAGGGTTGCTTATCGGTGCCGGGTCTCTGGCACCTGACACCGCGCTATGAGATCGCAAGAGTCACGGGTGTCGATCGAGACGGCAACTTAGTCGAAGTTGCCGGTGAGGGCCTGTTGGCGCAGGCTCTTCAACACGAGTGCGACCACCTAGATGGTTTGCTCTACCTGGATCGCCTTGAAGCTGACGAGCGCAAGTTAGCCATGCGTGAGCTGCGAAGCTCAGATTGGTTTATGTCGAACTAGGCCTTGTCGCCGTAAATTTCTTCGACTGCCCAGGCGAAATCTTGCATAACCACATTTCTCTTGAGCTTCAAGCTCGGGGTCAGGTGGCCAGAACTCTCTGTGAGTTCGTTGCCGATGATTACAAATTTTCTAATTGACTCTGCCTTTGAAACTTCTTTGTTTGCTTCGTCAATAGCTGACTGAATAGCCGCAATAACTAGAGGCGACTTGGCAGCATCTGCAACCGTCATTGCTTTGTCTCCGCCATGATTAGCCAACCAAATCGGCAGCATCTCAGAATCGAGAGAAATCATCGCACCGATGAAAGGCTTGTTATCGCCAATGACCACTACCTGGCCAATTAGCGGGTTCGCACGAAGTGGATCTTCGAGCACGGCTGGGGCAACGTTCTTGCCGCCAGCGGTAACAATAAGTTCCTTCTTTCGTCCGGTAATGCTCAACAAACCGTCTTCATCGAGCATGCCGATGTCACCGGTTGCAAACCATTCGCCATCCATGACCTCCTTGGTGGCTTTTTCGTTGCGCCAGTAGCCGCGCATGATGTTGTGGCCGCGCAGCCAGATCTCTCCGTCATCGGCGATTTTCACTCCGGTGCCAGGCAGCGGTGTTCCAACCTTTCCGATCTTGATATGCGCAGGTCGAGAAATGGTGGCCGGGGCGGTTGTTTCGGTTAGCCCGTAGCCCTCTAGCACGATCACGCCGAGAGCTCTGAAGAAGTGACCTAGACGAGCGCCAAGCGGAGCGCCACCCGAGATTGCATACTGAAGATTTCCACCCATTGCTGCGCGAATCTTCTTGTAAACCAATTTGTCGAAGACGAAGTGCAGAAGTTTGAGCTTCAGGCTCGGGCCACCGTTGTCGAGAGCTTCTGACCATTCGACGGCCACGTTGGCAGCCTTTCGGAAAATGTCACCCTTGCCGCCGGCTTCTGCCTTTTGCTCAGCTCCGTTGTAAACCTTTTCGAAAACTCGAGGCACGGCCAAGAGAAATTCTGGCTTGAAAGATGCCAAAGCGTTGGCAACGTTTTTTGCATCTGGCTCGTGAGTCACCTTGATGCCGCCCTCAACGCAGAGAACTTCGACAAAGCGAGCGAAAACGTGGGCCAGAGGCAAGAACAAAACGGTACTTCTGCCTTCAACCAGAACGTCAGGCAGTTCGAGGCACGCGTTTTTACTAAGTTCAATGAAACCGCCGTGGGTCAGTTCACAACCCTTCGGTTTTCCAGTTGTGCCGGAGGTATAGATGATGGTCGCGAGATCTTTAAGCTTGTTGGTTTTACGGCGCTGCTCGAGAACCTCATCCGTGATCTCTTTGCCACGCTTCTTTAGGTCGTCGATGCAATTTTCTTCGAAGGTCATCACCAAACGCACAAGAGGCACCGCCGCCTTGACCTGACCAAATCTGTCGGTGTGTTCTTTGTTCTCAGCGATCAGCGCAACGGAATCACTGTTTGAAAGAATCCACTCCATTTGAGCTGCAGATGATGTTTCGTAAATCGGAACAGAGACCGCACCGGCAAACCAAATCGCAAAATCCATGATCGTCCACTCGTATCGAGTGCGGCTCATTATGCCAACCGCTTGACTAGGTTGAATTCCGCTGGCAATTAGGCCCTTTGCGACCTGCTGAACCTCAGCCAAAAACTTTGCAGCCGAAATGTTTTCGTAGCCGCCTTGCTTTGCAAGCGCATACAAAGCGAGTTCAGGAGTTTTCTTGGCACGATCTACCAGCATGTCGGTTATGTTCATGGTGGCTGGTGAAACTGTCAGGGCGGGAATATCGAAAGTGCGCACTTAGTCTTCTCCTCGTCGAAATGATTAGGCACAACTCTAATGGCTTTAATCGGGTATCTGAAACCAGTATTTCAGCGGTAAAATGGCACGATTCGGGAAGGACGTCAGCATGTACGCGGTCGGCATAGACATTGGTGGCACCAAGATCGCCGGCGCATTGGTTGACGAAGACGGCACAATCGTTAGAGAGGCCAGGGTTGCCACTCCAGCCTCAGACGGCGAAGGCATTGTTGATGCGGTCGTGACCCTGGTTGAAGAACTAATTGATGGGGTAGAGGCGATCGGTGTGGGCGTTGCAGCCGCCGGATTCATCGATGCCGATCAGTCGATAATCGTTTACTCGCCTAATCTCAGTTGGCGAAATGAACCGCTCAAGGCCAAACTAGACGCCAAGTTATCGATTCCAGTGATTATTGAGAACGATGCCAATGCTGCCGGATGGGCCGAATTTCGCTATGGCGCTGGTCGAGGCAGCAAGCACATGACCATGCTTACGATTGGCACCGGTGTCGGCGGTGCTGTCATTGCTGACTCGAAAATGCTTCGTGGGGGATTCGGAATCGGTGGAGAGCTAGGGCACATTCGAATGGTGCCAAATGGTTTACTTTGCGGTTGCGGCGCGCACGGTTGCCTCGAGCAGTATGGTTCTGGCACGGCACTACTTAGGGCAGCCCGAGAGCTGGCCGATGCTGGAACAGGCGAGGGTGCTCTGCTTCGCAAACTGCGCGATGCTGCCGGCGAACTAACCGGCGACCAGGTCTACGAGGCAATTTTGCAGTCGGATGCCGGAGCGCTTCGGCTGCTTGCCGAGTTGGGCGAATGGATTGGTCAGGCGGTAGCCAGCCTCACAGCCGTGCTCGACCCCGAGATAGTTGTAATCGGAGGCGGTGTAAGCGCCGCCGGAGATCTTTTGCTCGAACCGATTCGCAAGGCCTACTTGGCCAACCTGCCAGCTCGGGGTTATCGACCAGAACTAAAGATCAAGACCGCCGAATTTGTCAACGATGCCGGAGTGGTTGGGGCTGCAGATCTAGTGCGTTTAGCGCTGGCACAGCGGTAAAATAGGGTCTTCGCGCCACAAATCGAGAGGATGGCAGAAGATGGCTTATTTCATTCTGAAGAACCTAATTCTCGGTCCTCTGCTCAGACTAGTTTTTCGTCCGTGGGTTCGTGGAATGGAAAACATTCCAAGTTCTGGTGCGGCAATTCTTGCGAGCAACCACCTGTCTTTTTCTGACTCCATCTTCTTACCTCTGCAGAGCAGGCGTCCCGTTGTGTTTTTGGCCAAGAGCGAATACTTCACGGGTAAAGGCGTAAAGGGCGCCCTGGTGCGCTGGTTTTTCAAGGCCACCGGTCAGTTGTCAATCGACCGAAGCGGCGGCAAGGCATCCGAGGCTTCGCTCAACACCGGACTAAGTGTTTTGAGTCAGGGTATGGTGCTCGGCATTTACCCCGAGGGAACGCGTTCTCCCGATGGCAAGCTTTACCGTGGCCGAACCGGAATTGCCAGGATGGCACTCGAATCGAAGGTTTCGGTGATCCCGGTGGCAATGATTGATACCGAAAAGGTGCAACCAATTGGAAAGCGTTTTCCTAGAATCCGCCGAGTCGGAATTGTGGTCGGTGCGCCATTAGATTTTTCTCGTTTTGACGGAATGGAAGGTGACCGCATTGTGTTGCGCGCGATTACCGATGAAATCATGTACGAGTTGGCAAAACTGAGCGGGCAAGAATATGTCGACGCTTATGCATCATCGGTGAAAGAGAAGCGCGCAAAACTTGCGCGTCAGTAACGGGCGGATTGTATGAACGAAAAAGTTATAGCTGTAGATCCCAAGGTTTTGGCCGGGCTCGATAACTACCTCAACCTGCCAGCTCTTCAGCAGCCAAATTGGCCAGACCAGTCTGCCGTTGCAGAGGTTCGCGCCGAGTTGGCGACCCTTCCGCCTCTGGTCTTTGCCGGCGAGGTTGACAATCTGCGTGCACGTTTGGCTCAGGCCGCGTCGGGCAAGGCCTTCTTGCTGCAGGGCGGAGATTGTGCAGAAACATTTGCTGATGCAACCGCCGATCGAATCAGAAATAGAGTCAAGACCATTCTTCAGATGGCGCTGGTGCTCACATACGGATCTTCGATGCCAATCATCAAGATGGGTCGAATGGCTGGTCAGTTTGCTAAGCCGCGTTCGAGCGACCTAGAGACTCGAGAGGGCGTAACCCTTCCGGCCTACCGTGGCGACATCATCAACGGTTACGACTTCAATGAGGCTTCACGTACCGCTGACCCGAAGCGAATCTTGAAGGCATATCACACTGCTGCATCGACTCTCAACTTGATCCGCGCATTTACGCAGGGTGGTTTTGCCGATCTTCGCTCGGTGCACGAGTGGAATAAGGGATTCGCTGACAATCCGGCCAACGAGCGCTACGTTGCCATGGCAAGCGAAATTGATCGCGCGATCGACTTTATGTCGGCCTGCGGCGCCGACTTTGAGCAGCTCAGAACCACCGAGTTTTACACCTCACACGAGGGTCTGCTCTTCGACTACGAACGCCCGATGACCAGAATCGATTCGAGAACCGGAACTCCTTATCTAACTAGCGGTCACTTCATCTGGGTGGGCGAGCGCACTCGTCAGATTGACAACGCTCACATCGACTTTCTTTCTCGAGTTCGAAACCCGATTGGCGTAAAACTCGGTCCGACAACTCAGGTGTCTGACGTGATTGAACTGATTGAAAAACTCGACCCAGATCGTGAGCCAGGCCGATTGACTTTTATTACCAGGATGGGTGCCTCGAAGATTCGCGAGGAGTTGCCGCGTCTGGTCGAAGCCGTTCGAGATAGCGATGCGAACCCACTTTGGATCAGCGACCCGATGCACGGAAACGGAATCACCACAGCTAACGGTTACAAGTCGAGACGATTCGATGATGTCATGGATGAGGTTCGTGGCTTCTTTGAGGTTCACCATGAGGCGGGAACTTTCCCAGGTGGTATTCACATTGAACTCACTGGCGACGACGTTGCTGAGTGCCTCGGTGGAAGCGAACAAATTGATGAGGCTTCGCTCGAAGAACGTTACGAGACTCTCTGCGATCCGCGACTAAACCACAGGCAGTCGCTAGAACTCGCGTTTTTGGTGGCCGAGTCTTTGGCCAAAGCGAAGCGTGCTGCTAGTTCGAACTAAGTTTCACGCTGTCACCAACTCGCAACTGAACTCCCGGTGCTACTGAAACCTTTTTAACTTTCGCGATTCCCCAGTTGCTGCTCAGTTGATTGGTATCGACCACGACAACTAATCCGAGCGATTCTAGAAGCGTCTTCGAAGCCCTGATAGTTTCGCCAACTACTTTTGGCACGATCACGATGTCTGAGCCCTTTGAAACAACCAGGTTGACTTCGCCGCCCTTACCTAAGGGCTCTGATAGCGGAATCAGCGCAATTGCTTGTCCCTTGGCGACGGTCTCGTTGTATTCGGTCGTCACGGTTTTCACTTTGAGGCCCGCTACCTGCACCAGGTTGATTGCAGTTTCTTGATCTAGTCCCGAAACAATAGGTATCGAGCCAAGTGAAATTTCTAGGTCAATCGGGCTACCTTCGGCAACTCTCGTCGAGCCACCGCCGGTGTGCGCATAGACGGTCGCGATCGTGGCGGCGTTGAACCAAGAACTGACTTTGCCGAGACTGAACCCAGACTGCAAAATTTGAGCGGTTGCCTCGACCAGGGTTTTACCGACGAGGTTTGCAACCGTAACCAACTTTGGTCCGCTTGAAACAGTGATTGTGACAGGTCCGCCCCAATAGATGGTTCCGGCAGCCGGTTGTGATGAAATCACCAGCCCGCTTGTGACGGTTTTCGAACTCTCGGAAACGATAACCACCGATGCCCCCAGCGAACCAACTAGGCTCTCTGCTTCGGCCTGCGATCGACTGGTGAGATTTGGCATGATTTCGAATCCGCCTGGGCCAGAACTAAACCACCAACCCGCACCTAAACCCAAAAGTAAAACGAGTGCGCTTGCAATTAGCACCTTCAAGCCGCGGTGAGAGTGGTACACAAGTTCTGCTTGAGTTGCTGGCGGGTTGGCTGAAAGAGCGTCGCCGAAGTTGACAGTTGGGTTTGCGTCTAAAACTTGAGTCTGGTTAGAACCGGCCGAGTCATCGCCAAGCACGGTGGTCTCGCGCAGCAGCGAGGTTTCGCGCAAGTGTTCGGTTAGCTCGCTTGCTTTTTTCGGATTGCGTAAATCGACTTTTGCTTGAATCAAAACTCTATGCAATTCGTTAGCGTCACTGGGGCGATTTTGTGGCAACTTGGCAGTTGCCCAAAGAACTATTTCATCGAGCAATTCAGGAACATCGGCATTTAGCGAAGAGGGAGCCGGCACCTCGCTGTTCGCATGTTGAAAGGCAACTTGAACGGCTTGTTCTCCCTGAAAAGGCTGCTTTCCGGTGAGAAGTTCAAACAGCATGATTCCGGCAGCATAGACATCGCTTCTCGCATCAGCGACTCCTCGAGACACCAACTCGGGGCTCATGTATGCCACGGTGCCAACGACCCCGCCAGTTTGAGTTTGCGCCGAGATTGGCCTCGCAAGTCCAAAGTCGCTGAGCTTCACCTTGCCGTCGTCAGACAGTAAGACATTTTCTGGCTTGAGATCTCGGTGCAGAATTCCTGCAGCATGCGCCGCTGCCAGAGCCGCAACGATGGGCTCGAAGACCTCGAGTGCTCGAGCCGCCGAGAGTGAACCGAAGTCATCGAGAGCTTGCCTGAGAGTTATTCCTGAAACGTATTCCATCGCGAGAAAGACCACGTCGCCATCTTCTGCCTGGTCAAAAACATTGACCAGGTTGGGGTGCGAAAGACCTGCCGCAATCTTGGCCTCTCGAACAAACTTTTCTCGAAAGTTTCGATCATTGGCGAGGTGAGCGTGAATAACTTTGATCGCAACCTTGCGATCCAGCCTGTTGTCTTCGGCCAGATAGACGGTTGCCATTCCGCCTCGAGCAACCAGTTTCTCGATCTGGTAGCGCCCACGGATGAGCCTGCCGACGAGGTCAGCCACTAGCTATCCTTTAGTTCGTCGAGCTCGACCAACCAATTCCACGCACTGGGTTCCCACTTGGCGTAAGCAGTTGGATGAGCAGAGATTTGCACTGCCTGTGCAGCCTCAGTTAGCGGCATGGCTTGCCAGTTGGCGAGGTCTAGCAGTCCTCGAGTACCAGGGCGATTGGGACTGCCCGGGCCGCCAAAGAAGGCCCTGATAGAAAAGTCGGGCTTCATAATTTCCGACTTGGATCCCCATCCGGCAGAGGGTCTTTGTTGGAAGAGCCCCACCGAGTCACGGTCCCCAAAAGAAATGTTTCTTAGGCTCGACTCTTGCATTGCAGTCGCAAGCGCGATGACTATTCCATAGTCACCAATCTGAAGTTGTCTGCCGATAGAAACAATCTGTGCCGCATTTTGTCGCATTTCATCGGTCAGGGCGGTCAGCTTCGGGCAATTCAGTGCGTTGTGCACAGCTGGCACAACTAGTTTTTGCCCGATGTAAATAGTTGAGTTCAGGTTGAGTTTGTTTGCGGTCAGCAAAGCTTGCGTCGACACCCCAAACACCGCTGCAAGTTTGCCGATTGTCTCGCCAGCCCTAATTTTGTGGAACCCGTGAAAAATGCAAATTGTCGTCGGCTTGCCGATTGTGTTTCCGCTGACAATCGAACTCTCTTGTGCGCCGGCATCTGCGGTTGTGTCTGGAACCTCGAGTCGCTGCCCGACGAAAATGAGTGAAGTCTTGGTCAAGCGGTTTGCCTTTAGCAACGAAGCAAGAGAGATGCCGTGACGTTTAGCAATTTGAGTTAGGGTTTCTCCGCCCTGCACGATGTGTTCACCAGCAGAAATTGAAGGCTGGGTTGTTACAGACGGATTTACCGCCCTGACCGTCAGCAGTTGACCCGGAAAAATCAATGAGCGTTCTTGAAGTTGATTTAAGGCCAACAGTGTGGGCAACTTTATTGAATACCGGTTTGCAATCTGCGCAAGAGTTTCACCGGACTTCACTTTGTGCTGAACTGCACCGACAACCTTGTCGACAACCGAGGGTTGCACCGCGTTGTCTACCAGACGTAACACCTGGCCAGGCATAATCAATGAACTCTCGGTCAATTCATTGATTCGCATGAGCTCTCGACCGGTCAGTGAGAACTTTTTGGCGATTGAAGAAACGGTGTCTCCGCGCACTACCTGGTAAACGCTCTGTCTTGCCAGCGATCGAGTTGGCGGGTCAGCCGGTTCGCCCTGCGCAGCTTGGCTCGGAACGGTGTCATCGGGGTTTAGGTTCTGAATTTCGCTGGCATTGGCGATGTCATCGGATGGAATTATCGAGCCAATTATGGTTATGGGCAGCGTAGCTAGAGCCAAGGCCACTTTTTTAGGGTCTTGGCCGCGCTTGTTGTCGTCGCCTGAGTTGCTCATTTTTCCTTATAGGTCAAGCAATATCGTGCCATCTGGCGGGTTTTTTACCCGTCAAGCGCTTCGGTGTGGCACTCTTAACCTGTGACTGATGTTTTTGAAAGTGTTTCTGAATGGCTCACAGTTCCAGATGTAGCCGAATTGCTCGAAGTTCCAATGGGGCGGGTTCGCAGGTTAATTGAAGACCACCACCTGATCTCTGTTAAGCGAGACGGTGTTCAATACGTGCCTCGAGAGATAATCGTCGACAAAGAGCCTCTACCTAGCCTTCAGGGAACCATCGTGGTTTTGCTTGACGCGGGTTTCACTCTTGATTCCGCAATCGAATGGCTCTATTCGCATAACGACGTGCTGTCTCAAACGCCAATGGCCGCAATGGTCGCGGGCAAAAAGTCTGAGATACGTCGCCTGGCGCAGGCTCTAGCTCTCTAGCTAGTGGCTTCGATTAATTACGAATCGAGCTAGGTCTCGAAGAGCAGACTTAGCCTTGTCGTCAATTTCTATTTCTTCGAGCAACGCGAGCGACTCGGTTCCAAGCTCTTCTATCATTACTTCGGTTTTCTTTAGAGCACCGCATCCAACTATGGTCTGCTGCAGAAATCTAATTTGATCATCGGTGAGTTCTCTAGACGAGAGCATGTCATCGAAAACTTTTCCTACCGGCCCGTCTAGTGTCTCGCGAGTAAGTCCGACTAGAACAGTGCGCTTGCCTTCCCTGAGGTCGTCACCGGCAGGTTTGCCAGTGATTTTTGGGTCACCAAAAACCCCGAGCACATCGTCGCGAAGTTGAAACGCGAGACCGAGTGGAATCGCAAACTTTCCCAAGCCGGCTCTGCAACTTTCGCTTGCGCCTGCAAACGCAGCTCCAATTAGAAGCGGAGCTTCAATTGAATACTTAGCGGTCTTGTAAAGCATTACGCGATTTGCCCTGGCAACGGCTTCGCTGACGTCTCGGCTAGGAGCTGCGTTCTCTTCGAGAACATCTAAATACTGGCCTGCCATGATTTCGACGCGCATGCGGCTGAATTCTTCGCGGCATGCCTTCTCGATTTCTGCTGTCGGTGCGTGCAAGAGAGCGTTTCCGAAGATTTCGCTGCTCCAGCTGAGCATCAGGTCGCCGACAAGCACAGATCCGGCTTGACCGAAACGCTCTTTGCTGCCCGCCCAACCCTCATCGTTGTGAAGTTGTTCGAAGTTTTTGTGAACCGCGGGTTTGCCTCGTCTTGTGTCTGACTGATCAAGTAAATCGTCATGCACTAGCGCGGCAGCGTGAAACATCTCGAGGGCGGCGCAGATTCCAACAATGGCCTTGAGCGAACTCTCGCGCTCTTGCGTCGTCCAGTTCTGGCTTTCGGTCAAATTTCCGGCCCAAGCCCAGTAGCAAAATTGAGCTCGAAAGCGTTTTCCACCCTGAAGCAGGTCTTGGGCGAAATCGACGAGCGGATACAGATCCTCAGATATTGCGCCAAAACTCGCACGACGCGTGCGGCAGAAATCGTCGAGCTGATCTTGGATGGCGCTAAGCAAAACTGAGGACTCAAGCATGCCCCAAGCCTAATCTGCGCCGTTTACAAATCGCTCGCCCTTGCTTATGCTCGAACCAGGAGGAATTTGATGGGGCTATCAGAGAGCGAAAAGAGAGTTCTTGAAGAACTCGAGCGCGGGCTATACGCCGAAGATGCTGCTTTCGAACGCAAATCAAAGGCTCAAATCGAACGTATCGAAGCTCCCGGCGCAAACTCGCCAGCCAAGGTGATCGCCGGTTCACTTATGGCCGTTGTCGGTATTTCTCTGCTGGTCTTTGGCGCTGTAGCGCAGTTTGTGGCATTCGGAGTGGCCGGATTCCTGGTCATGTTGGTCGGCATACTCATCGCCAGCGCTACTGGCGGCAAGGCCATGGGCCCCGCAAAGAACCAGAAGCCCAAGCGCGAAGATAAGCCAAACCGCGGCTCAATGTTCGAAGAGCGTTGGAATAAGCGAACCGACCAGTAAACAACTCAACTTTGAGATGCACTCCGCCTTGGCGGGGTGCATTTTTGCATTTTTGACCCAAATTTGATCAAATATTTCCAGATTCGTGGGATTTTGCTCCACCTGCCAAATAGCAGTAGAATCGGCCTTTTCCATATCAAAACGTTATAAATAAATGGGCATTTCGGTCACTTGTGGATGGAAGTGGTGTAAAGTGGAGAAATCAGGAGCAGTCAAACACTAGGAGGGGAATCCGTGTCTACACTCAGCGGCGCTTTCTATCCAAAACTTGACGAAAAAGGCCGCATCATTCTTCCGGCCAAACTGCGTGAATACTTCGTAAACGGCCTGGTTATGACTCGAGGCCAAGACGGTTGCTTGTTGGTCTTTACGGCCGCGGCTTTCGAACTGCGCGCTGAAGCTTTAGCGTTGGCGCCACTTACCAATCTCGAAGCACGAAACTACGTGCGCATGTTCATGTCGGGTGCCCATTCCGAAACTCCTGACAAGCAGGGGAGAGTCACAATTCCAGTGGCCTTGCGCCAATACGCGACACTGACCCGCGAACTGACTGTGATTGGCGCTGGTAACCACGCAGAAATCTGGGATGCCGCCGCCTGGTCGAAATTCGAATCTTCTCAAGAATTCAGTTACTCGTCATTGGCGCAGGAGGTGATTCCGGGAATCATCTAGCCCTGATGCTAGATCTCCACCCGTTCAACCCTGGCACTCTTCCCCGATGCCAGATAACGCGAAAACCAAGCTCGCAGGAATGGATGGGGTTCTAGCTTCAGGAAACCCGAAGCGTATGAACTCAATCAAAGAAATCAACCAACTGCATGTTCCAGTTTTGCTGGAGCGAACAATCGAGATTCTTGGCGAATCCATTCAAGGCGCAGATGCCGTTCTCGTGGATTGCACTCTAGGTCTCGGCGGTCACGCAGAGGCTTTTCTCACAAGATTTCCAGAACTCACCGTGATTGGAATTGATCGCGATGCAAGCGCTCTGGCACTTGCAACCGAGCGTCTAGCAAAATTTGGCAACCGGATCAAGTTCTCGCACGCAACCTATGACCAGATTCAGGATGTTTTGAGCGAACACGGTTTTGAAGTTGCCGATGCAATTTTGCTTGACCTCGGTGTCTCATCAATGCAGCTTGACGAAGCAGATCGCGGATTCGCATACAGCTTCGATGCACCTCTGGACATGCGCATGGATACTGCTTCTGCTCTCACTGCCGCCAAAGTTTTAAACACCTACCCAGAAGCCGAACTTTCACGCATTTTCAAAGAGTTCGGCGAGGAGCGATATGCCAAGCAGATCGCTGCGGCGATCGTGGAGATGCGAAAGAGTGCCCCGTTCGCGACTAGCGCTGCCTTAGCCAAGTTGATTGTCGCCATAGTTCCGTTTATCCCTGGCAAGAGCAAAGGGCATCCTGCCAAGCGAGTTTTTCAAGCGCTCAGAATCGAAGTCAACAGTGAGCTTGAGGTTCTGCAGTCGACTATGCCAGCGGCTATAGATGCCTTGGCGCTGGGTGGTCGAATTCTCGTTTTGGCATACCAGTCGCTCGAAGATCGCATCGTCAAACAGGCGCTTGTTGCCGCGAGCACATCTTCTGCGCCACTCGACATGCCGGTAGAGCTTCCCGAGCAGGCGCCTGTAATGCGTTTGCTCGTGAAAGGTGCCGAGCAGGCGACCGATGAAGAGATTTTGCAAAACCCTAGAGCGGCGTCGGTTCGACTTCGCGCGGCAGAGAAAATTCGGAGAGCAGCATGAGCGCAATACGTTTGACAGCACCTAGCAGAATTAGCAGCCCGGCACCGCGCAGTCTGCAGGCGGTTTCGCCATCGCGTTCAAGGGGCTTCAAGCTCGGTCGAATAGTGCTCATCAGCTTTGGCGTTACTCAAATCGTTCAATTGTTTCTCGGACTAACCATTTCGCAGAGTGCATACGATTTGAAGGCATTGAAAATAGAAAAACTTGAGCTAACCACCCAGGCGCAAATCGTGGGGCAGCAGGTTGACTCGCTAAGTTCACAACAGAATCTGGCTAACTCGGCTTCCGAACTCGGCATGATTGCAAATGCTAATCCGGTGTTCTTGAGAATCGAAGATCAAAAGGTTTTTGGCAAGCCAAAGGCTGCGCTGAATTCAGCCGGACGTGTGTCACGAAACACAGTTGCATCTGCAGCACTTGTTGAGCGTTCTGTGTTGACCGGGGCAACATCTTCGGCGCTTATTGGGAATGTCGCTCAGGCGTCTGGGCTCGGTCAGCCAGTAGCGTTCTCTACTGAGACCATTCCAGTTTCACCAACTCACTAATTGCTTGCGACTTAGGCGGTAGATCGATGCAGCCAGGAAACCCGGCAAAGCGGTTGAGAATATTCACGGCGATTATCGTCGTGATTGCGGTTTTCTTCGTCGGTCGACTCTTTCAGGTGCAAGTTTTATTGGCAGCTGATATAAACAAGGAATCTCTAGCAAGCAGATCTGTTTCTCAGGCCTTGCCGGCCCTTAGAGGTCAAATTCTAGACTCAACCGGAAAAGTGCTAGCGAAGAGCGTTTTCAAGTACGACATCAACGTGGCCCCGGTGCATGTTGCGCCAATACAAAAGACCGTTGACGGTGTAAAAGTCGAAATTCCTGTTAGTCAACTTGTTTCTCAGATCGCTGGCATTCTCGCGATGACTCCAGAAGAAGTAGCAGCGAAAATTGCGGGTACCAGCAACTACGCAAACATCAAACGCGGGGTTGACTCCAAGACCTACGATCAAATCAAAAAATTGGGCATCTACTGGCTTTACTACGACAAGCGCAGTTCACGAACCTATCCGAGTGGCGCAGTTGCCGGAAGCGTGCTTGGTTTCTTGAACCCAGACGGTGAGCCATTTGGCGGCATCGAGAGTCAATATCAAAAGTGCCTTGCCGGCAAAGATGGAACCGAGTCTTTCGAAAAGAGCGAAGACTGGGTGAAGATTCCCGACAGCGTGGTAACGACCACTCAGGCGGTAGATGGCCGCAATGTTCATCTGACAATCAATGCCGACCTTCAGTACTTCGCACAGCAGGTGCTGACCCAGAACGTAGCAAAACTTAAAGCCGACTGGGCCACAGCAGTGGTCATTGAGGTTAAGACCGGCAAAATTCTGGTTGCGGCAGAAGCGCCAACCATGGATCCAAACGTGCCAGCCAAATCGGATTCCGCAAGCCGCCACTCCCGCGTCTTCGAAAGCGCTTTTGAACCGGGCTCGGTAATCAAGGCTGTCACTGCTGCAACTTTGCTAGACCAGAGCAAGGCGACTCCCGCAACACAGATTGTTGCCCCATTCAGCTGGAAAATCCCAGGCGGTGGTGGTTACGTTGTCACCGACTCGCACCAACACCCCCCAGAGAATTTGACGCTCACTGGAGTTTTGCGAGACTCATCGAATACCGGAATCATGAAGCTCGGTGATGCGGTCGACGCAAAGACTAGATTCGATTATTTAGTCAAGTTCGGAATGGGAAAAAAGACTTCGCTGAAGTTTCCAGGCGAAGCTTCTGGCATTGCCTTGCCCTACGAAAAATGGGATGGCATCAAAAAGTACGTGTCAATGTTCGGACAAGGATTTTCGATCACCCCACTCCAGTCAGCCATGATGTACCAAACAATCGCCAATAAAGGAGTAAGTCTTGATCCGGTGTTGGTTGAGGGTTGCGAAGACGAAAACGGAAATTTGATGCGCGCTTCAACCAAGGACGGAAAGCGCGTCATTTCTGAGAGTTCGGCAAAGTCAACCATGGACATGCTAGAAAAAGTCGTTGAGCAAGGTGGTATCGGTAAAAGCGCTGCTGTGCCCGGTTATCGAGTGGCAGGCAAGACCGGCACCGCTCAGATAACAGATGCGGCAACAGGAGAGTATGGAAACTTGTTCGCCATTTCGTTTATCGGAATGGCTCCGGCAGAAGATCCGCAGTACGTGGTTGCGGTCACGGCATACAAATCGAGAACGATTCGAAACTCATTCGGAGCCACTCCAATATTTAAGGCTGTCATGCAGCAGGTTTTGCGAACTTTCAGAGTTACGCCTTCAACCACCAAGTCTGTGAACATTCCAACGGAGTGGCGCTAATGAAAGAGTCGATTCCGCCAATTCTGCGCCCCGATAACGTGGTGCCAAAAGCAATGACGGCTCTGGTTGCCGACTTCGGGCTGAGCTTCGAGAACGCGGGCGAAGCTCAATTGTTTGGCATCAGCATGAACACTGCCGATCTGCGCTCCGGTGATTTGTTTGTGGCCATGCCCGGACAAAAGACTCACGGCGCGCTGTTTGCGGCGCGCGCAATTGAACTCGGTGCGGCAGCCATAGTTACCGATACCGCCGGAGCTGCCTTGCTAGAGAGTGTCGAGGTGCCGGTTGCGCTTCTCGAAGAACCCCGAAAGCGATTGGGAGAGTTGGCCGCTTGGGTTTACGGCAATCTGGATGAGTTGATGCCTACTATTTTTGGCACAACCGGAACCAACGGTAAGACCTCGACCACATACATTCTCGAGAAAATCCTTCGCCAACTTGGAAAAGTGACCGGTCTCACCTCGACGGCAGAGCGGCACATTGCAGGCGAAGTCATTGTGTCTCGCCTCACCACTCCAGAGTCGACCGAAATGCATTCTCTGATCGCCCGCATGCGCGAAAAGAAAGTCAGCGCGATCGCAATCGAAGTTTCGGCGCAGGCACTGACGCAGCTTAGAGTCGACGGACTTCGATTCGATGTCGCCGGGTTCACCAACCTGAGCCACGATCATCTAGATGATTACGGAGACATGGAGAACTACTTTGCGGCCAAGGCTCTCTTGCTTCAACCTCAGCATTCCAAGCGCGCAGTAGTTTGTCTCGACTCCGAGTGGGGCGAGCGAATGCTAAAGGCAGCACAGGTTCCAGTTGTTTCAATTAGTTCTGATGATTCGAAGTCAGCCGACTGGCACGTGCGGGTGTTAGGTGAGTCGCCGACTCAAACAGATTTCGAAGTGATTGCACCGAGTGGCGAAACGCTGCGCTCATTTGTGACAATAATTGGCGCGCACATGGCACATAACGCGGCACTAGCAATTGCAATGATTTGCGAGTCGGGCATCGCTTTTGACGAAGTCAAGCGCGCCGTCGAGAATGGCATTCACGCTTATCTACCAGGGCGCACAGAGCGGGTGTCTGGTGACGATGGGCCAAACGTATTTGTGGATTTTGGCCACAGTCCGGATGCCTTTTTAAACACTTTGGCCGCGGTGCGAAAAGTCACCAAGGGCAGAGTAATCATGCTCTTTGGTGCCGACGGCGATCGTGATGCAAGCAAGCGCCCGGCTATGGCCGAGGTGGCCGCGCGCGGATGCGATGTTCTAGTGGTCACAGACCACCACCCTCGATTTGAAGATGCGGCCTCGATTCGAAAGACTCTGGTCGATTGCGCCCGAGCAGAAAGACCCGAGCTCTCAATTTATGAGGTGAGCCCTCCCGAAGCCGCAATTCGCCAGGCGGTGTCAGTGGCGAAGCCAGGCGATTCGATTCTCTGGGCTGGCCCCGGGCATCAGGATTATCGCGACATCCGTGGGGTCAGGACCCCTTATTCGGCTCGGCAAGAAGCTCGCGACGCTTTGCGTGAGGCGGGTTGGCAATGATTGAGATTCGACTCTCAGAGATAGCAGATGCGATTGGCGGTGAGTTGCGCGGTGAAGATGCTGTAGTTTCTGCATCGGTAGAGACAGACTCGCGACTCGTCACAGCTGGCTCGCTTTTTGTGGCAAAGCCGGGTGAAGTCACCGATGGCCATCTCTTTGTTAAGGATGCTCTTGAAGCGGGTGCGGTCGGCGCAATCGTAGAACGGGCAGTTTCAGACTCAGAAATATCACAGATTATTGTCGAAGATTCTGTGCTGGCTCTTGGGCACTTGGCCAAACAGGTTCTCGATGTGGTTCGCAAATCTGGAAACATAAAGGTCATCGGCATAACCGGTTCGAACGGCAAGACCTCAACCAAGAACATGTTGCGCGAAATACTCGAGAGATCTGGTCAGACCGTGGCTCCGATCGAATCGTTCAACAACGAAGTCGGAGCTCCGATTTCAATTCTGAAGATTTCGCAAGCGACACGATTTCTAGTGGTCGAACTTGGCGCAGATGGTCTTGGAAGCATTGACTATCTCGCAAAAATTTGTCAGCCAGACATCGGTGTAGTGCTAAAAGTTGGGCTCGCACATGTCGGCGAATTCGGCAGCATCGAAAGCACTTTTCAAATAAAGGGCGAATTGCCAAGAGCGCTAGCCGCGGGCACCAAACTCTTGCTTAACGCTGACGACTCTCTCGTGGCTCAGATGGCAGAAAACACCTTGGCCGAAGTGCACTGGTTTGGCACTGATTCGAGCAGTGAAATTTGGGTTGACCAGATTTCTGTAAGCCTCGAAGGCACCTCATTCACATTGCATAGTGGTGATTTTGAGTCAGTCGTTAACCTAAAGATTCTGGGTGAGCACCAGGTGATGAACGCTCTCGCCGCTCTTGGCGTTGCCAAACTGCTTGGCTTAGATCTGTCATCAGCCGTGCTGGCTCTCGAGGGCATGGCTTTGGCCGAGCGTTGGCGCATGCAGATTCTGCCGGGAATTAACTCAAGCATTGTGATCAACGATGCCTACAACGCGAGTCCCGAATCTATGAAGGCCGCTCTTCAAACTCTGGCCACAATCGGCCGACAGGGTCATCGCACAATTGCCGTTCTCGGCGAAATGGCGGAGCTCGGAAGTCACTCGAGGGAGCAGCACGACGCAATTGGGCGAATCGCTGTTCGTCTCAATATCGACGAGGTGGTTGTGGTTGGTGCCGGCGCCAAGCTGATTCACATGGGGGCCAGTCAAGAAGGATCTTGGGATGGCGAATCCAAATTCTTTGACTCGATTTCCGACGCTTTGCTGCACCTGCGTGGTTTGCTTAGAGCGGGCGATGTCGTCTTGGTGAAATCATCCAAATCGGCCGAACTTAGACACCTGGGCGATGCTTTAGCGGAGGTAAACCAATGAGAGCAGTGCTCCTCGCCGGTGGTATTTCTATGGCCCTGACTCTCTTCGCTACTCCAATCTTTATTTGGTTGTTTAGAAAACTTAACTGGGGTCAATTCATTCGTGCCGACGGGCCCGCGACTCACATCACTAAACATGGAACGCCAACCATGGGTGGAATTGCCATAATCTTGGCAACTCTCGCTGGATATTTCTTTAGCAAGCTTGCAAACTTTGAGACCCCGACCATTTCGGCTCTTCTCGTGCTGTTAATGATGGTTGGCCTAGGGTTGGTTGGCTTCATCGATGATTACATCAAAGTGCACAAGCAGCGAAGCCTCGGTCTAACCGGTTGGCAGAAAATTCTTGGTCAGGGACTTGTTGCCGTGCTCTTTGCCTGGTTGGCTCTGCAGTTTGCGAACGACTCGGGACTTACTCCTGCCTCGACGAAAATTTCTATTTTTAGAGACACCAACTTTGATCTGATGACATTCGGCACTGTCGCCGGGGTAATTCTGTTCATAATTTGGATTTACCTTCTGGTTGCCGGCACGTCGAACGGTGTGAACATCGCAGACGGACTCGATGGTTTGGCCACCGGCGCAATCATCATGGCTATCGGCGCTTACTCGATTATCGGCTTCTGGCAGTTCAACCAGGCTTGTGGCACGGTTGTTGAAAATTTGGCTAGCTGCTACCAAGTGCGCGATCCTCTAGATTTGGCGGTTGTTGCATCGGCTATAGTCGGCGCTTGTGCTGGTTTTCTCTGGTGGAACACCGCCCCAGCTCAAATCTTTATGGGCGACACCGGATCTCTAGGTTTAGGTGGCGCTCTGGCTGCGTTAGCAATTCTTTCGCGAACCGAACTGTTGCTAGTCCTCATCGGAGGAATCTTTGTAATTGTCACCGGTTCGGTAATCATCCAGCGTGTGTTTTTCAAACTGACGAAGTGGAAGACCGGCACAGGGCGAAGGGTCTTCTTGAATAGCCCGCTACATCATCACTTCGAGATGAAGGGATGGGCCGAGATCACCATCGTGGTGCGCTTCTGGATTATTTCTGGGCTATGCGTATTGACTGGCATCGGGCTGTTCTATATCGAGTGGATTTACGGCTAAATCATGCGCGCTCTAGAGCAATTATCGAGCTGGCAATCAGATTGGAAAGACAAGAAGGCACTCGTTTACGGGTTGGGCGCTTCAGGTTTTTCGGTTGCGGATACCTTGAATGAACTCGAATGCGAATTGCTCGTGGTCGCCAATTCAATCGACGAACAGTATCGAGACCTGCTCTCGGTTTTACAGATTGACTTTGCCGTAGGCGCAGAAGAGTCTGCTAATCGTGCCAAAGCGTTCTTGCCCGATTTCGCCTGCGTCAGCCCTGGCATTGCACCTTCTGATCCACTAGTTGAGTGGTTGATTCAAAAAGACATTCCGATTCTCGGAGACATAGAACTCGCTTGGCGATTGCGGGATAAGGTTCAAAGCCCCGAATGGATCGTTATCACCGGAACAAATGGTAAGACCACAACAACCCAGCTGGTCGAGTCGATGTTGTTAGCAGATGGCAAACGCGCACTAGCCTGCGGAAACATCGGCACGCCAATCTTGGATGCAATTCGCGATCCGCAGGGTTTCGACTTCTTAGTCGTTGAGCTCTCAAGTTTTCAATTGCACTACTGCGGTGCTATCGAACCCAGGGTCTCGGCGCTGCTAAACATCGCTGAAGATCACATCGATTGGCACAAGACTTTCGAAGCGTATGTGCAGGCGAAAGGTAAAATCTTCAACGGAACCAGCGGCGCAATTATTTATAACGCCGAAGATTCGACCACGCGAAAACTAGCCGAGGCAGCCAACGTGCGCGACGAAAACGTTCTGGCGGTGGCGTTCACCCGTGCAATGCCGGCAGATTTGCAAGTTGGCTTCGTAGAAGAATTTTTGATTGATCGCGCTTTCTATGGTTACAGGGCAGAAGAGCTGCCAGAGTTAGCGAATCTCGACGACATTGCTCAGATTGGTGTTGTCACTCCACACCTTTTAGCAAACGTTGCCGCGGCCGCGGCAATAGCAAGGGCCTGCGATGTAAAGGCAGAGTCAATCGGCAGTGCCATCCGTGAATTCAAGCAGGATAAGCACCGCATCGAGTTTGTGGCTGATCGAGGGGGAGTGCTTTGGTTTGACGACTCAAAGGCAACCAATGCCCACGCGGCAAGCGCTTCGCTGAGTTCATTCGAGTCTGTGATTTGGATTGTCGGGGGACTGCTTAAGGGTGTCGAGATTGCACCTTTGGTCGAAACTCACAAAGATCGCATCAAAGCTGCGGTTGTGATTGGGGTCGATCGAGTCGAGGTTTTGGCTGCACTCGAGCAATTCGCTCCAGAATGCTCGGTATTTGAGGTTTCTGAGGCAGACAAGACCAAGGTGATGCTTGAAGCCGTTGAGAAAGCGAATTCTGTTGCCGAAGCGGGTGACGTGGTCTTGCTGGCACCAGCTGCCGCATCAATGGATCAGTTTAAAGATTATGAAGATCGCGGAAACCAGTTCGCGGCAGCTGTCAGGGGTATCAATGTCTAGAGTTCAGTCGGGTCGCTCACGTATTTCAACTCCGCTAAAGCCGAAAGGGTCGAAACCTAGCGGCGAACTCGCGGCTAAAGCCATGAGAGGCTTTGCCGCTTGGATTGCAAATACATTTCGCGGTCAATCACGTGAATTCAATAACCTGCTCGGACTCATTGTTGGCATTGTCCTCTTTGGACTGGTCATGGTGCTCAGCGCGTCTTACGTCACTTCGCAGGCAGACGGGCACGGTGCTTTCGCGATTTTCAACAAGCAACTCTTCTGGGCGGTCGTTGGATTCATAGTCATGGGAGTTATTTCTAGAATTTCCATTGCTTTCATTCAGCGAATGACACCAATTTTCTTCGTCGCCATGCTCGGGTTTCAGGGCTTAGTGCTAATCATCGGAACCGAGATCTACGGAAACCGAAACTGGATTCGAATCGGAGACTTCTCGGTGCAGCCGAGTGAGTTTCTAAAAATTGCACTGCTGCTTTTCATCGCAGCCTTGCTGGTTCAGCGTCGAGACTATATCGATAACTTCAAACTTGGTTGGGTGCCGTCGCTCGCAGCCGCCGGCGTTGCCACAGGTCTCGTGATGTTGGGTTCAGACCTTGGAACCTCGATTGTCATGTTTGGTTTTGCTTTCGTCATGATGATTCTGGCCGGCATGCCAAGCAAGCCAATCCTCTGGGTCCTCGTTTCGACTAGTGTGCTGGCATTGGCATTCTTGAACACCGGTTCTAGACGAACCAGAATTTCGGCCTGGCTGAATCCCGACGCCGTCGACATCACGGGAGCCACCTGGCAGGCAAAGCATGGAGTCTGGGCCTTGGCCGCAGGGGGAGTTAGCGGCACCGGACTCGGCGATTCGAAGATGAAGTGGAACTGGATTCCGATGGTCGAAAACGACTACATATTTTCGGTGGTTGGCGAGGAATGGGGTCTGCTCGGAGCGACGGCCGTCATTCTGCTATTCGTTTTGCTAGCTCTCGCTCTGGTTCGAATTCTCAATCGCACCGACCGCCTTTTTGAGCGATACATCATGGTTGGCATAGTTTCTTGGATCACGCTTCAGTCGTTCATAAACATCGGTGTTGTCTTGAACTTTCTGCCGGTGCTAGGTGTTCCACTTCCTTTGATCTCGGCAGGTGGCACCTCGTTGCTTGCCACCCTGGCCACACTGGGACTCGCTTTGGGCATTGAGCGCAGAAACAATGCAGCCCAATTCACTCCTTCAGCGCGCAGAGTGAGTTCGGCGAGGCGCTAATGAGATATCTTCTGGCCGGTGGCGGCACTGGTGGTCACGTCAACCCCTTGCTTGCTCTGGCCGAGGCGATTAGAGCAGATGACGCAACCGCGCAGGTTGTGGCCCTTGGCACGGCAGAGGGGCTCGAGGCCAAGTTGGTGCCAGAGCGTGGATTCGAATTGCTCACCGTCGAAAAACTGCCATTTCCGAGAAAAGTAAGTATCTACGCCATCAAGTTTTTACCGCGTCTCGCCAAAGCCGTCGAAGTTTGCCGAGGCATCATCCGTGATAGAAAGATTGATGTCGTCGTGGGTTTTGGTGGTTACGCCAGCGCGCCCGCCTATCTCGCGGCTGCACTTGAACGGGTGCCGCTTGTGATTCATGAGGCAAACGCTCTGCCGGGTTTGGCAAACCGACTCGGCGCGGGAATCGCAAAGGCCATCGCGGTCTCTTTCAGAAACACCCCGCTCAAGAACGCTGTTGTAACAGGAATGCCGCTTCGATCTGAAATTGTTCTGGCCGCCTCTGCGCCAGATCGCGCAAAGGCTCGCAAGCACTTCGGGCTAGATACCGATTCGCCGACCCTGCTCGTTACCGGTGGATCATTGGGAGCTAAGAGAATCAACGAGGTAATCAACTCGGCAGAATCGGTGCTCGGTGCGGCTGGCATCCAGATTTTGCACATCGTTGGTGGCGGATCAGAGCTCAAACCCCTAAAGCAAAAGGGTTACGTGCGAATGACCTACTGCGACCGCATGGATCTGGCAATTCTCGCAGCCGATTTTGCCATCTCGCGAGCGGGTGCTTCGACTGTGTCTGAATTTAACGCGCTTGGCCTTCCCGCTCTCTATCTGCCTTACGCGGTTGGCAACGGCGAGCAGAGTCGAAACATAGAAGAGGTTGTGCGAATGAAGGGTGCCATAACCATTTCTGATTCGCAATTTGATCGCGACTTTGTTGCCGATCACATGGTTTCGGTCATCTCAAACACCAAGCAGTTGAAAGCGATGAGCAGAGCGGCAAAGGGCTGCGGCAATCTAGACGGCACCCAGTTGCTTCTCAAAATGGTCAAAGGTGTGTTGCCAGCTTGAACGCAGCCAAGGGGCTTAGCCTTGAGTAATCCATCATGATAAAACCAGACTTCACACAAGCCGTGCCAGAGAACTTCGGCACTATTCACTTTGTCGGCATTGGCGGCTCGGGTATGAGCGGCATAGCCAAGATATTTCTCGGCATGGGTCACCGGGTCACCGGAAGTGATCTTAGAGACACAGACAACGTTGCCACTTTGCGTGCGCTTGGGGCAACGGTGCACATCGGGCACGACGCCAGTCATCTTGGACACCCCGACACCGTAGTGGTGACCTCTGCTCTATGGCCAACGAACCCTGAGTACCTGCTTGCCAAGCAACTCGGCATTCCAGTAATTCATCGCTCTCAAGCACTTGCCTACTTGACTTCAAAGAATCGCGTGATTGCGGTAGCCGGTGCACACGGAAAAACCACCAGCACCGGAATGATCATCACGGCTCTTCTGGAGTTGGGCGAAGATCCGAGCTTTGTTAACGGCGGAGTAATTGCGCAGCTTGACACTTCTGCAGCCAAGGGAAGTTCAAACCTGTTTGTCATCGAAGCCGATGAATCAGATGGTTCATTTCTTCACTACGAAACAGCGGTTGCTCTAATCACCAACGTCGACGCAGATCACCTCGACCACTACGGAACCGAAGATGCTTTTGAGCAAGAGTTTGCAAGGTTTGCCGCTGGCGCGAGCGAACTCGTCGTTATCAACTGCGATGACCCCGGAGCCGTTCGGGTGCGTCGGCTTATGCAGCACCCAAGAGTGCTAACTTTCGGTTTCGATTCGGGAGCGGACTTTAGAATCTCTGATGTTGATGCATCCTCAGCCGAAGTGACCTTCAAGGTCACGTACCTCGGCCAAACTCTCTCGGGCGAACTCACAATACCCGGCGAACACAATGCGGTGAATGCGGTCGGCGCTCTGGCAGTGCTGGTTGGCCTCGGTTTCGATTCCAAGAGCGCTCTGGCCGCAATCGGTTCTTTCAGAGGCACCGAGCGCAGGTTCGAATTGCACGGCGAGCGTCGCGGTGTTCGGGTCTACGACGACTTTGCACACCATCCAACCGAAGTTGCCGCAGCTCTCAAGGCTGCTCGGGCCGTGGTTGGCTCGGGGCGTTTGATTACCGTTTTTCAGCCTCACCTCTACAGCCGCACGCGCCTGATGCACGCCGAATTCGCCGAGTCTCTGGCTCTCAGCGACGAGGTGGTTGTGCTCGACATTTATGCGGCCCGCGAAGACCCTGAACCGGGTGTGACCGGCATCTTGGTTGCCAACTCTTTTGCCAATCAAGCTCAAGTGCATTACGTCGAGAATTGGGATGACGCACCTGCTGTGGCCGCTGAAATTGCCACGCCTGGCGACTTCATAATCACCATGGGCTGTGGAGATGTTTATCGCATGGTGCCACAGCTTCTTCAAGCCCTAGAGAACTAAGTTGAAAAGACCGACCCGCCCAACTGCTGCGTCAAGCACTTCAAAGAAAAATTCTCGGCCGGCTCGAGTTGGTGCAATCAAGATTTCTAGACCGATCGACAAGAAGCCCACCCGCCGGCCGCCGGCCAAGAATGCAAAAACTAAGGTCACGCTAAAGAGTGCGGTGACTCGACTCTTTTCTTGGCGCGCCGCTCGAAACCTCTCTGCCGATGGAGCTATTCGATTTAGAGCCAAGCCAAAGCAGTTTCGAATTGTCATGTTCTCGCTGCTCGGATCATTTGTCGCACTTCTGCTTTTGGTTTTGGCAACGGCCTTTACCCCGTTGCTCGCGGTCGAAAACATCCGTGTTTCTGGAATCTCAAAAATCTCGCAGAAGGCGGTCGAGAAAGCCGTTAGCTCTCAGATTGGTGTTCCATTACCCTTGGTTTCATCGCAAGCAGTCGCCGATGCGCTCAGCGATTTTTCGCTCATCGAGAGTTTTTCAATAGTCAGCGAACTGCCACACACTCTGCACATCGCAATTTCTGAGCGTCAGCCAATTGCAGTGGTAGATATCAGGGGAGTGAGCTATCTCTATGACCCGGCAGGAGTTCGCATCGGCGAGGCCACGTACAAAGATCAACTTCCGCGAATTGCGGTTAACGGCGAGCCAAAGAGCAACAAAACCTTTGCGCTAGCCATCGATGTGCTTTTAGCGCTGCCAGCGAGCCTGTTGCCTAGGGTCTCGCAAATCGATGCGAAATCGAAAGACGATGTGACCATGCAACTTCGTGGCAATTCGGGCCAAAGAATTATCTGGGGAGACTCGGGGCAAAGCGCACTTAAGTCAAAGGTGCTCGCTGCACTAATTAAGAATCAAAAAAAGACCGATCGCGTGACTTTCGATGTGTCGTCACCGACAGCGCCGGTGGTTCGTTACCGCTAAGACACGCCCACGGATGTGCGCTGAATAGCACCTTTCAGGCCGTAGTTTCTAGGCGCAATCGAAACAACTTTGCATACTTTAAGCCTCATGTAGAGGTTTAAAGTCGGCGATTGATTGTGGTGCAAATGCACCTGGCTTAGTCGGAGGAAACTCGTGGGTTTGAATCAGAACTACTTAGCGGTAATCAAAGTTGTTGGCGTCGGCGGTGCTGGCGGCAACGCCGTCAATCGCATGATCGAGGCCGGCCAGCGTGGCGTTGAGTTTGTGGCTATCAACACCGACGCACAAGACCTCATAATGTGCGAGGCCGACGTAAAGCTAGACATAGGCCGAGAACTAACCGGTGGTCTAGGTGCCGGCGCCGACCCAATGGTTGGAAAGCGTGCCGCAGAAGATCACGAAGAAGAAATCGAACTAGCGCTTCGCGGTTCGGACATGGTTTTTGTAACTGCGGGTGCAGGAGGTGGCACCGGTACCGGCGCGGCTCCTGTGGTTGCCAAAATTGCTAAGCGCCTCGGTGCTCTTACCGTTGGTGTCGTAACTCGTCCGTTTGCCGTCGAAGGCAAGCGTCGTGCCGAGAATGCAAATGCTGGAATTGAAGCTTTGCGCGCAGAAGTTGACACCCTAATTGTTGTTCCAAACGAGAGACTTCTCGACCTGACTAACCCTTCGCTGAGTATGGTCGAAGCGTTCAGCAAAGCAGACGACGTTCTGCGAGCCGGAGTTCAGGGCATCACAGACCTAATCGTGACACCGGGGCTAATCAACGTTGACTTTGCCGATGTGCGCTCTGTCATGCAGGGTGCGGGTTCGGCTCTAATGGGAATCGGAACCGCCAAGGGCGAAGACCGTGCGATTCGCGCCGCAGAAGCAGCCATTTCCAGCCCGTTGCTAGAAACCACAATCGATGGCGCACACGGCGTATTGATTTTGGTTCAGGGCGCATCAGACATGCGTCTGCACGAGGTCAACGAGGCAGTTCGAATGATTAACGAAGCGGTTAGCCCAGAAGCCAACATCATCTTCGGCGCAACAATCGACGACACCCTTGGTGACGAGATCGTGATTACCGTAGTCGCAGCAGGTTTCGACCCCGCGACACAGCGCAGCAGACCAATCGAGCGTCGCCCAGTTGCCGAAGATGTTCCCCGAGTCGGAGGTTTCGATTTGACCGGCGCTACAGCTGCGGCCGTAACTGCAACCGCGGGCGGCTTTGGTCTCTTCAACGAGACAGAAGAATCGGTTTCTGAAGCCACCGGAGTAATAGAGACCGTGGCCGATGAGGTAATCCAGTTTCCGGGTCAGCCTGCTGACCAGGGCTTCGGCGACGATCTAGACATCCCTGATTTCTTAAAGTAAAGCTTCGATGTCTGATTTGGCACAGCGCTACCGCGCTACCGTTGCCGAAATCAACGAGCAGGCGATTGCCAGCGGAAGAGATGTCGACGAAATTCGACTAATCGTGGTCAGTAAAAACCATGGTCCCGAGTTGGTGCGCGAGTTGTACGACTTAGGCCAGCGCGACTTCGGTGAGAACCGTGATCAAGAGGCAAAGCCCAAGGCTGAGCAAACCGCTGATCTCGAGGGCGTTAACTGGCATTTCGTGGGTCAGTTGCAGAGCAACAAGGTCAAATCTGCTCTCGGCTACAGCCGCTTCATTCACTCGATAGACAGGCCCTCGCTCTTGGTGGCCCTGCAAAAAGAGCTCTCGAGCCAAACGAATGTGGTTGGTGGCTTTATTCAACTAAACCTCACCGATGACCCAGGGCGCGGCGGAGTTGAGCCGAAAGACCTTCTTTTCTTCGCCGAATCGGCCGTTGGCACAGTGAATCTGCAGATTCTTGGCGTGATGGGGGTAGCTGCCCTCGATCGAGACCCCAGAGTCGACTTTGAGACTATTCACTCGGCCAGCCAACAGCTACAGACCCTAATTCCAGAGGCTAGAGCCATATCGGCCGGCATGTCGCACGACTTTCGAGAGGCAATAGATATGGGCGCGACACACCTGCGAATTGGCACCTCAATAACGGGTAAACGCAACCTTTAGCCATATCCTGAAGGTGAAGGTTTATACAAGGAGGACCAAATGGCTGGACTTATTTCATCGGTTAGCGGTTGGCTTGGCTTTGGCGACGAAGCCGAAGCCCCAGTTTCGCGACCAGTAGCTGCCACGGCAGAACGCCCGGCATCAAAGATCACCCAGTTGCGCACCCGCCGCAGCGCCGAGCAGCCGAGCGAGATTTTCTCGATCGAGCCACACTCATACCTCGGATCTGGCGAAGAAATTGCTAGTTACTACCGAGACGGTGTAACCGTTATCGTCAACATGGCTAACCTGAGCGATGCAGAATCGCTGCGAATGGTCGACTTTATGTCTGGCCTAAAGCTTGCTCTAATGGGAAACATCAAGCGAATCACCAAGCACGTTTACCTACTCACTCCGATTCACGTTGGAATCAACGACCCAGATCCGGCCGAAGAAGTAGTCGACGGGTTTCTAGTTCGCCCCTAACCGATGACAGTTGTAATTGTCGCTCTGCTTTGTGCGCTGCAACTCTATTTTTGGCTGCTAATCGCGCGTTTCGTCATTGACTTTGTGCTCTCTAGCAGTCCAACTTGGCGCCCAAAAGGCTTGATTCTCGTTCTGGTAGAAATCACTATGACGGCAACCGACCCACCACTTAAGTTTGTGCGAAGGTTCATCAAGCCAATCCGCGTGGGCGCTATCGGCCTCGATTTTGGTTGGACACTGACTCTGTTGTCGGTCACACTGCTTCAAAACCTGCTCTCGCGCATGCTCTAGAAGCGCCAATGATTCACAGGCAACTCTGGCCTGGACAGGCTGGGGTAATCTTGAAGAGCCCGAACAAGAGAGGTCATCATGCCGCTGACTCCAGAAGACGTCGTCAATAAGCGTTTTCAGCCGACTAAATTTCGCGAAGGCTACGACCAAGATGAGGTAGACGACTTTCTCGATGAGATCGTCATCGAACTGCGTCGCCTAAATCTAGAAAACGAAGACTTGCGTCAGCGCTTGCTCGCCTCAGAGGCACGAATCGCTGAGCTTCAGCGCAGCGGTGCCGGCCTGGCAAATCAACTCACATCAAACGAGCCGAGTGTTCCCACCTTTGGTTCGTTGACTTCGCTAAGTCAACCCGAAGCAAGTTCGTTTCCGGTTGCTACCGATCCTTCGCAGATTGATGGAAACAGCACAAATAATCTTTTGCAATTGGCTCGAAAACTGCACGACGACCATGTTCGCGAGGGAATCAGCAAGCGCGATGCCTTGATAGCCGAGGGGCATGCCACCGCAGCTCGCGTGATTCGCGAAGCCGAGGCGCAGCAGCGCGTCGAGCTAAGCAAATTCGAACAAGAGCGCGCAATGCTCGAGCACACGATTTTGGAACTCAAGAGTTTTGAGCGTGAGTATCGCATCAAGATCAAGGCATACATTGAGGCTCAACTTGCAGATCTCGAACACCAGGCGACGAGCGAAAACCCTAACTCGAGCACAGAGAATAATCGTTTCGGTTCGAACCAACAGACCTTTCAGCTCGGGCAGAATTCAAGCGAACCATTAACTAGCTGATGTCAGCATCATCTAGACGCAAGTCGATTACCGCGTCACTGGCGATTGCGCTAGCCGCACTCCTAGCGCTCACAGATCAGCTAATCAAAAATCTGATTGTCGAAAATTTTAAGCCGTTTGAAGTTCGGCCGTTTCTAGGCGAAGTTGTGAAACTCACTTATGTCTTGAACGATTCGGCGGCGTTTTCACTTGGCTTCGGTTTTACCGGCATCTTCACACTGCTATCGAGTGCGGCTGCGATTGCGCTGATTTGGTTCATCGTTGCAAGATCAAGAAGCTTTGGCTGGTCGATCATGGCGGGTGCTCTCTTGGGTGGAGTTCTTGGCAACCTGATCGATCGTCTAGTTCGCAGCCCCGGTGGTGGCCTCGGGAAAGTTGTTGACTACATACAAATTCCGTTTAACTTTCCAATTTTCAATTTGGCTGACATCGCGATTGTGTCGATGGCAATATTGGTTGCCTTGAGAATCATGCTCGGACATTCGGTTGGCCGACCTAGCAAAGAAGAAAATGTCTGAGCCACGTCTTCTGCCGGTTCCTGAGTCTCTCGAGGGCGAGAGAGTAGATGCCGCACTCGCCAAGATGCTTGGGCTATCTAGATCTGCTGCTGCAGATTTGATTAGCGCGGGCTCGGTCACCCTTGATAACCAGACTGTTTTGAAGTCGCACAGAGTTTCGACTGATCAAATGCTCGAGGTAACGCTTGCTGAAAAGCGCGATGCCCTCGAGGTTGTGGCAACCGATGTCGATGATTTGCGCATCGTCTATGAAGACACTGACCTTGTTGTGATTGATAAACCGGCGGGTGTGGCTGCGCATCCTTCTGTTGGCTGGACTGGGCCGACCGTGGTTGGCGCACTCTTGGCAAAGGGTGTTCGCATCTCGACTTCTGGGGCTGCCGAACGCCAGGGAATCGTGCAGAGACTCGATGTCGGCACCAGCGGACTCATGATGGTCGCAAAAACCGAGGTTGCCTACTCGAGACTGAAGCAGGCATTTCGAGACCGAGCAGTGCACAAGGTCTACCACGCCGTGATTCAGGGACATCCAGACCCATTCGAAGGCACAATCGATGCCCCGATCGGTCGACACCCAAAGGCCGAATTTAAATTTGCCGTCATGAACGAGGGCAAGCCTTCGGTGACCCACTACAAGTTGCTCGAAGCCTTTGCCTCGGCGTCACTTATCGAGGTGATTCTGGAAACCGGGCGCACACACCAAATCCGAGTTCATTTCAGCGCTTTCAAGCACCCGCTGCTCGGTGACACTATGTATGGTGCTGATCCGACGTTGGCCAGTCGAATGAAACTCGAGCGCCAGTGGCTGCATGCTGTGCGGTTGAGTTTTATGCATCCGACCAGCGGTGAGCAGGTTAGTTTCGAGAGCCCGCACAGTGAGGAATTGCAGCAAGCGCTTGAGCTCTTGAAAAGCAATTAGGGTTTAGTCTGGCAACTCGCATATTCATGCAATCAAGAACGGTAGGGGAGAATGAGCAAATCTGACTCATTTGTGCACCTGCATGTTCACACCGACTTCTCCATGCTCGATGGCGCCGCCAAAATCAAGCAGCTCATAAAAGAGGTAGCCGCCCAAGAAATGCCAGCGGTTGCAATGACCGACCACGGAAACATGCATGGTGCCTACGAGTTTTACACCGCAGCCAACGAGGCCGGAATCAAACCAATCATCGGGCTAGAGGCTTATGTCACTCCCGGCACGCACAGGTCTGACCGCACACCTGTTCGCTGGAATGACGGTGGAGAAGACGATATTTCGGGCAATGGTGCCTACACCCACATGACTTTGCTGAGTGAGACCACTGAGGGTATGCACAACCTTTTCAAAATGTCTTCGCTCTCGTGGCTCGAGGGTATCTATTACAAACCGAGAATCGATCGCGAGCTGCTCAACACCTATTCAAAGGGTTTGGTTGCGACCTCCGGATGTGTATCGGGAGAAATACAAACTCGGCTTCGAATCGGTCAGTATGACGAAGCCAAGCGCGTTGCCGGGGAGATGCAAGAGATTTTTGGCAAGGGCAACTATTTCATCGAACTGATGGAGCACGGCATTGGCATCGAGCGCAGATCCACCGCGCAGTTGCTTCAGATTGCTAGCGAGCTCTCAATTCCACTTTTGGCTTCGAACGACCTGCACTACACTCATGCAACCGATGCAGAAGCGCAAGAGGCACTGCTTTGTTTGCAAACGGCGACCACTCTAAACGATGCCAAACGCTTCAAGCTCGACTCTCAAGAGTTTTTTGTAAAGTCGGCTGCCGAAATGCGCAGACTCTTCGCCGATCATCCCGAGGCTTGCGACAACACCCTGCTGATCGCCGAGCGTTCTGAAGTCACCTTCGAAAAGCGCGAGCTGATGCCAGCTTTTCCTGTTCCGAAAGGTGAAACCGAGGCAAGTTGGTTTGCCAAAGAAGTTCAGATTGGGCTGGCCAAGCGCTTCGCCGGAAACATTCCTAAGACCCACCAAGACCAGGCCGAGTTCGAGATCGAAGTTATTGTTCGAATGGGTTTTCCCGGTTACTTCTTAGTAGTCGCTGACTTCATCGCCTGGGCTCGAAACAATGGCGTTCGAGTTGGGCCCGGTCGTGGATCTGCAGCAGGGTCGATAGTTGCCTGGGCGATGGGAATCACGGATCTTGACCCAATCGAGCACGGATTGATTTTTGAGCGCTTCTTGAACCCGGAACGTGTTTCTCTGCCAGACATCGACATCGACTTCGATGATCGTGGCCGTGGCGAAGTCATTAGATATGTGACCGCAAAATATGGCTCCGACCGGGTTGCACAAATCGTGACCTTCAACACAATCAAGGCAAAACAAGCTCTTAAGGATGCCGCGAGGGTGCTGGCAATGCCGTACGCAGTTGGCGAGAAACTTACCAAAGCGCTGCCGAAGATGGTGCTCGGCCGAGACGTCTCGCTCAGCGAGGTCGTCGAAACACACATCGATGGAAAGAAGAACGATCGGTTCAAAGAAGCTGCCGAATTTAGGGAGCTTATTGAGAGCGATGAGAGCTCGGCAAAGGTCTTTGACCTGGCTCGAGGCCTAGAAGGTTTGAAACGCGGCTGGTCGGTTCACGCTGCCGGTGTGATCATGTCTGCGGTTCCGCTGGTTGAAGTTATGCCAATGATGAAACGCGAAGACGACGGCGTAATCATCACGCAATTTGATCAGCCATCGAGCGAGGCTCTTGGTCTGCTAAAGATGGACTTCTTGGGTTTGCGCAACCTAACTGTTCTAGACGACACCCTTGCCAACATCAAGAGCAACCGCGGCGAGACCGTGGTTCTCGAGCAGCTCGACCTCAATGCAGACCAGGCGACATACGACTTGCTATCCAGGGGAGACACCCAGGGAGTTTTTCAGCTCGATGGTGGACCAATGCGCAGTCTTCTGCGACTTATGAAGCCTTCAAAGTTTGAACACATCTCAGCGGCAATTGCGCTGTATCGACCAGGCCCAATGGGTATGGAGTCGCACACGAAGTATGCACTTCGAAAGAACGACTTGCAAGAATCGGAATCGATACATCCCGAACTCGAAGAAGCGCTCTCTGAAATTCTTGACCCGACCTATGGCTTGATCGTTTACCAAGAGCAGGTAATGTCGGCCGCCCAAAAGGCCGCGGGGTTCAGCCTCGGAAAAGCCGACAACCTGCGCCGCGCGATGGGTAAAAAGAAAAAAGATGAACTCGATCTGATGTACGACGAGTTTCAGAGCGGCATGAAAGACAACGGTTACTCCGATGCAGCCGTGAAGGCGCTCTGGGATACGCTGCTTCCGTTCGCCGACTATGCGTTCAACCGCGCCCACAGCGCCGCCTACGGCGTCATCTCTTATTGGACCGCCTACCTGAAGGCAAACTACACGGCCGAGTTCATGGCGGCGCTGCTTACCAGCGTGGGCGGCTCTAAAGACAAGCTCAGCATCTACCTCTCGGAGTGCAGAAAACTGGGAATTAAGGTTTTGCCTCCCGATGTAAATGAGTCGCTTGGCGCATTCGCGGCAATCGGTGGTGACATTCGCTTCGGTCTCGGCGCTATTAGAAACGTCGGTCACAACGTTGTCGAGGCGATTGTCGAAACCAGAAAGTCAAAGTCGCCCTATAAGAACTTCAACGACTTTCTGAAGAAAGTTCCACTGGTGGTTTGCAACAAGAAGACAATCGACTCGCTCATTAAAGCCGGCAGTTTCGATTCGCTTCTGCACACTCGTAGGTCACTTGTTGAAATTCACGAGCTAGCTGTCGACTCTCAGGCACTAACCAAGCGCAAAGAAGCGCAGGGTCAGATGGATCTCTTCTCGGGAATGTTCGAAGACGAAAATGAAATGGGTGTGAAGATTCCCGATCGCCCCGAGTGGCAGAAGCGAGAAAAGTTGGCATACGAGCGCGACATGCTTGGGCTGTATGTCAGTGACCATCCGCTCGCCGGTCGCGAGTCGCAAATCGCACGGTTTAGCGAGATCTCACTTGCCGAACTGCAAGAGAATGAGCGGTTGCAAGATGGGCAGGTGCTAACCATTGCGGGTTTGGTTACCGCAATTGAACATAAGGTTGCTCGCAACACTGGCAACCCATACGCGATTCTCAGCGTCGAAGATCTCGACAGCGAAGTTACCGTGATGCTGATGGGAAAGACCTACATCGAATTTGGTCGAATTTTGAACAGCGATCAATTCGTGATGATTCGTGGACGAATTAGTCAGCGCGATGACACCAAAAACATCAACGCGCAGAGGATAGACATTATCGAAGCAGCGGCAGACGGATCATCGGAACACGTGGTGTTGAACATCCGTGAAGAGCAGGCGACAAAAGGGAATCTCGAAGAACTCGACCGCACGCTTCGTGCATACCCTGGCGCAAGCGAAGTGTTTGTTAACATGGTGGCCGGTCGCGCCGTGGTTAACCGCTTTAAACTTCAACCCACTGTGAACTTCAACATCGCTCTGATCTCAGAGCTGAAAGCCATTTTCGGTTCGAAGGTGTTTATCGGTGGTGAAGACCTAGTCGACCTCGACAGCAGTCTTGTAAGCCCGCTGATGGTAGACCAGGGGTTTCCTTTCGGCTCCGATCAGGCCTTCCTCAATTTCGACGATAACGACAGCGTTCGCTTCGACTGAGTGAATTTCGCGAATCTTCGCAATCAACACACCGGTAGCCTCACGAAAAATCGGCAAGTCCCGTGGGCCGCTATCCCAGTCATCGTCTAGAAAACGCAGTTCGTGTGCGGCGGCCATTTTCTTGGCAAGCTCCGTGTTCTCGATGCCGAGGGAGTGGATTGCAACGTATTTTGCCGCGCAGAGCGGCGCCCAGGTGCTAGAACCGCTTGCCACGTTGAAGCTGGCCAGCGGGGGATTAGAACCCAGGGATGTCATTGAGGTGGCGGTGAACCCAACCGGCTTGCCCTGTACGTCGGTCATGGTGATGACCGAAACACCCGACGCGTGGCGCCTAAAAACGGCCGTTAGCGCCTCTACCGGCTCGTTTTCAATGGAAAAATTCATGTTTGCACCTCGGGTTAGATAACAAGGCTATCGTGGAGCAGTTCGCTTTTTTGCAGATGCGGTGCTGCAAGAATTCGCAACCATTCCGGCTTCAAAAGGCGCGACACGCCGAAGATCAGGTTAATTTGCATCTGGAGACCAAAAACCACAAGATATAGGGGTTGGCTTGCAGAAAAGTTCCACATCTTGTGGGGATAACTCCCCAAAATCTGTGGATAACTGGCAAAAATCGTGATAAATCAAGCAATTTGAAAGGGGTCGGCTAATGCATTGTCCATTCTGTCGTTACCCAGACTCACGCGTGATTGATTCCCGAAGTTCTGACGATGGCGCATCTATTCGTCGTCGTCGCGAATGCCCAGAGTGCAACCAGCGTTTCAGCACAGCAGAGACCGCAAGTCTCATGGTGTTGAAGAGAAGTGGCGTGTTGGAGCAATTCAGCCGCGAAAAGATCGTAAACGGTGTTCGCAAAGCCTGTCAGGGCAGACCAGTCACCGATGCCGATTTGGCAGTTCTAGCGCAGACGGTTGAAGAAACCATTCGCGCTGCGGGAGCTGCTCAAATCAATGCCCACGAGGTAGGCCTGGCGATTTTAGAACCGCTTCGACAGCTAGATGAAGTTGCCTTCATGAGATTTGCGAGTGTTTACCAAGGATGGGAAACACTCGAAGACTTCGAGGCCGCAATTAGTTTGCTGAAAATCGAAAGAGAAACAGACAAACTAGCTGGCATCGACTTAGAACCACAGATTTAAAAAACTAAAAACATTAACAAGAAAGGCAAAGCAGTGACTGACACAGCTTTCAGCGGAGCACAAGGCTCAACAGGCGGAACCGGTAAGGGAATTACCATCAACCGCGTTTACACCGTTCCAGGCGTTCACCCATACGATCAGGTCACCTGGGAGTTCCGCGATGTTGTGCAGACTAACTGGCAAACCGGAGAAACCATCTTCGAGCAGCGCGGCGCTGAGTTTCCAGAATTCTGGAGCATCAACGCGAGCACCATCGTTACCACGAAGTACTTTCGCGGTGCGGTAGGAACCTCTGAGCGCGAGTACAGCCTTCGCCAGCTGATCAACCGCGTTGTGCTCACATACACCCAGGCTGGTCGCGACCACGGTTACTTTGCCACCGAAGAAGACGCGACAATCTTTGAGCACGAACTCACCTACATGCTCTTGAACCAGGTGTTCGCATTCAACTCGCCGGTCTGGTTCAACGTAGGAACCAAGAGCCCGCAGCAGGTTTCGGCTTGTTTCATTCTGTCGGTCGACGACTCAATGGATTCAATTCTGAACTGGTACCGCGAAGAGGGAATGATCTTCAAGGGCGGCTCAGGTGCAGGTCTAAACCTCTCTCGCATTCGCTCGTCTAAAGAGCTTCTCAAGAACTCAGGCGGCTCGGCTTCTGGCCCAGTCTCGTTCATGCGCGGAGCTGACGCTTCTGCAGGAACCATCAAGTCGGGCGGCGCAACTCGTCGTGCAGCCAAGATGGTTGTTCTAGACGTCGACCACCCAGACATCGAAGAGTTCATCGAGACCAAGGCACACGAAGAGAAGAAGATTCGTGTTCTTCGCGACGCGGGTTTCAACATGGAACTCGGCGGAAAAGACATCAACTCGGTTCAGTACCAGAACGCAAACAACTCTGTTCGCGTAAATGCAGAGTTCATGCAGGCAGTCGAGAACGGCGGCAAGTTTGGTCTTCGCGCTCGCACCAGCGGTGAAGTTGTTGAAGAAGTTGACGCTCGTGAGCTATTCGCCAAGATCGCAGACGCTGCTTGGGAATGTGCAGACCCAGGCATTCAGTACGACGACATCATCAACGACTGGCACACAACTCCAGAGTCTGGCCGCATCAACGCTTCAAACCCTTGCAGCGAGTACATGCACCTAGACAACTCGAGCTGTAACCTCGCGTCGTTGAACCTTCTGAAGTTCTTGAACCCAGATGGCACATTCGACACAGACAAGTTCACCAAGGCAACCGAACTTATCTTCACTGCCATGGATATCTCGATTTGCTTCGCAGACTTTCCAACCGAGAAGATTGGCGAGACCACACGCGCATTCCGTCAGCTCGGAATTGGTTACGCAAACCTAGGTGCATTGCTTATGGCAATCGGTGTTGCATACGACAGCGAAGAGGGCTTTGCTCTTGCTGGCGCAATCACCTCGCTGATGACCGGCGCTTCATACCGTCGCTCAGCCGAGTTGGCAGGCGTAGTTGGCCCATACGAAGGCTTCGAAAAGAACAAAGAAGGCCACATCCGCATCATGAACAAGCACGAGGCTGCAAACAGCCAGGTTCGTGGAGTGTCGACAATCGACGCTCAGGTTCACGAGGCAGCAACCGAGCAGTGGGCACTCAACACTCTTATCGGTAGCGAAAACGGATGGCGCAACTCGCAGGCATCATTGCTTGCACCGACCGGAACCATTGGTTTCATGATGGACTGCGACACCACCGGAATCGAGCCAGACTTCTCACTAGTGAAGTACAAGAAGCTCTCAACCGGCGGATCGATGCAGATTGTCAACCAGACAATTCCGTTTGCACTGCACCGCTTGGGTTACTCGCAAGAGACCATCGAGGCAATCGTCGACCACATCAGCACCAACGGTCACGTCGTAGATGCACCTGGCCTAAAGCAGGAGCACTACTCAATCTTTGACACCGCAATCGGCATCCGTGCAATCGAGCCGATGGGTCACGTTCGCATGATGGCAGCAGTTCAGCCATTCTTGTCGGGCGCGATTTCAAAGACCGTGAACATGCCAGAGACCGCAACCCGCGAAGAAATCGCAGACGTCTATTTCCAGGGCTGGAAAGTCGGCCTAAAGGCACTAGCGATCTACCGCGACAACTGCAAGGTCGGTCAGCCGCTAAGCGATGGCAAGGCAAAGACCGAGACTAAGACCCAGGCTGCGCCAGTTGCAGCGACAGGCATGTCTCACCCGACCCGCAAGCGTCTGCCTAAGTCACGCCCATCGTCGACCACTTCGTTCACCGTAGGTGGCGCAGAGGGTTACATGACGGCTGGTTCATACCCAGACGGCGGACTCGGCGAGGTCTTCTTGAAGCTCGGCAAGCAGGGCTCAACTCTTGCCGGCGTAATGGATGCATTCTCAATCGCGGTTTCGATTGGCCTTCAGTACGGAGTTCCACTAGAGACCTACGTGCAGAAGTTCACCAACGTGTCATTCGAGCCAGCCGGTCTAACCGATGACCCGGATGTTCGCATGGCGAAGTCGCTAATGGACTACATCTTCCGTCGTCTAGCTCTTGACTACCTGCCATACGAAACCCGCGCATACATGGGCATTCAGACCTCGGCAGAGCGTTCAGCAGCTCTCGACGCAGACACTTCATACGGCTCGGTAGCTCCGTCTATCGACCTAGAAGACTCGGTTGAACTAGAAGTTGCACCGACACCAGCTGCTGCGCCACAGAGCATCGAGATAACAGAGAAGCGCGAAGTTCACTCTTCAGCCGAACTGTTCGAGTTGCTTCAGGGCACCGAGTCTGATGCTCCACTGTGCTTCAACTGTGGAATCAAGATGCGTCCGTCGGGTTCATGCCACGTCTGCGAAGGCTGTGGATCAACTAGCGGTTGCAGCTAAACAAAAGCTCAGAACGGGGTCGGCGATTACGTCGGCCCCGTTTTGTTATTGAACCTGGGGTAGCCTTAACTCGTGTTTTATAAGTTCATCTTCGACAACTTCTTCAGGCGCGTCGACCCTGAACAGGCCCACCATCTCGGAATGTTTGTCATTCGCCTGCTGGGCGCAACCGGAGTTTCAGGGCTGCTGAAAGTTCGATCGACCCATCCGGTAAAAGCAATGGGTTTAAGTTTTGAATCGGTTTTTGGGCTAGCCGCTGGGTTCGACAAAAACGCCGTTGCGGTAAAAGCCCTTGGCGATTTAGGTTTCTCTCACGTCGAGATAGGAACAGTCACGGCTATTGCCCAGAGTGGTAACGAAAAACCCCGTCTGTTTCGCCTGATCGAAGATCGAGCATTGATAAACAGAATGGGATTCAACAACGACGGCGCCGCGAAAGTTGCCAGAAGGCTTGCCAAGACTCGCTTACGTTACGGCAACAACTTGCCGATCATCGGTGTCAACATCGGCAAGAGTCGGGTTGTCGAGATCGAAAATGCCGTTGATGATTATCGGCTCAGCGCCAAATTGCTTGCACCGCTTGCCGACTACATAGCGGTCAATGTGTCTTCCCCAAACACTCCAGGCTTAAGGTCGCTTCAAACCGTCAAGGCACTTCAGCCCATTCTTCAGGCCGTTGTCGACGAATCGGGAACCAAGCCGGTGCTGGTCAAGATAGCGCCCGATCTGACCGATGAAGAAATCGTTGCCGTGGCAAAACTGGTCAAGAAGCTGAACCTAGCCGGAGTGATTGCTACCAACACAACGACTTCTCGCGACGGTTTGAAGATTTCGGCAGCAGACGTTGCCGCCATGGGGGCCGGAGGGCTCTCTGGAGTGCCGTTAAAAAACAGGTCGATCCAGGTGTTGTCTTTGCTGCGAAAGACTCTCGGTTCAGAGTTCACAATAATTTCTGTCGGGGGAGTCGAGACGGCCCAAGATGTTCTCGAGCGCGTTGCGAAAGGCGCAACGCTAGTTCAGGGGTACTCGGGTTTTGTCTACGAGGGGCCGCTCTGGGCGAGAAAGATAAAGAGGGAAATCAATTGACTTCGATAGTTTTGTGGGTAGAAGACCTTGATTCTGCAAAGACTTTCTATAGCGCTTTGCTCTCCGCTTCGATTGTTGAAGACTCTGCAACTTTTGTGAAGGTTGCCTCGGCTTCAAATGAGGTCTTGCTGCATCTGGTTCCAGAGCAATATCGCGAGGGAATCTCGTCGCCTCCTCAGATTCGAGAAGAGGCGGTCATCAAGCCGGTTTTTGCGGTGGCTTCTATAAGCGCGAGTAGGGTAGCTGTGGCCGATTTGAATGGCCGAGTTTATGGTTCCGAGACAGAGCAGATCTATTCAGATGCAAGATATTGCGACGGCTTTGACACCGAGGGCAACGTGATTCAGGTTTCTGAGCGAGCCTAATCACTAAACCAATCTGGCTTCGGGAGATTTGGTTTCGCTTGCATCAAAGATTGCTACCGGAGACAAAATTTCACTAACCTGCTGCATAATCTCCGCCGGAATTTCAACACCAACCGCTTCGATGTTCGAAGTGATCTGGTCTGGTCGGGTAGCTCCCACGATTGCCGAAGCAACGTTGTCGTTTTGCAAAACCCAAGCCAGTGCGAACTGAGCCATTGTGAGCTCGAGTTCTTTGGCTAGGGGCGCTAGCAACTGAACTCGGGTGAGCACGTCGTCGCTTAGGTATTTACCCATCATGCCGCCAAGCCTTTCGTCGGCACCGCGTGAACCATCGGGAGCTGGCTGGCCGGGCAGATACTTGCCGGTTAGAACTCCCTGTGCCATTGGTGACCAAACGATTTGAGAAACCCCAAGCTCTTTGCAGGTTGGAATGACTTCGGCTTCAATCACTCGCCAAAGTGCGCTGTACTGAGGCTGGCTCGAAATGAGTTGAAAGCCTAGCTCTTTTGAAAGCTTGTGACCTGCCCGAATTTGCTCGGCATTCCATTCGCTAACACCAATGTAGAGTGCCTTGCCCTGACGAACTATGTCGGCGAAGGCCTGCATGGTCTCTTCTAGCGGAGTTTCGACGTCGTAGCGGTGCGCCTGGTAGAGGTCGACGTAATCGGTCTGGAGGCGCTTCAGCGAGCCGTTGATCGACTCCATGATGTGCTTTCTAGAAAGACCGGTGTCATTCGGTTTCTTCTCGGCAACCGGCCAGTAAACCTTGGTGAAGATCTCTAGACCCTCGCGTCGCAGGCCCTTCAAGGCACTGCCAAGCACTGACTCGGCGGCCTGGTTTGCATAGACGTCAGCTGTGTCGAACGACGTGATTCCGCCGTCTAGAGCGGCGTGCACGGTGTCGTGAGCCGCCTTGTCCTCTATCTGACTGGCGTGGGTTAGCCAATTGCCATAGGTGAGCTCGCTCACCTTGAGTCCGCTGTTACCGAGGTATCTGTACTTCATGGAGTTTTCCTAACTGCCCATCAACTTGCGTGCTGAGTCTTCAATTTTTTTGTGCAGCGTCGGAACCCAGGTTTCGTGCTCGGGTTTCATGAGCGTGCTGCGAAGAATTCGTGCCTTCGCCAAATCTGTCTCGACGTTTATTCCATGCGCAAAAAGCGCGTTCGGCTTAACCATGTAGGTGGCGAGGTGAATTTGTTCTGTGCGAGGAGCTTGCTCGGTTTGCAAGAAGATTGCCTGAGATAGGCGATCAATCTCTGACATCGAGTTGACTCGGGGAAGATAGGCAATTATGTCTAGCTCGGGCTTTTGATAGGCCTGCAGAACATCAGAGTCATCAAGCAACTGCCACCAGTTTTGGGCGGCACGATAACCAGCCGCCAAAATTGAGCCGAGGCCATCGCGAGTCAGCGGAAACACTCGAGTGGTTGCCCAAAAAGCTGCAGCCGAGGCACCTGCTCTGGAGGTTTCGAGTTGAATTTCGCCGAAGTGTAGTTCGGCAGAGGTGAAGTATGTGTAGGGACTGTCGTGCTTATAGAAGCGACCGACCGAGACATCCTTGAATAAGACAGCGCCGCAGCCGTAGGGCTGAAGTCCATGCTTGTGTGGGTCAACCACCACAGAATCTGCGTCTTTGATTGCGGCATAGTGACGAGCTGCCTCAGGGGCCATATCATCTTGGATGAGTTTGAAGAAGCCGCCGTATGCGGTATCAACGTGCACTCGGGCTTCGTATTGCTTTGCCAAGAGAATTATGTCGGCTAGGGGATCCACCGCTCCTAGACCGGTTGTTCCGAGGGTGGCAACAATTGTTCCGATTTTTCCGGTCTTCAGCTTCTCTTCTAGATCGTTTAGCGACATTCTTCCGAGTGCGTCTACCGAAACCGCAACCGATTCGATGTCTAGAACTTCTGCCATTCGCGTGTGGGTATAGTGCGCATCTGCCGAATGTGCGATTGCCTTGCCCGGGTTTAACTCGCGACCAACCCAAAGTGCTTCCAAGTTTGCGGTGGTTCCGCTCCAGGTGAGGTGACCAAGCGCGTCTTCGGGAAACTCAAACATTGCAACGAGATCTCGAAGCACCTCACGTTCCATGGGGGTGGTTGCCCGACTGGCATCTTGTGAGTGGTTGTTGGGATTAATGATCATCGTCGCTAGGTAGGCCGCAACGGCAATCGCATGCGGCGGCTTAAGCATCTGCGCCGCATAGTTGGGGTGAAAGTACGGGTTGTCAGCTTCTAGGCGATTAACCAGTTCGCTCAGAACGCCTTTCACCGTGGCAAGGTCGGCCTGCTGACTCACATGGGTTTCAAACGAGCCAAATGAGGCCCTCAGTGCTTCGACATCGTCAACCACCTGAGGTATCAGGTCGGTCAACTTGATGGTTTCTTTTGCCAAGGTTTACTCCTTTGTAACCGGCGAAAGAGTGAAAGCTAGAGCTTGTGGCCGCGCTTCACCTGTGGTTTTGGAAGGCGCATGGGGCGCATCTGAAGCGAGCGCATCGCCGCATACCAGGCAATGTTCTTTTCGACGTTTGCTTCGGTGTGCTTCTGCGCCGCCAGTTTCTTAACTCGCCGACCGAGAATGAATGCATCGAGAATTACCACAATAAAGAGGCCCCACATCAAAATTAGGCTCGCGAGTTGCAAGGCATAGATGTTCGTTGCGGTGGTAATCAAAAAGATAAACATCGCGGGCATAACTAACTCGCCTGCGGTAAAACGAGAATCTACAATGTCTCGTGCGAATTTCTTCTGGGGTCCGCGGTCACGAATCGGAAGATACCTTTCTTCGCCACGCATCATTCCCTCGCGGGCAATCTTGCGTTCCTCGCTCAAGCGCAATCTCTCGGCAGCTTTTGCTTCTTTTGACTTGTCGCCAACCAGCGGACGACGATTTGCGGCTTCCTGCTGCTTACGGCTAGGCGTGGCCTTGCCCTTGCCGAGCGGTGAATCTTGGTTTTCAGTCATGGTTTCCTTGTCTGGTTATGCGGTTTAAGATTACCCGTATGAACATCCCTGAAGATTCACTTCGTCTTGACAGCATCTCTGTGACACTGGTTAAAGAGAAGGTCGATGCCGCATTTCCGGTTGCCCTTGCGAATCTGGGTGACCTCGTTCGAATTCCCGGCATCGCCTGGGATGCCTTCGATCCTCAGCAGCTAGAGCGCAGCGCCGAGGCGGTTGCCGAGCTACTCAGATCAACCGGAGTCTTTGAACTGGTTGAGATCAGAAGGGCAGAGGCGCACGGCAAAATTGGTGCACCTGCCGTCGTGGCTCGTCGCGAAGCACGCAACGGCCGCCCACAGATTTTGCTTTATGCGCACCACGACGTTCAACCACCCGGTGACCTCAGCGTTTGGAATACACCGGAGTTTCAGCCGACCCTGATTGACGGTCGAATTTATGGCAGGGGAGCGGCCGATGATAAGGCTGGAATCGTCACGCATTTGACTGCAATCAAAACCCTTGTCGAAACCCTGGGAAAAGACTTCGAGGTTGGCATTAGCGTTTTCATTGAAGGCGAAGAAGAAGCTGGTTCTCCAACCTTCCGCAATTTTCTCGATGAAAATCGAGACGTGCTGGCAGCAGACGTCATCATTGTGGCAGATTCGGCCAACTGGACGACCACAGTTCCGGCACTCACCACAACCCTGAGAGGTTTGGTTTCGCAGGTTGTCGAGTTGCAGACCCTCGACCACGCGGTTCATTCGGGAATGTTTGGTGGCGCTGTTCCAGATGCAATGACAGCAACACTGAGACTTTTGGCGAGCCTGCACGACGAAGTCGGAGACGTCGCGGTTGCCGGCTTGCACGCAAGCAAAGCGGCTGATCTCGACTTCACAGAACAACAGCTTCGTATCGACTCAGGCTTGCTCGATGGGGTTTCCACAATCGGTACCGGTTCGATTCTTGATCGCATGTGGACCAAACCTTCGATTACGGTCATCGGTATTGACGCAATGTCGGTGCCGATGTCATCGAACACCCTGTTGCCATCGGTCAAGTCAAAAATCAGCATGCGAATAGCACCCGGCCAAGATCCGCAAGAGGCTCTTGCACTGCTTCGAAAGCATCTCGAACAGCACGTTCCCTTTGGGGCCAAGTTGACCTATGGCGAGGTTGAACTCGGCAAGCCATTCGAGGCAAATTCAGCCGGTTGGGCTAAGAAGCTTGCCGAACTTAGCCTGTCGGCAGCATTTGGCAACGAAAGCGTCGATATTGGCATCGGCGGCTCAATTCCTTTCATCGCAGACCTACTCGAGGTTTTTCCGTCGGCCCAAATCTTGGTCACGGGCGTTGAAGATGCCGACTCTAGGGCGCACAGCCCCAACGAGTCAGTTCACGTAGACACCCTGCGCGGAGCTATGGTTGCCGAAAGTCTTTTTCTCATCAAAGGGAATGACCTTAGGGTCAACTAGGTTCTAGAATTTAGACAGAAACGTCTTATGAAGGAGATTTCATGTCAGACACGCTAAGCCACGAAGTAATGCTCACCGACATAGCTCGCGATCGCGTCAAAGCGCTGTTCCAGGCTCAGGGTCTCGCGGCCGATGTTCGCTTGCGCATCGAGGTGAAGCTTGGTGGTTGCGCCGGTTTTCAATATGACCTCTTTCCCGATGAAGAACTCGCCGAGACAGATCTAGTTCGCGATTTCGAAGGACTCGAGGTTGTCGTCGACCAAAAGAGCGCAAATTATCTCGTTGGAGCCACAATCGACTTCGAAGACACCATCATGAAGCAGGGCCTAACCATCGATAACCCGAACGCCACAGGCTCGTGTGCTTGCGGAAGCTCTTTCAACTAAATTTCTCGGATGTCCGGTCTCTGATTGAGGCCGGATTTCTGCTTTAACCTGCGAATTTTCGGCGTTTTCAGCCCGTTCGGGCCAACTCGAAGCGTAGGATATAAAAGTAAGAGTTGTGCACCTGAAGGGTGAATTGTGCGTCGCAAAAATGGGTTCAGATGGACCGCCTTGCCTTTGGCAGCCACCCTCATATTGGTACTAACCGGTTGTTCATCCTACGAATTCTCGAGGGGATTCCTGCCGGGTGAGCCTGGCGTAACCAACCACACCGACATGATCGTCAACTTCTGGAACGGTTCTTGGATTGTTCTATGGGCGGTTGGACTTATTGCCTGGGGACTCATGTTTTATGCGGTAATCGTCTACCGTCGCCGCAAGGGCGATAGCTCGTTGCCAGAGCAGATGCGCTACAACAACCCAATCGAAGCTCTCTTTACCGTGGTTCCACTGGTCATGGTCATCGGTTTCTTCGCTTTTACGGCAGACACGATGGCAAAAATCGAGCAGCCGGTTGATTCAGAATTGCACGTTCAGGTAATCGGAAAGCAGTGGAGTTGGGACTTCAACTACACGGACAACATGGTTTACGAAACCGGCATCCAGTCGCAGTTTGACGGCGAACTCGGAAGCGAAGCGGCTCTGCCGACTCTCTATCTACCGGTCAACACCTCGGTAGAGATCGAACTAACTTCTCGCGACGTAGTGCACTCTTTCTGGGTTATCGACTTCTTGTATAAGAAAGACACCTTCCCGGGCAAGAGCAACTTCATGTATGTGACCCCGCAACGAGAGGGCACCTATAAGGGCAAGTGTGCTGAACTTTGTGGCGAATACCACTCGATGATGCTGTTTAACGTCAAGGTTGTTTCTCGAGCCGAGTTTGATACTCAGATGGCAGCACTTGCCGCGAAGGGCAACACCGGTTTGCTCGATGAGACCTACAACAGAAACCAGAATCTGCCCGGTAACGGCTCAGAGGGTAAGGGGTAAGGGCGATGGCAACTGCAACCAAGACAGCACCGTCTGCTTCAATGCAGAAGAAGTCAAAGGGAAGAATCGTCGTTGACTGGCTGACCACAACCGACCACAAGAAAATCGGTTACCTCTACCTGATTACATCTTTCGTTTACTTTCTAATCGGTGGCGTGATGGCCTTGGTCATCCGTGCGCAATTGGCAGCACCTGGCCTAGACATTGTGCAGACCAAGGAGCAATACAACCAGCTGTTCACAATGCACGGCACCATCATGCTGCTCATGTTTGCTACACCTTTGTTCGCGGCGTTTGCAAACATCTTGATGCCGGTGCAAATCGGTGCTCCCGACGTTGCCTTCCCACGTTTGAACGCGATCGCCTACTGGTTCTATTTCTTCGGTTCGTTCATTGCGGTAGCAGGTTTCTTCACACCGCAGGGTGCTGCCAGCTTCGGTTGGTTTGCTTACGCACCGCTTTCAAGCACTACGTTCTCACCGGGACTCGGAGGAGACCTGTGGGTCTTTGGACTAGCGCTTAGCGGCTTCGGAACCATCATGGGTGGTGTCAACTTCATCACCACAATCCTGACCATGCGCGCACCTGGCATGACCATGTTCCGCATGCCGATCTTTACCTGGAACACGCTGGTTACTTCGATTCTTGTCATCATGTGTTTCCCACCGCTAGCCGCTGCGCTGTTTGCACTTGGAGCAGACCGTCGTTTTGGCGCTCACATCTTTGACCCTGAAAACGGTGGCCCGATGCTCTGGCAGCACCTGTTCTGGTTCTTCGGGCATCCCGAGGTTTACATTCTTGCGCTGCCGTTCTTCGGCATTGTCTCGGAGATTTTCCCTGTATTCAGCCGCAAACCGGTATTCGGCTATAAGACTTTGGTTTTTGCGACCATTGCAATCGCCGCGCTATCGATGACCGTGTGGGCTCACCACATGTATGTCACCGGTGGAGTTTTGCTTCCATTCTTCGCATTCACAACGATGCTGATTGCAGTGCCAACCGGTGTGAAGGTCTTTAACTGGATAGGCACGATGTGGAAGGGTTCAATCACCTACGAGACACCCATGCTCTACTCGCTCGGTTTCTTGACCACGTTTATCTTCGGCGGCCTCACCGGTGTAATCCTGGCCTCGCCAACACTCGACTTTCACCTAAGTGATAGCTACTTCGTTGTCGCTCACTTTCACTACGTAGTCTTCGGAACCGTGGTCTTCGCTATGTTTGCCGGAATATTCTTCTGGTACCCAAAGATGACTGGCAAGATGTTGAACGAACGGCTTGGAAAGATCCAGTTCTGGTTGCTCTTCATTGGTTTCCACGCAACCTTCCTGATTCAGCACTGGCTTGGCGTAATCGGAATGCCAAGACGATATGCGACCTACCTGCCTGAAGATGGATTCGAGTGGATGAACTTCGTTTCGACACTCGGTTCAGCACTGCTTGCGATTTCGATGTTGCCGTTTCTCTGGAACGTCTACATCACAGCCAAGCGCGGCGTGAAGACCACACTCAATGACCCTTGGGGTTATGGCCGCTCTCTCGAGTGGGCAACCGAGTCACCATTCCCTCGCCACAACTTCACGTCAATGCCGAGGGTTCGCTCAGAGTCACCAGCATTCGACCTGAACCACCCGGAGCACGCGGCTCCAGAGGCTAAGAGCGAAAAGAAGAAGGGCTAGTCGACCATGAAGTTTAATGCGCGGTTAATGTGGTTTCTAGCAGCCTTCTATGCCCTCGCATCGGGCGGGTACACGATTTGGTATGCCAACAGCTACGGTGGCGCTTTCGAACCGATCGGCTCGGCTGCTATTGCCATGCTTGCAATCATGGCTGCCTTTATAGGCTTCTATTTGCAGATGACACAGAAGCGCCAAGGCCCGGTCCCTGAAGACCGGCTAGACGCTCGAGTAGAAGACGGTGACTTCGAGGCTGGATACTTTGCCCCTTGGAGCTGGTGGCCATTGTTTATGGGTCTATTTGCCTCGGTTTGCTTCGCAGCACTTGCTGTCGGTTGGTGGATGTTCTTCATCGGTTTCCCGCTAGCGATTGTCGCTCTTATTGGTTTTGTGATGGAACGCAGCCGCGGACAAAACGCCCACTAGTCAGAACTAGATTGATCCCGCTGGTGTGAACAGGGGGGATTTCCTATTCCAGGTTGGTATCTGCCCAAATCACAATTGCGTCGTGGTGAAACTTGGCTAGGCCTGGGTTCAATGATTCGTATGAGTCGCGATAGACGGAGGGGAGTAGGTAGCCCTGTGCCAAGGCCTTGTAGGTGGCTCTTGTCGGTGCCCAGAATTGTGAACAGAACTCATAGTGCTGCCGCACAAGCTCTTGCACTCGGTCGTCAGAAACCGGCACGGCCTCGAGCTGTGCTTGCTTGAAAGCACTTGTGATTGCGCTGAACGCTGCTGTGAACTGTGAGTTTTGTTCTGTCGAGTAATTGCTGGGATAGACAGGTGCGTGGTTGGCTGCCGGGTCCAGTTCTCTCATGCATTCAGCATAAATCAGCCCCAATGAGAAATGCCCCGCCAAATTGACGGGGCAGAACTCGATGGTACTTACTTCTTCTTTGGCGTTGCCTTCTTAGCCGCAGGCTTTTTGGCAGAGGGATTCTTTGCGGTTTTCTTAGCAACTGCTTTTTTAGCGACTGGCTTTTTAGCCACTGACTTCTTGGCAGTGCTTTTCTTTGCAGCGGGCTTCTTGGCTGCCGGCGCTGCTTCGATCGCAGGAGCGTGATCGTGATTGGCCTCATCGAGTTCGAACTGGTCAACCGGTGCGACCCGATCTTGAAAGTAGAACTTAGAGAATGACGCACGAACGCGGGCCTTCACAGTAATCTTTCCATCCTCGTTTGGTCGGGCAAGGGTTGGCTGATATGACTTGAAATCAACCAGCTTGTACATCTCGAACTTGTCGAGAGGCTCGTGAACTTCGACGAACTCACCGTGCGGCAGTCGAATGATTCGGCCTGACTCGCGACCGTGCAAGACGATTTCACGATCCTTGCGCTGCAGAGCCAGAGCAATTCTCTTGGTAACCCAGAATGCTGCAATCGGTGCGACTATCAACAAGATTTGCATGCTGAGCAGAACCTGGTTTAGGGAAACCCTGAAGTGGGTAGCAATGAGGTCAGTTGCTGCTCCGGCCCAAAGCACTGCGTAGAAGGTCACACCGGCTGCGCCAATGGCTGTGCGAACTGGGGCGTTTCTTGGGCGGTCTAGAACGTGGTGCTCGCGGTTGTCTCCGGTCACAAACTTTTCAATGAAAGGATACGCGCCAACTACGACTAGGAACAGCACGCCAACAATCAGCGGAATAAGAATGTTGAACGACCAGGTGCCGCCGAGGGCAACGATTTCTAGGTGAGACGGTGCAAGGCGCAACGCACCATCTAGCCAACCGATGTACCAGTCTGGCTGGGTTCCAGCCGACACAGGGGATGGGTCGTACCCACCGTAGTTCCAGATTGGGTTGATGGTGAAGGTTGCCGAGATCAACATGATTGCGCCGAAGACGATGAAGAAGAAGCCACCAGCCTTCGCAACATAAACCGGCATAAGTGGGTAGCCAACCACGTTGGTGTCTTTGCGACCCGGACCCGAATAGTGGGTGTGCTTGTGAATGACCACCATGAACAAGTGAACTGCGAGCAGCAAGATGATGAGAGCTGGAATGATCATGATGTGCAAGCTATAGAGTCTCGCGACTACCGCATGGCCAGGGAATTCTCCGTCAAACAAGAGCGACGAAATCGAGCTTCCGATAACTGGAACACCCTTGAGCATTCCGTCGATGATGCGAAGACCGTTTCCTGAAAGCAAATCATCTGGAAGTGAGTAACCGGTGAAACCGCCACCCATACCTAAGACGAAAAGAAAGAAACCGACTAGCCAGTTGATCTCACGAGGTTTACGGAAAGCACCCGTGAAAAAGACGCGCAACATGTGCAAGCCAGCGGCGGCCACAAACAATAGGGCAGACCAGTGGTGAACCTGACGCATCAACATTCCGCCGCGAACTTCAAACGAGATGTCGAGTGAAGAAGCGTAGGCGATTGACATCTCGGCACCCTTCAGTGGGCCGTAGACGCCGTCGTAGACGACTTCTGCCATAGATGGCTGGAAGAAGAAGGTTAGGAAGGTTCCGGAAATAAGCAAAACAACGAAGCTGTACATGGCAACTTCACCGAGCATGAACGACCAGTGGTCAGGAAAAACCTTGCGACCGAACTCCTTTAGAATTCCGGCAACGCCCAAGCGTTCGTCAAGGTAGTTCGCCCGGTTACCGAGGAAGGTGCCCTTTTTGTTTGGAGTAGTTGTGCTCATTCTTAACGCTCCCAGAAGCTAGGGCCGACAGGTTCGTTGAAATCGCTCTGTGCGATTAGGTATCCCTCTGCGTCTACAGCGATAGGAAGTTGCGGCAGAGGGCGAGCAGCTGGGCCGAAAACAACCTTGCAACCATCAACCAAATCGAAAGTCGACTGGTGACATGGGCAAAGCAGGTGGTGTGTTTGCTGTTCGTAGAGTGCAACCGGGCAGCCCACGTGGGTACAAATTTTGCTGTACGCAACGATGCCGTCGTAAGACCAGCCCTTGCGTTCTTCTGTCTCGATTAGTTCGGCTGGGTTAACGCGCACTAAGAGAACTGCAGCTTTCGCTTTTTCGTTTAGCTTGTCGTGGTGCAACTCCGCAAGACCGGCTGGGATGACGTGGAACACAGATCCGAGTGTGACGTCGCTTGCCTTGATCGGGGTGCCGTCCGGGTCTTTCGCTAGGCGAGTGCCCTTCTTCCACATGGTGTGGCGAAGGCTATCGCCAGGGTTCGGCCCGAGGTCGCCGAAGAAGAAGATTGCCGGCAGCGGAAACAGTGCTAACGCCGTATACATTGAGCGACGAATCAACTTGCGGCGGGTGAAACCAGATTCTTGATCTGCAAGCTTGATGATCTCGATTGCTCGAGCGCGCACTTCTTCGCTACCGCGAGTCTGGTGGCGCTCTTCGCTTACTTCGGCATCTGGCATAAGAGTCTTGGCCCAGTGCACTGCACCGATGCCGATTCCGAACAAGCCGAGTGTGATTCCTAAGCCGAGCCAAAGGTTGTTAGCGCGAACCGTAGCCAGGTCTTCAGTTATTGGAAAAGCGAAGTAGGCATAAATCGAGAAAATGCTGCCGAATGCTGAGAGCAAGAAGAGAGCTGCGACCTGACGGTTAGCGCTTCGCTCGTGCTTGTCGCTCTTGTCGGTCATGCGAACGCGGTGTGGCTCAAGACCAGGGTCTTTTACCTTGTCGGCTGAAACTACAGCCAAGCCACCCTCGTACTTATGCTCTTTGGCTGATTTAGCCTTTTCGCTCAATTCGTTGCTCCCTTTAATTGAAAACTAATTTGACTTCGCGCCAAGCCACATTGTGATGAGAATTATTAGACCCAACCCGAAAATCCAGAGGAATAATCCTTCGGCAACGGGACCAAGTCCGGCTAGTTCATAGCCACCGGCCGATGGGTTTGTCTCTACGTAGTTCAGGTAGGTGATGATGTCTTTTTTGTCTTGCGGAGTCAAGTTGGCGTCGTTGAAAACCGGCATGTTCTGCGGGCCGGTAACCATTGCCTCGTAAACGTGTTTGGCCGGAACGCCAGCTAGGGCAGGTGCCCACTTGCCTTCGGTCAGTGCGCCACCGGCACCGACGGCGTTGTGGCACATCGCGCAGTTAATTCTGAAGAGTTCTCCGCCTCGAGCTGAATCTCCGTTGGCAGCAATCATGTCGGCGGTAGGAATTTCTGGACCAACGCCCAGCGATGCAACATAGGCTGCCATCGCTGCGATCTGTTCGTCGGTGAACTGGACGGGTTTCTTATCGAGCTGAGGTCCGCTGGCCTGACCGGGCATGCGGCCACTTGAAACTTGGAAGTCAACCGAAGCGGCACCGACTCCAATTAGCGTTGGGCCGGCTTTCGTTCCAACACCATTGGTGCCGTGGCAGGTTGCACAGTTTGCCAAGAAGAGTTTCTCGCCCTCGACAATTTGCTCTTGGGCCGAGATTGCAGTCTTGGCGGTGCTGGTCTCTACCGCGGCTGTTGCGACAGCGTAGCTACCACCGCTCATGATTAACCCCGCCGCGATCACAAGAATCGCTGCCAGAGGGCTGCGTCGTGAATTCTTCAGGGTCTTTTTCATGTTGTTTGTCATTTGCTCTAACTCTTATTTGAGAACGTAGATGATAAGGAACAGGCCAATCCAAACCACGTCAACGAAGTGCCAGTAGTAAGAAACCACGATGGCTCCGGTTGCTTCGTAGTGGCCGAACTTCTTGGCTGCGAAAGTGCGACCGATGATGAGAAGGAACGCAATCAATCCGCCGGTAACGTGCAGCGCGTGAAAACCGGTGGTGATGTAGAAGGCGCTGCCGTAAGAATCGGAGTCAAGGGCGACGCCGTCTGAAATTAGGGTTGCGTACTCCCAAACCTGGCCAGAAACGAAGACGGCACCGAGAACGTAAGAGATTAGGAACCACTCGACCATGCCCCACTGAGCTGGTGACCAACCGGTCGCTCGGGGCTGCATGCGCTCGGCAGCAAAGACACCGAACTGCGCGGTGAATGATGAAGCAACCAAAATCAGGGTGTTGGTGAGTGCGAAAGGCACGTTTAGGTGCTCGGTTCCGGCCTCCCAAAGCGCCGGCGAGTTAGCTCTGAGGCTGAAATACATGGCAAAAAGTGCCGCGAAGAACATGACTTCACTGCCCAGCCAGACGATAGTTCCGACCGAAGTTGCACTCGGACGATTGATGGTTGGAGAAGAAAAAGTCGCAGTAGACATGTGCTTAATGCTAACTCACGATGCTTGCCAATTCGGGCTTATTCGGGCGAATTCACGCGGTTTTTCGGCAATATACTTAACCTCATGACGCAAACAATCGGCTGGCCGACGATTCTTAAAAAACTTCTTGCCAAGAGTGACCTAACTCGGCAGGAGGCGGGTTGGGCCATGACCGAAATCATGGATGGATCTTCGTCAGAAGCAGAAATCGGTGCGTTCATGATGGCCCTGCGAAGCAAAGGTGAGACCGTCGAGGAGCTCTCGGGATTAGTCGATGTGATGCTCGAGAAATCAGTTTTGCTAAACATAGGCGCAGACGCTCTAGACATTGTTGGAACCGGTGGCGACATGATCGGAACCGTAAACATCTCGACGATGGCATCTATCCTGGCGGCAGCCACCGGGGTAGGGGTCATGAAGCACGGCAGTCGCTCTGCCTCGGGTAAGACCGGATCTGCAGAGATGCTTGAAGTGCTTGGCATTCGACTTGATTTGTCGGCCGAACGAGTCGCAGAGGTCTTTGGCGAAGTGGGATTGACCTTTTTCTTTGCGCCGGTCTTTCATCCGGCAATGCGCCACGTGGCACCGGTGCGCAAGGCTCTCGGTGTGCCAACAACCTTCAATTTTCTTGGACCGCTGGCGAATCCAGCCCAACCGATTGCGACCTCTCTGGGCGTAGCCGATCGCCAAATCGCTCCGCTGATGGCAGCAGAATTGGCCGCCAGGGGTCGAAATGCCCTAGTTTTCAGGGGTTCAGACGGGCTTGACGAGCTCACCACGACCGGAAATAGCGAAATTTGGCTGGTTCAAGGGGGAGTGGTGACCGAATTCAACCTCGATCCGAGCGATTTTGGCCTAGAAACGGTTGAAATAGGCGCTTTACTCGGTGCAGATGCCAAACACAACGCCGAAGTCGCGAGGAGCCTGTTCAGTGAGCCTGGCAATCCGAAGAACAAGTCGGTGCGAGAGGTAGTTGCGCTAAATGCGGCCGGGGGACTCGTAGCCTACGAACTCTCAAAAAAGCCGATAGAAACCCAGCAGCAGCTAAATGAAGAATTCGCTCGACAGTTAGTCAGGGTTTTCGATGCTCTTGACTCTGGCGCGGCATCAGAAAAACTGTCTTCATGGATGTCGGCCTCGCAGGCCTAGGACAAACCATTTGCCCGGTGAGACGGGGTTATCAGGGGGAAGTGGCTCTGAGGGCCAAATATCGACTACTTGACATAATGTTCATTATCGGCGAAAGGGATGCCGACTAAGTCAGGTGGTCCGCCAGAAAATCGACCAGCCCGTGTGGTCCGACCGTCTCGCCCAGCTCAATTAGATCCGCGAGTTTCCACCAGCGAAACTCCAAAATGTCTCGACGTTCATCGTCAGTCCAGTCGGAATCATCCAGTTCAAAATCTTCAACTTCGAGTTGAAAGAAATAATCTACGTAGCTGTGTGAGTTCACGCCGTCGCCCCAGAGCCAGGTTCCGGCCTTTTGCCAAATCTCGTTGCCCAACTGGTCCTCGGTGACCCTGAGACCCGTTTCCTCGAGCAATTCGCGCACGGCGGCCTCTCTGGGCGTCTCACCGGCGTCGATGCCTCCGCCAGGCGTTATCCAGCGGGGTTCTAGACCCACCTCGGGGTCAAAGTGCGTTTTCAGCAGAAAAACCCGCTTCTGAGGGTCAACCAGTAGCACTCTGGCTGTCTCTCGATGCTGACCCGGTTGCATGGCTCTCTGGCGCTACTTCTGAAACTTGAAGAACTTGAGCGATGCCTGCATTAGGTAGCCGATGCAGATTGCGAAAATTAGGGTTCCCTCGCGCACCTGACCGCCCATGATCCAGCCAATGGTCAGCACGGTGCCTTCGTACATGGTTCTAACCGCCCAAAACGGCCACTTGAGCACACGTTGGGTTCCCAGCATCAAGCCATCCCTGGGGCCGCTGCCTAGATTTGCGGTGATATACAGGCCGGTTGCGAAGGCGACTGTAGCCATACCGAGCACAAACATGGCGAGATTAGCTAGGTAGCCATCAAAATGAGGCACATAAGGCATCCAGAGGTCGGCAAACAGGCCGATACAGATGGCGTTCAAGACCGAGCCAATGCCCGGCTTAACTTTGAGCGGAATCCAAGCGATCAACACAATCACCGAGACCACGATGCTGGCCTGTCCGTAGGTCGTGCCGAAGGTCTTCGAGATGCCCTGTGCGAAGACATCCCAGGGCGGAACACCGATCTCTGCCTTGATTACCATGGCCAAGGCCAAGCCATAAATAAACAGGCCTAGCATTAGGCGAGACATCGAACGCAGGTTGGGCATTACCCTAGCCTAGACCGCACCAACTGCTAGGAGACCGACATGGCTAAGCCGTACCTCTCCCCTGCTGCGTTCAGGCTTTTTGCTCATCGAGGGCTCCAGGTCGGTCTTGCGGGTGAACCTATAGACGAAAACACCGAACCCGCGTTCGCGAGGGCCTTGGCGGCCGGGGCAACCTATCTCGAAGTTGATGTGAGAGCTAGCCGCGACGGCGTTTCGGTGGTCTGTCACGACGAGACCCTTCTGCGAGTGGCTGGTGTAGAGGTCAAGGTGAGAGATCTCGACTGGAGCGAACTGGCTGCTATCCCCCTGAATAACGGCGCTAGGTTGATGTCACTCGAGCAACTGCTGGTTAGTTTTGAATCGGCCAAGGTAAACATCGACATCAAAAGCATGGATGCCGCCGCGGCAACCGCAGAGGTCATCACCAGACTCAAGGCTCACGACAGGGTGCTCGTGTCTAGCTTCAGCGAGAAGAGACGTCTGGCTACTGTTCGGTTAGTGCCTGATGTTGCCACCTCTGGCTCGGCGGTGAGACTGCTCATGACCTGGTTCGCCCACAGGCTCGGCTCGGCAGCTCTGCTGCGCAAAGCACTCAGAGGGCTCGACGCCCTGCAGATTCCAACCTCGAGTGGCCCACTGCGATTCGATAGCCAGAGCTTCATTCGTGCTGTTAGGTCGCAGGCCGTCGAGGTGCACTACTGGACGATAAACGATCCCGCAACCGCGCTCGAATTGCGCGCTCGCGGAGCAAATGGCGTGGTCAGCGACCGCATCGATCTGATTGCAGCCGCGCTCGCGGAATAAAGCGCAGCCGCTCTGGGTTTAACAAGTTCGGTCACAAAATGGCCAAACTCAGGAGGAAAAGTGTCAGAGCAAACAATGCGCGGCATGCGTCTCGGTTCGCAGAGCCTAGAGAACGAAGTCAATGTCAACTTGGCTAAACGCAGCAAACACTCGTTTATCTGTGGAGATAACCACACCACCGAGATTGTCTTCGCCGCTGAAGCAGACCTACCTGAGACCTGGCAGTGCAGGCAATGCTCTCAGCTTGCGGCAATTGTCACCGACGGAAAACACATCGAATTAGAAGTTCTCAACAATCGCCCCGGCCGCAGTCACTACGAGATGCTCTTAGAGCGTCGCTCGACAGAAGAACTTGAAGAAATCTTGAAAGAGCGAATCGCTTACATCAAGGGACGCCGCGCACTAGGCAAGGCAGAGCTCTAAATATTCTTACCTAACAGGCGGGCCACTCCCCACCTGGTGACCAGCCATAGTGCCTCGAGCACTATGGCTGTATTCATTTTCGAAACACCGTGCTCGCGCTCGACGAATGTGATCGCAACTTCTTTTACGCTAGCCCCCATCGCAATGCTGCGAAATGTCATTTCAACTTGAAACGAATAACCCTGGGATGCAATTCGTTCTAGGGGTAAACGTTTGAGTAGATCGACTTTGTAAACCCTGAAACCGGCGGTCATGTCGCGAATGTCTGTCTTCAGCAGAAGCCTTGCGTAGAGGTTGCCGGTCTGCGAAACAAGCTTGCGAGCAATCGGCCAATTGATAACTTTGCCACCGGGAATCCAGCGTGATCCGATAACCAAATCGAATTCCGATTCTTCTAGCAGTCTGGGCAGGTCCTCGGCACGGTGACTGCCGTCTGCGTCCATCTCGACAACACGCGTGTAGCCGCGCTCGAAAGCCCAGTTGAAGCCAGCCAGATAGGCCGGGCCGAGACCGGCCTTGTTCGGGCGCTGCAAGAGAAACAGGCGGTTCTTGAATCGGCCCATGGCTTCTAGAACCAGGTCGGCCGTGCCATCTGGACTGTTGTCATCTACCACCAAGAGTTGCACTTCTGGATTGAATTTGAAGAGCTGTTCAATTGAGCGAACGATGTTGGACCGTTCGTTATAGGTGGGCATGATCACCAGGGTCTGGTTGACCTGGCCTTTCTTCACGATGCACTCCCCCTGCGTCTGCGCAGCGAAATGACAAGTGTGTAAATCAAGATTCCGATGGCAGCAAAATTGTTTGACATTTCGAGTGTCGAACCAATCAGCATGGCCGGTGTCTGACTTGTTCGCAGCGGCAGTTCCTCTCGCATGATGTCTGCCGTATAGGTTTCGAGCTGCTGCACTACTTCGCCGTTTGGCAAAATCATGGCCGAAGTTCCGACCGTGCTGATGTTGATAAACGCTCTTCCGGTTTCTATGGCGCGCAGTTTTGCGATAGCGAGCTGTTGATCTGATTGATTGGTTCTGCCGAAGTCTGCGTTATTGGTCTGGGCAATCAAGATCGTTGCGCCCTGCGACACAAGCTCTCTAGAAATGTCGTCTACTGCAACCTCGAAACAAATCATGGTTCCGACTTTGTTATCTGCCACTTCGAAAATTCCATCTCGAGTTCCAAAGGAGTATCCGCGTGGAATTAGATCTATCAAGTCGGGCGCTAGCAGCCTCCAGAAGGCTCGGTCAGGAACGTACTCGCCAAAGGCAACCGGACGCTTCTTGTCATAAAAGTCTGCCTCACCAGTTTTAGGTAGCCAAAGCAAAGACGAGTTAAAAATTTGCTCGTCACGTTCGGTTATGGTTCCAAACATCAGCGGAGCATCGATTGTGTCGACAAACCTCGAAATCGCTAACTCGGCATCCTGATATAACTGCGGGTTTTTATCTGCCGCGTTTTCTGGCCAAACCACCAAATCTGGACCTGGCTGCTCACCCATAAGCGGCGTGCTTGCGTTTAGATGATTCTGCAGAATTTTGCCGAGCGGTTCATAAACCAAGAGCCCAGCCTTGGCATTGCCCTGCACCGCCGCAACATCTAGTGAGCCGACTTCGGCCTTGGCATCGAGCGGGGTGAATGCCGGAACAGCAACCACGAAAAGCAATGCCGCTGCGGTGGCAGATTTGCGCCACTGAGCAATAGCCAGCTCTCGGTATCCGAAAAGCAAAAGCGCCACCGCAAAAACTAATACGAAGCTAAGCAGGGAGTTTCCGCCCCAAAACACCCAAGGTGCCAGCGCAGAGTTCGACTGAGAAAGAGAAACCCTTGACCACGGAAAGCCGCCGTATGGAGCAGTCATCGCGACCCACTCGCGGGCGGTCCAGAGCGATGCGATGACAAGCGATTTTGAGGCGGTTGCAAAGAATGACGGCGTCCAAGTGCTCATGGCCCTGAAGGCCAGAGCCAAGGCCCAGGCGCCGGCGGCAAAGACAAGGCCCTCAAGTATCGAGAGCGCTAACCAAGGCACCGGTCCCAGATAGATCGTCATCCAAGGAATTTGAGAGGCATAGAAGGCCACGCCCGATAAGTAGCCAACGAGAATCGCCTGGCCAGGTTTCACCATCGAAATCGCATAGAGAATCAGGCCGATGGCCAAGAAGATCGCAATCCAGATCGAATTGCTCGGGTACGCGAGCGAGGAAACCAAGCCACCAGCCACGCCCATAAGGATTGCGAGGGCTAGTCGAGATTTCGAGTTGGTCACGAGCAAAGCCTATTTGCTAGCCGTAGTAGCTGTAAGCGACAATGCCGCGCTTGACCGCATCGACGGCCTGCTTGGCTGTGTCTGCCAGTTTTGCGTCCTGGGTTTGGGCAATCTGGTCTAGAAGATCAATGACCTGTTTTGACCAGCGAATGAAATCTCCGGCTAGAAGGTCGGCCAAATCGAGAACGGTGTCGAGTCTCGCGCCAGAAGCCCAACGGTAAAAGGCAAAACTAATAGAAAAGTCGAGCGGTTCGGTGCTTGGCAACTTGTATTTCTTCGATAGCGATTCGAGCTGCCACCACATGTCTACGGTCTTTTCTGCGTATTCGACGAAGTCACCTTTCGGCATGCGGCTCTCAAATTCTTCATCGCGTCTGGCTTCGTAGACAAGTGCAGCCGCCATTGCCGCCAACGCGGCTGAATCCATGCCCTGCCAAACCGAATGGCGAAGACATTCTGAAACAAGCAGGTCGCGATCACCGTAGATACGAGCAAGTGTCTTTCCACTTTCAAGCACTGTTGCATCGTCGGCTTCAAGCTCGATGTATTCGAGGTCGGCTAGCAGTTCGCAAAGTTTGTCGAAGGTTCTTGCCACCTGGTTTGTGCGACCCTCGATTTGTGAAAGCGCCGAGTCTAGTTCTCGCTTTAACTTGAAATATCTCTCGGCCCATCTCGCGTGGGCTTCACGTTCATTGCAGGTGTGGCAGGCGTGATGCTTTATGTCGGCCTTCAACTTCTGAAGGTGGCGCTCTTTTTCATTGCGACTCTTTGATGCGCGAATATCTTTGCCGCGCTCAGATCTGGTTCGATTCGAGGCCAGCTCGCGCTCGATGTCACTAATCTCGCGCCGCATTGATGCATAGCCCATGAAATCGCCAAGGTGGCAGGTCATTGACTTTGCGTAGCCGTCGACCGAGACCTGTTTCTCTCGCAGGCCCTTAGCCAAGCCGACTACCGAACGGTCAGCCTGAAATTGAGCGAATGAAAGTTCGAGCACTTCACGTGCCCTATTTCTTCCGAATGCCTCGATCAGGTTGACCGCCATGTTGTGTGTCGGCCGAAAGGCGCTGACCAGCGGATAGGTTCTCTTGCTGGCAAGACCCGCTACCGAATTCGGGTCGAGGTTGGCCGACCACTGAATAACCGAGTGCCCCTCGGTGTCGATGCCTCGGCGGCCAGCTCGGCCGGTGTATTGGGTGTATTCGCCGGGAGTTATCTGCACCCGACCCTCACCATTGAACTTGTCGAGCCGATCTAGAACCACTGTTCGGGCAGGCATGTTGATTCCAAGCGAGAGAGTCTCGGTGGCAAACACCACCCTCACCAACTTGCGCAGAAACAGTTCTTCGACGACCTCTTTGAAGGCGGGTAACATTCCGGCATGGTGGGCCGCCACTCCCCTTTCGAGCGCAGCTAGCCACTCAAAGTAGCCAAGGGTGTCGAGGTCTTCGTCGGCAATGTTGTAGCACTTTTCTTCGACAACTCGCCTGATCTCTTGCTTCTCTTCTGTTGTGGTTAGTCGCACCGACGAGTTCTGGCAGGCTTTGACCGCCGCCTCGCAACCTGCTCTAGAGAAGATGAAGAAGATTGCCGGAAGCATATCGTTCTCATCGAGAACCTCGACGATTTCGGGTTTCGAAAGTTTGTGAATGAGCCCCTGATTGCGCGGAGCTCCAGGATATCCGCCGCGGCCGCGCATCGGGCGATTAGTTGGTTGCCGAAGTTTCTGCGCATGTTTTTGAGCGAGGTCAGGGTTGACCCGAACCGAGCCCTCTGACTCTTCGAATAGATTCATCAATTCTGAACCAAACAACACGTGTTGGTTGAGCGGAACCGGACGATGCTCGCTCACGATGACTTCGGTATCGCCTCTGACTTCATCTAGCCACGCACCAAACTCTTCAGCGTTTGACACGGTTGCGCTCAGCGAGACAATTTTGACGTCTTTCGGTAGGTGAAGAATGACTTCTTCCCATACCGCTCCCCTGAACCTGTCTGCGAGATAGTGCACTTCATCCATGACCACGAATCCCAGCGAAATAAGGTTGTTGCTGTTGGCATAGATCATGTTTCGCAGCACCTCGGTTGTCATCACGACAATCTGGGCGTCGGCGTTTTGGTTGGTGTCTCCCGTGAGCAAACCGACCCGGTCTGCACCATAGCGAGCGATTAGCTCGAGATACTTCTGGTTGCTGAGCGCCTTGATCGGCGTCGTATAAAAAACTTTCTGATTGGTCTCGATTGCAAGATGTATCGCAAACTCACCAACAATGGTTTTTCCGGCACCGGTTGGCGCAGCTACCAATACTCCGCTTCCAGCGGCTAGTGCGGTGCATGCCTCGACTTGGAAGTCATCTAGGCCAAATGAAATTGTGTCGAGAAATGCTGTCAGCGATCGCGGTTGTTTGTTTGCCTTGGCTTTAGCAAAGCGCTCTGACGGGCTCAGATCGTCCACTAGTCACCCGATTCAACGGGTGTAGCGCGCTTTGCCTTGATTCGATCGTGAAACCACGCAATCAAAGCAGACAGCAGATACAAGAGAATCAGCGGAACCATGACCAGAAGCATCGACATCGGGTCAGCCGTCGGCGTGGCAAGCGCTGCAACCAGCGAAATCACGAGAACAGCGATGCGCCAAGACTTGATGATGCTCTTTGCGCTCAAAACGCCAATGAAGTTCAGTAGCAGCAAGACCACCGGCATTACGAAAGTGATTCCAAACACCAAAAGTATTCTCAGAGCGAAAAGCACGTATTCGCTTGCGCTAATCACGTTAACGCTGCCCTCGGGCGTGAATCCGAGCAGTGTTCGAACAAAAGTCGGAAACGCCACCCATGCCATCGCGCAACCGGCCAGGAACATCGGCACCGCGGTAAAAAGAAAAAACAGCGTGAATTTCTTTTCGCGCCGCTTTAGTGCTGGCGTTATGAAAGCCCAGAGCTGGTAGAGCCAAACCGGGCTTGATACGAAAACACCGAGAAAAATCGACACTTGGATACGAAGATCAAGAGCTCCGAGTACCGTGCCGAAGTTGACCGAAGCGTTGAGATCATCTTCTTTGGCTAGGTCGATTATCGGCTGCTGAAGAAGTGCAAACACCGGATCGAATAGAAACCAACCAACGACCGCACCCGCCAGTACGAAGGCGGCGGACCAAACCAGTCGCTTTCTAAGTTCTATCAGGTGGCCCCTGAATGGCATTTTGCCTTCAGGGTTCTTTCGCCCAGCCACTACTTGTCAGAAGGCTTTTCGCCCTGCTCGGTCTCTGGCGTCTTCTCTGTCTTAGATTCGCCGGGTTTCAGCTCTTTTCGAAAAACGCGAATTGACTCGCCCAAGCTCTTAGCCAGTCCAGGCAGCTTGGTCGCGCCAAATAGCAAAATCACAATCGCCAGAATGATGAGTAATTCTGGGCCACCTATGTTAGGCATGTTTGCTCTCACTTTCCTGAGGGTGCTTCAACTTATCTATAAGCCTACGCTGTCTCTGCTCGGTGGCTCGTGCGCGTCTTTTCAACAATTTGGCCCGTTCGATTTGATGCATATTGACGTCATCAAGCAAATTGTCGTTTGGCTTTTCGTAACGGGCTTTAGTTGCTAGCGCCTCGGTCAACTTCTTGACCTCGGCAAGCACTGGCTGAGCGACTTTGAATACACCTACCCCTTTTTTGGCCAGTCGGTAGACCAAGAATCCAAGGTAGGCAAGCGATGCGAGAACGAGCACGACCCACATCAGTAATTGCACCCACCAACTCATTACTCTTGCACCGGCAGGCCTTCAGGCTCGCGTCCCAGGGCAGTTAGGGCGTAGTTACGAGCTACCAGTCGAGCGTTATCCGGGGCTAGTACACGCGCGGCACCACCGTACTGGGCAATTACTTTGCCTAGATACGGCAGGTAACCGATTTTTATCAACGCTGTGACGGTGTTTGTTTTCTGGTCGGTTTTTTGAATGTCTGCGGCAAAGTCGCCCAGAAGAGAGTATGCCTCTGGGTCGACCTCGACCGTGACTTCAACGTCACTCTCGCTGGCGATGTAAGCCTCATCGTCGATCTCCTGAATTGCCTTAGCCTCTTCGCAAATTTCAACATCGAGCTCTTTTGCCGCACGCATGTGATCGAGCCTAAAGTTGCGCAATTCTTTGTTGGTTAGGCAGTAGCCGCGCAAATACCAAATGTCTCCGTGGGGATCGAGTCGAATTGGGTCAATCTCACGGGTGCCCTGCTCCCCTCGGATATTTCTGTATTCACATTCAATTCTGTGACCGTTTAGCATCGCCCTGCGAATCACCGCGGCATCAGCGTCGACGGTTCCGGGCCTAAACAGAATTGCCGCGGGAGCGCTGTCGGTTTTTCCGTTTGCGAGAATCTCCAGAAGTTCGGCAATTTCGCTCTCGCTAGAAAATTCTGGAAGGGCAGAAAGCATTCCGAGGCCGGCGGCAATTGCCGATGCCTGGCGAGCCGAAAGCCGTGGGGTGTCTTCAATGACTTCACCTTGTATAAAAGTGATGACGTCATCTTCATCAATTTCAAAGTAGTAGTAGGTCTCTTCGAAATTGACATTCTTGAGAGAAGCTGTCGAGATGAGAGTCGTAATTGCTTCACGAACGTATTCTTCAGAAACTTCGAAGTGGGCCGCCACCTCTGAGATCTTCATTCCGTCGTTACGCATCAGGTAGCCAATCAAAGGCATTAGAAAGTTGTAGCGGTCGCGTGCGTTTGGTCTTCCGGCCTTAGACATGTGCTGCCGCCACTTTCTCGAAACCGAGTCGAATCGCCTGTTCTAGAGCTGATGGCTCAATCACCGTGATCTCACCGGCATAGTCCCGAAGCTCATCGGCGAGCAAATCCAGATCCATGAACTGAACCTTTATCTCTGCAGTATCTCCGCTGCCCGCACTTGGAGGATCAAAATGGAACCAGGCTAGCGAGTCGCGTTTGACTTGCAATGTAGCAACATTTGAAGCAATGTGGTTATCAAGGTCGGCCTGTAGATCGTCTATTTGACCCTGGGTTGGAGCATCGAATAGGTCTTCGCTGGTTTTCACATCAGAGACGATTCGCTTCAAAAGAAAGTTTCTGAAGGCCTGTTTCTCTACATCCCAGCCTTGAACAAGCCACTGGTTTTCGATGTGTGAGATTCGCCACGGCTGCAATGTGCGCATTTCGGGCTTGTCAGATTGCGCCTTGCGGTATTCAAAACTGACCTGCTTGCGAGCCGTAATTGCGTTGGTTAAAGGCACGAAGGCCCTTGAGTGAGTCTTGATGCGTGGTGCGAATGCGACGGTGTTTGAGCTTGGAGACGCAGTTCCTAAGGCGCGAAGTCGGTCTAGGCCGCTTGCCGCGTCGCTCGAGAGTGAAGCCTGTCGCCAAACGGTCGACGCGAGTTGCAATAGTTGCAATTGCTTTCCGGTGAGCTTGGTGTTTTTCGGCCACTGGAATCCGCTCGGGTTGATTCGATACCGAGTCTCTTGGTTGTCATCCATGTCTGCATCTAGAATCACAGTTTCGAGTTTGATGCCGCTGCTCAGCAGTTCTTTCTTATCTCTCTCAAATT